>Ga0222749_10001089_pt1 | contig 14412 bp, 10 predicted proteins | sample IncBWH2Mmetat_FD_197234 | JGI IMG/M metagenome (GOLD analysis project Ga0222749, IMG submission 197234) | Metatranscriptome of lab incubated forest soil microbial communities from Barre Woods Harvard Forest LTER site, Petersham... | ecosystem: Environmental > Terrestrial > Soil > Temperate... | reverse complement strand
TTCGCGGTGGCGGCGAGCGCGAACTTCCCGGCGCTCCTCTTGTCGGTGCTCTGGAAAAAGTACACGACGGCGGGGGCGGTGGCGAGCATCGTGACGGGTCTGGCGCTCGCGATCGGGCTCATCGTGCTCGGGCCCGACGTGTGGGTGGCGGTCTTCAAGCACGACCATCCGAAGTTTCCGCTCAAGAATCCGGCGATCGTCTCGATTCCCGCCTCGTTCCTGATCGGGATCGTGGTCTCGCTCGCCCGTCCGGAGCCCGCGGCCCAGGCGAAATTCGAGGACGAGAAGCTGCGCACCTACGTGGGGATCGGCGCGGACTAGACCGCCAGGGGGCGGCGCCGACGCCTAGGCCTTCGCCACGATAGTCGATTCCTCGATCGAGGCGTGGCCGGACTTCTGGAAGGGGCGGGGCATCGGCTGGGCGACGCCGTTCCCGTCGATCGTCCGGCAGCGGAAGGTGTGTCTCCCCTCAGGCACCCCCGGCACCTCGGCCGTCCAGTGCGCCTTCGTGAAGGGCATCGGCCAGCGCGACGGCTTCCCCTCCCAGTCGGGCGGAGGGGGAAGGATCTCCGCATCCTTCCAGGGCGCTTTCGCGAAGTGGGGATCGTCCTCGGGCCATTTCTCATCCGCGCCCGTCAGCCAGAACTGGACCTTCGAGAGCCCCGAGATCCCCACCTGCGCCAGCCCCCAGACCCGGAGCGACTGCCCGGGCTTCACTTCCTTCTGGAGCTGGATCGTCCGCGCGAACGTCTTCATCGGACTGTCGATGTCGTTGTTCCCGTCCATGTAGGTGTCGTTGGCGTAGCCCAAGTTGGAAAGGACGAGGTGCGTCAGCCATTTGACCGACTTGAACCCGTAGGCCTCCGGCACCAGCATCCGAACCGGCGCGCCCCGCTCGGGGGTCAGGAAGTCGCCGTTGAGCTTGTAGCAGACCAGGACCGGCGGCAGCCCGGGAGGGTCCTCGAGCACCCGGCCGATCGGAAGGGAGCTCCGGAACATCTGCTTTGGGTCGTCGTTGTGGTAGCCGTAGTAGAAGATCCGGCGGAGGTCCTCCTTCGGCTCGGCGAGCCAGACCAGGTCCCGGAGAGGCACCCCCTCCCAGAGGCCCATCCCCAGCGGCCGGCCGATGTTGTTGCAGGTCATGATCTTCGGGACCTTCACCCCGCGTTTCTCCCCCAGCCGCATCAGGCCGTCCCAGTCGAGCCTGAGCGGCTTCCCGAGCTTCGAAGGATGTTCCGGATCGCTCAGCACCTCGAGCCTCCACGTCTCCCGAGTCAGCCCGACCTCCGACCGCCTCTGGGGCGAAAGCTTGTGCGGAAGCGGGGTGCCGCGGGAGACGTCGCGAAACTTCTCCTGGGGGGTGAAGTAGGGCTCCGGCGGCTCCTGCCTCGCGAAGGAGGGCCGGACCGTGAGCCCTGCGGCCGCCCAGCCCAGGATCTCGCGACGCGACAGGGTCATCTCTCTTGGTTACCCTTTCCGCCTACATCGGCTGGAGGTCCGCCGATTTAGGGTCGAGGCGGAGGACGAAGACATGGCTGTTCGTGTCCACCGCCCAGAAGAGCTTGCGCTTCGCGTCGTACATGAGGCCGAGAGAGACGTTCCGTCCGTTCTTCCCATTGGGATCGTCGCCCGCGAGCTTGAGCGACACCCACCGATTCCCCGCGGGATCATAGGCGGGAGTCCGGCGCACTCCGTCCGTGCCCGGCGGAAGCGTTCCGCCCACCAGAAGGAGATCATTCTCGACGTCGTAGCGGATCTGGCAGAGATACGGAACCGCGGCCGCCGCCTCCTTCCCCGCCGGCGATACCGACGCGACAGTCCACGTCTTCACGTCGACCGCGTGGAGCTCCCCGGTGTAGGGGGTCTTGTCCCCGTAGGGCTTCCGCGCGAAGAGGAGTCGCTCGCGCTTGGGGTCATAGAGAAGGGTCGAATTGTCGACCACCGAGCCGGGCAGCTTCTCCCCCCTGAGCGTCCGCTCGACCCAGGCCTCCTTTTCGAACTGATAGAGGCGTCCGTCGTGATTCCAGCAGACGAGTCCCTGCGGCGTCGGGGTGAGCGTGAGCGTGTAGAAGCAGTCGCCGTAGACCATGCCCTTCGGTTTCTCTAGGCGCGAGGTCCAGTCGCCCGCCTCCGGGTCGTAGACGAAACAGCCCTCGCGCCGGCCCGTGAAGAGCATCCTGTGGAAATTCGGGTCGTAGCCGTAGTTCTGGTACGTGTGACCGGTGACCCACGGCCGACGGTTGAAGTTGACGCCCTCCGGATACTCGGTGTTCGAGTAAAGCTGGCCCAGTGGAAACTCGACCGGGAAGCAGAGCTCCCAGCGGTTCGTCTTCATGTGGTACTGGAGCACGTCCGTTCCGCCGTGCGCCGAATGGCCGCCGCTGAAGCGGAGGATGAGGTCATGGTCGGGGTCGAGCACCGCCGTCCCCCAGTCGCGGTTGAGCGCGGGCAGGTGGGGCGGCTTCGTCCTGACCCAGGTATTCGCCGGCAGCTCTCCGAGCACCCTCGCGAACTCCTTCGGATCGGGCGCCGCCCCCTGCAGGTAGTAGTCGGGATGGAGCCGGCCGGTCCGGTAGGTTCGACTGTCCGGATCGACGCCCTTGCCGCCCGTCCACGCGTCGGCCCCGACGTCGTACGACCACTCGCCGTCGTTCAGGTCGCGGTACTGGCCGCCGACGTAATCGGTGCTCGACGTGTACGTGTAACCGCCGGAGAGGGAGATCTTGCCGTCGGACGCCTTGAGCTGGTGGTTTCCGCGCGGCGGCGGCGCTTCCTTGGGATGGCGCTGGAACCACTTCTTCTTTCCAGGATCGAAGACCCAGGTGTCGTTCGTCAAGTAGTCAAGATGGTCCCCGCCGAAGATCACGAAGAGGTTCGTCTTAGGATCATAGACGACCGGCGAAAGCGCTCGGGGGGGCGGTTCGGCATCCACCCGCTCTGCCGCAATCTCCATGGCGGCCTTCGCCGCCGTCAGGGTCTTGATGGCCGCCGCCGAAAAGGGATCCCCCTCGAGGAGTCTTCCCCGCACCTTCCTCACCTCGTCGATGGCCCGCTTCGCCTGGTCGGCATCGTACCCCTCGAGCTTAGCCGCCTCACGCTGCAGGACCGGAATCGCTCGATCCCAAAGCTCAAGAAGTTGAGCCAGGAACAAGGTCGCCGTCTGATAAGCCGGCGCTCCCCTTCGATCTATCACTGGTGGGTCTAGAAAGCCCTCGTAGAATCCGGTCCGGCATAAGGCGATCAGTTTGACCAGTCCCTTAACGAGTTCCGCGAAGGACCCCCGCAAGGGACTCTTCGCCCCCAATTCCTCGTGGATCGCCTTCCACACGCCATCCTGCTTGACGCGCGTGTGCGGATTCCCGTCGGCGGCCCTCTGATCCTCGCCGCCGAACGCGAGCGACGGGCCGTCGGGCACTTCGCACGTGGCGCCCCAAATCACCTGCTGTTTCAGGTCCGTGGAGGGAAGCCGGTAGGATTTCTCTTTGGCCTGACCCAGGAGCGCCAGCGCGAGAATTGCGTATCTCACTTCCCCTCCTTCACCCAGGCTTCGTTGAAGGCCACGCTGCCCATGTGGGTGCCGAAGGCGTAAATCACCCCGTTGGGCGCCTGCGCCAGCGACATGTAGCCGGTCACTCCCTCGGCCTTCCGCACGTGAGGCCAGGTCCTCCCCCCGTCGGACGAGAGCGCCACGAAGGTCCCCCCGCCCACCGTCCTCTTCTTCTGATCGATGCTCAGGAGCAGGATCGCGCCGCTGGCCAGCCGAAGCGCCGCCGCCTTCTGGCCCACGCCGATCCCCGAGAAGGGCGTCTCCTCCGCCTCCCAGGTATCCCCGAGGTCCTTCGACACGAGCATCGGCATCGGGTCGGGGCCCCTGAGGAAACAGACGGTCGAGCCGTCCGCGCGTGGCACGATCGCCGGATGAATGACGTATTTCCCGCCCGCGCTCCTCCGCATGTCCCCCGCGGCGACCTTCCAGGTCTTCCCGCCGTCGGCGCTCGTCACAAGCCGCTCGTCGCGATGGCCGTCGCCGTCGCACGCGAGCACGACCGTCCCGTCCTTTGCCACGAACGCCGAACAGGGCTGGCTCAGCCGGCGAGGGTCGTCGCGCGAAACGATGATCTGCGGCTTCGACCAGGTGGCGCCGCTGTCGTCCGAGGTCCGGACACAATCGGACGCGTCATCCCACCCCTTGAGCGACTGGGTGAAGAAGTGGTAGATCCGCTTCCCGTCCGAGAGGAGCACCGGGGCGTGATCGTTCACGTCGGGCACATCGAAGAAGAGCGTCGCGGGGTCCCACCGGTCCGACCCCGCCGGGAGGCGGCTCGACGCCTGGCAGAGTTCGCGACCCGACTCCTCGACCGTCGAGTACCACGCCGCCAGCATGTCGCCGTTCGGGCAGGCGCAGATCGTGGTGAAATGGTTCCAGGCGCTGAAGATCGGCCCCCAGGACTCCGTGGGAATGGTGGGGCCCTTCTTCTCTTTCGTGAAATCGACGAAGTAGGGCCTTGAGGGATCGGGGCCCCCCTTCGGCGCCGGCCCCTGCCGCACCTCCACGCCGCGCACCGGGAGCGGCTCCGTCCTGGGCCTCTCGCCCACCACCACCCGGAACCCCGTCAGGCGATTCGCGTCCTCCGGCAGATGGCCGGATCGGTTCGACGGACGGGCCGCCCCCCGGACCACGCGGGCATAGCCGTCGGCCCGACCCACGGGGTCCGCCTGCTCGCCCGGCTCATACGGGCCGTACCAGTCGAGGCACCATTCCTTGACGCGCCGGCCGATCGGCTGGCCGGCGCGGCTGGCGTACTCCCACTCCGCCTCGGTCGGAAGGCGGCACGGAACGCCCTCCCTCTGGGCCCGCCACTCGCAGTAGGCGACCGCCTGGGCCCACGTCACGCGCGTGGCGGGCTCGTCGTCGGCGCCCTTGTGGCCCGGATCGAAGGCTCGAAACTGGACGTTCGTGACTTCGGTCGCACCGATCGAAAATCCCCGGGTGATTTTCACCTTGTGGGCGGGGGATTCGTCCCAGTCGCGCGTCTTCCATTCCTCGCGCGTCCTGGGAGGGCCGTCACCCTCGCCCATCGTGAATTCGCCCGGCTCGATCCGGACGAGGTCCTGGGCGGAGAGGAGCAGGAAGGCGGCGAGCGTGTTCATCCCTAAACAATACCTCTCCCGTCGCCCGGCGTACCATAGGGCGGAGGGAATTCCCATGATCCGCGTACCGCTGCTCGCGATCCTCCTCTCGGCCGGGCTCCTCGCCCAGGATCAGACCGCCCCGGCCTGGCAGAAGCGACTCCAGGAGACCGTGAAGTCGCCCCAGACGTGGCAGGCGCGGAAGGACGCGATCCGCCGGCAGATCCTGGTCGCCGCCGGGCTCTGGCCGGAATTCGAGCGCGCCCCGCTCAAGCCCGCCCTCTACGGGAAGGTCGAGGGCGAGGGCTACACCGTCGAGCGCGTCCATTTCGAAACGTGGCCGGGCTTCTACCTCACCGGCAGCCTCTACCGTCCGGCCGGAAAAGAGGGCCCCTTCCCCGGAATCCTCTCGCCCCACGGCCACTGGAAGGCCGGGCGATTCACCCAGGAGAAGGACGGCAACCTCCCGGCCCGCGGGATCACCTTCGCGCGGCTCGGGTTCGTCTGTTTCATGTACGACATGGTCGGCTTTGCGGACTCGAAGCAGCTTCCTCACAAGTTCGAGGACCCCGCCTGGGGCATCGGACTTTTCGGGCTCCAGACGTTCAACAGCCTCCGTGCGGTCGATTTCCTGACGTCGCTCCCGGAGGTCGATCCCAAGAGGATCGGCTGCACGGGAGCCTCGGGCGGGGGAACCCAAACCTTCATCCTGGCTGCGATCGACGACCGGATCGCCTGCTCGGCGCCCGTCAACATGGTGGCCGCCGAATTCCAGGGAGGGTGCTCCTGCGAGAACGCGCCCTTTCTCCGGCTCGATCTCAACAACGTCGAGATCGCCGCCGCGACCGCCCCGCGGCCGCTCCTCCTCATCGCCGCGACGGGCGACTGGGGAAAAAACGTCCCGACCCTCGAGGGGCCGGCGATCCGGGCGGCCTACAAGGCGCTCAAGGTCGAGGACAGGTTCAAGGCCAAGCAATTCAACGCGCCCCACAACTACAACCAGGATTCGCGCGAGGCGGTCTACGCCTGGATGGTCCGGTGGCTCCAGAACGGGCCCGACCAGGAACGGGTCGAGGAACCCGCGGTTCCGGCGGTCAAAGTCGAGGACCTGACGATCTTCGCGGACGGCCACAAGCTACCCGAGGGTGCGGTCGATTCGGAGGGGCTCAAGAAGGCGATCCAGGGAATGGTGGAAAAGCAGCTCTCCTCGCTCGCGCCCAAGGATGGGGCCAGCCTCGCCAAATTCCGCGCCGCCTTCGAGCCGGCGCTCGCGCCGTTCTTCGGCGCCTCGTACGCCGCACGGCCCCTCCGGAGGGAGGAGGGAAAACCGCGCTCGACGGTCATCGCCTGCGACAAGGCGGAGGAGGCGGAGGCACTCGTGAGGGGACTTGAGGCGACGGACGAGGTGATCGTGCTCGTGCTCCAGGCGCACGGGCCTGAAACGCCCGCGGGCGGCGATCCGAACCAGCTCAAAGGGTTTCCGACGTGCTTCTTCCGCACCCCGTTTGCTTGGCGCGTGAAGGACATCGTGGACGGGGTCGCGCAGGCGCAGTCGCGCCCCGGGGTCGGAGTGCGGCTGGTCGGCATGGGCGAAGCGGGCCTTCCGGCGCTCTTCGCGCGGGGGATCGCGGCGGCCAACGCGCGGATCACGACCACCGTCATTGATCTTTCGGCGGCTCCCGCGGAAGAGGCGTACCATCCATCGATGAACCGGATCGGGGGATGGCGGACGGCCGCCATGCTCGCGGAACCCGGGTTCATGGTCCTGCACGGAAAGGCGATCGATCCGAAGCCGATTCAGGCGGCCTACAAGGCGGCGGGGCGCGAAGGGGCGATCACGGTCTCCGAGACGGTGCTTGGCCCGGGGAGGATCCTCGAGCTGCTGAAATAGCGCGATTATTCCAGGACGAGGACGCCCTTGGCATTTCGGCCCGAAAGCATGTCGTCGAACGCGGCCTGCACCCGCCCGATCGGATAGGTCCTCGTGATCATTTCGTCGAGAAGGAGCTCGCCCTTCGCGTAGTGGCGCAGGAGCTTCGGCATGTCGATCCTGGGGCGGCAACGGCCGTAGAGCGGGTTGATGTAGACCTTGTCCCACTCGAAAAGCTCGAAATCCACCGTCACGGGCTGCTCGGTGCCGCTCACCTGCACCGCCGTCCCCCCGTTCCGCACGAATGAGAGCGGCGCTGCGCAGAGGGCGGGGACCGACGTGCATTCGAAGGCGTGATCCGCGCCCCGGTCGTCGCACATCCTCCGAACCTTGCCTGCCGCCTCCAGCAGCCCCCGGTCCTTCCGATCCGCCCTCACGGTGTGGGTCGCGCCGAACCGGCGTGCCATCGCGAGCCGCCTGGGATTCACGTCGACGCCGATGATCCTCCCCGCCCCCGCCATGCGCGCGCCCTGGATCACCGAGAGTCCCACGCCTCCCGTCCCGAGCACCGCGACCGACTCGCCCCTCTTCACCTGGGCGACGTTGACGACCGAGCCGTACCCCGTCATGACGCCGCATCCCAGGATGCACGCGGATTCAAAGGGGATGGGAACGGTGATCCTGACGCATGCCGCCTCCGGCACGACGGTGCAGGTCGACATCGTGCCCAGGCGGAACGCCGTCGGGATCGGCCTCCCTTTCCACCGGAACCGCGCCGCTGGCACCTCAGGCGGGCGCTCGCAGAGGTTCTCCGCGCCGCGCCGGCACTGGAAACACCGCCCGCACGGAATGGCCCAATTCAGGAGCACCCGGTCGCCGGGCCGGAGGCGCGTCACCCCGCGGCCGACATCGCGCACGACGCCCGCGCCCTCGTGTCCGAGGATCTGGACCCGGTCGCGGAAGAGGAACTTGTGATCGGTATGGCAGACGCCGCTCGCCTTGAGGTCGACCCGGACCTCGCCGGCCCGAGGGTCTCCCACCTCGACGGTCTCGACCGAGTACCGGCCCTTTCCGTCGGTGATGACCGCCTGGGCCGTCGCCATGATTCCACCTCCCAAAGGAGAAGCATACTACAATCCTACCCACGGGTAGGAAATAGACGGCACCCCTACGCTAAGGTGCAACGAAACGGGAACTCCTGCAGGGGTTCGCTTGGCACGGCCTTTGCTCACCTCTCCTTCAGGTTAGAGGCGAAGGAGAACGCCATGCGCAAAGCGGTTCGGCTTGAAGTGAACCTGTCCCGCGAGGCCAGGGGGACCTCCGCGCTCAATGAGTACGGCCGGCTCTACCGCGTGGACCTGAACGTCCTGCGGGCGCGAGTCACGGAGAGCCGGGCGTGGTACCTGCTCGACGTCTCGGGCGCAGCGAGGAAGGTCGAAGCGCTGATCCGCCTCTTCCGGGAGCGGGGAGTCTCGATGCGCACGCATGCCCTGTCGACCTCATTTGCGTAAGGATAGAGAGCCTATGGCCAAGAAAACGTCGCCAACCGTGCCCGTACCGGCACCCCCGGCGGTACCCAGCAGCAAGAAGCGGGTCCCCTTCGTTGTCAAGGTGGATGGGGCCCGCGAGGTGGTCCTCACGGGGGAGTTCACCGGATGGTCCAAGGACAAGGTCCGCCTGGCGCCCGCGGGCCCTGGAGAGTGGGGAGCACAGCTGGAGCTCCCTCCGGGCGAGTACCAGTACCGCCTGATCGTCGACGGGGAGTGGCGGGATGACCCCAAGGGTCCCAAGAAGGTCCCCAATCCCTTCGGGACTCAAAATTGCGTCCTGATCGTTGCATGACCGGGCCCCGGCGCCTTCCTCTCGGGAAAGTGCGAACTCTCTGAAACCCTCCCTCCACGCCCCCGTCGGGAATGCCGGATTATGCTGGGCATGCAAGGCTCCACAGGGTACAATCCTCCCAGGTGCGGGTCCTGCAAGCGTGACCGCTCCTGACCGTAGACCCGCGGATATCCCCACGCCTGCCTTGCCCGATTAGGATGCTCGTGTGACAATCTTCTTGCTGACGCTGCTTGCGTGTGCTCTTTCGGCGGTGGTGTACGGAAGCCTGTTCGAGTGGACTCTCCACCGATTCGTGATGCATCGCCCGATCCTCGGCTTCACCTATCCCTACCGGACCCACGGAATCACCCATCACACGGTCTTCGGGTCGGGAAAGGACTACCACCTGGAGGACAAGAAGAACTCGGCCCTCGTGACGATGGCGTGGTGGAACGGGCCGGTGCTCCTCCTGGTCAACGCCCCGGCCGCGCTCGCGGCGGGCTGGATCGCCCACACGTGGTGGGGCACCGTCGCCTTCATGGCCGCGCTGGGCGGCTACTACGTGATGTACGAGTACTTCCACTGGTGCATGCACGTGCCGGGGCCGCGCTGGTTCCAGGGGACGGCTATCTTCAAGTGGGTGGACCGGCACCACCGGCTGCATCACTTGCAGCCGATGCGAAACCTGAACGTGGTCCTCCCGATCGCCGACTTCCTCTTCCGCACGCGGCTCTCCCGGGCCCCGCAGGCGTAGGGAGGGCGGCGCTTCCCGGCCGGGGGGTGGCGCTCGTCACACCCTGACTTTCCTTTTCGGAGGGTTCCGGGGCGGGTTCGCCCCCGGGGCGCTGGCCGAGCGCTCCTGGAGCATCCTCCGGTAATATCCGCTCTTCCGGAACGCGCCCAGAGGGTCGGGGTCGAGGCCCTTCTCCATCCGGGCGACCGCGAGGATTGGCTTCACGTCCGCGGTCCACGCCGCCCGGATCACCTCCTCCGCATCGATGATCCGGTTGGCATCCTGGGCCTCCGTGAGCCGGGGGCGATCGAAGAGGAGCGCGTTCGCGTACGCCTCCTGCAGGTTCACCGCCGACTGGATCATCGATTCGATCCGGGGCTTGATGACGGGCATCTCATCGATCATGAAGGCGAAATCGGTCTTGAGCGAGGGGTCCTCCATGCCCGCCACGAGCTCGTTGAAGATGAGGAAGAGCTCGTACGGGTTCATGCAGCCCGTCGTGAGGTCGTCATCGGCGTACTTGCGGTCGTTGAAATGGAACCCCCCGAGCTTCCCCTCGCTGATCAGGGTCGAGACGATCCAGGGGATGTTCGTCCCGTGGGCGTGATGGCCCAGATCGATCAGGACCTCCGCCCGCGCGCCCAGCTTCCGGGCCAGGGCATGGGCGATCCCCCAGTCGGCGATGTCCGTGTGGTAGAACGCGGGCTCGAAGAGCTTGTACTCGATCAGCATGCGCATCGACGGCGGCAGGTGGTCGTAGACCTCGGCCAAGCAGGCCTCCATCCACCCCTTGCGCCGCCGGAAATCGCCCTGACCCGGGTAGTTCGTGCCGTCGGCAAACCAGAGGGACAGGACGCTGGAGCCGACCGTCTTGCCGATCTCGATGCAGGCCTTCATGTTGTCGACGGCGGCCCGCCGGATCTTCGGGTCGGCGTTGCAGATCGACCCGAACTTGTACTGGGATTCCGTGAAGAGGTTGGGGTTGATCGCCCCGATCCGGATCCCCTTCAGGACGGCATGCCGCTGGAGATCCGCCCAGTCCGGGACGCGGTCCCACAGGACGTGGACCGCGACGGCGGGGGTGATCCCCGTGAACCGGTGGACCTCCGCGGCGTCGGCGACCTTCTCATACGCGTCGCGGGGCGCGGCGGGATCCCGGACGACGCCGAAGCGGGTTCCGCAGTTGGCGTAGGCCCAGCTGGGCGTCTCGATCCGGAGCGCCATCGATTTGCGGGCGACCTCCCGGAGATCGACCCCCTTCGCGCCCCAATCCTCGGTCATCGCCCTGAAGATCGACCCGACGCCGCTCCGCAACATCGCTCCTCCTCTTGGCTAATTCGGTTTAGCCGACTCTACTATACCCCCTACATCCGGTGGAGGAGGCCCTTGAGCGCGGGATAGAGCTCCCGGTAGAGGGCGAATCGCTCGCGGTAGATCTTCGCCCGCTTCGGATGGGGATCGTACGTCCTGTCGACCCGGGAGATCCCGAGCGCGGCGTCCTTCGCCGTCGGGTAGGTGCCCACCGCCGCCCCGGCCAGGATCGCCGCTCCAAGGCAGACCGCTTCCGAGACCCGCATCGCGTGGACCGGCTTGCCCAGCAGGTCCGCCTTGAGCTGCATCCAAAAGGGCGATTTCGCTCCGCCGCCGGTCGCGCGGAAGGATCCGATCGCCGCCCCGCACTCGCGGAGGACATCGGCATTCAGGGCCATCTCATAGGTCACGCCCTCCAGGATCGCCCGGACGATCTCGCCCCGCGTGGTCGAGAGGCGGAGTCCCGCGATCACCCCCTTGGATTCCGTGTCAAAATGGGGCGTGCCGGTCGACGTGAAGTGCGGAAGGATGAAGATCGACGTGGGCTCCTGGGGGCACTCCGAGAGGATGAGATCGTAGACGTCCTTCGAACCCTTCCTTGCCCTCTCCTTCTCCGCGCCCGCGAAGGTGTCGCGGTACCACTTCAGGAGCGAGCCGCCGGTGAAATTGAACGTGAGCGCGACGAAGAGTCCGGGCACGACATGCGGGTAGCAGGCGATGTTGCTCCGGAGGAGCTTCGGATCGGTCACCCGTTTCGCAAGAGCGGGCGTGATGCACTCGACCGTGCCCGTCGCGTACATCCCGACGTTGGGCTCGACCACGCCCGCCCCCAGAGCGCCGCAGGGCTGGTCGTGGCCCCCCGTGACGGCGACGCATCCGACCGGGAGACCGAAGGCCTTCGCCGATTTCTCGCCGAGCTCCCCGATCACCGTGCCCGAGGGATGGACGAGGGCCAGCCGCCCAGGGTCGATCCCGGCGATCCGGAGGATCTCCTCCGACCAGCGGCGCTTCTCCATGTCGTAGAGCATCGTCCGGGCGGCGAGCGACTCGTCAATCGCGGGGGCGAACCCCATGGACTGGAAGAGGAGGTCCTGGTAGCAGAGGAACTGGGCCGCGCGGCGAAAGACGTCGGGCCGATGCAGCCTCCACCAGAGGATCTTCGAGGCCGTGTACATCCCGTGGAGGGGCATTCCGCTGATCTCGAAGATCCGCTTCCGGGGGATGCGCTTCTCCCACCAGGGAACGAGCGGCGCCGTCCGCGCGTCGAACGTGACCACCCCGGGATGGAGGAGCTTCCCGTCCTTCGCGACCGGCGTCACCGCCTCGCCCTGCGAGGCGACGGCGAACGCGCGGACGGGGTCCTTCTTCGTCCTCCCCCCGACCTCGCGGATGACCTCCCGGCAGGACGCCAGGACCCGGTTCGAGTCCAGCTCGATCCAGCCGGGCCTCGGGAACTGGAGCGGGTACTCGCGGTAGGACGAGGCGATGGCCTTCCCCGATTCGTCGAACGCGACCGCCTTGCACCCCGTGGTGCCGACGTCGATCCCGAGCAGGCTCATGGGGCTACCTCGGGTAGGCGGCCGAGACGCCGCCGTCGACGTTGAGGATGTTGCCCGTCGACTTCGCCGACTTCTGGCTCGCGAACCAGTAGACCGCCTCCGCGATGTCCTCGGCGAACACGTGGACCTTGAGCTGGGTCCGCTTCTTGTAGAACTCCTCGAGCTCCTCGGGCTTGATCCCGTAGTCCCGGGCGCGCTCGGCCCGCCACTCCCGGGTCCAGATGGACGAATTCGAGAGCACCGCGTCCGGGTTCACCGTGTTCACCCGGACGCCGATCGCGCCGCCCTCCTCGGCCAGGCATCGCGCCAGGTGGAGCTCGGCCGCCTTCGCCGAGCTGTAGGCGACGTTGTTCTTCCCGGCCACCAGGGCGTTCTTCGAGACGATGAAGACGAGGTTGCCCCCGCGGCCCTGGCTCTTCCAGATGCGGAACCCCTCCCGCGCCGTGAGGAAGTATCCCGTCGAGAGGATCGCGTGGAGCTTGTTCCACTCCGAAAGCGGATGATCCTCGACGGGGAACGCGCGGGCGATGCCGGCGCTCGCGACCACGATGTCGACCCCGCCGAACTCGAGGACCGCCTTGCGGAAACCCTCGATCACCGACTCCTCGCTCGTCACGTCCATCGTCGCCGCGATCGCGCCGCGGCCAATCTCCTTGGCCGCCTTCTGGGCCCCCTCGGCGTTGATGTCCACGATGACCACGTGCGCGCCCTCGGCGGCGAATTTCTCGGCGATCGCGCGGCCGATGCCGCTGGCCGACCCCGTGATGAGCGCGACCTTGCCGGTCATCTCCTTGTCGGGCGTGAGCGTGCTGAGCTTGTGCCGCCCGACGCGCCAGTACTCGGTGTTCAAGGACTCCTCCTCGTTGAGCGAGAGGAATCTGCCCTGGGTCGAAGCCCCCTTCATGACCGTGATCGCGCGGTGGTAGAGCCAGGAGGCGGCGATGGCCGTCTCCTTCGTCTTCCCGGCCGTCACCATGCCCAGGCCCGGGACGAGGATGACCCGCGGATACGGGTCGTCCATCCTCATCTTCTCGTTCCGGTTCCAGCGCTTGAAGTAGGCCTCGTAGTCCTTCCGGTACTGCTCCAGGGCGCCCACCAGCTCCAGCTTGAGCGTGTCGGCGCTCCCGTTCCGGGCGTCCCAGGCCGCGAAGTACGGGACGACCTTCGTGCTGACCAGGTGATCGGGGCAGGCCGCGCCGACCTTCGCGAGGTCGCGGCTCGCCTGGCCGTTGACGAACTCCAGGACGGGGGCCGAGTCATCGACGTGGAGGACGGAGGGTCGAAGCGCGCTCACCGCGCCGCGCACCGCGGGGAGGATCTTGGTCAGGATCTCGCGCCGCTGCTCGGGGGAGAGGGTTTCGGCGCGCGCGCCGCCGAAGACCTTGGTCGTCGTCTGCTTCCGTTTCACCGCCTCGTCGAACTTCATGAGGATCGCGAGCGTGGAGTGGTAGCTCTCCTTCGAGGTCTTCCCCCAGGTGAGGAGGCCGTGCTTGGCGAGGATGACGCACTTCGCTTTCGCGTTCCTCTTCACCGCCTCGCTCACCGTCTTGGCCAGATGGAAGCCCGGCCGGTGGTAGTCGACCCAGACGAGATCCTCCTGGAGGAGGTCCTCGGCGAACTGGCGCCCCCCCTCGAGCGCGGCGAACCAGAGCGCATAGTCCGCATGGGTGTGATCGATGTGCTCGTAGGGGAGGAACGAGTGCATGAGCGTCTCGATCGAGGGCCGCTTGGACGGGATGTCGGTCAGGCAGTGGCCGAGGTAGGCCACCATGTCCTCGTCCGACATCTCCCCCCGGTCGTAGAGCTTCAGGACCGGGTCGTGGCGGACGCCGACGAAATCCTCGTGGACGGCGGTCTTGAGGTCGGAACCGCTGCCCTTCACCCGGAGGACCCGGATCTCGCGGCCGTCGAAGTCCTTCTCGGTGTACTTGCCCGAGATGTTGCCGCCCTTCCAGTTGGTGACCGACGGATCCTGCCCCAGGATGTTG
>Ga0222749_10001083_pt1 | contig 14498 bp, 15 predicted proteins | sample IncBWH2Mmetat_FD_197234 | JGI IMG/M metagenome (GOLD analysis project Ga0222749, IMG submission 197234) | Metatranscriptome of lab incubated forest soil microbial communities from Barre Woods Harvard Forest LTER site, Petersham... | ecosystem: Environmental > Terrestrial > Soil > Temperate... | reverse complement strand
CCTGCGCTCGGTCCAAATCGGGCTTGGTCAAGCTCTCTGAGGTGTAAAGCGTCTTCGCGCGCTCGTAATCCTTCGTCGCCTCGGCATTCTGAGCCTGGGCGGCACTCAGTGTTGCGGTGGCCTGGTCAAGTTGATTCTTCAAGTCCTGATGGCGAATCTGCGCGAGAACCGCGCCCCTGACGACATAGTCTCCCGAACCTATGTTGCGCCGCCTCCCATCAGCGCCCGCGACCTCTTTAATTTCGGTCACATATCCTGCGGACTTGAATGACAGAACCGCTTCCGCAAACGGCAGAACGGAAGCCGAGTAGCGCAAATCTTCTGAAGGCGAATACGAAGCCACATCCACTACATGAACGGGTGTGGGAGATTTGGCTGCGACCTTCGTGGCTTCCTGACAGCCGGTTGTAACTACAATCGTGGCGAAAAGCACAGCTCCTATTACTGACCCCAGTCGTTTCCGGTTGCTCCTCATAGAATCCATTCCTCTCCGATCGCTTTCTCGATCGCCGCCCTGACTGGCGGTCGCGCCTAAAATGTTTGCTCTCATCGGTTACTCCGTTCCCATCGCTTTGCGCAGTTCGGCAAAGGCGCTCCAATAAGAGGAAAGCGCCTGCTGATACTGAAAAGCTGTTTCTGAACTTCGAGCTTGAGCCTGCAGAAGATCCTTCATGAGTGCTGCCTGCTCTTTGTATTTGTTACTGGTGACGCGAAATTCCTCGGCCGCAGCTTCGTGACCTGTGCGGGTGGCCTTCAACAACAGCGAGGACTCCTTCCACTTGCGGTACTTCAACCCGACTTCAACGCCGATCTGGGATTCTGCCTCTTGTGCACCGTTGCGCGCTTGCGCCAGCGTGTTGGATTTTTCGCGTACTCGATTGCGGCGGCGTCCCCAATCGAATGGTTCCCAAGTCATCGCAAAGCCAGCCACAGCCACATTCGTGGGAAGGACCTGCACGTTCTGGAACCCCTGGTAGCTGACCGCGAGACCAAGGTCCGGTATGTATTCGGCCTTTGCAATGCGGCGGTCGTAATCGGCTTCTTTTTCCTTGAGGTGTGCCTGGCGGATCTCAGGACGATTCTGTGACGCCTGCTGGCGCGCCTCTTCCAGACTCAGAGTTGTCGTGTCCTCTTCAGGAATGAAATCCACCCGAAAGGAAGTTTCAAGATCCCGTGCCAGGAGTTGATTCAGGTGCTCCTGCTGTGTGGCAAGTCCGTTTTCCGCAACTGACAAGTCATACTGTGCCTTGTTCAACCGCGCATCGACCTCCAAGGCATCTCCCTTGAGCACGGTTTTCTCGGCGATGTAACGCAGCGTAACTCGCTGCGCTTCTCGCAGCGTCTTCACTGCTTCGCCCGTCGCATCCACAGCCGCTTGAGTCGCTGCCAGCTCGAAATAAGCATTTCGCACCTCGGCGGCGATCTTCTGCTTCTCTGCGCGAACGTCTTCCTTAGCGATCTCGCGCCCAAGTTCTGTCGCGCGAATTCCCAATCCGATTTTGTACTGCTGTGTCAGCGGCTGATCGATGCTGCCGTTCAAAAAGGCGGTCAATCTGGCCGGCGTGTGAACCTTGGCGTCGGTTGACGGAATAGGCCCTGTCGATGGATACGTCCCGAAAGTTCCCTTCGCAAAGGTGAAATCAAACGGCTGCAGCAGTTCGCCACCGAGGACTGAAAATTGAAAGTGTGGCAGCCGCTTGCTGCGCATCGTGCTCACCTGGAAGTCGTACTTTTGCGCTTCCAACGCTGAGTTCTTCACGAGCCGGTTGTTCGACAATGCAATGGAGACTGCGTCGTCAAGGGTAAGAAGCGGAACTTCTTGCGTACCTTGTTGAGCAAACGATCCGATCGGTGACACAAAGGCAAGAATTGTAAGAAGCAGCGTGAGTTGTTTAGATTTCATCATTTCTTCTACCTGGACTTTGACTCAAGCCTGACGGCACTTTGAACTTGAGCGAATCGTGTTGTCGCTCGCGTGTAACAAGATTGCAGGTGCCGTGCCAATCTGGATTTCCTTGCAAGTTCTTGAATCAGAAGTGCGGACATCCCAAAATGCTGAAGAATGCCCATATCCGGTCGATGGGCGCTGCCCTTATGCGGGCATTGGGCGTAATGGCGAGCGTTCAACACGCTCCGAGAATGGCACTCAAAGATAAGTTCAGACTCGCAATCGAGGTATCTGCGGATGAGAGGTGGATTTGGATAATCACGCGTTGTTCTGGAGGAAGGAGAATGGGAGAAATCGGAGGAATCTAGAAACCAATTGAGCCCGTCATGGTTGGGTCTGCAATTTCAACAGCTTTTTGAAATGTTTAGGAGATGAGGAAAATAGAATGCCCGCGACCGACTGCCCACTCATCTCACCGGCCTACACGCTGCTGAATGGCTTGTTAGGTGTGCTAGTTCATCGGCGGCTAGGGCGCTGCCCCTGCCCTTCCGAATTACCTCGAACTTGCACGTTCGACTTGTGTTTGCCAATAAACGGAAGCTGAAGCCGTTCGCAAACGTCCCGGGAATACGCAGTCTCGGCAACGAACTGAGCTCCGAGCCTCTTCACAAACAGAAGTACCTCTTCCCCGATGGCGTCGATAAACATCAAGTCCGTAAGATCGACAACTAATTCCAATTTGCTATCGCAGCTCGTGACGAGCGTGCGAACTTCCTCAGCTCCCTTGCCGGTGAATCGGCCTTCCAGCCGGCACGTCAAAGCGCCGTCTAGTTCTTGTGTTTCGACACGTAGCATAATGACTCCACTCAGATTCGTTAGTAGCCTAAATTTTTGGGCTACGGTTCATCTTTGCATCTGTTTTGCCAAGAACTGCGGGTGCAACCTATTGAAATTAAACGGCCTTCCAGCGTATAGCCGACTTTAACGATGGGCAGTGCCAGCATGAGGGCAGTCTTGGGGCGGGCTAAAGGCGGCTGAAGCAGCCGCCTTGGAAAGTTGAAAGAAGGAGGAATCCGGACTGTATGCTGTCAGGCCGAATAATCAGCGCGAGTGATGCTTAGCCTGCGCATTTTGTTCTGCAGCGTGGTTCTCTTAAGCCCGAGGCGCTCAGCCGCTCCACCATTGCCGGCTATTCTTCCGGACGCGCCCTTCAAAGCATCGAGGATCGCCTGTCGCTCTGCTTGCTCGAAGGTCGACGCTGCCGCAATGACAGTGCGGCCAGCGGATTTGTTCAGCTCTGTTCTTGGCACATTTAATTCGTCGCCTTGAGTGAGTATCACGCAGCGCTCAATGAAGTTTTCCAGCTCGCGGATATTTCCTCGCCAATCGGCATTCACCAAAGCTTCCATCGAGGGTCTTGGGACGGACCGAATGCGCTTTTGCATCCGGCGGGAGAAACGCGCGACAAAGAAGTGGACCAGCAATGGAATGTCCTCACGCCGTTCGCGCAGCGGCGGGATTTCAATCGGAAACACGCGCAGCCTGTAGAAAAGGTCCTCGCGAAACTGATTATTGCGGATCATGCCTTCCAAATCGCGATGCGTGGCCGCAATCAAACGAACGTCAACGTGGATGGTTTTTGTACTACCTAGGCGCTCAAACTCCTGTTCCTGCAGGGCGCGCAGGAGTTTTGGCTGCAAATCCATGGTGATATCACCGATTTCATCGAGAAATAGAGTGCCATGATCCGCCAGCTCAAACCTGCCTTTCTTTTGCATCAGGGCTCCGGTGAACGCGCCCTTTTCGTGGCCGAACAGTTCACTTTCCACTAAACCCGAAGGAATCGCCGCGCAGTTCAGACGAACAAAAGTGCGCTCCCGACGTGGACTGAGATTATGAAGCGCTCGGGCCACCAGTTCCTTGCCAGTACCGGTCTCGCCGTGCAGTAACACGGTCGAACTGGTTGCCGCCACGATCGCGACCTGGTCCAGCACTTTGCGAAGAGCAGCGCTCTTGCCGACTATGTCTTCGAAGTTGTACTCAGATTCGATTTCCGATTCAAGGTAAAGCCTCTGCTCTTCCAGATCGTCGCGCGACGCGCGGAGCCGTCCATAGGCCAGAGCATTCTCGAGTACCAGTGATGTCTGTGTGCCGATCTGCGACAGCAGGTCGCGGTCCACCTCGTTGAACCCATTCGCCTTGCGACTGCACATGGTTAACAGGCCCAAGGGACCGTCGGCTCCCATCAGTGGCACAAGGACGGCCGAGAGAAGGGATTCAGCTCTGGACGCTTCGCGCAGGGACGCGGGTATAGCCGCATCGGTTGTCGAGTAATACTGTGGCGTGCGGAGGTGCGACCATTCGCTCCAAAGCTTCGTGGGCTCCACGACAACAATCTTCTCGAGAAAACCGTTCCCAGTCGGGAAATCTAGAAATCTGCGTTCCAAACTGCCCGACTGCTTGTTAAAAAGCCACAAGGAGGTGAGATCGTTTCCCCAGTGCTTGCGCATCGAGCCCGCCACGGCCTGAAACAAGTCATCCGCTTCCAGCTTACTGACAATATGATTGTTGATTTCTAGCAATAATCCCAGCCGATCTCGCTGCTTCACGACCTCTCGGTGGTACAGCTCTGCGTTATCTCTTGCCAGTGCACACTCGAGCGCGACCGCAACGTGGGAGGCCAGGGCACTGAGCATCTCGACATCTTCGGGGGCGAATTGCTGGCCTTGCAACTTTGGCGTCGACAGAATTCCGTAGCGTTTTTGCGCGGTCGATACTGGAAACAGATAGGCGGTTCGTCCGGCAACTTCGGCTGCAAAGGGAGCCAGGTCAGGATGTTTCAACATCTCCAGCGACAGGTCTGGGGTAAACACCGGCTTCTGTTCGTCCAACACTTGCGCCACCAGACCGACGCGTAACAATTTGGCGCCTAGTGCAACTGCGGGGGCGTCGGCGTCTCGATCAAATTCGAAGCTATACAAACTTTCGCCGTCATCGCTCAGCACGTAGAGTTCTGCCCCGTGCAATCTGGAAGTGCTGGACAGAACACCTCGCAGGCTACGCAGAACAGCTTTTACCGTGGGCTGACCGGCCAGTGCACTGGACGCACCTAGCAGGCTTCGATATCGATCTTCGGTGATGTTCATAGCACGTGAGTTCTCCGCAATTCTCGGTTTTTGCCCCGCCCCGCGTCCCGATTTTTTGCGCGTTAAAGTATCTGCTAATCAATTTCCCGGTGCAAGGGCATCCGAATCATTCCGCAAGAGATACCCTCGGTAGTCTGATTCCAGTTGATATTCCTATCTTTCACTCGCCGGCGGCGCCGGAACGGTGGAAAGAAGTTTGTTGAGGGCTAAGTCTACAGTCCGATTCATCTCAGACACGACCCCGCCTACATTTCGTTGGGGCACCGGTCGAATTTCGGAAACAGCATTGCTCCAGACCGTTGCACCGGTCGCGACCCGGGTGATTTGTGCAGAGATTGCAACCTCGACCTTGACCCCCTCTTGGGAGTCCACCTCTTCCAGCTTTTCCAACCTGCCACTGAAAACGTAGTCGTTGTTCGGACGGCCGTCGTACATAGAGACCATGGAGAACTGACCGCCGGCTCGCAGATGGTCGACGACTGCGTTGGTAACCACCGTGCGCGGGTCCGCCGCCCAGCGGTGATATTCATAGAATCCGATTTCCTCTGGCGTTGTTCGATACACAATCGGTCCTTGCCTTAGATAATTGGGAGATTGGAATTCCCGTACCGCGATTGAGGTTCGTACGTTTTCCGCAGCGGGCGGATCGGGCGGAGCCGGCAAATTGAGTGTGTAATATGCGGGATATCTTACTCTGCCGCATCCGGCCAGAGCGAATAACGTCACCATTAACGCAAGCGCCATCGTAAGCTTTTTCATTGTCGATTCTCCTCTGTCCGCCTTATTTCGGAACCTGTCGGTCCCCGGGTTGCTTGGTGCGGATCAGGCTCCAGGGGCGCTGCTTTATTGAATTCGTGAACTGGTTGAGGTTGTCGGTCGCGTCGCGTAGATTTTCTACCGTGTCGCCGATCTTGGAGTCATTGGCTCGTACCATGACTTGCATCGCCTGCAGCAAGTCTTTGGCCTCTTCCAGCGTTGTCTGTAATTCAACAAGATCTTTCCGTATGGGAGCGCGCAAATCCGTCACCGTGCCATTCACGTTCTGAATCGTGTCGTCGGCATGCTCGCTAACTCTGGCTAGCTGGTCTGTAAGACGATCAATCTTTGGGCGCTCGTCCGCCACCAATCGATCGATGTTGTTCAGAATGGCTTGGACCTTTTTCTGGTTTCGTGGTCCGGTCATCGTATCCAGGTTGACAAGAAGGTGATTCACGTTGCCGCTGACATCGTTAAGCTCTCCCTGTGCCTGCGTGATGAGCGTATTCGCGCTGTCCGCAACGGTTGCCAGTTTCCCGGCGATCTCATCCAAACTGGCCGCTTCTTGTGAGGCAACGGTTGAGTCTGGAGGAAGGCGCTTGGCATCGATAGCGCCGGTTGTGATCGACAAGGCCGCACTGTTCATGACGCTGACGAATCCTAGCTTGGCCACTGACTTCTCATTCAGCGGAGTGTCCTTTTTGACTTCAAGCAGAATCTCGATTCGGGTTGGATCCGCCGCCCAGGGCCGCACGGCTGTGACTTTGCCGACGTTCATGCCTCCGTAGAGGACGGAGGCTCCCGGCTCAAGCCCTCCGGCGTATCGCAGGTAGGTGCGATAGTGCACAGTGCCGCCGCTGTACTGCGCATTCAACAGGTAGATGACCGTAAACGCGAGCACGGCGAAACAGCCGAGAACAAATGCACCCACCTTTGCTTCAGTGGTCATGGTTTTGCCTCCTGACTTTGCACATACCGCTCCAGATAGGAGGCCAATGCCGGCGTATGCATCGGGTTGGCCGGCACACGGTTTAGGAACTGCCTCACGCGTGGATTCTGGTTTGCGCGTATTTCGTCTTTAGTGCCGACTGCAAGGAGCTTTCCGTCGAACAGCATCGCGATCCGGTCAGCGATTCGGAAGGCACTGTGCATCTCATGGGTGACGACCAGAGCCGTAATCTGAAGAGTCTCCTTCAGAAATACGATGAGTTCGTCCAGTTCCGCCGCCACAATCGGGTCGAGGCCGGCGGAAGGCTCGTCCAGCACTAGGATTTCGGGATCCAATGCGAGAGCCCGGGCAACGGCCGCACGCTTCTTCATGCCTCCTGAGAGCTCCTGCGGGTGCAGTTTGCCGAAATCCGCCAGGCCCACCACCGCCAACTTCAACCAGACGATCAAGTCGATGATTGAAGGAGCGAGTGCGGTGTGCTCCCGCAAGGTGAGCGCGACATTGTCTTCCAGCGACAGTGAATTGAACAGAGCAGCGCTCTGAAAGGCCACCCCAACCGACCGTCGGAGTGTCTTCAAATCCGCATGTGAACAGGTAGTGATGTCTGTGCCTTTAATCGAGATGCTGCCCGATTTCGGATGCTCAAGACCAAGAATTTGCCGCAAGAGCGTGCTCTTTCCCGAACCGCTACCTCCCAGCAGTACCGTGATCTCCCCCGCCTCGATGTCAAGGTTCAGACCATCGAGCACACGCCGGCCATCGTAGTCCACCACTAGATCGCGCACTGAAATCAGAGACACTTAAGCCTTCCCTACGAAGTAAAAGATGGCGGTAAATATCGCATCGGCAACGATGACCAGGAACGTTGATCGCACGACCGCTGAAGTTGTCGAGCGGCCCACTGCGTCGGGCCCGCCGCGGACACGAAGTCCTTCCAGGCATCCCACGTGGGCAATAATTGTCGCGAATGCCAGGCTCTTGATCATCCCGGCGAGCACATCACGCAATACGATCGATGCCAGCACGTATCGGAAATACAGCAAGAGACTCAGGTGCGTGCTGAAGAACATAAATAGCCCTCCGGCGAGAATGCCGAAGAAGGCGGAGACGACACTGAGACAAGGAACTGCCACGAGTGCCGCCAGATACTTTGGCGCTAACACGAACTCCACAGGTTCGAAAGCCATCACCTTAAGCGCATCGAGCTCTTCCGTGACCTTCATGGTGCCGATCTCGGCGGCAAATGCAGATCCCGAGCGTCCGCTGACGGCAATCGCCGTCAGCAACGGACCAAGTTCGCGTGTGAAGCCGACTGCAACCAGATCGATGACGAAGTGCAAAGCTCCGAACCGCCGCAGCTCAGATGCTCCCTGCATGGCCAGGATGAATCCGCTGCACATAGCCATCAGGGCAACCATCGGCAGCGCGTCAACCCCGATCTCCAACATTTGGTGAACAGCTGCTCGCCACCGATGTCGATTTCCAACCAGGGGCAGAGCCGCACGCATCCCCCGCAGTGTCTGCCACCACTGAATGTTCAGGCTCCCAACGTAGTCGAGTTGACTGAGAGTCTCTCTGCCAGTAATTTCGAGAAGATTGACCATCAAAGCGCCTCGTACCCAGAGTTGTTCATCTGCGAATGCCGTCATTGAACAGGGATAGAATGCCCGTCGCCTGAAACAGGTGATGTAAACGGCCATGCAATCCCTGCAGCCTAAGCTCAGTCTCACAGTTTCGTGCGATCTTTAACGCTTCAATCAGAGTGGCAACGCCTGAACTGTCGATATGGGTGACGCCCGACAAGTCAATGCTCACTACACTCGGATGTGGAGCCTGCAAAAGGGCGATAAGCTGGTCGCGTACTGCTGGAGAGGAATCGATATCAATCCGACCGTACAAGGATGTCAATGCGCCATTCTCGTTGGCAACGGTCTTCATTCCCGACTTCTCGATACTTTCGCTGTTGTTGCTCACCACGGAATCAGTCCCTTCAAGCACAATGTCTATGGTCGTACGCCGTCTAACGAATCCCGGATCGATACTCGGAATCGCAATTCGAGTGCCGGACGTGAGCGCTTCTAAGTGCGTTAAAACCGCCAGTTTGGAAATCGTCGGTGCCCCAACTCGGGCAGTCGATAAAGACAGTGACCGTATGTGGGCAGATGAGGTCAGCTCTGCGGATGGTGACCTTATGACGTCGGCCGGATCATCGACTCACACTGGCACGAAAAGCCTAGGGTGTATTGATGCCAACAGATCCATTCGGCCTCGCGAGAAAGGGGCTGCGTACCGACGACACAGCAACAAGTACGAAGTCCCTCCTGCTAAACTGCCGGAGTGCGGCGCCTCGTGGTTAATGCGGACGACTTCGGATTCACATCGGGCGTAAATCGGGCCATCATAAAAGCGCACGCGGATGGCATCGTCACCTCCGCCACATTGATGGCCAACGGCCCGGCATTTTGCGAAGTCAAGGAACTCGCGGAGCAGTTTCCGAAGCTGAGCATTGGCTGCCACGTGGTGTTGATCGATGGCGAGCCGGTTCTGCCGCCGGCGAGAGTTCCTTCATTGACGCAATCGGGGCGATTTCGTGACGACCTGAAAACTTTCGCCGCTCGGGCGTTGACGGGGCAGCTTGACACGACTGAGATTGGCGCCGAGGCAACGGCGCAAATCCGGAGAGTTCAGGCCGCGGGAGTGTGCGTGTCACACCTCGACACGCACAAGCACACCCATATTTTCCCGAAGGTGTTGCGCCCTCTCTTGCTGGCCGCTGCCGAGTGCGGGGTGCGAGCCGTCCGGAATCCGTTCGGCCCGCCCCTTCCTTTACGATTGAGTGAACTTCTGAAGCGACCGGATCTCTGGACACGTTGGGCAGAAATGAGAGTTTTGGGAACCTTTGCCGGAAAATTCCGGAAGTCCGTGCAGCGCCGAGGCTTTGTCACGCCCGATGGGACCTTAGGAATTGAAGTCACCGGGACTTTGAACGAGACGTTGTTCGCGGCGATCGCAACCAGTGTTCCCGAGGGGACATGGGAGTTCGTCTGCCATCCTGGCTACAACGACTCTGCTCTGCAATCGGCCAAGACACGACTGCGAGAATCACGGGAAGTCGAATTGGAGGTATTGACCTCGCCCAGAGCTCGGGAGATTCTGGCGCGGCAGGGGGTAGAGTTGATCTCCTACCGAGATTTGGTGGAACGGTGACCGGCCGCGATTTAGCTGTCAGTTCTTAGTTATTCGGTTGCACAGGATCCCACTTGTTGCGATAGAGGTTTTTGAATACTGCTGCTGTTCCGTTTTGCTCTTTTCTTGGCGCACTGACAAACTTCCTTCCTCGTGGTGTCAGCGCGTTATAGTCCCGCCAGAAGTCATCGGAGTGACGGAATCAAGAAACGGCGGCGGGTTTGATTGCGGGCACGGCTGGACCGTTCTGGTGTGGACGCCTGCGAGAGCAGGATTTTCGTTTCGCCGGGCCTTGGTGGAGCGGTCCCCACATCGCTTTCAGCAGTTTCGCTCGGGCGCGGGCTGTCTGCGCCTTCACAGTTCCCGTGGGAACTCCCAGAACTCGAGCTGTTTCGCTGATTGAAAGATGATCCACAAATCGGAGGTAAAACGTCTTCCGAAGAATCGGCGATAGTTGCGCAGCTGATTTCATCAATCTCGCATTCAGCGTAGACCAACGGCATTCATCCTCGGGATTGGGCCGACGGTCCACCAAAATATCGGACAGCGAATACTCTCGCTCCTCTTCAATTCGCGAATCCAGGGATACGTGGATATAGCGCGACCGCTTGCGCAAATGCATTCTTGCGCAATTGATAACGATAGTGATCAGCCACGTCGAAAGTTGCGCGTCGCCTCTGAATTGGTTCAGGTGCTTGTAAGCTGCCAATAGCGCGTCCTGCACCGCATCCTCGGCATCTACTTGGTTGCCCAAAAGTCTATAGGCGTATCGACGAAGAGACGGTAAGCAATGCGGCAGAACGGACTCAATCTGTGCATGTGAAGGCGTCTCTGATTCCAAGGCGATACTCTCAACGGGTTCTATGAAGTGTTCTAAGAATGTCATGGTATGTGCGCGACTCCTTTGTCGCGGGAACAGGGAGCAGATACAGAGCGATCACAGACTGTCAGCCTCCGCATGATTCACTCCTCCCATATGCTCGTTTGCTCCGCAATCAATCGACAGAAACGAACTGGTCGCCAAGTGTGGAGCGTGTAGTCGTCAAGTTCGATGGCAATCGTCATGCCAAAAGCCGGAAGAGTGAGCCAAGCGTCACGCTAGCTTGGAGTTTCATGCTTTTGCGTCGCCCCCGTTTTTCACACGGACCGTGACTCAGCGAATAAGTGGCGACCACATCCGGGCATACATGCCTAACGCAGGGCAATCGTTATGTCATTCGACTAGCAGCGCACTCAGGAATAGCTTCGGTGATCGGCTCTTATCTGTAGTTCGGCAGTGGCATTGCACGTGCACTCTCATCTCGCAGCGAGGCGGCAGGCATTTTGGCCGAGACGGACTCCGCAGCCAACCAGTTCGGAGCGCATGTCACAAAGCGTCGAAAACCCGCGCGGCACATTTTCCGTTGTTTGTGGCCCGTGTCTGCCTCTCGCGCATTTGTCTGATCTCTGGATAGGAGAGCGGTTATGAAAACCTTTGACACTCTGCCGGGCGAATCGAATACGAGCATCATCTCGTCGATCATTAACTCAGTCTGTCCCCAATGTGGGGGAAGAATGGCGGATTTCCAATGTGAAGGGAGATGCTGCAGGAACTGGCTTGCTGAATGGGAATGGGCGAATCACGCGACGAGAAGCTCTAAGTCTCGCGTCTCGGGCCATCACGCTCGGTCGATGCGGTGACCTGGATTTCCATTACGTTCGCGCCGTGGGAAATGCAGTCGCCGCCGGGATTTCAAATCTCTACTACCCGGCTGCTGACCGAAGCCTTGGGAAAACCGTGAACAAATGGGGTCAGCCAGATCAGCCTCGATACAATCTTCAACATTAATGAAGGAGCACTGCCCCGCAAACTTTCGGTCATTAGACCATGATGCGCGGCGGCAAAAGTTGGGCTATCTGCGGAAACCGGGAACGCCTGATCGATTCTGTGTTGACAGTCGGTGACAGGGCAGCGTTCTAACCAACTGAACTACGTCCCCAACTTTGTTTTCTTACCTTTATCGGAAACCCGCGTCTTTACTGGCTTTCCTCAGGTTCAATCGATTCGCCTGCGTCGCCTGTTTCAACCCCACAGAACCGAATTCCGAGGTTAATGGACACCATGGACACCAAGCAAAACCGCGCCCAATACTGTGCTGCAGGCAAACACCAACCCAGAGCAGCTGTCCCTGCCCCGTGAATGAATTGTAGCAGAGGCAATTCGAGTTGGTACAGGCTCCGACCAAGCCGAACTCTCGCAGCGGAAGCCGCACTTTATCGAGGGGGATTCGTAGCGCGGTTTGTGCGGTCTGCTAGGCTCGAAGAGTACCAATTCCATCGCGCCCGTGAGAAGCCACACTCACTTCTGTTCGGCCAGACATTCGTCCGGGAGCCATCGTCGTGCAGTATCTCAAGCCGTATCCACTCCTCTTCTTCTCCTGCTTGTCGGCGTGCTCCACGCCTGGCACGACGTCGGCCCCAAACGGGTTCCCTTCGTCGACCAACTCATCCACGCTCTCTGACTCCGTCCCGCTCTCCCGACACAAGAACTACAGCTCACACTAATAGTCCGCCACAGGAACTGATCCTTTTCGCCAAAGCCATCGCCGTGAAAGGGCGCTGATTGGCTGTATCACGTTGTAATTACAAGGCAGCGGTCGCTCTGCAATGCCGTGTAAGGAACCACTGAGAACACGAAAGAACGGGCTTTGGTTGTACCGTTCTTGTACCGCGAGTTTTGACCCAATACTCTCGAACAAGGTGATCTGGGATGTTGGGAACGAAGCGCAAAGACGATTTCGAGCCCTACTGGCAAGATGAGAAGGACTGGCTCTGCATCGTCGAATTCTTGCCCACCGATAATCCAGAGGCTCGGCTCTTTGCTGCCGACATAATCGGGTACTTCGTTGGTTATGCAAATCTCACGAACACACGCTCGCTGGCACTCCTCGGCGTTCCTGACGCCAGCGCGTACGAGCTTCTATTTTCCTTTTCGTCTCCTGAGGAGAAAACCGAGTTCCTGAACTTGGTCCGTTCAAATGAGGACATGGGGAACGACTACATCGCTGAGCTTACGCCGCCCACCATGGAAGAAATTAGGAATGCTCGTTCACTCGCAACGGTCATACCCCATGATGTCCTCACCCATGCCACGCTGATTGCAGTGACCCTGTGTGCGCGCACAGAAGATGATCGGGCTGTGTCGTAAGGCCGGTGCACAATCGCTTCAGAATGTTTGGAAACGGGTGGCTGGGCGTCTCATAAGTTTCATATCGCATCCTCTAGGGAGTGCGATTCTGATGCCACTCGTGTGGTGTAGCTCCAGTGACCCTCTTGAACGTCCGCGTGAAGTGGCTCTGATCTGCAAAACCTGTTGCCACAGCCACCATGGAAAGGCTCTCTCCTTTCATCAGCAGTAGCTCCTGCGCTTTGCCGATCCGGGTGTTCAGTTGATAGCGATGCGGGGATACTCCTGTAGACGCTTTGAACATCCTCGCAAATTGCGAGGATGACAGGTCGACCAGACGGGCAAGCTGGAGAACAGAAACGGATAAATCGAGATGCTCGTGGATGAAGTCGAGAACGAGACGGAGTTGTGAGACCGATAGTCCTGAGTTCTCTTTTTGGGGTCGCCCCTGGAAGCAGGCGCTCAGGAGGGCGATCGTGAGTCCTTCTCCGTACAATCCTGTACTCGGGTCGGATGCGTCACATTCGGCAGCAAGGAGTCGCGCGCACTCGACCGCTCTCTTGTCATGAAACATCAGCTCAGGATTTCTTGCTTTGCCCGGGTCCAGATCGGGGCCGAACCAATCCCCCAGAGATTTCCTGTCGAAGCTCAGGCGAAGTTCGCGTACAGACTCCATGTTGTCCGTGTAGCCCCAGATCCTCATCTCTGACGGGACAAAACTGATGTGATTAGGCCGTTGACCTTCCAGGGCAGCGGGACGATGCAGATTTGTGCGGGCCTCACATCTGCCGCCTATCTCCGCGAGCACAACTGTGAGAGTGTCTTGCGGACCCGACAGATCGTGCCAGGCACGGCCTGGGTGGTTGAAATGCTGCAGGTGACGAACTGCTATGCCCGCGAAGGTTCGAAGTCTGCTGTGCGCCGCCTTCATACCGTGCGGAGAACGGAACTCAAATGTGTCCGATCCATCAGAAACCTGCATCTGTCGTCCTCCTTTTGCGGCTCTCGCCCATAGCGTTTTCATACTATCGTAGCCGTTTCGTACAAGCCATTCTCTGTTCCTTCCAAGTATTTTGAGAGAAATGCCAGAAGGAAGAATGGCCGGGAAGGTCAAAGGAAAGATCGTTACACTGGCAAAGAGAAAACAAGGGAGAGAAGATGACAGTTGCAGAACTGATGCACCACAACTTCGATGGGATCTTTATCGAGCTTGATCCAGTGAAGCGCGAAGCCATGATGCGCAATGCTTATACGGAAGATTGTGTATGGATACACCCGGGTGGTCGCCTGGTCGGCATTGCGGCGATCAATGAGGCAGCGTCGGAAATTCGTAAGCGCATCCCGGAGTACCGCTACAAGGTGGTTGGCGATATTCGCACGATGCACAATGTCGGGATGTGCCGTTGG
>Ga0222749_10001073_pt1 | contig 14545 bp, 14 predicted proteins | sample IncBWH2Mmetat_FD_197234 | JGI IMG/M metagenome (GOLD analysis project Ga0222749, IMG submission 197234) | Metatranscriptome of lab incubated forest soil microbial communities from Barre Woods Harvard Forest LTER site, Petersham... | ecosystem: Environmental > Terrestrial > Soil > Temperate... | reverse complement strand
GTCGCGACGAACGGAGGCAGCGTCCGGGACTACCTCGAGCAGGTGGGGAATCGGAGGATCGACAAGCCGCCCCTCCCCGTGATCGCGGTCCCGACCACCGCCGGAAGCGGCTCCGAGGCGACCAAGAATGCCGTCATCCGGGTGCCCGACCTCAAGGTCAAAAGGAGCCTGAGACACGACCTTCTTGTTCCACGCGTCGCCCTGATCGACCCGGAGCTCTCCGCGAGGGCGCCCCGGAGCGTCGCGGCCAGCGCAGGACTTGACGCGCTGACGCACCTCATCGAGGGCTTCGTTTCGACGGGGGCCAGCGGGATGACGGATGCCCTTGCGCTCCCGGGGATCGGCCTGGCCACCCGGGGGCTGCGCGCCCTGGCCGGGGGGAAGCCCGGGTGGGAATCCATGGCGCTCGCCAGCCTCTGGGGCGGCATGGTCCTGGCGAATGCGGGATTGGGCGCGGTTCACGGTCTCGTGGCACCCCTCGGGGGCCGCTGCGCGATTCCCCACGGGATCGGCTGCGCGTGCCTTCTCGTCGATACCCTGAGCGTGAATCTGGAAGCCCTCCGATCGCGCGCGCCGGCCAGTCCCGCCCTTCCCCGCTACGTCGAGATGGCCCGCGCGATGGGACACTCCACGTTCGACGACGCACTCGACGAGCTGCGAGGGCTTCGCGCCTCCCTCGGCGTGGAGCCGCTCGCGGGGTTCGGGGTGAGTGAAGCGGATATCGCCCCGATCGTGAGGAATTCGCGGGGCGGGAGCATGAAGTACAATCCGATCGAGCTGACCGACCCGGAGCTCGAAGCGATTGTGCGCGCCGCTATGGGGTGATCACGAGGATCCGCGGCACATCCACGACGGTCACCTCGATTTCGAGCCGGTCGCCCTGCTGTCCCAGGATCTTGACCGGAACCTCAAGGCCCGTCACCGGATCGTGGAGCCGGACGGTCTTCGCCGGAGTCCCCTTCACGGCCAGCCGGTACCGCTCCTCGGCGATCGACGGCACCGCGTCCCACGTCATCACGTAGAGGGCGATCGCGTAGGTTCCCTCCTTCAGCTGCCACGGCAGGACCGCGAAGACGTCCCGGTGCCAGAGGGGCTGCTTTCCGTCGAAGATCCTCTTCTGCTCGCCGAGCGCCGTGATCTCGACCCCGAGCGGGCGGATCTCCCCTGTGGCCAGGCACCCGGCGAAGGCCCGGGTCAGGTTCCGGAGCGCCCGGAGCGGGGGTGTGGCCACGTCATCGAATCTTGCATCGGAAGGGAGTTTCGGAAGGTCGGGCGGGAGGAGGCCAAATCCGGTCGCCTCCTTCTCGTAGGCGCAGAAGTAGTGGAGCACGTCCACTCCCTTGTTGAGCCAGAAGGCGTAGGACCGGAGCGCGCACTTCGTCTTGAGCGCCCAGGCGCCCGCGTCGTCCTTCACTCCGCACTCGGCGGGAAGGATGCCGTGCTCCGTCATGTAGTGCCGGAAGCGGTCGGTCCCGGGCGGGTGCTTCTCCCGGGCCTTCGGGTTCAGGAGCCGGGTCAGGCTTTCGGTCTGGACGAACGTGGAGATCCAGCCCTCGGGCATCCGAATCTCGACCTCCGGGGTCCAGCCGTCCGCGTTCTCCTCGGGATTCTCCTTGTGGTACTCCTGCTCGGGGAGCCGGCGAGTCCCGGTGCCGTAGGGGTGGTAGCTCTGGGCGTCCATGCCCGGAGGCAGCCGGTCCACGGCACAGTGGTAGAAGGTCGTGTTCGAGAAGCCCCAGATGCAGCGGGCCCTCGGAAACCCCTTGTGGACGGCCTCGACGACCCGCCGGGCCAGCTCCCAGCACGTGCCTCCCTCGTTCAGGAAGTCCTTGGGATGCCTCGGACGGTCGGGGACGTAGTTCCGGATGTCCAGGAACTTCGTCCCGAACGTCAGCTCGTTGTAGATCTCGAGATCGAAGTCGTCGATCCCGGATTCGACACTGAGGCGCGCCACCAGGGTCGCGTAGCGGATCCAACCCCCGACCGTCTCCTCGAATTCCGGAGTCCCGGGTGGGTGGAGCGGGAGGTACTTGAGCGTCGCCATGGGGACCTTGCCCGCCTTGAGGTCCTTCGGAAGGGGCTTCGAGAGCGTACACTCGTCCGTAGCCTTGTCGACGGCCGTGATCAGGGCCTCCGCCGCCCAGTAATCGGTGAGCCCGCTGAGTCCTGTGCGGCCGAGGGTGAAGAGGTCCAGGCTGGCGAGCTTCACCCTCGTCGCGCCCTTCGGAGCGTCCTCGAGAAGCGTGCCCTCGAGGAATTTCACGGGGCACGGGGCGCCCTGGTGGCAATTCAGGAGGAAGGTCGGGCGGATTGCGTGCTTCTTGAACAGGGCCAGCAGCTTCCGGAGCCCCGCCCCGTCAGTGAGGCCCGATTCGTCCCAGGCCACGTTCGCCCAGCCGATCTCTTTTCGGGCCGCACGGATGCCCGCCTCGGCCAGCAACCGGACCGCCAGTTCGTCGTTGGCGGGGACATTGTAGTTGATCCCCACGCCGGCCTGGAAATCGCTCCCACGCCGGGTTTCCATCCAGCCGCGCCACGGTTGCTTGAGGTGGCTGTGCTTCGGGAACGGCAGGTCGAGCTGTCTTGGATCGACGTACGGGGAGACCGGTTCCTCCTGGCGGGGCGCCGCCATCGCGAGAAGGGCGGCCCAGGGGAGGATCTTCATACGCCAAGGGATAGCCTACATCCCTCGGAACGTGTCAACATGCCCGCCGCCGAGACTCACGCCGGGATTCCGGTCCGGCCGGGCCTGGCGTCGGCGGGCGCTGGAAGTTCCGGCGCGCCTCCTTGACAGGGTTCCCAGGGTGGTCGATACTGGATCTGGACATGCCGGACTCCTCTCTTGACGAAGACGTGGCCCGCCATATCCGCCAAGCCGGGATGGCCACTGATCCTCAACTCGACGCGGCCCGGAAACTGGCCGCCGAGAAAGCCCTCCCGCTCGCGGAAGCGCTCGTCCAGCAGGGGGTCATCACCCCCCTCCAACGCGAGACGGTGGAGAAAAAAATCGCGGCCCGGCGCGACCACGCAAATGAACTGGCCGGGTTCAAGATCCTCAAGAAGCTGGGAGAAGGGGGGATGGGCGCCGTCTACCTCGCCCAGGACCCCGCCGGCGACCGCCGTGTGGCGATCAAGGTGCTGCCGAAGCAGCACGCGGAAGACCCTGAGTTCGTTCAGCGCTTTCGGCGGGAAGCCGAGGCCGCCACCCGGCTCGACCATCCGAACATCATCCGCGCGTTCTCCGCGGGTCAGGACAAGGGCTACCATTTCATCGTGATGGAGTATTGTGAGGGGGAGTCGCTTAAGAAGAGGATCGATCGCGCTGGCTTCATCCCGCACGGAAAGGCGACGGAAATCGTGATCCAGGTTGCCCGCGGGCTGGCCTACGCCCACGCCGCCGGCTTCATCCACCGAGATGTCAAGCCCGAGAACATCATCATCACTCCCGCGGGCACGGCCCGGATCCTGGACCTGGGACTCGCCAAGAATCTGGGCGACACGAAGGATTCGCTTCGGACCGTGACGGGCGCCGCGCTGGGCACGCCCCATTACATTTCCCCCGAGCAAGCGCGGGGCGACAAGTCCGTCGACGGCCGGACCGACCTATACTCGCTCGGCGCAACCTATTACCACGCCATGACGGGGAAGACCCCTTTCAGCGGGACCTCGATCTTCGAGGTGATCCAGAAACACCTCATGGAGCAGCTCCCCGATCCCCGGGATGTCCGCCCCGGCATCCCCGAGGGGGTGATCATCGTCCTTCGCCGGATGATGGCCAAGAGCCCCGTGGATCGCTACCCGACGGCGGTCGACCTTCTCGCCGACCTCGAAAAGTTGGCGCGTCAGGAGGCACCGCTCGCAACAGCGATCGAGCCTGCGCTCACCTCGATCTCCCAGCCGACACCCCTTCCAACCCCCCCGGCTCCCAGCCGCCGACGGCGTCTCCTCGTGGGCGGAGCCGCCGCTGCCCTCTTTGCCCTCGGGATAGCGATCGTGTGGCCCTCGTCGAAACCGGCGCCGGAGCCGCCGCCGACCCCGACGCCCGAGCTCGCGAAGAAGAAGATCAATCCGTCCCCCCCCTCTTCGCCCGCCGTAGGGACGAAGACGGAAGAGAAGAAGCAGCCGGACCCGGAACCCTTGAAGCCCATCGCCGCCGAACAACGGGTCCAGAAACCCGGGAAGGTCGATCCCTCCCCGCCCAACTCCGGGGACCCCGATCCCCCGAAGCCGTCCCCCGTGAAGTCGAGGGGATCCGACCTGCCAACGGAACTCCCCTTCGATGGCTTCCATCCTCGGCATCCGGACGTGCCCCAGGCGCGATGGCTTGAGCTTTTGCCGGTGGTCAGCATGGACTGGGCGGTCCCGAGCGGTAGGTGGCAGCGGACGGCGGAGGGGATCATCTCGCCCGACACCGGCCAGAACGCGGATCCTTCACGGATCTGGATCCCCTACTCGCCCGCCGAAGAATACGAGGTGGTCGTCACCCTGGAACGAACCAGGGGGAGCGAGGACCTGCTCCTGGGATTTATCCATCAGGGGAGGCCATTCGCCGTCGTGCTGGATGGATGGAGGACCAGCCAAGCCAGTGGGGCCTTCCTAAGCGGTGTCTGGAGAATGTATCCAGGCGCGGCGACGCACGTGATTGCCAATGACACGCCCGTCCGGATCGCCGGCTCCGTGCGCTCCGGGGGCTTCAGGCTGACGGTGAACGGCAAGGAGCTCCTCTCGTTCCCGGATACCCGAGTCCTTAGCCTGCCCGACAACATGAAGTCCTTCCCCGGCCAGGCCGACGGGCTCGTCATCGGCTCGGTCCGCTCGATCTTCAAGGTCTCGAGCATCGCCATCCTGGCGATCAAGGGAGAGGGGAAGGTCATCAAGCTCGGACCCTGAGGAGCGAGCGTCCATCACTTGAAGAGCGTGGCCACCTCGTCGGGAATCCCCCCGCCGTCCGCTTCGAATTCGGCCCTCACTTCGAGTTGGACCTCCTGGCGCACCTCCTGGAGATAGTTCCGGACGTCGCTCGCGCCGATCCCGAGCCGGTTCCCCACAAGAGCGTACGTGGGGGGAGGGCCCTCCCTCGACAAGTGGTACTGCTCGAAGGCGAGAAAGGGCACGATCCGGCGACCCGAGTGGTACCGGGCACGGACGCGATCGACCGCACGATCGACTGCATCCCTGAGAAAGACCGCCTCGAACACCTGATCCGGGTCGGTCTCCGGACCGGGCGGCACAAGGTCATTCCTGCCGAGCGTTACTGCCTTCACCCCGCCCCCCCGTTTCAGGCGCAGGAGGGCCTGGCGCTCGTGGCCCGAAAACCCCTTCAGGATCCCCTTGAGAAACGCGCGGAAGCCGGAGCGAGCGGGATCGTACGGGATCAGATGACCGCTCTCGAGGAGCCACGTGAAGAACGCCTGCGTGAGCTCCGCCCATTCCTCATGATCCTTCCCGGAAGACCCCCGTAGGAAATGGTACACCGGCCTCCAGTACCGCTCCGTGAACAACCGCAGGACGGGACCCCCGGCCTCCGTCCCGCGTTGGTGAAGATCCTGGAGGAGATTCGCGGTCGTGCGTAGGACCTCCCTCCCGCGACCGCCGGGTTCCGTCGCCGGGTCTATCATCGCAATCTGACCGTTGTGGGCGTAGGGACCCGCAGGGTCGCGTTTAAGGCGGAAGCGCCGCGCCCGCCGACCGCTCCCTGCCCGATCTACGGGAGCGGCTTGTACTTGACCGTGCGGACCTCGTACAGCGCGAACTCGGCCTGGAGGCCCACCCGGCCCGTGGCGAGCGGGCAGTCATCGATCGACGCGGTCACCCCGCCGTTGACCCACACCGAGACGGACTTACCCTTGCACGTGACCTCGTACGTATTCCAGTCGCCGACCGGGGCCTCCCGACTGGCGCCCTTCTGGATGACGTCCACCCGCTTGGGTTTGGGATCGCCCGGAATCAGCTCGATGATGTCCCCCACCACGGGCGGCTTGGCGCCCCGGGCCACCTGGGCCTGAATCCACATTTTGGCATCCTCGGAGGCGCGGACGTAGACCCCCCCGTTGTAGTTGGGCTTCTCCCCCTGGTCCTTCGCCCACCGCCATTCGACGTGATAAATGCCGTCGACGAACTCCTTGTCATACAGCAGATCCTCTTTCACGCCGTTCCGGCCATCGATCTCGAGGAACTTCCCATCCTCGGAGAGTCCCCAAACGCGCTGTTTGGCTTTCGGGTCAAGGTTCAGCCTCTTCCATCCCTTGAGGTCCCGGTCGGGGAAGAGATCCATCCAGCCCTTGGGGTCGGATTCGAGGGCGCTCTTCGCGCTCTGCTCCTGAGCCGCGACCAAGGCCGCCAGGACGAGCCCCTTGAGGATATTCAATGGATTGACCTCCTTGCCATGGCCCTTAGAACCGCCAACTCGATCGACTTCGGGTCGGCCATCACCGGCCCCAGAGGGGTTCCGTCCTCCTGGAAGACGACCACGTGGGGCACCTCCCTTCCGCCGAATTCCCCGGACATCTGATCGGCGGCGGCCGTTCCCGACCTCATAAAGTCTACGCGGCGCACGAGCACGCGGTCGTATTTCTCGGCCAGCCGATCGAGCTCCGGCGCCAATTCGGCGCATGGGCCGCACCCGGTCCGCGTGAATTCAAGGAGGGTGATGTATCCCCGCTTGAGATAGTCCTCCGGCCGCACGGCCTCCCCCAGCGAGATCACCGCGATTTTATCGGGTTTCGCTTCGGAGCATGCCCCTAGGAGGAGAATCGCCACCGCCGCCATGCCCCTCATCCCAGCACCGACACCAGCACCTCACGCGGCGTCGGGTGGTCCCGGTGCTCCCAGAGATAGATCCCCTGCCAAGTACCCAGCGCAAGCCTCCCCCCTTCGACCGGGATCGAGAGGCTGACCTGCGTGAGGACCGACTTGATATGGCTGGGCATGTCGTCGGGCCCTTCGAACGTATGGGTCATCCAGGCGGCGCCGTCGGGGACCAGGCGGTCGAGGAACCGCTCGAGGTCCACGCGCGCGCTCGGATCGTAGTTCTCCTGGATGACGAGGCTCGCGGAGGTGTGGCGGATGAAGAGGGTGCACACCCCCTCCTTCACCCCTCCCTTCGCAACCTGGGCCGCCACCTCGTCCGTGATCTCGTGAAGTCCGCGCCGGGGGGCGCGGACGGTGATCGTCTTCGTGGTGACCGCCACCGCTCAAAGCTCCGTGAAGAAGTGTCGGATCTGGATCTCGGCGTCCTGCGCGGCGACATGGGGGAGCTCGACCTCGAACCGCTTCCCCTTCGCCTGGAACCACGAGGAGGCGCAGACCGACTTGAACCCGAAGGGGTTTTCGCCGAGGTGGGTCCACGCATACCAAACGATCCACGGCCAGTCGAAGGCGGCCGGACGGGCGATGAACAGGGCTTTCCTGTCGCGCCACGGATTGGACCAGTCGGCGAATCGCCTCATCGCCTGGGCGGGCGGCTCCCCTTCCCTTTTCGCCTTTTCGAACGAGTCGGGACTGGCGACGACGGCGGTCCCGATGGGCTTGATGAGGGCCTCGTAGCGGTCAAGCACCCCCTCCGTCTTCGATCCGACCGCGGCCCCGAGCTCGGTCATCGAGTGGGTGCCGATGAGGGGTCCGCTCGTCTCGACGTCGACCATGATCCAGAGCTGCCCGTCGCGCGACATCGCCCCAGTATACCGGGACGACACCCCTTCCGCACTCACGACGGATCGACCGTCCCTCCCCCGGGGATGCCCCCGTTCGGGCCCCCGTCCGAGCGACCGGATCCGCCGGAGGACACCCGGCTATTTCAGGGCCGCGTCGATGTCCTTGCGGAGATTGGCATCGTCGGGCTTGACGTTCGCCTTGTAGTGCTTGAGGACCTTGCCCGATTTATCCACCAGGTACTTCGAGAAGTTCCACTCGGGAAGCTCTTTCGACTGCTTAAACAGGTTGGCATAGATGGGGGACTGCTCCTTGCCGCCCTTGGTCACGACCTTCTCGAACATCGGAAAGGTGACCTTGTACTTGCTCGTGCAGAAGTCCCGGATCTCGGTGGACGACCCCGGCTCCTGATTGCCGAAATCGTTGCTCGGAAAACCGAAGATGACGAACCCCTTGTCCTTCAACTCCCCGTAAAGCTTCTCCAGACCGGAGTATTGGGGAGTGTTCCCTCACTGCGACGCGAGATTGACCACGAGAGCGACCTTGCCCGCGTAATCCTTGAGGTCCGCATCCTTCCCCTCGAGCGTCTTGCTCTTGAGCAGATAGAGCGAATCCGCGGCCAGAGGAGGGCCCTTCTTCTTGTCCTGGGCGCCCAGAGTGCCCGCGACGGCGACGATCGCCGCGAGAAAATATCCGGTTTTCCGCATGGGTATTCTCCTTTCCGGTTTCATTCTCTATTACGCTCGCCCCCACACAACGGAGTTGGGGGCCGTATGATATCCCGGAGCGGGGAGATTCACGGGAGGGTCCGCCATGCTCCGCTCCGCGATCGTCGTCCTCACCCTGGCGTGCCAGGCCACCGACGGGCCGCTCATCCACTCCATGGACGACATCAAGATCCGGGACCCCAAGGAGAAGGCCCGATCCGAGTTCGTCGAGGGGAAGGTCGGGAAGGCGGTCAAATTCGCGTTCGACGAGGGCTCCTCGGGCGCCTTCTGCATCACGCCCATCCACGGCACCCCCGAGTGGGACCAGGCGGCCGGATTCTCCTTCTGGGTGAAGGGCGACGGCTCCAAGCACTTCGGCGGGATGCAGTTCATCTGGAACGAGGACTATGCTGCCCGGTACGACCTCATGTTCCCGATCGACGGCACGGACTGGAGGAAGATCACGGTCGCCTGGCGGGACCTCGTGCCGGTGATGTCGTCTCCCAACTCGAAGCCGCTGGACCCGAAGGCGGGTCATGCGCCCTCGAAGCTCTCGGGCCCCTGGTTCGGCAAGTGGTGGTACTGGAAGGACTATCCCGCCCATTCCTACGCGGTCGACGAGATGCGACTTGAGCCCAAGATCGCGCTCGACACGGGCCTCTATCTCCCCGCGGGCGCCCCGCTGGAGCGGGTGCTCGCCAAGCTCAAGGCCGGGAAGCCGGTCACGATCGTGACGATGGGCGACTCGCTCACCGACACCCGCCACTGGGCGAACCGCCAGGTCAACTGGCCGGCACTCCTCCTGAAGAAGCTCAAGGAGAAATACCGGGTCGACGCGAGAATCATCAATCCCGCGATCGGGGGAACCGAACTCCGACAGAACCTGACCCTCATCCCCCGATGGGTGGCCGAGGCGCCGGAGCCCGATCTGGTCACCGTCTGCTTCGGCGGGAACGACTGGGAGTCGGGCATGCGGGGCGACATGTTCCGGGAGACGTGCCGCGATGCGATCGATCGGATCCGCCGGGCGACGCACGGGAAGTCGGACGTGCTCCTCATGACGACCGTCCCGTCCCTCGAAAAGTGGACGACCCGGGACGAACTCGGCGTCGCGGCGCGCGCCTCGGCATCGGAGCGGCACGCGGGGATCGGGGATGCCGAGAAGGCCTTTCATGCCGTTGCCGAGGGCGAGCGCGCGAAGCTCTACTGCAACGACAAGGTGCATCTCGACCCGCCCGGGCACGAAGTGGTGGCCTCCACGGTCCTGGGCGCGATCGAGTCGGCCGGCAAGTGACCCTTGCCGGGATACCTCGGACATCGCCAAGGAGAGGCCTACCATCCTTCCCGGAGCGCCCAATCCCCAGGGGAGTGGACGCGGCTCCGCAGAGCCTGAGGGCAGGCGAACCTTCGCTCAGCTCGTGCCGTCCTCCCGACTTCTCTCGTCATGCCCCCCGCCCTCCCGCGTGATAGGCGATGTATCGCCGGTTCTTCGAGGTCTACCGGGGCCAATGGACGGGTCAGGGCTGCACGAGAATCATCCAGGGCACGCCGAAACGGTCGGTGAGCATGCCAAAGCGCGAAGAAAAGAATGTCTTGGCGAGCGGCATGGAGACCTTGCCGCCCTGGCCGAGCACGGCAAACAGTCGCTCGGCCTCGGAGTCCTTCGATACGGTCAGGGTCAACGACACCCCCGCAAAGTTCGACTGACCCATGCATCGGCCGTCGGTGGCCATCACCGTTGAATCGCCGATTCGGAGGCTGGCGTGCATCACCTTGTTTAAGACTTCCGGCGGAAAGCTTCCGGAGGGTGGCGGCTCCGGGCTTTCCTTGAAGCGCATGAGCATGACCACTGTGGCGCCCACCGCGGTCTTGTAGAATTCAATCGCTTCCTCGCAACGGCCCTCGAAACTCACGTACGGTTCGACTTTCATGGCATGTCCTCTCTTGGGTTGACCGGTGTTCGCTGCAAAACTTATCAGTCCGCGCAATCGTCCGTCGCGGTCCAAGGCTGAATCCCCTGAACACCCAATGCCTGGAGCGAGTATCTGTGGGAGCCCAGGTGACACGCCGCCCCGAGCAAGAAATGGCTCCCCGGGCAGGACTCGAACCTGCAGCCTTGCGGTTACAAGTGCCCCGGCCTTTCGGCCGGGCTCGGACTATCTCATCACCCCAAAGGGTGTCGGGCGCTTCGACCGCGGGGCAAACCGCGGCCTACGGCCTTTCGGCCTAGTCTCTGCACGTTCCCCGGAGCCGGCTCCGGGGCTTCGCTCAGGATTACCATGCCCCTTTCGAGGGTTAGGCTTCCCTGAATTCACCCGATTTTTCAACCGCGGTTTCCCGCGGAAGCTGCTACTTGCGTGGCGCAACCACGCCGTCTACAGCCGCTCGCTCTACCATTGAGCTACCGGGGAGTATCCGGTCTGAGCGACGATTATAGAGGGGCCTAGGGGGCGGTCAAGAAGTAATCTCCCCGAGGGCTCGGTCCGAGTACAATCCCGGCGTGCCGCTCAAGTTCGCTGAGGAGTTCTTCACCCGCTGGGTCCGGCCCCGAGCCCGGGCGATCGACCAGGAAGTCGACGCCCTCCGGGAGGCGCTCGCCGAGATGGGACGACGTGGACTCCTGGGGCTCCGCATCCCCCGCGACTTCGGGGGGCTCGGCCTCGAACCCCTGGATTTCCGCCGCGTCCAGGAGGCCTCCGCCCGAGCGAGCGGAGCCCTCGCGTTCCTCGAAAGCCAGCACCAGAGCGCCTGCGGCCTGGTCTCCCGGAGCTCGAACAGCTCGCTCCGCGAGCGGCTCCTCCCCCGCCTCGCCCGCGGAGAGGCCACTTCCGCCATCGCCTTCTCCCACCTCCGCCGGAAAGGGGTGCCCTCCGTGACCGCGACGCCGGAACACGGCGGATGGAGGCTCGACGGACGGCTGCCGTGGGTCACCGGCTGGGGCCTCTTTACGCTCTGCGTCACCGCCGCCCCGACCCCCGACGGCCGGATCTTATTTGCCACGCACGAGCTCGCCCGGTCCCCTCACCTTCGGCCCTCCGCGCCCCTTGAGCTCGCGTCGATGTCCGTGACCCAGACCGTCACCGTGGAAGTGAGCGGACTTTTCGTCCCCGAATCCGACGCCCTCGACGTCCACCCGGCAACGTGGATCCAGGAGAACGACCTGATTGCCGTCGCACTCCAGTCCCCGCTGGCTCTGGGCTGCGCGCAGGCCGGAATTGACCTTCTCCGTGAGGCGGGCGCGACCGGGAGCGCCGACCGACTGGAGGAGGAGCTCGCCCAGGTCCGGGAGGACGCCTACCGTGCGATGGAGGAGAAGAGCGACTTCGGGAGGGGTCTCACGGCCCGGGCCAACGCGATTGAGCTGGCCGGACGGGCCGCCCACGCCGCCGTCGTCGCGAGCGCCGGGGCGGGAATCCTGATGTCACACCCCGCCCAGAGGATCTACCGCGAGGCGCTTGCCTTCAGCGTCCTCGCCCTCACTCCGCCGCTTCGGGAAGCGACGCTCGCCCGTCTCAGCGAGTGATGAGCTCCAGCGGCCTCCCCGAGCGGCGCAGCTCATCCAGGATCCTGAGGTTCGCCTTCGGCATCGCAAGTTTCGCGATCTCCTCCAGAGTCACCCACCTTCCGGGGGCTGTTCCCTTCTTGTGGAAACAGTGGAACGCATGCAGCTCCACGGAGAAGTGGGAGTAGCGGTGCTTCACCGACGTCAGGAACGGACCCACGTCCACTCCGAACCCCGTCTCCTCCTTGATCTCCCGGCGGAGGGCCGCCTCGTAGGACTCGCCGCGCTCGCGCTTCCCGCCCGGAAATTCCCAGAGGCCCCCGAGAAGCCCTTCCTCCCTTCGACGCTGCACGTAGACCCGGCCGCCCTTCCAGATGACGCCGATCGCCACCTCCTGGTGGGGAGTTTCCTTCTTGGGTTTCCGCGTCGGCCAGCGCTCCGGATCCCCTGACGCCCGCGCCTTGCACCCGGCCGCGAGGGGGCATTCGTCGCACTTCGGCGCGCGGGGAGTGCAGACCCTCTGGCCGAGCTCCATGAGCGCCTGATTGTAATCGCCGGGTTTCCCCCGCGGCTCCGGCGCCTCGGAAACGTCCATCGCCCCAAGACGGGAGAGGACTCGGCGCACGTTGCCGTCAAAAACCGCGACCCGCTCGCCGTATGCGATCGATGCGACGGCGGCCGCCGTGTAGGCCCCGACGCCGGGCAGTGCGCGCCACTCCTCCGCGGTGCGGGGAAGCGTCTTCATGGAGATCGCCGCCTTGTGGAGATTCCGCGCCCGCGCGTAGTACCCGAGGCCCTCCCAGGCCTTGAGGACCTCATCCAGATCGGCCCTTCCGAGCTCCCGCACCGTCGGGAACCGGTTCATCCAGCGCTCGAAGTACGGAATGACCGTCGCGATCTGCGTCTGCTGGAGCATGACTTCCGACACCCAGATGGCGTACGGATCCTTCGTGCGGCGCCAGGGGAGGTCGCGGGCCCCCTTGCGAAACCACGCGAGAAGACGTTTCACCTGCACGGGGACATTGTGGCGTGGGGCGGGGGGGCTGACAAGAAATGGTCGTCGAGGCGCGGGACCCGGGGAGGACTGTTTCCTCCGTTCCGTGTCCCGCGCCCCGCGGCCTTATATGCTCAGGCGGGGGGCTTGCCGGCCATGAGGTTGGTCAGGCGCTCGTTGAGGGCCTCCCGGCTGTAGGGACCCTCGTACCGGGCGACTTCCTCGCCGTCCCGGAAGATGAGGAGCGTCGGGACCGCCTGCACCCCCAGCTCGTCCGTGATCGACGGGTTCTCGGAGACGTCGATCTTGCAGAACTCGATCTTCCCCTCCAGCGTTTCGCTCACCGATTCCAGCTCCGGCCGGAAGTGGTCGCAGGGGATCGAGCAGTAGTCCAGGAACGCGACGGCCACGAGGCCCTCGGACTCGAGGACCCGCTCCTCCAGCCCCTGGTCGTTCAGGTCTTTCACCATACGAGAGACATCCTCCTCTCTCTCCGCAAAAGCAAAAGACTATATCGGCGATTCGCGGCAGAACTTTAGAGCGTGATGCGGAAGAAATGCGTGGGCCCGAAGTCGGCGCTACCGCCACTCCCGTTCCAGCTCGGCCTCGATGAGCGAGGGCGGAACGTTCCCGAAGGCAAGGAACCGTTCGTGGAACCCGCGGAGGGTGAACCGCGGGCCGAGGTTCGCCCTGAATTTTTCGCGGATCCGGACGATCTCGAGCATCCCCAGGAGATACGACGGGAAGTAGGTCGGCATCTTTGTGTAGTCGGTCACGCTTCCCGTCGCCTGCTCCTCGTTCATGCGCACCTTCTCCACGAGGAACTTCACGGCGTCCGCGAACGCCATCTTCCCCGTGTGCAGCGAGACGTCCAGGAGCACCCGCGCGGCGCGCTGGAGGCGCCAGTTGAGCTGCATCAGCCGTTCCTTGGGTTTGGTGAAATAGCCGGTTTCGTAGGCCAGCTCCTCGCAGTAGAGTCCCCACCCCTCCGACAGGATGGACGCGTCGTTGAGCTTCCGGATCTTCGAATGGATGTCCTTCGCATAGACGAACTGCAGGTGGTGGCCCGGGTAGGCTTCGTGCCAGACGGTGCCGGGGATGTCATAGATGTTGTGGGCCGCAAGTTGCCGCTCCTGGGCGTCGGCGTCCCGGGCCTTGTCGACCGGGGTGACGTAGAAATGGCCGATCCGCGCGGCGTCCAGCGGGCCCGGCCTGGAATAGGCGGCATAGGGAACGGAACTCCGGAGGAAGGGCGGAGTTTCGACCACCTCGAGCCTTTCCCACGAGGGGATGGCGACCAAGTCCCGGTCGATCAGATGCTGCCGTGCCCGGGCGCACTCCTTCGTGTAGACGGCGACGAGCTCGTCCGCCTTGGGGTGGTCGTGCTTCATCTCCTCCAGGACGCCCGGCCAGTCCTGGGCGATCGCCTCGAGCATGCGGATCGTCAGGTCGAACTCGCGCCGGCCGATCCTCTCGAGCTCGTCCGCCCCGTAGGGGAGGAAGAGGTCGGTCCTGAGGTGGAATTCGTACGCCGCCTTCCCGACCGCGAACGCCCCGTCGGAGCGGGGCAGGAGCTCGCCCTTGAGGAACTGGAGGTAGGCCCGGTACGCGGCCCTGGCCCCCTCCACGAGCGTCCCGTCCGCTTCCTTGAGCTCGTCGAGAAACTCGATCGTTCCCTGCGCGTCCTCGATC
>Ga0222749_10001071_pt1 | contig 14561 bp, 13 predicted proteins | sample IncBWH2Mmetat_FD_197234 | JGI IMG/M metagenome (GOLD analysis project Ga0222749, IMG submission 197234) | Metatranscriptome of lab incubated forest soil microbial communities from Barre Woods Harvard Forest LTER site, Petersham... | ecosystem: Environmental > Terrestrial > Soil > Temperate... | reverse complement strand
GGGGAATCTCGATCATGGAACACGACCCGCATGCCGTCGACTCTGGACTCTAGCGGCCGGCGGCGATGGCGGCTTTGGCCTCCTCGATGGTCTTCTGCAGCTCTTCGGGCGTGACGGGGGCGCAGACCACGCCGGTCTCGGGAATCTCGAGCTTGGACACCCAGGCGAGACCGTTGACGAGGGTCTGGCGGAAACCGTCGACCGCCCAGTTGTTGTGCGCATGCATCCCGCTGAAGCCAAAGCCGCGGCCGCCGTCGGGCCGGTCGTAGGCCCAAGCCATGTGCTGCGGCTGCTTCTCCGACACGGCCTTGAAGACGTCGGGATTCCCGCCGCGATCGCTGATCTTCTCCTGCACCGAGCCGATCGGCGGGATGTCGGAGAGGATCGGCGTGACGCCCTTCATCTCCGGCACGAAGCGCATGTGGTAGTACCATTCGTCGCGGCAGCTGAAAGGCGTGACCCCGCGGGTGATCGGGTGCTTCGGGAACTCCTTGAATGAAGGGGTCCACCAAGGATTGACGGACCACTTGGTCTCGAAGTAGCCGCCCATCCACTGCAGGTAGGCGTCGCCCTCGACGCCCTTGTTGACCTCGACGCCGAAGTGCAGCGCCATGAAGCCGGCGCCGCGCGCGACGGCCGCCGCGATTTGAGGGTCCTTGGCCGCCTTCCCGCCATGGTTGAGCCCAACGACTACCACGTCCGCGTAGGAAAGGTCCTTGGGCCAGTTCTTGCTGGAGTAGATCACCGCGTGCACGTTCGGATAAGCCGCGTGGAGGCGCCGCGCGAGGATCAGTGAACCCGCCAGGAACTCGTGATTTCCGGGCGAGCCGTGCGTGCCGGCGTCGGCAATGAGGACTATCTTCTTGATATCCTTCTCGGCTTTCTGGGCGTCGTAGCCGAAGACATCGCGGTCCTGGAGGGCGAGGAGGAGGGCAAAGATCATCATGGATGTACTACGCCGCCCGGGTGAAGGTCGTGGACGGCCCGCCGCCCTTCAAAGCCCGCCCGTCGCACAAGAGCGCGCCCCCCTCGGGCAGGCCGCGGCCAGTTCCCCCGGGAGCGGCCCAAGGCCGACTTCCCCGGCTCAGCGGAGCTTTTCACCGGTTCCGGTGATGGGCGTCAGGCAGATCTTCGAGAAGCGGTACTTGGTGGCCCATCCGGAAATATACAATGCCTTCGGATTGGGAGTCTTGAGCATGGGGAAGTTGGAAAGGCGATGGATGTCGCCGGCCCATTCGAAGATGACCTTCCCGTCCACGGTCATCTTGAGTCCCGACTTCCGGACGGAGCACTCGATCGTCGAGGGCCGGTAGTTGACGAGGAGCTGCCCGGCTCGCGTGGTCTCATTCTCCCGCGCGAATTTCTTGTCGACGAGCGAGAGCCCCGAAAAGTAGCCGTCCTTGGCCCAGCCGTCGATCACCATGTGAAACTGGACGTCTCCCGAGGAGAGACCCACATTGATGGCTTCGACGCCGCTCAGCCTTTCCGCGACGACCGTGAGAACGTACTCCTCGGGGGGGATATAGGGGATCTGGAGACGCTCGGCTTCGATGAGCTTCACGCAAACGAGCGCCGTGCCTTCGAAGACCCATTCCCCCGAAACAGTATCCTTCTTGGGATCGATCAGGCGGAGAAGATCGATCGCCAAGGCGGCATGCGCTTCCCGGCAGCGGCTCTCGATCTTGGTCCGCGTGAGCCCGGTGGTCCGGGGCGCCACCTGCTCGTACCAGAAGGCCGCGCGCTGTCGGACGAGATCCCCCGACGGGCCCGCCTGCCGCTCTCCGAGATCCCACCACCCGTCCCCCAAGGCCACCTGGGCCTCCACCTCCCCCGGTTGCGCGAGATCCTTCGCCGCCATGTCCTTCAGTCCCGGATCGGAACCCTTCCCCAGCAGGGGCAGGCCCGCCCGCCAGTTGTTCCGCTGGAAGCACTCGTAGCGGCCCGCCGCCAGATTCGCCTCCGGGTCGTTCGGATTCGACGCGAGCGTTTCCCGCGCCTTCCTCAGGATCTCGTAGGAGACTTTCCGCTCCGAGACCTCCCTCCCCTTCCCCTCCGCCTTGATGACCAGCGGCGGGGTCTTCGACTTCTTCGCCATGGAGAGCGCCTCCAAAGCCCACCTCTCCGCCGCCTCGTATTCTTCCGCCGCGATCGCCTCGTCCGTCACCGACAGGAAGCCGTCGGCGATCGATTGAAACTCTTCCGGAGTCCGGGCCGCCTTCGCGGCCGCCGCGAAAACGCCCCCCCGCATCGACGGGGCGTCGATCACGAACGAAGCGGCCATCTCATCGACCGCCCGGAGCGCCGACTTGAGGTCCCCCGCCGCGGAGGCTACTTCCTTCGCCTCGCGCAGGAGCACGTATCGTGCCGCGGGATCGTCCTTCGTCTGGATTCCCTGGTCCAGGAGCAGCTTGGTGAGTGCAACCCGATCCGGCGGCGTCTTTTTCGAATATTCGTCCTTGAAGACGTCGCGAATATCCCTTTCCGCCTTCTTCTCGCCCGCCGCGTCGGGCGGCTGCAGTTTCTTCTCCTGGGGTGAACCCGGGACAACCGAGAGGAGGAGGAGGGCCCCGAGGTGAAGGTTCACAAGGTCACCCCGCCCGACCGGAGGAGGACCTCAGCCGCGATCAGCATTCCCAGGAGCCTGAATTCAAAAGGGGTGTATTTCAATTTTTAGCTTCCGGCTCCATCGTATCCCGGACGGTGAGAATATTCGACGCCCTTCTTGAGGCCTCCCCCGCCGCCTCGCCGTCAGGGGGCCCGTGCCGCCGGGAAGCCAGGCCCACCGGCGGACGCACGGAGGGGGCGGCGAGGGCGAGGAGGGGATCGGGGGGGGACAAGCCAGGCAGCCGGTGACGACCTCACCCTGGCCGACATACATCCATGCTCGATCGACTCGCCGTCGTGGTACAATTCCGCGAGAACGCATTCCCTTTCCCGGAGGAGGCGAAGATGTTCGTCGCGATTCTGGTCGCCATGAGCTTGCAGGCCAAGGGGGAGACGGCGCCGGTCCCCTGGATGACCGACTTCAAGGAAGCTGCCGCCCAGGCACAAAAGCTCGGACGGCCCCTCGTTATCGACGCCGGTCGCGAGGGCTGAGGGAACTGCAAGGCCATGGAAAGCCGTGTGCTTCCCGCCAAAGCCATCAGCGCGCTGCTCAGCGAGAATTTCATCTGTGTGAAGGTCAACATCGATACCCCCCCCGCCCCGGCGCAGAAGCTCCTCGAACAGGTGAACGGCAACACCCTGCCCTTCTACGCCTATATCACGCCCGAAGGAAGGTTTATCTCCGGCACGAGCGGCTTCCGGGACGAGGCCCGGTTCAAGGCCGACCTCGAGGGCGTGATCAAAAGCGACCTGCTCAAGGTCTCCGCGGACGCGGAGAAGGGATTGGCCGCCGCCGCCGAACAGGCCGGAAAGGACCTGGAGTCGAAGAAGTTTGGCTCCGTCGTGAAGGCCGCCCGGGACGCCGAGTCGGTCAAAGGGGTTTCGGATTCGAAGAAGAAGCTCCGGCAGCTCCTGGGCCAAGCTGTCGTGGCCGGCAGAGCGCTTCTCCAGGACGCCGACGAACTCGTAAAGGCCAACAAGCACGTCGAGGCGCTGGCGATCATTCGTCGGGTGCAATCGGATTTCCGAGGCACCGAGCTCATCGTCGCGGCCAATGCCGCCGCAGAGGCCATCGAACGCGCCCACCCCTCGCCCGGTCCGGACACGGTGGTGCTAAAAGACGGGACGACGGTGAACGGTAGGATCATGGCCCGCACCGAGGAGCTCATCATGCTCCAGACGCCGGATGGCAAGCGGGTCAAGATCGAAAAGGAAAAGATCGCCGAAATCAAGACGGAGCCCAAGAAATAGGCCGACCTCCGGCCAGGCCCGCCGGCGGACGGACCGCCAATCCGCCGCGTGAGCGCGACCGCCGGAAGCCGGCCCCCGGCAACCGGGCCCGCTGGCGAAGACCGGCCGCCGTACCGCGCGAACTGGGTCCGACGGGGGCGGACGGAGGACAGGGACTCTCGCGGGGAGAGGAGAGACATCGACTTCGCCGACGGGTCATCCCGACGGACAGGGAGTACGGAAGGAACGGTCCTCCGTTCGACCGCCTGGCGCCTGCCTGGGACGTAGATCCCCCTCCCTTGTGAGGTAGAACTCTCCGCTGCTGATAGGTGACCTTCCAAGCACCGATCTAAGAGTCCCTCTGGGAAGGGCAAGAACCTTTGCCCGGGTGCGCCTCCTGGGGAAGTGCGCTGTCTGAGTGGGCGCCGCCTTCGATTCGGAGCATGCAGGCGGTGATCCGCCGAGGATCCTCGGGGCAGCCCCCTCAGCGCTTGGGTCCGGCCACGTCGTAACACAGCAGCACCTCCTGATCCCGGACATACAGACGGCGGCCCGCGATGACCAGGTGGGGCCAAGCCTGACGGCGGCTGCGATCCGGTTGCTTGAACTGCCCCTTCATGTGGAAGCCGTCCGGCGTCGCTTCAACCAGGCTGATCGTACCCCCCTCGTCGCGGCAGTACAGGCAGCCGTCGGCGTAGAGGACCGAGCATTTTCCAGGTCCGCGGTCGCTCCACCGCACGTCGCCCGTCAGGTAGTCCATGCAGGTCAGCATGTTGTTGGAGGAGCCGTAAAGCGCACCCTCGACCAGGACCACTCCGCCGTGGTAATTCTTCATCGCCTTGGTGAAGTAGATCTCCTTGGCCTCGAAGCCGTCGGCGGTCTTCCCGATCGAAAGCGTCCCCCCGCCGTGCTCGTTGGTGACAAAGACCGTCTCGCCGGACGTCACCACGGTCATGCAGTTGATGGCAGGATGATCCTTTCGCCAGAGGAACTTTCCGTCTTTCGCGCGCACGGAGATCACCCCCTTCCCCGTGACGGTGACATACTGCTCGACGCCGCCCGACGTGAACTTGACCACCGAGGCATGGGCGGCCGGATCCCCGACGGGCGCCGCCCAGACGAGGCTTCCGGTCATCTTGTCGAGAGCGACCATCGTGGCTTCCTTCATGCCGGGCGTCGAGATCACCCAGGGCCCGTCGACCAGGGGCGATTCAGAGTATCCCTGGTCGTGAATCTTGCCGCCGAACTCGCTGACCGAGTCATGCCGCCATAGGATGCGGCCATCCTGGGTGTCCATGCAGACCAGGTCCCCGTTAATGCCCAGGGTGTAGAGACGGGTCCCGTCGATGCTGGGCGTCGCCCGAGGACCGGGATAGCCCCCGCCCGCATGACGGATGTCCCCGACGGCCGAGGACCAGACCTGTTTGCCGTCGTGAGACAGGTCCAAGGCCAGGACCCTCTCCTTTCCGTCGGCATTGCCCATGGTATAGAGCCGGTCGCCGACGATTGCCGGCCCGCTGAAGCCTTCACCGAGACCTTTGACCTTCCAGAGCAGCGGGGGTCCCTCGGGAGGCCAGGATTGCAGCAGGCCGGCTTCCTTGCAGAGGCTGTCCCGATGGGGGCCCCGCCACCCGGGCCAGTCGTCGCCTGCGGCCGGGGCGATGGCCAGGGTCAACCACGTTGTCGACACGAGAGCCCGCGCGAAGGCCGTTTTCAACCTTTTCATGGGGTTCCTTTCCCTTGGACCGGGGGGACTACTTATTGGGGTCATAGGATTTGCCCGGCGTGTAAGGGGGAAGAGACGGCTTTCCCAGGGCCTTCAAGATCGAATTGACGGCCGAGACGGACGGGATCAGATAGGAGGTGTAAGCCCAGCGGTCTTCCTGGGTTTCCTTCTCCACCTTCTTCGCGAGGTCGAGCTTGTCGATCATGAGGCTGTAGAAATCGTTGAGGGAGACGCCTTCCTTCACCGCGATCCCCGCGATCATCTTGTTGAGCTCGACGACCAGGGCGTTCTTCGCCAGGTCGAGCTTTCCCTCCGGGTCGATGGCCGGGAGATTGTTGTCCCAGATCAGCTTCGCCTTGGGAGAATTCTTCCGGAGCATGGCGATGAACGCCCTGGCCTGCTGCTCGTATATCTCCGGGGAGAGCGATCCCTTCAGCCACGCCGGCAACCCCTTCTCGTTGAAGACGATGACATCAAACTCGACGCCCGCCATCATCTGGGCGGCATCCGCTTCACGAGTGGGAAGGCCGTGGATCATCCACCAATAGAAATTGATGTTCCTGGACTTCATCCACGGGTTCACGTTGCCGAGGATCCTGTCTTCGACCATGCCGCCGATAAGCAGCACCTTCGGATTGGTCGCACCGGCATCGACGTACTGCTTGGCGCCCAGGGGCTTGGGCTTGGCTGGGGTTGGGTCCCCCGCGGCCTGGGCCGCCCGCGCGGCCATCCCTGGCCGTTCTGGGTTCCAAGGGCATCCCCCGCGGTCCAGGGGTCTCGGGAGAATGGCCGCGATGGCTAGAATCATGAGCTTCGTGGGGGTCATGGATCATCCTCCAAAGAGAATCAAAAAAAGTTCCTTGATCGCTTCACCGGGGTCGATCGCCGTGCTTTGGGAGGGGCAGGGGCCTGCGTCGACTCGGAGCATGTGCGACTCTCCTTCTGTGGCCGATGCCGCCGGCCGCTCATTCCCTGGCCTTCCGCCGGCAATTCAGGGACACGCTTCGATGTAGTACAGTTGGGGTACCGGTTGCTTCCCTCTCCTGTAGCCCGTCGCCGTTGGAGTGTCCCAAAGAAAATGATTGCGGATACGAGTCTGGGAGGTCCGATCAAGGGATTCCCGGAAACCCAGGCGGCCCTGGTGACGGGCCTCCGGAGTGCGGATCGGGAGGAGCGCACCACGGCATTCACGGCGTTTTGCCGGGGGTACTGGAAACCCATCTACAGTTATGTCCGCCTCGCCTGGGCCAAAGGGAATGAAGAGGCGAAGGACATGACCCAGGCCTTCCTCTTGTGGCTCCTGGAAGGCGAAGCGCTGGATCGCTTCGAATCCGAGCGCGGCAGTTTCAGGCGATATCTCAAAGTCCTCTTGCGGAGCTTCGTCGGGCATCAGGCGGCCGCGCTGGGCCGGCTCAAGCGCGGGGGCGGGACGTTGACCCTCTCGTTGGATGCAGAAGCGCCGAGGATCGACGAGTTCCTGCGGGAATCGCGCATCTCGGATCCGGAGGCCGCCTTCGAGCGGGCCTGGCGCGTGGAACTGGTCGATCAAGCCATCGAACGCGTCAAGTCCCGCTATGTAGAGAGGGGCCAGGAGGGCGCCTTCGGGGTCTTTTCAGACTATGCCCTGGGGACCGGGGCGGAAAACCCGACGTACGAGCAGCTCGCGGAGCGCTACGGGTGGAGCGTGGACGAGGTGCGAAAGGGACTGGCTCGCGTGCGTCAGGACCTCCGGCGCGAGATCCATGTCGAACTGGTCAGGCTCACGGGAAGCGACCGGGAAGCCCAGGATGAGTGGAACGCCCTATTCGGAGCGTGAGGCGAGGGCGGAGCGTCTTCTCAGGGACTTGAAGGAGGAGCAGGCGCGGAATCCTTCTCCCCGGGATCCCCCGTCGGTCCCGGCCCCTTCCCCTGCCCCGCCACCGGCGAAAGAGAGCACCCGGACGGCCGCGGATGATCTGCTCCTGGGTGAGATCGCCCTGGAATGGAAGCTCCTGACCGGGGAGCAGCTCGAGGAATCCCCGCGCCTCCAGAAGGAGGCGCGGGAGCAGGAGCGGATCCTCACGCTGGGAGAGACCTTTCTCCAGCACGGTTTTCTCAAACCCGACGACCTCCTTCGCCTGCTCAAGGAACAGAGCCGGCGATCCGAGGGGCAGCCCGAGATTCGCCGCTACGAGATTCGATCGCGGCTGGGAGAAGGCGCCACCGCGATCGTCTATGGCGCCTGGGACCGGGAACTCCGTCGCCCGGTGGCGCTCAAGGTCTTGAGAGAGGGCTCCGGATGGAGCGACCTCCAGCGACAACGCTTCGAGCGCGAGGCCCAGACGGCGGCAAGTCTCTCGCACCCGAACGTGGTGACCGTCTACGACGTGGGCGAAGCCCAGGGTCGTCTTTACCTCGTCATGGAACTGGTGGAGGGTAAGCCTCTTTCCCAGGTCTTCCAGGAGCAGAAGCTTGCGCCAAGAGAGCTCCTCCAACTTCTGGAAAAGGTCTGCCGGGGGGTGGCCGCGGCGCATGCGAAGGGGATCGTGCACCGGGACCTCAAGCCCGCGAACATCCTGGTGACCTCCTCCGGTGAACCCAAAGTGGGAGATTTCGGTCTTGCCCACCTGCTCGAATCACCGGGTCATCTGACCCGGACCGGCACGTCGCTCGGAACTCCCCTCTACATGTCCCCGGAACAGGTGAAGGGACAATCGAAGGATATAAGTCCCCGCACCGATGTCTATGGTCTGGGGGCCGTGATCTACGAGGCCGTCACCGGCCGACCTCCCCACGCGGGCGAGACCCTACAGGAGATCTACACCCGGATTCTCCACGAGGACCCGGCCCTCCCCAGCACCCTCCGCCCGAAAGTATCCAGCGAGGTGCAGACCATCGTGCTGAAAGCCCTCGAGAAGAATCCTCAAGATCGATACCCCACGGCCGAGGCACTCGCGGACGACCTGAAGCGTCATCTCGAGGGGGACTGCATCCTGGCGCGACCGGTCTCACGAGCCGGCCGGATCGGGCGCAAAGCCTTCAAGTATCGGGCGGTCCTTCTCCCCTCGCTTTCCGCCCTGCTCCTGGGCATCCTGCTCGTGGGATCCTGGTTCGCCAGGCGGGAAACGAAGAGCTACCCCATCGCATCCCTGGAGAGTGTGCAAGGGCAGGTTGCCGTCACGGATGGGTCGGGGGCGAGCCCTGCCCGTGCCTCGCAACTCCTGTCCTCGGGTCAGGGACTGAAGACCGGCAAGGGGTCCAGCTGGGCCGTCCTGACCTTCCTCGACGGCACGAGAGTAGAGATCGGACCCGACACGACGATCGAGAAGCTGGCGCAACGACAACACCCGGGGCAGGGTCCCGGCCGCTTCGCGAACTATCTGTATTTAGCCCGGGGATCTCTTCTGGCCGAGGTGGTTCGACAGCCCGAGAATGAACCCATGGTACTGTCGTCCGCCCATGGGGAGGTCGAGGTGCTGGAGGCGACCCTTCGGATGGCCTCCTCTCCAGGCGACAAGGCGTCCACGCGCCTGGAGGTGGTGGACGGAAACGCACGGTTCGTCGGGCCCGATGGAACCTCGCTCGCGATTCCACCGGCTTCTTATGTCGTCGCCGGGCCGAACCTCAAGCCCTTCCCCACGCCCCTTTCAACCGAGGAAAAAGCGAAGCTCGCCAGGGAAAGCAAGACCTTGACGGGCACGCGTCGCATCGTCAATCGCAAGAGCGGCAAGGCCCTTGCCGTCCAGCGAGCGTCCAAGGAAAACGGGGCTTGCGTGATCCAACGGGCGTATGGCAGCGAAGACAGCCAACTATGGCGCCTTGAGCCCGCCGGCGAGGGGGGCTATCGCATCGACAATGTCGGAACCGGCAAGGCTCTCGACATGCTGGGAGGAGGGGGAGGCGGCGGCGGAGACGGGACCCAGGTCATTCAATCGGATCCCAGGAATCAGACGCACCAGCAGTGGCGCATCACGTCCGTAGGCGGGGGCTACTACCGGGTGACCAATTCAAGAAGTGGCAAGGTCCTGTCGGTCCTCGGGAAGTCCACGGATGAAGAAGCCTATGTTGTCCAGTGGGAATACGACGGCGACCCAAGCCAGCAGTGGATGCTTGAACGTCCCTGACGCGGCTCAGTTCCGCACCTGCTCCTCGAGCTCCCCCATACCCGTTCCGGATGGACACCCCGGTTTCCGGCTCATCCCCCCATGGCACTTCCCCCCGATCCCCCGACACGTGCCGAGCAGGAAACCCTCCTGGAGTCTGGGATGCACCCTCGAGCGAGGCCTCGGCTGGCCCTCCGCCCCTGTCCCGCCCGTGGCGGGCGCCGCGCGCTCGACCGCCTGGCCTGGGTGGACCAGTGGTCGGAACCTCATGAGGAGGACGTGGAGAAGTTCCTCCGGGGGTGCCGGAAGGAACAGTATTCCCCGGTCCGATCACACAATCTTACGGAGCTGTTTGAGGCCGGCCTCTTCGATCTTCTCGAACTCGACCGCCAGATGCATCACGCCGGCGCGCTCCATGAACCGTACCGGCCTGCTCTTGATCTCAAGATCCTGGAGCGGTCCATCCTGGAGTCGGATGCCGATCGTATGCGGCTGCAAGGGGATGCCTTTTTCCCCGGTCAGGATGACCCCGGAGAGGAGCGCTCCGGTCAGCGACACGTCCTTCATGATCGCCTGGCCGCGATCAAAGAGGGTTCCATCAGCCAGGTAGATCGACAGCTCCAGCGGAAGATCGGCGCTCTTCCGCGGATGCCCCCGGTGGTGCTGGAACTTGAGCTTGCCCAGGTCGTATCCAAGCGCCTTCGCGAGCTTGAACACTTTCCGAATCGTGTCCTTCCTGAAGAGGGCGCCTGGCCGTTTGTTCAGGATCTTGTTGACGCTCGAGACGTCGAGGCCCAGACGACGGGCGATCTCGGCTTGGGTGACCATGCGCGTTCCCTCCATAGCACCTCCCCAAGGGAACCCCGGTCGCACGGCCCACCCCGTGGGCGGGGGGCTACACCCCTAAGTACACGCTCCGCAGCGACAAACCGCGGCCCAAAATGCACATTTCCCTCTCGGCTCAACTCCCTCTCCACTGGCGGTAGAATAGCGCCCTTCCCCGTTCGGTGAGAAGCACCCGGGCGCGATCGACAAGGTGACCGTCTTCTCCCACCCCCCGATTCAATCCGGGATGCCACGGCGAGGATCGGCAGAAGAGGCGGTGAGCGTATACTAGGGCGAGGCCGTACCTTCCTTTCGAGAGGCGCGGTGACGGCCCCGAGGACGATCGAGGACATTTCATCATGGCGCTGGGAGCGACCCTCTATCATCTGCAGATCGCACTCTCCGACGTCGACCGCGGCGTGTATGAAGAGCTCGACCTCCGGATCGCGAGACATCCGTCCGAGTCGATGCCCTACCTCCTGACACGGACTCTCGCCTATGCGCTGCTCTATGAAGAGGGCATCTCCTTTTCAAAGGGTGGGCTGTCGTCGACGGACGAGGCGCCCCTAAGCGTGCGCGACCCGCAGGGCAACCTGCGATCCTGGGTCGAGATCGGCACGCCCTCGGCGGAGCGCCTGCACAAGGCCAGCAAGGCCAGCCCGCGGCTCGTCGTCTTCACGCAGCACGATCCGCGTCTGATCGTCAAGGAGGCGGGAACGCGCGAGATCTACAAAGCCGAGCAGATCGAGGTCTACGCGCTCGACTCGAGATTCCTCGAGAAGCTTGGCGCGCTCACCGATCGCAATGCGCGCTGGACTCTGCTGCGCAACGACGGCATCCTCTACGTCACCGTCGGCACCGAAACACTCTCGGGCGAAGTGACGAAGCACGCGCTCCCGAACTCCGCCCTCTGACGATGACGGGGGTCCGCCCGCCCCGATCCGCCCCCGGCGCGAACGGCGACACGGGCACTTCGCCCCAATCCCCCCAAGCAGGTTGCGCGGGCAACTCCCCGGGAGCCTGGTGAACCCGCTCGAGAGCGGCCCGCGCTCCCGGCGTGGCCACCCCCTGGCCCCGCGGGTCTGGCGTGCCCCCGCGGGAGCGGCGCCGCCGGGCCAGGCCCGGCCGGGAAGCACCCCCTGCCCCGCCCGGAAGGGGCGATGAGGGGAGGGGTACGGGGGGCCTTCCCGAGGCAGGGCTGGCGGCCGCCTCGCCACAAGAACCCTTGAACCGGTCGCCCGACTTGAGGTAATGAGGTCGGAACGGACACCCAGGCCTACCCGAGAGATGATGCCGGAGATCCCGCTTCCCAAGTTCATTCCAGTCGGCTTATCTCACTCATCTCCAGATGCACGCGTTCGATGAATCGCCGACCATCGGAGCGCGCACTAGAATCCCTATTAGCATTCGGATCCCAGACCGTTCCGATCCGCCGTCGGGTGCTGACCCCATCACTGTAGCTGGTGATGACGGAGAAGTTCCACCTGGGGGGATGGCTGGAGTCCTCCGGGTCCTGAGGTGCTCCCTAGCGCCGATTCGCGGGGACGTTGAAGTCCACCGTAGGTCCCGCGCCGTCGACCCCCGCGGCCGTCGTGAAGCGGAGCGTGCAGTCGTCCTTCAGATCCGCGGGCAGCGACAGCTCGCCGCTGCCGGCCCAGTCCAGCCTGCGCCAGGCCGTCGCGGGCGCGACCTTGAGAAAAACCGAAGGCGTCGACGACGCCGGACGCGCCTCGGCTGATTTCTTCTCTGCGCCGGTCAGCAGGCCTGCCTTGAGCGCATTGGTGACGTCGCTTTGGGCAGACAGCTTCTTGCTCCTGTCCAGGGTGACCGTGAGGCGCTCGAAATCGGCTCCCCGCTGGAAGATGAGGGTCCCCTTGGGATCGTAGACCGCGTAACAGTACTCCTCGCCGCGCGGAATCGCGTAGATCTTGCCGTCCTTCCCCAGCGCGGCATCGAGCAGTTTCTCCGGCAGGATCGGGAGCGTCTTCAACATCGCGCCCTCGCCGTCCATCAGAACCAGCTCCTTCCCCCAGCCGGCCAGCAGCGTGCCGTCCGCGCTCATCGCCATGAGCCAGTTCTCGTCGGCGATCCGCTTGCCCATCCTCTTCACAAAGGAACCTGCCGGGCTGTACTTCCGGATTCCTTCCGCATCCAGCACGAAGAGCGACCCGTCCAGCGGCGACTCGAACACCCGGCGGATGTTGTCGAAGCCCTGGTCCCCTCCGCCCGGTCCGCTGCCGAAGGAAGAGTAGCCTCCGGACTCGTAGAACCGGTACACCTTGTTCTCCGCAAGGTCCGCGGTAAGGAGGGACCCGTCGCGCCCCAGGCTGACGCTCACGCAACGTCCACCTTCCTTCCGGGCCATGACGACGGGGCTGTTGTTCGACTCGCGAAGCAACGTCACGTGCTTGCCCGGCCCCTCCCAGCCAAACGCCAGGACGTGCTGCATGTTGGCCGCACCGTAGATCCGGCCCCTGCGTTCATCCACCGCGAGGCCGAAGGTCAGCACGCCGTTCGGAGCCTTGTACTGGGCGATCGGGTCGCCCTGCGGGCTGAAGACCTGAAGCCGGCGACCGCTCGGAACCTGCCGGTTGCCCGCCGTGTAGTCGTAGGGATGGGCCACGTAGACCTGACCCTTCGAATCCACCGCGATGGCCTGCCAAGGCTGGCGGCGAATGAGATAGGACGGGCTGTAGGAGTCCGAATAGTAGTAGGTGGCCTCCTTCCGCTCGCTCTGAGTCCAAGCGTCGACGCCCGTGCCGAGCCATGCAGCGACAAACCAGGGCAGGAATTTCATGGCGTCGACCGTCGAAAGAGGGCCGACGCGGGGATCGCTTGACGCGGCAGATCCGGCCCCTCCCACGCAGCCTCGAGCACCTGGAATCCCGAGTGCTGGAAATAGCCGACGGTCAGCGCATGCTTGCCGGCCTTGAGGGCGATCTCGCCGCTGCTTTCGATCACGCTCTTGAAGTGATCATTGTTCACGACCTGGGTCTCTCCGATGGAGAGCGTCGCTCCGTCGTTCGAGACCAGGGTGAAGGTGTAGACGCCGTCTTTAGGAACCTCGAGGTATCCCAAGAAGCGAAGGGCATAGCCGGCGTCCCGCTCCCGCACGGTCAGGTCGATGCTCTTGGCCACGCCGGACTTGACGGGAGTCAACTTGGTGAAGTCCGGCAGCGCCTGTAGGGTTCCCTCATAGAGGAGGTAACCCAGTCCCGGAACGACCCCGCCGGCCGCGTCCGGCTCGCGCGGCTTGTCGTTCGCCGCGCTGCGGCGCGCCCGGAAGGGCAGGGGAAGCTTGGAAGCCTCCACCGCTTTGCCCCAAATCGGAAGCGCGGCCAGGCTCTCGCGGGTGATGGGGGGCCGCTTCTGGTCGGGAGCGGGCCCTTTCTTGCCCGCGATCAAGGCCGGAAGCAGCTGCGCCAGCTCCACGACGCTCCCACAGTAGGTGCGGTTGAACAGCGTGGCCACGGAGGTGAAGTGCCACCACACTTTTCCGGGTTCCGGCGGGGCGCCATCCTGGTTCCGGTAGGTCTCCATGAAGAACCGGTTGATGTAGATCGCGGCTTTCGGACCGTCGCCCCAGTAGTACCAGAGCAGCACGGGGGCACCGGGGACCAGGTGGGGCATCACGGCCTCCGGATGCCAATCCGGAGCCGCCCCGACATTGACCCGGATATGGGTGATGTCGGTCTTGCCCTTCAGGATCTGGCCCACCTTGATGATCGCGATCTTCCGGCCGGCGTCGACCTTTTCCACCGTTCCTTCGGCGATCACCTGGAACGTGCCGTTGAACTGATCGAGGGGGCAGACCAGGGTATCGATGTAGGGGTGGACGTTGGTGGAGACGGCCAGGAGAGTCAGGCCGATCAGGCGCGTGGAGAAGTATCTCATGAAGAAGGGATTCAAGATATCGCTCCCGCTCCGGCCAGACAAGCCCTTCTCACTCCCGCCTGAATCCCCTCTGAATTCTGTCTTCTAGAGTCGTTGGGATGGCTCGGTCGCATCGCGGCAAGCGGCGACCGGTTCAGGGCGGGTAGCGCGGAGAGCCGGCCATCGCGGTGCCCCCTTCCACGAGCCCAGCGGCCCGCCCG
>Ga0222749_10001069_pt1 | contig 14591 bp, 9 predicted proteins | sample IncBWH2Mmetat_FD_197234 | JGI IMG/M metagenome (GOLD analysis project Ga0222749, IMG submission 197234) | Metatranscriptome of lab incubated forest soil microbial communities from Barre Woods Harvard Forest LTER site, Petersham... | ecosystem: Environmental > Terrestrial > Soil > Temperate... | reverse complement strand
TGGCCGTAGCTCCCTCCGATCCGAGCACCGTCTGGGCGGGAACCGGTGAGGCGTGGGTGATCCGGGACAGCGACGTGATGGGCAATGGAATCTACAAATCGACCGATGCCGGAAAAACATGGACCAACATGGGGCTGCCAGAAAGCGGCCGCATCGGCCGCATCGTCGTTCACCCCTCAAATCCCGACATCGTGTTTGCCTGCGTTCTCGGGCGCACGACCGGACCTCAACAGGAGCGTGGCGTCTTCCGCACGACGGACGGCGGCCAGCACTGGGAGCGTGTTCTCTTTGCCGGAGAAAACGTCGGCTGCTCTGGGCTCTCTATGGATGCGCACAATCCGCACACGTTGTTTGCGGGCATGTGGCAAGTAGAAATGCATACCTGGGGCGAATTCAGCGGCGGCCCTGGCAGCGGGATTTTTGTCTCTCATGATGGCGGAACCAAATGGACTCGCCTCGAGGAACACGGCCTGCCCCATGGCCCGCTCGGGAAGATCGATGTCGCGGTTGCTCCGACCAATTCGAATCGCGTCTTCGCCCTGATTCAGACCAAGGATCAGGGTTCGGTCTGGAGATCTGACGACGCCGGAGAACATTGGAAGGCGATCAATTACCAGCGAGCCTTGATCGGACGCGCCGGCTACTACATTCGGCTGGCGGTTTCGCCGGGCAGTGACAATGAAATCTACGTGGCCAATAGTTCCTTCCACCGTTCCCTGGATGGAGGCGAGAACTTTAAGGAGGTCCGTTGGGGCGGAGACACGCATGACATCTGGATCGATCCCACTAACGCCGATCGCTTCGCGATTACCGATGACGGCGGTATGGGCATCACGACCGTGCACGGCGGCGGTTTTCACCGGGTTACGTTACCGATCGGCCAGATGTACCACGTCGACGTCGACAACCAGATACCCTACTACATCTACAGCAACATGCAAGACGACGGGAACATGCGGGGACCAAGCGTCCCGGTGGATTCCAGGGAAACCGGCTGGGATCATGGGATGGGCGGCTGCGAATCCGGCTTCACTGTTCCGGATTTAACCGATCCAAACGTGGTTTGGGCCACTTGTTATGGGAATAAAGTCACCCGCTGGGACGCCCGGACCAAGCACGCGCGCTCCGTCAGTCCCTGGATGCATACTCTGGATTCCCCACCCAACGACATCAAGTATCGCTGCCACTGGACCGCGCCACTCGCCATCGATCCCTTCGATCACAACATCGTCTACTACGGCTGCCAGGTGATCTTTAAGACCACGAATGGCGGTCAGAGTTGGTCGGTCATCAGCCCTGATCTTTCCACCCAAGACCAATCTCGCATCGTGCCTTCGGGAGGAATCGTTGGCGATAACCTTGGTCAGTTCTATGGCGAGCTTGTTTTCGCAATCGCACCCTCCAAGATCCAGAAAGGACTCGTCTGGGCAGGCACGAACGATGGTCAGGTGTGGCACACTGACGAAGGCGGGCACTGGATCAACGTCACGAAGAATCTGCCCGGACTCCCTCCGTGGGGCACGATCACCAACATTGCGCCTTCGAATTTCAATCCTGCGACCGCGTATGTCAGCGTAGATCTCCATCTCATGGATAATCGCGATCCTTTCGTCTACAAGACTACGGATTTGGGCAAAACCTGGAAACAAATCAGCGGTGACCTGCCAAAACATTCGTTGTCATACGTGCGAACGGTCGCCGAAGATCCTAATTGCCAAGGCCTCCTTTTTGTCGGCACCGGAAATGGTCTTTTCTACTCTCTCGATGACGGAGGACACTGGACCCCGATGGAGGCGGGATTACCGCACGCACCGGTTACCTGGGCCGTCGTGCAGAAAGACTTTCATGATCTGGTGATTTCCACCTATGGTCGAGGGCTCTACATTCTCGACGACCTTACCCCGCTAGAACAGCTGGCGAAGAATCATTCGGATGCGGCGGTCAACCTTTTTGAGCCGCGCCAGACCTACCGGTTCACCCGTGGCGGCCAGGCCATGCTCAATTTTTCGCTCAAGACCGCACTGAAAGATCAGATCCAGCTGGAAATCCTGGACTCGGTAGGGAAGGTGATTCGGACGCTGAAAGCAAAGGGTCGCGCGGGGATGAATCGTGTGCAATGGGATCTCCGCTATGAGTCTCCCCGAGTCATTGCGCTGCGAACGGTAGCCCCCGACAATCCGCACATCTGGGAGGAGCCGCGTTTCCGCGATTCCGATTCGCGGCCGATCACCCACTGGGGCACCAAGCCGGCGGAAGTTGGTCCTATCGTTGCGCCTGGAAAATACACGGTACGCCTTAAAATCGAAGACCAGTCCTACAACCAACCTCTCACGATCTTGCGTGACCCTCGTGCGCCCGGTTCCGATGCCGATATTGAGCTCTCGGTCAAGACTCTGCTCCGCATCTGCGCAGACATTGACCACGTTTCCGACACCGTCAACCAAATCGAGTGGCTCCGCAAGCAGCTCGAAGTGATCAAGACGATGCTTGGTCCGCCAAAGAAGAAGGAAAAGGAGAAGTCCGCGGTCGATGAGGAGAACGACTACGAGGGGAAGCAGCCCGCTCCCGCGCCGCCGCCGGTTTTGGATGAAGCTCAAGCGAAACGCAAAACCGAAGTCCTGAAGGCCGTCGAAGACTTGGACAAAAAACTGTCCGCGGCAGAGTACAAGCTGGCGTCGCCGGCTCTGCTCGATAGCGATGACAAGTACTTCGTCGAACCATATCAGGTTTATCTCAATCTGATCTGGCTGAATGCGGAGGTCGGGACCGGAGGCAGCGACGTCGCCGGCGGCGCCGATTTTGCCCCAACCGATATCCAACTGGAGTTACTCAAGGAGTTTGAAACAGAAATAACAGGCGCAGACGGGGACTATCAGAAAATCATGAAAGAGGATCTTCCCGCGCTGAATCAGTCTCTCGCCGGTAGCAGCATTGCTGCCTTGGTTGCCCCAGTCAACACCGCGCCGGCGAAGAAGGAATGATCAAACAAACAGACCAAGGCCGACTCGATCCAGGCGACAAGGACGGCACCTCGACCGGGTCCGCCCGCTGATCGGTCAGGTCCACAAGCGATGCATCGAAGCAGATTGAGCCTCGTTGAGAGTCCGGGGATCGATGCGATCACGGCTGCAAAGATCGAAGAATACACGACCGAGGTAGCCATCGATCCAGACTGATCGACACACAAGATGGCATTGTGAGCTGCGCGCGGGACTAGCGTTCTAATTTGGTTCTTCTGGCTGTTACTCCGGTAATCTCTGCCCTCACAAGACTTGGAGATATATTCCGAAGAGGAACTCGTGCGTCTGGGCGACGCCTGTAGTCCAACAAACCTTGGTGGTGCGCCCCAGCTTCGCGAATCGGGAGAGCTAAAGGGATGAATCTCGGGCCACGTCTCTGCATGGATCTAAAGCAAATAGCGAAGAGAAAGTTGGAAGAGCTGTTGACTCTCGGACTCATTGTCGGGATGGCATCTTTGTCCCTTCGAGCACAGACACCAAGTTTGAGCTTTTCATCAGCCGTTACCTACAGTTCGATAGGCAACTTTGACCGGTCGGCGGCAGTGGTGGATGTGAATGGCGACGGCAACGCCGATCTCATAGTGGCGAACCAATGCTCTACTGGCACCATGGGCAGTGGTTGCGCGAACTATGCAGGTTTGCTGGGCGTGCTCCTTGGAAAAGGCGATGGAACCTTCCAGCTAGCGGTCACCTACAACTCGGGCGGGTACGACGCTACTGCAGTGGCTGTGGCGGACGTGAATGGCGATGGCAAGCCCGACCTGATAGTGGCGAACTCCTGTAGTAACAGCAACTGCAACCCCGCGGGGCCACCGACGGTGAGCGTGCTACTGGGCAACGGCGATGGAACCTTCCAGCCAGCGGTAACCCACAGCTTGGCCGGGTACACCGCTCTTTCGGTGGCGGTGGCGGACGTAAACGGGGACGGCAAACCTGACCTCGTGGTGACGACCTATTGTGCCAGCCTCAGCAACTGCAACCCATTCGGGCCAGGGGCTCTGAACGTCCTACTCGGTAATGGTGGCGGAACTTTCCAGCCAGCAGTGGTCTATGGTTCCGGCGGCGACGGGGCCGAGTCAGTGGCGGTGGCAGACGTGAATGGCGATGGCAAACTCGATCTGATCGTCGCGAACCTCTGCTTCAACACCAGTTGTTCAGCAAACACCACGGTTGGTGTGCTGCTGGGCAATGGTGACGGAACCTTCCAGACAGCAGTCCCCTACGACTCAGGTGGGTCGAGTGCCGATTCGCTTGCAGTTGCGGATTTGAATGGGGACGGCAAACCTGACCTGGTCGTGGCTGGTAACGGCACTGTGGGCTTGCTGCTGGGAAATGGCGATGGAACATTCCAGGCAGCGGTTCCCTACGGTTCCGGCGGGAGCGGAGCTAGCTCGGTGGCGGTAGGAGACGTGAATGGAGATGGCAAGCTCGACCTGGTGGTGGCGAACTGTGGTGGGAGCTGCTACCCCGGGGCAGTGAGTGTGCTGCTGGGAAATGGCGATGGGACGTTCCAGACAGCCGTTTCTTACGGCACGGTCGGGTACGAGGCCGATTCGGTGGCGGTGACAGACGTTAACAGGGACGGCAAGCCCGACTTGCTAGTGACGAACTACAGCTGCAGCAATACCTGCAGCAACTCGACACTAAGCGTGCTCCTTAATACCAGCACCGGCCCCACGACGACGACGGTCGCTTCGTCGCTCAATCCGTCCATTTTTGGGCAGGCCGCGACGTTCAGCTCTACGGTGAAGACAAAGGGGTTCAAGGGTGTGCCGACAGGAACCGTGATCTTTCATGACGGTTCAACTGCGCTGGGGACGGGCACGCTAAACGGATCCGGTATTGCGACCTACGCGACATCGAACCTGTCGATAGGACAACATTCGATCACCGCGGCGTATGGCGGCGATGCCAATGATGCCGGGAGCACGTCAGCAACACTAATCCAAACCGTCAATGCAATGCTGGCCACAACCACGACCACGGTGGTCTCCGGCGCCAATCCGTCGATGTACGGGTCGTCAGTGACGTTCACAGCCACGGTGGCTACGAGCGGCTCGAAGACGCCGACGGGCACGGTGACCTTTAGCGATGGTTCCGCCCCGCTAGGTTCAACTACGTTGAACAGCTCTGGTGTCGCAACTTATACAACATCAGGCTTAATCGTGGGTCAGCATTCCCTCACAGCAGCGTATGGAGGCGACACGAACAATCTGGCTAGCACCTCGGCCGCGCTGACTCAGACGGTCAGTCCAGCGGACTTCAGTTTGTCTGCTAGCCCGAGCAGTACGACAGTCACTGCCGGGAATTCCGGGCAATTCATTCTTACGGCTACGCCTCAGGGCTCTTTTACCACTCCGATCAGCTTTTCCTGCAGCGGACTGCCTAACTTGGCAGGCTGCAAGTTCAATCCATCTGGTGTCACTCCAAACACCAGCGCCGTGACCACAACGCTGACTATCACGACCGCTGCTCACACCGCGGCCCACGTCGCGGCGATGGCGCCGCCAACTGGTCACCGGACGAGTCCGCTCTATGCGATTTGGCTACTACTGCCGGCGCTGCTGCTGGGCACGGCGGGGATCTCGGCTCCTAATCGCAGAAAGTTGCTCACTTACTGCCTGGCGTTCTTGCTGGTCGGCGGTTGCTTGTTGCAAGTCGCTTGCGGAGGCGCGAGCACCAGTGGGGGTGGAGGAGGTGGCGGCGCAGGTGGAACCCAGGCTGGCACTTACACCATCATAGTGACCGGAGCGGCGGGTCCTACTCAGCATACGGCGAGCGTGACGCTGACCGTGCAGTGAGCTCCCTAGTCTGGTAGATCGCTTGTGTCTCGCCGCGCGGCGCGCTCACTAGCGATCAGTCAAACGACCCTCGCTTTGATTCGTGGGCTCCGCCCGCGTCCAAAGTTTGCGCCGAGGCAAAGCGTGCCGAGCGGTCGCCAAGAATCCGCGAGATATTGTCAGGTTTTGAATGCCCGGTGCACAGGTTAGTGCGCAGGAGCCGGTTGAGAGTTCGCCGGCGGTGCCGATGTGCCGGGAGTGAAATTTACTTTGGGGACCTGTCGCGCTCCTTCCGACGCCGCGAAGTAGGCCTCATTGGCTTTGAATCCCGCCCATCCTGCAAAAACGCTGTTCGGAAACTGCTGGACATAGGTGTTGTAGTCCTGCAACGTGTCGTTATAGCGCTTGCGCTCGACCGCAATCCGGTTCTCGGTGCCCGCGAGCTCGTCCTGCAAGCGCAAAAAGTTTTCGTTCGACTTCAGTTGCGGATAATTCTCTACGACCAGGAGCAAGCGCCCGAGAGCCCCATCCAGTTGGCCGTTGGCGGCGATTTTTTGTTGCGGGGTTCCCGCGGAAAGCAGCGCCGAACGGGCCTTGGCGATATCGCCAAAGACAGTCTGCTCCTGCTGCGCGTATCCTTTTACGGTTTCCACCAGATTGGGGATCAGATCGGCGCGCCGCTGCAGCACGATGTCTACTTGCGACCATGCAGACTTCACAGCCTCATTCTTGGTCACCAGAGTGTTCTTCACGCTGACATATTGCCCAAAGAAAACCAGGCTGAAGATAAGCAGGATCACGATAAGTACGACGACTGCAATTAACCCTTTACCCATAAGCGCTCCTCAAAACCGAATCTGCGGTCGTTACGTCTGGCCGGATGCCTCTGAGTCTAACGCCTCGTCGACCGCGGCAGTAACTTTTTCAACCGCGGTCAGGTAACGTGCCACAAGATCGTCGATGTCTAGTTTCCTGCGAGCTGCCTTCTGTTCCCGAAGATCACATTCACGAACATCCAGTGTCTGATGGATGGCGGAGAGATCGAATCCCACGCGCTTCGACAGGGTGTCCACGGCTTCCCGTCGGCCGGGTGGGGAAGTGTCCCCAAGTGCGATCAGAGCGTGGCGAAACAGCGTGCCGAACGAGGGCACCGAGCGCAACAGCAGGTCCCACAAGCGCGCCCGGTTGCCCGACTCCAACAGCACCTGCTGGCGAAGCAGAATCAGTTTTTCGCGCAACTCATATTCGACCTGAACGCGATGTACGCGCATGGAAATTTGCAAGCCCTGTATGACATCTTCGCCAAGAAGAACGCGGTGATGTTGTTGCATGTCCAACAATTCGATGGTGAAAACATCCGTTGACCGATCGAGTTCTGTGCGAGTCATGCAGAGCGGCGGGGGTTGCCGCTGGCCGTTCCACCACTTCGCGACCGGCGCCAGGGCTTGCAAAGCGGTGAATGAGCCGTCGCGCAGAACACACAGCAGGTTCAGGTTCGAAAGGCCGGGATGAAAATCGCCAGCCACCGCCGAGCCGAACAGAATGATGCTCTCAATGTTCGGCCCAGCCGAATGGCGGACCCGTTTTACGAACTCGTCGATTATCTGTTGCTTCCCTTCACCTGGAACCATGGTGTCCTCGCATACTACCAGCTACTACTAGCTCCGCCGCCACCCGAACTGCCTCCGCCAAAGCCGCCGAACCCACCTCCACTACCGAATCCGCCGCTACCGCCTCCTCCGCGTCCCCCAAGAATCTGGGAAAACAGGAGCCAGAAAAACACTCCGCGCAACGGGGTTAACAGGATGATCAGTACAACAACAACAAACATGATGACACCGGCGATGGACATACCTACGCCGGGTGGGCGCTCCGGTTGAGTCGGAGCACGCGGCTGGGAGCCCGTGAGCTGGATTCCCGCATCGATCGCGATGACCTCGGCAATGCGGCTCGTAACCAGCAGCAGAGCCTGGTTGTAGTTATCGCTGCGCATCAGCGGGATGGCCTCCCGCTGAAAGCCGCCTACCTTCCCATCCGGCAGAATCGGTTCCAACCCATAACCGACTTCCACGCGCGCTCGGTGATCCTGGATGGCGTAGAGGATCAGAACTCCCCGGTCTGTGGACTTGCTGCCGATCCCCCATTTCTTGAAGAGATCGACCGCATAGGTTTCGATGTCGGAGCCATCAAGGGAATTGATGGTGACCAGGGCGATTTGCGCGTGAGCCTTTTCGTCGATCTGCCTGCAGGTATCGTTGATTTGCGCAGTGGTGGCGGGGTCAAGAACCTGCGCGAAATCGTTGACGTAGCCCGTGGGTTGGAGTTGCGAAACCGATTCTGCCCACGTCACGTCCAGAGACAAAAGCAATACCGCTGCTAGGCACGCTCTCGCTCGCAAATTCACAGGCAAATTGTACAGGACACAAGCCCAGGGGGGGTGAGAACAGGACGGGAGGGAATATGCACCCCCCGAGAATCGTCGTGTTACAACGGCCCATCCTGACACTATAATGTCTGCCCAAAGCGCCGTGCCCAGACTAACACCCCAAGACGGACCTAGAAGCGCCGTGATGTTGGGAAGGAAAGCAACGGCTGTTACAGGGATGCTCGCGCTGGCGGTGCTTATCTCGCTGCAATTCCCGTTAGGCTGTGGCGGCTCTGGAACGTCAGGAGGCGGCCCGCCTCCTCCGCCTCCCTCTAACCCCGTGCCGGCCATCGTTTGGCTCAGCCCGAATTCCGCGAACGCTGGCGCGGCGGCGTTTACCTTGACGATCGCAGGAGAAAATTTCTTATCCTCGTCAACCGTCCAATGGAATGGCAGTTCACGAGTTGCAACCTTCTCCTCCAGCACGCAATTGCAAGCACAGATTACTGCGGCGGACATCGCGAGTTCCGGAACAGCGACAGTCAGCGTCGTCAATCCAACGCCAGGAGGTGGCAATTCTGGGTCGGCGGAGTTCGCAATTGAGGCAACTTCCAATCCGGCACCTTTGCTGGCGTCGTTAAACCCGTCGTCAGTGAGTGCGGGGAGTCTGAGCTTTCTCTTGACGCTAAACGGCTCGAATTTCGTCCCCACATCGACAATCCAATGGAACGGTCTGGTCCTTCAATCGACGTATCTTTCGGAACATCAATTGGAGGTGCAAATTCCCGCGGCCAATGTTGCTAGTTCCGGATTTGGTGAAGTCACGGTTGTGAATTCTGGTCTCGGTGGTGGAATGTCCGACCCAATGTTCTTCGCTATTACCAATGCGACTCTAGTCGTCAATCAAGCAGCAAATGATTTGGTCTGGGACGCATCGAACCAGCTAATTTATCTCGCCGTGCCCAGCCTGGCTGCGTCCAATGGCAATTCGATTACAGAGTTAGACCCGACTACCGGGAATATCCAATCATCTCAGTTCGCAGGCAGCGAACCCAGCAGGCTCGCGATTTCGGATGACGATCAATTTCTGTACGTTGGGATTGAAGGTTCTTCTTCGGTTCGACGTTTTACGCTACCGAGCCTTACACCTGATATCGAGTATTTCCTTGGAGCAGATCCAGTCTCCGGTCCATACGCAGCATTTGACCTGCAGGTTGCACCTGCTCTGCCACACACTGCGGCGGTCTCGCGTGGCAATTCCGCCCTGTCAGGTGCGGATGGCGGAATGGTGATTTATGATGACGCTACGCCAAGGCCGAAAATCGCTCACGTTGCTGGAGACGCATTTGATTCACTGCAATGGGCGTCTGATACGAGCATCTACGCGAACAACAGTGAAACCACTAGTTTTGACCTTTATACCCTGAACGTGAGCCCCAGTGGTGTAGTCCGGAGCAAAGACTACCTGAATGAGTTTTCGGACTTTTACATCAATATTCACTATGACGCTGGCACGAAGTTGGTTTACACGGATGATGGTTACGTAATCGATCCGTCCACCGGCCAGCAGGTCGGCTCTTTCCAGGCGGGCGGTTTAATGATCCCAGATTCGACCCTCAATAGCGCGTTTTTCCTTGGGCAGACGGCCTTTCAGTCCGGCACTACAAGCTTCACAGTTGAAGAGTTCGACCTCACAACATTCGCCCCTATCGCTGAGATTGTCGTCCCTAACGTGCAAGGGTATCCTCTACACTTCATTCGGTGGGGTACAAGTGGACTGGCATTTAATGACAACGCCGGTTATGTTTACGTCCTCAACAACCCTTTTGTTGCGGCTGATGGCAAACGCGCAGTAACGTCGGGGCGATTTTTGCGTCCAGTTCACAAGACAAAGTCAACCCCGAAGGTAATTTCGTTTTCGCAGGTCGTTGCACGTGACGGATCGAAAAGCAATTGGAAGACTAAGCGGGAGTCGTCCAACTCCGTCGTTCCAAATCCCGCTCCCGTCGTTACGGCGCTGAATCCTAGTACCGTAGCGACTGGAGTGAATGACTTCACATTGACAGTGACCGGAAGCAACTTCGTTTCTCTATCTACGATTGAATGGAATGGGAGTCAGCTCCCCACCGAACTAGTCTCCAGCAGCGAACTGCAAGCCCAAGTTAGTGCTTCCGATGTGGCAGCCGCTGGCTCAGTTTCGGTCAATGTGGTGACTCCGAGTCCGGGCGGCGGCAGTTCGAGTGTTTTGCCTTTCACGATAGTTTCTGAATCCTCCAATCCCGCTCCAGTCATCGTTTCGCTTTATCCGGATTACGCAGCGGCCGGTAGCGCCGGGTTCACCATGAATGTGAACGGCCTTGCGTACTTCGATTCGTCCAGTGTGGTCTTGTGGAATGGGAGTCCCCGGTCGAGCACCTTATACGGCCCTGGACAATTGCAGGTTCAGATTAACGCGTCCGATGTTGCGACGCCGGGCTACGCCCTGGTAACGGTGGTTAACCCTGGCCCTGGCGGAGGCACCTCAAGTGCCGAGTTCCAGATCTTGTATCAGCCGACCATTCTGAACCAGGCAACGAACGACCTGGTTTGGGACCCGGTCAACCAGGTTATATACATTTCGGTACCCAGTTCTGCGACCACCCATGCGAACCAGGTGTGCATTTTGAATCCCGTGACGGCGACCATTGGGAACTGTCAAGCGGGCAATGAACCAGACGTTCTCGCGATTTCCGACGATAGTCAGTTCTTGTATGTCGGGGAGGACGGAACAGGCTCAGTACAACGCTTCACGCTGCCTGGCCTAGTCCCTGATATCAGCTATTCTCTCGGGAACTATTCCAACGGAGCGCCATACTACGCGCTAGATCTTCAGGTTGCGCCCGGCTCACCCCACACTTCGGCCGTCACGAGGGGCGATGCAGACCTATCCGATCGCGCAGTGGGCGGAATTACGATCTTCGATGATTCGACGCCAAGGCCCATTAGCACACCCGAGGACGGGTATCCAGGTGGCGGCGTATTCGCCTCAATCCAGTGGGGGGCTGACACGACAGAGCTGTATGCAGCGAATAGCGAAACCACTGGGAATGACTTTTATACGCTGACTGTAAGCTCCTCAGGTGTAGTTCTTAGCCAGGACTACCGGGAGGTGTTCTGGAATCCGGGCCGTATTCATTATGATCGCGGGACTGGCCTCGTTTACTCCGACGATGGCTACCATGCGGTCAACCCGTCCACAGGTCTGCCAGCGGGCCTTTTCGAGGTGGGGGGTGGGTGGCCAATGGCTCCTGACTCCACGCTCAATACCGTATTCATTCTCGACCGTTATGTATGGCAGGAGAATTCCAATTTCACAATTGATTTTTTCGACATGACGCACTATACGCCAGTTAACAGGGTTCCTTTTTCTACGACTTCTCCTCCGGGGCAGGACATCCTTATTCAGCCGAATCGATTCATCCGCTGGGGAAGCAACGGTCTGGCAGTGAATGATACGCAAGGTAATCTCTACCTGATTTCTGGATCTTTCGTTAGCGCGGCTAATCACAAATCCAGGTCCCAGATGCCGATGAAGCGGATTCGAACGCGCTAGGCCGCGCGGGACCGCCGATGACGTGGAAATCTCCGTTCGTAGGACTAACTAGACGAGCCGGAAATTTCTCCCCCTTCTTCTGATTGAGAATCTTCATCACTGCCGAATTGGGACCTTCCGAATGGCTGTCTTTAGCAACAGCAACGATCTTGGGTGGACTGGCTGCCCTCTTCGTGCTCGCACGATCGTATGCCGACTCAATCCTGTTTCGAATTCCAAGAAGGCTAGTGGTATCTCAAGCAGCCGTTTTCTGAGTTGCTCATCGGCAACACCGGTATCCGAACCGTATCGCACTAGCGAAGGCATGAGCGTGCTCACATCGTCGTTCTGCTCCCAACCTCGCTCGGTTTCTTTGCCGATCAGATGAAAACCTGTCGCTGTCACCGGATATCGCTTGAGCAGACCAGCCGTGTCTGGTTTGCAACGGCTCCCATCCGGCGCGGAACTCTTGGCTTCGCGGTGGCCACGATACTGCTGGAATACCATCTCGAAGGATTGCACCACGATAGGTACGGTCGGCTTTTCCAAACTGTGAGTTGTGCCGTCATGAATGTTCACATGAGGCAATGTCATCCATTGCGATGAGTCTTTTTCGAATGGAGCCAAGAGAGTGAGCGGAACGTTGGTCAGGTTCACCAGAACTGGAGAGAGTGCAAAATTGTAAGGTCTGGCCTGATCGCGTCGTAAACGACGCAATGCTGCCATGACGTTGGGTGTGCTGATAGCAATCCGTCTCATAACCGGAAGACGAAACCACTTCGGCTGGTGACTGCGGAATCCGAAAGCCTGGTTCAACATCCATTGCCAGCCTTCCTTGATCCAGATTGCCACCTCACATTCTTTATCGCGACCCTCTTTTGGCCAATAGTAGAGTCCGAGACCGTGCTCACTCACTTTGATGAGGTGAATTCCAGATTTCTCCTGGGTGTACAGAGCGTAGCGTTTTGCGGAAATACCGTACCCTGCGTAAAAACACTTTGGCACAGCATTCTTGGAAGCCATCGGACCAACCGGCATGGCTAACCGAGGACTTCTATATGACCGAGATTCAGCCGGTTCTCGCCTCAACGTCAGCATCAGCTATCGCGCGGCAGATCTCGGTTTCGCGTTGCTACGCTGGCCGCATCCGCGAGGGGTATCGACCGCATCCGAGGCACTGGCACGCGCTTGCGAGGTTGGTGAGTGTTTCCGGGAAAAGAGGTTAGTTTAAGCGGACCTAACCTCATACGTCACCTCGCCGGACATTGCTCACCCGTCAGTTACTGCAACTTCAGCGGTGGCCCAGGAGGATTGCTCATATAATCGTCGAATGCTTTGAAGAGGGTTCGACCACATTGTGCAGCAGCGTTGGATTCGCACAAAGCGGACCGGACGGAAGATCCATCAACCGCCAAATGGCAATTCTTGCTGCTGAAGCATTTGGCCTGACCGTAAGCGAACGCAATGGCAGCAACATCAGATCGCTCTGTGCAATTCATATAGAAGGTCAGTACGACGTTCATACGACCCTCGTCGTCTAAAGTACGAACCAACTGGTACTTTTGTGAAGTGCGGATTTCCTCTCTGAGTGAAAAAAGTGCGGCGGAAGAAATCCTACCGTCACACCCCGCATGGATAAACACTGATCTTGGGCCTTCCGCTGCGTTTGCTATCAGCGGAACGAATATCAGTAGCAAAATGGCTATCAACCGCTCGATTTGTGTCGTTCCCAATGTTGCCCTCCCAGCAGCCAAAACCAGTAGATTCATGGGCCCAGTACACCTTTTCTCGCCGAAAGTGGCTCCAATTCTACGCCAATCTCGCGCCTTTTCGGTGCTACCCACGCGGGGGCACTTCAAACAACTTGAAGTAGACTACACGACTTCTCGTCACACTATTGCAATTCTCATAAATCCATATGCCTGGGAAGGTTCGCAGTACATAGTCCAAAGCCTGGGAAAGCGTCACGTTATAAAGATCCGCAGGAATATGAAGTAGATTCGGCGACGGCACTTGACCTCCGCCGTTTACCAGTGCGAATTCGTTTTGCTGGCCGATGTCGTGGGACTGCATGAATGCCTGCACTTCCGGAGCTTTCAAAATGGCTGCCAAGGCAAATCTGGGGTCGTATGGCACGCCCCAGCTGTCGTCGTAGGCTGCCTTGAATGAGATATGAGAGATTCGAAGATCTAGCAGATCCCGAGGTGCATCCGTTTCCGTCATGCGAATCGTACCGTCTGGCTCTTGTGTCACCCGCATCTCAGGATCATCTGAGAAGATTTCACGCAGCGCCTCAACTGTGGAACTCGAGTTCTTCGCAGTCGGGTGAAGCCTCGGAAAATCGGGGAGCTGATGATCTATGTCACAGCGTCCCCAATACGACAAAGAGCCAGAAGCGTGTGCCTTACCTAGAGCACCTATTACGACGGGCAACGCCACTGTCGCCTTAACACCCCCTCGTTCCTGTCCCCGGCTACCGGCGGACAAAACTAGAAGCAGCGTAATTACTGCTCGGCACGTCATGGGCGGGCTCCTTTTCACGGATGGAGGAAGGCTGGTTGCGAGACGACAACATTGCCATTGTTAATAATATTCGATTGCCAAATCACGGAAGTCAGCACATATGTGGTGCCATTTAGCGTTGCAGTAAAGATCTGCAAATTATCGAAGGAGATGTCAGCGTTTTGGAACGAGCCTTGTATCAAGTTTACCCCAATCGTATCGTGAAAGGGCTGCGAGAAATCCATTGAAAATGAGGTCGCGGTCGGATCCCCCGTATTCATCTCGACCTCCGGAAACAGTATCTCTGACATTGTTCCTTTTCCGGTGATGCCGTTACCCTGCGAATTCACAAC
>Ga0222749_10001065_pt1 | contig 14651 bp, 5 predicted proteins | sample IncBWH2Mmetat_FD_197234 | JGI IMG/M metagenome (GOLD analysis project Ga0222749, IMG submission 197234) | Metatranscriptome of lab incubated forest soil microbial communities from Barre Woods Harvard Forest LTER site, Petersham... | ecosystem: Environmental > Terrestrial > Soil > Temperate... | reverse complement strand
CTCCTGCTGGCGCCGAGCTTCGTCCGCGAGCTCCTCGGGAGCCACGAAGTCCTGGTAGCACCGCCCCACGATCTCTTCTCGCGGCCGCCCGAGAAGGCGCTGGGCCGCGCCGTTCGCTTCGACGACACGATACGAGAGGTCGAGGATCAGGATGGCGTCGTGGGCCTGCTCCATGAGGGCGCGGTACCGCGCCTCGGAGAGCGCGAGGCGGTGGAGAGAATGGCCGAGCGCGACGGTCTGGCCGAAGTGAGCGGCGAGGTTGCGAGCCAGACCGAGCCAAGCGCTGTCGTCCAGGAGCTGGGTGTCCGAGGCCAGCACCAGGGCCCCGAAGCTCTCGCCCGCCACCTTGAAAGGCACGATGAGAGCGGAGGCGCACCCGAGGTGAGCCAGGAAGTCGCGACTTCCGGCGTCCGCACCGGGCCCGGTGGACGGGAGCGCGACTGGCTCGCCCGCCGCGGCGATCCTGGCGATGAGCAACGCATGGCCGAAGCACCCTTCGGCGTCGGTCCTCGATGCGGCCTCGATTCCGGCGTATGCCTGGAGCCGGAAGCCGCTCCCAGGCTCGGCGAGGTAGAGGAGGCCGGTCGAGAGGCCGGCGGCATCCATGCACCGGATCAGGATGTCGCCGATCACCGTGGGCAGGTCCTGGGGCCGCGCCAGGACGCCGGCAAGGCTCCGCATGAGCTCGACGGCTGTAGCCTGGATGCCGGCCAGGCGGAGCAGCGCCTGTCTGTCGGTCGTCCGGCGCTCGAGCCGGGAGCGCGCCGGCTCGCCATCCGGCGCCGCCGGGGCGCTGTCGGCTGGCGGCCGGCGGCGTGCCTGCTCGAGCCCTGCTCCGTCCCCGGAGGGGGTCTCGACGTCGCACGCCGCGTCTCTCAGGCAGACGGCCGCGAGCTCGCGAGCCTGGGGCTCGCCGGCGACCACCAGGTCAGCTTCGCCGGGGCCGCACTTCCCGCAAGCGGCGACGTGCGCTCGAACGAGGTCGGCCACGAGCGCCAGATCGAGCGGCTCGGAGACGATCCGGGTAAAGGGCCCGCTCGTGGCGCGGAGCTCTGGCAGGCGCGACACCATGCGGGTCATGACCATCGCCGGCAGCTCCGGATTGCCGGCCTGGTGGCGGATCTCCCCGAGGAGCTGGACGCCGTCGGTGTCGGGCAAGACCTGGTCGACGATCACCAGGTCGGGCTGGCGAAGGGAGACCGCCGCCAGGGCGGAGCGCCCGTCGCCCACCTCGACGACGGTGCAGCCATCGCTCTCGAGCGCGACCCGCAGCATCTTGCACGTGATGGGGTTGTCTGCAACCGTCAGGACGGTGAGCGCCGTCATACCAGGTCTTGGTCCTCGCTGACCGCGTGTGCTCGTGAAAGCGGCAAGTCCCTGGGATCGCGGTGAGGACCCAGGTTCTATCCGAGGCATGTCGCCGCGGGAGCCTTCGTATGCAGTATGACTTAACATGCTATTATAGTCAATGCTTGGTGCGCCGAGATCGCACGGCCGGAACTTTCCCGCTTGTTCGCCACACTATGCCGCCCGCCGGGCAAGGGCCATCGTTGGCACATCGAGGTCGGAATCGACGACGCACCAGGGCCGCGTGTCATCGGGGAAAGGACAGACCGGCGCACCGGGATGCACGCGCCATGCTGCGCCAACTCATCGGCGGGACGTTCTTGTCACCATGACGCCATTGAATAAAACTGATCACTAGAAGCTTCAAGACACGCGGCGCGAGAGTTCTAATAATTCGGTTCGGCAATACCCGAAGCGCGCTCGCTGCCGAGCGCCAGTCCACTGCCGGAACCGAAACGGACGAGTGGGTAGAGGTGTGGAGCGGCACAGGATACGCGGCGTTTCGCATTGTTGGTGCAAGTGCTGTATACAAGAACGGAGGAAAGGCCGATGAGGGTCAGCGGTCTCGACCACGACCGAACGGGTTTACTCGGGAGGCGACTTGGACGCGAATTCCTGGCGGGCGCGGTCCTGTCCATGGGCCTGCTGACGGCGGTGCCCGGCAGCAGCCAGGCCAATCCAGCAGCGCGCCCGCTCTCTAGCGGGAGTCCCGTCGCGGAACCGCTGAACTGGGAGCAAGGGCTGCCGGTTACGGTCGAGAATCAGCGGACGTTCGCCGAACCGCTGGAGCCGGTCGGGATTCCTGAGGCCGGCGAGAGTCGGAGCTTGGCACAGGCGCTCGACCGCTACCGCTCCGCCGGAGACATCGAGGCGCTGCAACCGATCCTTGGCTTTCTTCACGAGCACCCTGAGTCGGCCTGGAAGCCGTCGCTCCTGGCCAACCTCGCGGTGCTCTACCGGCACACGGGCTACATCGATCGTGCCCTTGCGGCCGCCGGCGAAGCCTGGCGGATGACGAAGCGGTCGGCGGTGCCGGAGGTGAAGAAGATTGCCGACGCGGCGCTGGCGACCTACATCGAGCTCACCGCGGCGCTCGGCCGCACGGAGGCGTTGGCCGCGATCCTCGACGAGGTCGCGAGGCGCCCGCTGGTCGGCCACGCCGCCGAGGTGGTCTCGAGCGCCCGCTCCGGTCTCTGGCTCATGCGTCGCGATCCGGGCGGTTCGTTCCGCTGCGGGCCGCTCGCGGTCGAGCGCGTCAGTGAGGCGCTGCGTCCGGGCCGGCCCCTCGACCCGAGGCTCCTGCGCTATGCGTCGACCAGCCAGGGGACCTCGCTTGCCGAGATCGCGCGGCTCGCCCGCGAGACGGGGCTGGAGCTGCAGGCGGTGAGGCGCGAGCCGGGGTCGAAGATCCCGGTGCCGGCGGTCGTGCACTGGAAGGCCGGGCACTTCGCGGCCCTCGTCGCGCAGAGCGGCGGCCGCTTCCGCGCACAGGATCTCACCTTCGGCGACGACCGCTGGGTCAGCCGCAACGCGGTCGAAGAGGAATCGACCGGCTACCTGCTGGTTGCTCGGCAGGAGATCCCCCAGCCAGGGTGGCGCGCCGTCGGCGAGGAGGAAGCGGCAAGAGTTCGCGGCAAGGGCGCCACCGGCAACCCCAATCCCGGTTCGACGCCGCCCAAGGCGCCGAAGAAGCCGAGGCTCCCGGGCGACTGCGGCCCTCGCGGCAGTGGCATGCCCGCCTACGACTTCCACGTCGCCGTGGTCAGCCTCAACGTCACCGACACGCCTGTCGGCTACGTTCCCCCGCGGGGGCCGGCGGTCGGGATCGGGATCACCTACAACAGCCGCGAAGACTTTCAACCCGCCACTTTCACCTTCACCAACCTGGGCTCGCGCTGGAACTTCGACTGGCTCTCCTACGTCGAGGACGACGACCCGAACAACTCTGGCCAGACGATCCGCCTCGCCGAACGGGGAGGTGGCTCGTTCATCCTGCCTCCCGGCTCGCCGAGCGGGACCTACGGCCCGAACGTCGCTGGCGATCACGAGACCGTCGTGCGGACGATCCAGAACGGCGCGACGATCTCCTTCGTCCGCCAGTATCCCGACGGCTCGCGGGCCGTCTACGGCCGATCGGACAACGCCACCACCATGCGCAAGTACTTCCTGACCGCGGTCTCAGACCCGGCCGGCAACACGGTGACGTTGACCTACGACTCGCCGAGCTCCCGCCTGCTCGCCATCGTCGACGCCCTGGGCCAGTCGACGACCCTCGCCTATGGGCTGTCGGGCGACATCTACAAGGTTACCGCGGTGACCGACCCCTTCGGCCGCCAGACGGTCTTCCAGTACGCCAACGGCGAGCTCCAAAGCGTCACCGACGCGGTTGGCATGACGTCGTCGTTCGCCTATGGCCCGGCGAGCTATGACCCCAACCTCGCCACCGACTTCATGAGCTCGATGAAGACCCCCTACGGCACGACGACGTTCGACATGGGGGAGTACCCGCCGGCCAACCCGAACGACTTGGGGAACGTCCGCTGGCTCCTGGCGACAGATCCGCTCGGCAACCGGGAGCGGATCGAGTTCACACACGAGTCGGGCATCCCGAACGCGACCGCCGAGCCAGTCCCGGCAGGCTTCCAGAATCAATTCCTTGGGTACCGCAACACGTTCTACTGGAACCAGACGGCGATGCAGCAGTACGGCGCCTCGGATCCGAACCGGTATCTGAATGCCACGTTTCTCTTCCACTGGCTCCATGACGCGACGGGCGGCCCCAACAACGTCGCCGCCTCGTCGATTCCGGAGAGCGTCCAGGCGCAGGGACAGCACCGCATCTGGTTCGGCTACCCCGGCCAGCAATCGAGCATTTATCAAGGCAGCCTGTCGATGCCCTCGACCGTCGCTCAGGTCCTCGACACCGGGCAGGAGCAGCGGCATACGCAGACCTACGACGCATCGGGGCGGCTCCAGAGTCTCACCGATCCTGCCGGGCGGACGTTCTCGTTTCTATACGCCGCGAACGGTATCGACCTGACCTCGATCCGGAACAACCTTCTCAACTCCGAACAGGTCGCCGCCATGACCTACAACTCCATCCATCTGCCGCTGACCTACACCGACTATGCGGGACAGACCTACTCTCTCACCTACAACGCCTTCGGCCAGTTGACGTCCCTCAAGCGGCCGGACGGCGCCACCATGAACCTGACTTACGACGCGCAAGGCTTCCTCATGCAGGTCGCGCGCGCCGGCACAGCCTACCAGGAAACCTACAGCTACGACGCGGCCAACCGCTTGCGGACCTGGACCTCGACCGACGGCTATACCCTGACCCTCGATTACGACAACCTCGACCGCTTGACGAAGATCACCTATCCGGACGGGACTTCCGATTCGGTGGTCATCGACCGGCTCGACGTCATCGAAGACCACGACCGCATGGGGCGGGTCACGAAATACAGCTACGATCCGGACGGCCAACTGCTGTACGTGACCGATCCCGCCAACCGCACGACCGTGCTGTCCTGGTGCGCCTGCGGCGTGCTCAGCCAGCTTACCGACCCGCTCGGGCACCAGACGACCTGGCTGCGCGATGGCTTGAACCGGGTGGTCGGCCGGCAGATCAACGGCCAGACGAGCGTCCTCTACGACTACGACGGGTCGGGCCGCTTGATCCGCCGCACCGATGCCTTGAACCAGGCAACCGTGTATTCCTACAACGTCGACGACACGCTGGCGGCGATCAACTACCAGAACGCGGCCCACCCGACGCCCGGCGTGCAGTACCAGTGGGACTTCTTCTATCCGCGCGTGGCGCAGATGACCGACGGCTTCGCCACCACGACCTATTCCTACAACCCGACCGGCGTGCCGGGGGCGGGACACCTGGCGAGCATCGCGGCCATCTCCTCGGGGTGCCCGATGAGCGGATCGCCGATAGCCTGCGCGCCCCCGGAGCCGAACCACACGATCAGCTTCCAGTACGACGGGGTCGGGCGGCAGGTTGGAAGAGCGGTCGACGGGGTCTCCCTCACGACCTCCTACGACGCCTTGGATCGGGTGGCGACGAGCACGAGCCCGCTCGGGACGTTCACCGCCTCCTACGTCGGTTCCTCGCACCGCCTGACCGCACTCACCTACCCGAACGGCCAGGGTCCGACCTTGTCCTATCTCGATGCCGCGCACGACTTCCAGCTCGCGCGGCTGCGCTGGGGCCCGGCGGCGGGCAGCTTCAATCTCTCCCAGTTCGACTATTCATACGACATCGCCCACGACCAGCGTCTGGGCATCACCTGGCACGACGCGAGCAACCAGGCGGGCCGCTTCTTCAACTTCACCTACGACGCCGCGAAGCAGCTGCTCGGCCGCCAGCAGACGACCGACCCCTCGCAGCCTCCCACCAGCGTGCTCCATCTGTTCGCCTTCGGCTACGACCAGGCGGGGAACCGCACGAGCGAGACGATCGACAACACGCTGGCAACGGCGACCTTCGACGGGGCCAACCAGCTGGTTGCGATCGAGCGCGGACTGACGCTGAAAGCGCGGGCGGCGATCGCCGCGGCGCGGGCTCGAACCGATCCGCCGCGGCCCGATCCGAGACGCGCGCCCGGCGCCGGCCGCAAGCAAGGAGGCCAACAGTGAGAAACCTCGGACCGTCGCCTGTCTTCCAGTGTGGCCAGGTCTCTCTTGTCGGACGGCGCGGGTCGTTGGCCGCCGCTGCGCTGGCGGTGGCGCTCGCGCTGCCGGGCGCTCCGGCCGCCGCGTCTTACATCGGGGTCTCGATCGCTCCCGTGAGCACTTCGACTGTCGATCAGAACGGAACGGTCGCTTTTGCCGTGACCGGACCGTACAAGCAGGACGCCTACAACGTCTGCGGCAAGCAGCCCTACTGGACCTTCACGGCCACCGGCGGCACCGTGCAATATGGTGCGTACGGCCCGGACTCCTGCGGCGGCTTTATATACGTGCTCGCTGGCTACAGCCCAGGAACGTTCTCGATCACCGCCAGCTATGTAGGATACGGGGTCAATTCCTCCGGAACCGCAAGCTACACCGTCAATCCGCTCGTCATCCAGGTGACTGGCCAGCAGCAGACCCCGCAGGGCGAGAATGCGCGAATCACGGCGACGCTCTCGGGCATATCATCGAATTACAATGGAAATACCGCCGTGAACTGGTCCCTGTCTCCGGCGAGCGGTGGAATTCTCGTGCCTGACAGCACTTCCCCATCCAACACGCAGAGCCTGACCTTTACGGCGGGCCATACGGCAGGGAACTATCTGCTGACGGCGCAGAGCGTCCAGGAGCCATCCGTGTCAGGCTCGATGTCCTTGACGGTGCTGCCGCCGCCGGTGGAGTCGGTCAGCCCAACCTCGGCGACGGTGGCCGCCGGCCAGTACTTCACGTTTACGGCCAGCCCGCTCTACGCGTCGAATCCGAACACTTCCTGGTACACCGACGACCCGAACGGATTCGTCAACGTCGGGGGCAATGGTGGGACGCTGGGGAGCTTCTTGCATATCGTTGGCAAGCCGGGCGGACAGTTCCACGTGACCGCGGTGAGCGTAGCGGGAGGAACGCCCGCCACCGCGTCGGTCACGGTCGTGGCCGTGAACCTGTTGCCATCCGCGGTCTCCGTGCTGCCAGGGACGTCACGGCAGTTCTTGGCCGAGGTGACGGGGAGCCAGCAGGCGACGCAGTGGTCGACGACGGTGCCGGGAGCGGCGATCTCGGCCAGCGGCCTGCTGCAAGTCCCCGCGGGCACGGCCACCGGCTCCTACGCGGTGAGCGTGCAGACGGTGGGCACTCCGGTCGCCACGGCGACAGCGGCGGTCACCGTCGCGGCCGCGATCCCGGTGACGGCAGTCGCGGTGTCGCCGGCGCGATCGGTCATCGATTCCGGCCAACAGGAGCCGTTTACCGCCGTCGTCGAGGGGCAGAACGGGGAGCCCAACCCCAACCAGGCGGTGGTCTGGTCGGTCTCGGGACCGGCGCCGGCGTCGATCGCGGCCAACGGCCTGTTCACGGCGCCCGGAGCGTCGGGCGTCTATACCGTGACGGCGACCGCGCAAGCCGACGCGACGAAATCGGGCACGGCCACGGTCACCGTCGGGGAAGATCTCTTGATCCTGCCTTCGTCGGCGAGCCTCGCGCCCGGCGCGAGCCAGCCGTTCCAGGCACAGGTGAGCGGGGTTGCGAATCCCGCGGTCGCCTGGAGCCTGCAGGAGGGATCGGCGGGAGGCGCGATCTCTGCGGCGGGCCTCTACACGGCGCCGGCGGCGCCGGGCGTTTATCACGTCATCGCCGTCTCGTCCTCGGGAGGCCTGGCCGTCCAGGGAATCGCCACGGTCGTCGTCGGCTTGGGACCACGGATCGAGATCGTCATCTCGCCGGCGGAGGTCGCGGTGAGCAAGGGCGGCACGCAGCAGTTCTCGGCGGCGGTGACGGGGTCCGCCGACGCCGGCGTCCTCTGGTCTGCCTCCGCCGGTACGATCGACGCGACTGGTCTGTTCACGGCCCCCGCGACCTTCGGCACCGTCACCATCACGGCGACCAGCCACGCCGACAGCCGGGTCGACGCCACGGCCACTGCCGTCGTCACCGACCCGAGCCAGGCACATGCATTTCAGTATGACGCCAACGGCAACCTCCTGGCGGACGGCACGCGGACCTTCGAATGGGACGCCGAGAACCGCCTGACGGCGATCAACGCCGGCAACCACCGCAGCGAGCTCGCCTATGACGGGCTCGGCCGCAGGGTGCAGATCGTCGAGAAGGTGCCGCCGCCGCCCGGCGGGTCAAACTACTGGATCGTGACCTCCAGGCTGCATTACCTCTGGGTGGGAAACGACATCGTCGAAGAAACGGACGCCACCGCGGTCCCGGCGGCGAGCCCCGGCTCCGGCGGCTTCTTGGACGCCGCAGATTGCAATGAGCTCGTCGGATGGGTCTGGGATGCAACGCAGCCGAACACGCCGCTCAACGTCGACATCTATGACGGATCGTCCATCATTGCAACGTTGCCCGCGAAGGCGTACCGCGGTGACCTCAAGGCGGCGGGCTACGGCAATGGAAACCACGGGTTCTTTTATCCGACCCCAGCCTCGCTCAAGACCGGGACGTCGCATTCGGTCACCGTGAAGATCAGCGGGACGTCGAGCGTTGTGGGTTCCAGAACAGTGAGTTGTGCGGCTCCGAGCTTCGCCGGCTCGTTCGACGAGGCAGACTGCACCTGGCTGGCGGCATGGGCATGGGATGGGAGCCAGCCCAACTCATCGATCAATGTCGACATCTACGACGGCACGACACTGATCGCGACCGTTCTCGCCAGCACCTTCCGTCAGGACCTGTTGAATGCGGGTCTCGGCAACGGAAACCACGGCTTCTGGTATCCGACGCCCCCGTCGCTCAAGACCGGAACGGCCCATTCGGTCACCCTCAAGGTCGGCGGGACCTCGACCGTCGTAGGCGGAACCCGAACGGTGAGTTGCTCCGCCCCGAGCATCGGCGGGTTTCTAGACGTCGCAGCGTGCAGCCAGCTGACAGGATGGGCATGGGATGGGAATCAACCCAATTCACCCACCAACGTTGACATCTATGATGGACCGACACTCATCGCTACCGTGCTGGCGACGACCTTCCGGCAGGATCTGAAAAACGCTGGAATCGGCAACGGATATCATGGGTTTACTTACACATCGCCGTCATTCAATTCGGGCTCGTCCCACTCGATCACGGTCAACTTCGGCGGCACCGCTACGGTACTGGGCACGCGATCGTTCTTCTGCCCGATCGAGCCAGTCCTGACGGAGTTCTTTCCCGGGGGAATGCGGGCCAGCGGCACCTCCAACTATTACTTCTCCCAGGACCATCTGGGCAGCGTCCGCGAAGTCACCGACGCCGGTGGCAACGTCGTCAGCCGCTATGACTATGATCCCTACGGCCGACTGACCATCAACCAGGGGACGCCGCCCAGGTTCGGCTTCGCCGGATATTTCTACCATGCCCCCTCGGGGCTGAGCCTCACCAAGTACCGCGCCTACGACCCGGACCTGGGGCGCTGGGAGAGCCGCGATCCGGCTTATCTGGCAGGCGGCGTAAACCTGTATTCCTACGTCGATGACGATCCGATCGACGGGATCGACCCTCTGGGCTTGAAGAAGAAGCCCTGCCGCGACCCCTTCGCGCCTCTGCCCCGACCCAAGCACCTGCCGATGGGCCCCTTCCCTCCGCTCTGCACGGGCCAACCGCTCGGCAAGTGCCCACCCGCCCCCCCTCCGCCCGCCCCAGCGCCGCCCAAGCCGGAGGTGCCTCCACTTCCCCCGGTTCCATCCTCCGTGCCTCCATACTTCGGTCCAGAGTTTCCAATACTGCCGGGGCCCAGGATCGACCCGTGTCGGTTCGACGGTGGTTGCTACCCCAGAAATCCGTGGTGCCTAAACTGCATACACCCTCCGGATGCCCCGCCGGAGGAGGGGGACCAACCCCATGACGAATGGCCACCGGTGCCCTCGGGAATCCCTCCGATCTAGGAGGTTGTCCTTCCGGGCGGGAGCCGTCTCGCTGCATGGACCTCGCCGCCCTCGCCGCGGCGGCGCGTACCAGGCTCGGAAGTAAGGCTGTACGGACCTTCCGTCTCGGCTCGCGGTGGCGGGCCGGCCCATCTCTGGAACTCTCGCGTCAGCGTTGCGGTGTCCGAGAGACCCGGGCCAGGGACAGGGACAGGCTCGTCAGCCTGACCGGAGATCGTCGGGCGCGCCGCCGCCCAGTCCTGGAGATGCAGTGGGCCGTTTCGCCGCTCATCAGGGAATTGCCGAGGACTCTTCATCTTCCTGAGCCGGTCCTGGGCATTCTGCGCCAGGCCGAACAGGCCGACGCTGCGAGCCACTTCGGCGGCGGCGCCAGTCAACTCTCGGGCCGCCGCTGCCTGACCGCGAGCCAGCTTCAGATCTGCCAGCTCGAGGCCGACGTAGGCCGCATCGAGGTGCATGCTGCGCGTGAGGTATGCGACGTGCACCTGCGTAAGGGTCTCGAGCGCTTCCTCCTGGTTTCCCATCGCCGCGGCGACTCTGCCCTCCAGCCGGCTGACGCGAAGGAATGTCAACTCTTTGCCGAGCGCCAGGAAGCCGAGGCGCACCCCGGGAAGGAGCGCCTTCGCTCTGCGGTAGAGGCCCAGGTCGTAAAGGCCGTGGACCAATCCGAAGTGTGCGAAGTATTCCAAGACTCCGGCACCGGCGCCCATGGCATGGACCTGCGCGTAGGTCCGTAATGAGCTCCGAGCATCTCCCTGCCGCTGAAGGGCCAATCCTTTGTTGTTCAGCAGGACGGTTACATCTTCACAGTTCGGTTCGGCGAGTGCCTGGTCGGCGAGCTCGATCGCTTCGTTGATGCGCCACTGCTCCATGAGCATCGAGACTTCGAGCGACGCCAATCGGCTCTGGCTCAGCGGCAGCATGGGGTCGGCGGGCCCGCTCTGCCAGAATCGCTTGCCACGTTGGAGGAGGTCGGCGGCTGCGTTCGTCTCGCCGCGGACCCGGAGCGCGTTGGCGAGGTGCCCGGACGCATACCCGAGCAGCCGGAGCCGCCAGCTCTCGTGGCCGGGATAGAGCTCGGCGACACGCACCGCAAGTTCGGCGAGCTCCCTTGCCCGGGCGGCGCAATCGTGCGCCGCCTTCAAGCTCTGGTCGGCAATGACCTCACACAGCGCCCAGTGCCGCAGATTGGGCTCGCGCTCGACGATCATCCGGATCGCGGCCGCCGAGCGGCCTTCGAGCTGCTGCCAGAGCTGGCGGGCGTGGTACCGGTCTGCTACGGTAGAGGAGGTGACCTCGATCCAAGGCCGCTGCCGTCCATCGGGGACGGACGCTCTGGTGCCCGCGACCGCCGGAAACGGCGGAGCGACGGCAGACGCCGGAGCCGCCGTGCCCGTGACCGCCGCTGGCGCGCTCCTCGACCGCACGAAGTCGAGGATCCGGTCCAGCGCCGCTTGCGAGACGCCGGCCGCGCCGGCCAGCCGGAGCAACGTCTTGCGCGACGGCGTTCTCGTTCTCCGCTCGTAGTTGGAGATCGAGCTCGGAGCAACTCCGGCGGCGGCGGCGAGCTGTCGCTGCCTCCAGCCGCGGAGCAACCGGATCTGGGCCACGGCCGCCTGCAGGTGCTCGCGCTCGACCTCGCCTGACACCGCCGTGGCCGGCTGGTCCTCGTCCCGCCCGTCCACGCCGACGCCAGGCGCCGGCGCCTCCAACCCCCGGACCCGCGCCAGGAACGCCAGCGCCTCCTCGACCGCTGCGAGGTCCAGACCCAGCTTGCCGACCAGCCACCCCAGCTTCTCGTGGTGCAGCAGCTTGCGGCCCCGTTCGTAGTCGGAGAGCAGGTTCGCCGAGATGCCTGCCGCCTTGGCGAGCCGCTTCTGGCTCCAGCCGAGCGCAACGCGCAGGCTGGTAAGAGCTAGGTTCAAATCGCGCATAAGGTGGCGGCCATCCTCTCTGCCTCACTGCGGGGTATAGGTGGACTGATATCACACTTCGGGGTGGATCTGCGATGAACGTTGCAACCGGAGCGGAATGGTCTAATGACGTGAGAACGGCGATGATAGAACCATCAAGTAGCTTGGCGCTGATTAGTAGAGCATTGCGTAATCGTATATCTTGCTATCTACACGGCGATGTGCCTGGTCGGCCCACTCCTCTCACCCGGTGCATGGCAGGGGCGGAGTGATATCACACCACGAGATAGATCCCCCGTGCTCATTTATGAACGTTATGGACGTCCAAGTGACACTCGTGTAGCCTTTCCAGCAATGGAAGCCTCTCTTTGATACAAAACTGATGATAAGAGCGCAAGCGAAGAAGCTGACGCTGAATCGGGAAGCGGTTCGCCAGCCTACGGATCACGATCTGCGCCGCGCGGACGGGGTGCTCGAGCCGCCGATCCTCTCGAAGATCGGGTCGCTCTCAACCGCGGGGTATCGGAATCGTGCTCCGTTCCAGGCCGGGCCGTTCCACCTGCGATTCGAGGTCTGTCCGCCCCACCAGGAAGTCGCAAGCGAGTACGACTCGTCGGGCGAGATCTTGATCGTCGCCGAGGGTTCGGTAACGCAGATCCTGGATGCCGGGCCGCGGCTGTGCGGGCCCTTGAGCGTCTCCTACAGAGGCCCCGGATACCCGAAGCGGGACAAGATCGGCGAAGCCGGGTTGCTTGCTCTTCGCATCGGCGTGCAGGCCGCCTTTGCGTACCGGGTCGAGAAGGATTACTTTGCAGGACATCTGGGACCCAAGCATTACCCCTTCGGGGTGCTCGATGACGCACCCGCCCGCGTGGTCAACGAATGCGCCCAGGTCGATGCTTCGCCGCTCCTCGTCGACGGTCTGCTCCGGGTGCTCATCGCCAAGGCGGCGCAGTCCGAACGCGGCGCTTGCCGAGGGCTGGGACGGCCGCCGAGCTGGCTTGCCGAAGGGATCCAGCTCATCGAAGGGTCATTTGGCGAACCCCTGAGGATCGAGAACGTCGCGCGCGCCGTGGGCGTCGAGCCTGCCCACTTCTCGCGAGTCTTTCATCGCTATCGCGGAATGTCGGCCAAGCGGTTCCTCTCGTCTCTGCGCCTCCGGCATGGCGCATCCATGCTTGCCAACACCTCCATCCCTGTCAGCGAGATTGCCTTTTGCTTGGGATTCTGCGACCAGGCCCACTTCACGCGCCATTTCAAGCGCTGGGCCGACAAACCCCCGGAAGCCTTCCGCCGCGACAACCGCCCCGCACCTTAGGCCGTTGAACGTTCTGGGTGCATGGTGCGCCTAGGCCGTGACAGTCGGCGGACAGCTCTCCTCATCGCGCTGCTGGCGGCACCCTTCGGGACATACACCGTCGTACCTGGAGATGCCGTCCGCACGGCCCGCTCCAACTGGTCGTATTTGGGCTGGTCGCGGCACCAACTCAGCGGCGGGACCTCTTCTTCCAGTGCTGCCGGTCCTCGCCCGCCGCCGGACCGTTCGCAGCCGTGCGCCGTGAAGCCGCGGCCAGCAGCTTCAGCGGCGCCCTCACCGGCGGCGGCATGAGGGCGACGTTCGCGAACGGCTTCCGCACCAGGGCAAGCCAGGCCTGCCGTCCCCGCTCGCCGTCGGCGAAATCCAGGATCTGCACTCCCGCTCCTCTCGGCTCGCGCAAGTCGCACCGGAGGACCTTGCCGCTGGCCTCGACCACGGAGGTCCCTGGCAACCCTGCCTGGCAGTAGATCCGCATCTGCAGCAGCGTGCCGACGGGCGGCGGCTGATGGATCGCGATGTAGAGACCGTCGGGGCCGGCGTCGTCCACGACGCCTACCTGCTCGCCTGCGAGTGGCTCGAGCTCACAGCGATACAACGCCAAGGTACCCCAGGCCCTGAATCGATCACGATTGCGGTGGTCGGCTCCGGAATGGCCGTGCCGACCGCCGGCCGACCGCAGACGCATGGCGTCCCAGTCGGCATCGATGCTTGCCAAGCGCTTGCTCTCACCAGGCAGCGTCGACGCCGGCTCCTCGAGGCGGGGCTCTCGGTCGGCGGCACCGGCCTCGGGGGCCGTCGAGAACGTCATGCCGGCAGGGTTGGCGGCCCTCGAGCCGCCCATCGGGTCAGCCTGGAGCAGGACTTGAGCACGCCGCGTCCGTCGTGACGCGCGGTAGGCATTGAAACGGGTTCGCATTCAGGGCTTCCTTTCTCGCGCCAGCTCGAGGCGGTCACGCCGCCGGCGGCGACGAGGCCGCCCTTGCTGGATTCGGCAAGAGTCATCGTACGGCGCCGGCCCAGCGGCCGGCAGCGGCGCGCGACCTCGATTGCTGTCGGAAAGGAGCTGCACTCCCTGTAGGACGAATGCCCACACGCGCTGCCTCGGCCCGGGCGCGCGCGCGATCGACTCAGCGGTCGCTCAGCGGCCGCTCAGCGGTCGCTCAGCGGGCGCGGGGCGGGAACTTGGCCGGGGCGTTGCGGACCTGGGCGGCGTCGACGAGGTGGAGCTTCTCGGCGAAGGTGTAGGCGTTCAGCGCCTTGGCGAAGGAGTCGGGATCGAGGCCGAGGGCGCGGGCGCGCTCGGCGTAGCGCGGCAGCTCGGAGAGGTAGTCGCCGAGGTGGTGGATGTGGAACGACTCGAGCCGCTGCGGGTCGGGGATGAGGTCGAGGACGAGGTCGTACTGGTCCTCCGGGAGGTCGCGGGTCTCGCGCGGATCGCTCTTGACGACCACGGACTCGTAGAGCTCGAGGGTGCGGGTGAGCTGCTGCGTGTAGTTGTACGGCCCGTGGGTCTTGTCGCTGCGGGCGCCGCGGGTG
>Ga0222749_10001063_pt1 | contig 14665 bp, 12 predicted proteins | sample IncBWH2Mmetat_FD_197234 | JGI IMG/M metagenome (GOLD analysis project Ga0222749, IMG submission 197234) | Metatranscriptome of lab incubated forest soil microbial communities from Barre Woods Harvard Forest LTER site, Petersham... | ecosystem: Environmental > Terrestrial > Soil > Temperate... | reverse complement strand
CGCGGTTCGAGGAGCGCCGGGGCGAGAACCTGCGGCGGCTGGCGGTGGCCACCACGTCGGGGCTCCTGGCGGGCCTCCTCCAGCCGCCGATCCGGGAGTTCCGGCGGCGCCACCCGGAGGTCCAGCTGACCTTCCTCGACCGGGTGTCGGCCGACGCGGTCAAGCTGGTGACGGAGGGGGCGACGGAGCTGGGCGTGGTGGGCCACCTCGAGGAGGACCCGGTGCATCCGCTCCTGGAGTACGAGACGCTCGCGTCCTGTCCCTTCCGGGCCGTCTACCGGCCCGACCATCCCCTGGCCCGGGGCTCGCGGATCAGGCTCCGCGACCTCCTGGGCTTTCCGCTCGTCCTCATGGCGAAGGGCTCGCGCGCGCGGAGCCGGGTGGAACGCGTGTTCCGCGAAGAGCTCGTCGACCGCGAGCCCAATCTCTCGATGGACACGACCAACGCGCTCATGATCCTCGAATTCGTGAAGATGGGCCTGGGCGTTGGGATCGGCTCCTTCGTGACGGAGGTCGCCTCTCGGTGGAGGCTTGAGACGCGGGACCTCTCGCGCCTCTTCGGCCGCGAACGGGTGGTGATCATCCGCCGGAGAGACGACCCGCCCGACGCCGTGACGGACGCGTTCCGGCGGATCCTCGGCGAGCACCTGCGGACGAGGGCCGGAGGCGGATAGTTCAAAGAAACCGGTGTGGAGGAGGGTCGAGGGGGTGCAGGCGGGGTGAGAAGAGGGGGGAGCGAAGAGGCAGGGAGGGTTCAGAAGGCGGGGATCGGACGTTCAAGGCAGGCCCGCGCCTTCGGCTACGACGTGTTCGACTTGGGCTTCCACCCCGCCGGTGTCAGGTCCAGGATCTCCTTTGCCGGATGCGTCGCGATCCGCCGGAGCACGTCCCGGAGATACTCGAACGGGTTCTTCTTGTGCCGGCGGCACGACGCAATCAGGCCCGACGGGATCGCCGCCGCCTTCCCGCCGCGCTCGCTCTGGTGTGGTCGTCTCTACGAACTTGCGATCATTCTACTCCTTGGGCTTCGCCGACAGCTCCTCCGCGCCGACTGAACGCACGGCCACGCCGAAGTTCCGGGATCCGCACTTGCCGCTCTCCGTCATCAGTCGGAACGTCCGGATGCGTCGTTTGGCAGGGTCGTAGTCGATGTAGCCCGTCAACGGAGCGTCGACGAAGATCGCGTCCGGCTCCTGGACCCGTTTCATCTTCAAGAACCCATCCAGGCGGATCCGGACATTCTCTTTGTCGCTCGAGACGATCGAGGCTTTAAGGGCGGCCTCGTTGACCCGGTGGTTCGAAACGACGTTGGCTTCCAGCTGCGGATAGAAGTACACCAGGAACTTGGAAGCGACTTCCTGATTGACCGTCCATTCCTTCTCGCTGGGCGGAGGCGTCAGCTTTGTCCAGTCGGCCCTTTCCAGCACGATGGAGTTTTCCGAGGCGAAGTCCGTCCAGCCTCCGACGGTGCAGTCTTGCGCCTTGGCGACGTGAAGGCCCGTCTTGAGGGAGCCCAGGTCGCGCGCCGTCAGGTGCAGCACCAAGGAGTCCGGGGCCACTTTCGACGGGAAAACCTGCCGGCCCGGCCTGACGACGGGCCTTCCTTCCTTCACTTTATACCTCTCGATCGCCTTCGTCAGAAGGGCGACGGTGTTGTTGATGACGCTCGCCTTCACCACGCCCATCGCGTCGAAGACCTGTCCCGTGCCGGGTTCCAGGAGATAGCAGTGCACCATCCCGTACGGCAGCTTCTTCTCGAGGCTTTCCCTCCAGATTCGCTGGATTTCCTTTTCCTGCTCGGTGGAGACCACGGTCGACGTCTCCTCGCTGGTGTAGGGTGCGTAGACGGGGATGAAATAGCCATTCAGCAGGGCGATGACCTTATCATCCGAGAGCGGACCCGCTCTCATCGACATGGCGCCCCCTCACATCCGACCGATGTTGATCCTTCCCTTGTGCGTGAACACGAAGACCGGTCGGTTGTGCTGCTTCGCCAGGCGCATGGCTTCGGGGATATCTTTCGCCCAGCCGATCTCCTCCATCCGGCGGTCTTCGGCAGTCGGCTGCCAATCCTGGATCCATCGATCGATTCGAGCGAACTCGTCGGCCGGGGCTGCCTTGGCCGGTTCCTGAAAACTGGCCGCCCCCAGGAGTGCCAGGGTCCGGAGCAGTGCGATGACCATCGTCCTAGACCTCCACGAGAAGGAACGTCGTCGCCATTTTCTCCTCTGTGCCCGCCGACGGCCGGCTTGGTACAGAAAACCATCGAGGAGCGCATTTCTGCACCGATTGACCCTTCGGCGGGCACCTAGAAGGAGACGTCATGGATTCCCAATTGGCGGAGAAGTCCGGGGACCTCGAGCTCCTGCGCAATTTCGCGCAACACGGGGACCGGGCGGCGCTGGGCGCGCTGTTTTCACGTCATGCCGGTCCCGCGTACCGTTTCGCGCTTCGATTGTGCGGCCGACCGGCGGATGCGGAGGACGTCCTTCAAACCGCGTTCCTGGAAGTCTTTCGCCATGCGGCGCAATTCCGAGGCGAGTCGTCCGTGAAATCCTGGATCCTGGGATTCGTCCTGAATGCGTCGCGGAGCAGGGCGCGCGAAGAATCGCGCCGGCGGGCGCGCCAGGAACGAGCGGCGGCGGGAGCTGAACCGAGCTTCTCCGCGTCGCCCGCCGATCCGGAGGAGGCGGACCGCGTGCGGGAGGCCCTTGAAGGGCTTCCGGAGCACTATCGATCTCCGGTGTGGCTTCACTACGGCGAGGGTCTCTCCCCGGTGGAGGTTGCCTCCGTCCTTAACCTTCCGGCTGAAACGGTCCGCAAGCAGCTCTCCCGGGGCATCGATCGCCTTCGGGAGGCGCTGCTCCCGTATGGCGCCGCGACCGGTGTCGTCGGGATTCTGGCGGCCCTGGGGGTCGAAACCGTTCCGCCGGCGGTCGCAGCCGCCCTCGGAAGTCTCGCTCCCGGCGCAGTTCCGGCGGCCACGGCCGTGATCAAGGCGGGGTTCGCGTCGAAGATCGCGGCGACGGCGGTCGCGGCGATCGCGATCGCCAGCACGGCCGGCTTCCTTTTTTGGGGGATGAGGACCGACAACGGTCGTCCGCCGGACTTTGCGGAGATCGAGCGGCGCGTCCGTGAATGGCAGCCGACGCCGGAGGAGCGCCGCTTCGATGAGATCGGCTGGGCGCCGAACCTGCGGGAGGCGCTGCGACTTTCGAGGAGCAATGGTCGGCCTGTGTTTCTTCTCACGCAAAGCGGCAGGATCAATCTCGGCCGGAGCGACGGTGGTTCCCAGTTCCTGAGGTCGCGCGCTCTTTCCGACTCCCGTACCATCTCGGTATTGAACGGCTGCTTCGTGCCGGTCTATCTTTCGAATGCGGACTTCGAGGACTCCGGGACGGGCTCCATCGAGGAGAGAAAGCTGCTCAATGCCATCCGGGCTGAGGCGCGAGAGGCGAAGTTGCCGACCGGCATGGACTGCCTGTTCCTTCTTGACCCGGACAATCGCCGGGTCTGCGACACGTTCGATTTGGGCAAGGCGACACCCGAGGCCCTGATGGCATGGCTGGAGTCCCATCGGAAGTCTCAGGCCGGCCCGGTCCTGGTGACGCCTTCTTCGCAGTCGATGCCGCCCCTCGCGCCCACCGGCTCGTTGATCCTCCATCTCACGTCACGCTACCTGGATGCCGAAGGTCGGGTGGAAGAGAAGAGGCCGGATTTCCACGAAGTCCCGGGAGAGGACTGGACCTGGCTGAGTCCGCGAGAGTTGAAAACCCTCGTGCCGCCGGCGGGTCAGATGACCGAGGTGGATCCGGACATCGCCGGGCGACTGCTGACCCACTTCCACCCGTCCGACATGAGCATCGGCGTCGATCCCAACCGACGCAACCGCTTGGAAGCGGCCGTTCTCCGGGCCACCCGTTACTCTTCAACCTATGTCCGGATCGACGGTCGCCTGCGCATGAGTCGATCGTTCACGCAGGTGGAGAAGACTCCCGAGCTGCCGGTGATCGCTTCGCTGAAGGGCTATCTGGAGCTCGATCCGGACGGCTTGAGGATCCGATCGCTCCGGATCATCACGGAGCAGGCGACCTACGGGACACATCGGTTTGGCGTCGCAGTCCGTTCGGTGCCTTGAGGCCCGATCCACATCCCAATTCCGATTGTTGTCCCAAATCCGTGATCGGCGGACACCCAGAGTGAGATGGCAAGCCGATCTTCCAAAGCGACCGGGGCCGCCGTGATGCTGAGCCTGGCCTGGGCTGTCTCCTCGGCCTCCCCGGCGTCGGTTTCCAGCCCCCCAATCCCCCAACCCGAATCCAAGCCCTCGGCAGGGTTTCGGGGAGACGGCAGCGGGGTATATCCCGAATCCCGTCCGCCGGCCGAATGGGGGGAGAAGAAGAACGTCAAATGGCGGACTCGGGTGGGGAAGGGCTACTCCTCGCCGGTGTTCTCCCAGGGTTGCCTCTATGTCACGTCCGATCCGCCGGAGCTGATCTGCATCGACGCGGCGACCGGCGCGATCCGCTGGAAAGCCCCGCTCAAGTCTGCCGATCTCCCTTCCGACTTCCAGGCGAAAGCCAAGGCGAACGAGAACGCCCAGACCTCCTGTGGCTACGCCGCGCCGACGCCCGTGACCGATGAATCCCGGGTCTTTGCCTTGTTCGGGTCCGGACTGGTCGCCTGTTTCTCCCATGACGGGAAGCGCCGATGGCTTCGACAGCTGGAACCGGCGAAGCGGAACTATGGTCACAGTTCTTCGCCGATCCTCGTCGCGGGCCGGCTCCTCGTCAACGTTCGTCACCTGGCGGGGCTCGATCCCGAAGCCGGGACGATCGCCTGGGAGTGCCCCGAGGCAGGAGAAACCTATGGCACCCCGGTGCGGATGGACCTGAGCGACACCCCGATCGTGATCACGCCGCTGGGCGTCGTGGTCCGGGCCCGCGACGGCGTGGCGCTGGCGAAAGGGATCGCCGAGGACCTAGGGGGCGACGAATACGGGATCAGTCCTGTCGCCTCCGGGGACACCGTCTATCTGGGAGCTCGGAACACCAGCGCGGTCAGACTCGAACTCCGCGGCGATCGGCTTGTCACGAGGAAACTCTGGTCGGCGGAGCTGCCCAACGCCGCCTACGCTTCCCCCGTCGTCCGGTCGGGGCTGTTCTTCTACGTCGGAAAACAGGCGGAGTACTCCATTCTTGACGCCGCCACCGGAGCGACGCTGCTCGAACGAGTTCTCAAGCTGGCGCCCGCCGGCGGGGAAGACCAGGACCACGGGAATGCCAATGTCTACCCCAGCCTTTGCGCGGCCGATGGAAAGATCTTCATCAGCAACGACATCGGCCAGACCTTCGTGCTGGAGGCGACCCGGGAATATCGGGAGATTGCCCGAAACCAGCTTCCGGAAGGATCCGGCTCGACCCCGGCGCTTGCGGGTTCCTCGCTGTTTATCCGGGCCGGCGAATATCTCTACTGCATTGAAAAGTGAGAGTCCCCTTGAAGAATCCCTGGTGGAGTCTTGCGGTCGCCGCGGCGCTGGTCTGCGGAGGTCTGCCGGCCTGGGCCGCCCAGAACGCGCCCGCCAAGGGCAACGACCAAGTCCCGCTCGGTTCGCCGGACTTCTACCCGAGTCCGGCTCACCCGGTCGGCTGGCGCGGCGATGGCACGGGCCACTTCCCCGGCGCGACGCCGCCGACCACGTGGTCCCGGGGCGCGAACGGCGAGCGGAAGAACATCCTCTGGGAAGCGAAGCTCCCCTGCTACTCGTGGGCCACTCCGATCGTGGTCGGTGGCAAGGTCTTCACGCGCTCGGAACCGTACGACCTGATCTGCCTCGACAAGAACAGCGGCAAGATCCTCTGGATGCGCTCGCACCCGCCGTTCATCGCCGTGACCAAAGAAGAGAAGAAGGCCAACCCGGCGTTCCGGGAGATCGAGCCTCTGGTCGCCGAGCTCCAGAAGCTCAACGACGCCTTTGCGGCCATGGGCTGGAGCAAGGAGCTCTACAAACAGAAGCACGACCTCCAGAAGCAGATCGACGACCTCACCGCCAAGGCCGACAAGAAGTACAAGCTCCCTCCTGACATGTACGTCGAGAGCTGGTCCGGCTACACGGGCGCGACGCCGGTCTCGGACGGTCAGTCCATCTTCGTCTCCTCCGGCTGCGGGATCTCCGCCTGTTACGATCTGAACGGCAACCGCAAGTGGGAGCGCTTCGAGAACGTGACGCGGATCTGGAACGAACACGGCGTCGCCTGCTCGCCGTGGGTCTCGGGCGACAAGCTCTTCGTCCACACCATCGGCCTGCACGCGCTGGACAAGGCAACGGGGAAGGAGGTCTTTGCGTTCGAAGACCCCGCGCCGTGGGAGCCCTTCGCGATCACGCCGCTCGAGATCGGGGGCGCCGCCTACGTCATCGTGAACGGGACCATCTATCGCGCCTCGGACGGCAAGATCGCCGTGCGCAGGCCGCCGGACCTGGCCAGCAATTTGGTAGTCGTTTGCGGAAACATGGCCTACTACACGGCCGGGCGCGCGGCCTACTACCGGCTGGAGCCCAAGCGGGATGGGGGGCTCGTCTCCACTCCCCTGATCAAGGAAGAATACGAACGCCTCAACTTCCCCGCAGGCGACAACCCCAAGTACAAGATCGATACCTCGATCTCCGACTTCTACACGGCCTCGCCGCTGCACCACGACGGACTGCTCTACTGCCTGGGCAACTGGGGCCGGCTGGTGGTCGTCGATACCCAGAAGTACACCTCGAACGACGCCGTCGTCTACACGTCCTTCCTGCCCTTCGACCTGAAGAACGGGTTCAGTCGCAAGACCACCGGCATGGGCATCTGCGCCAGCCCGGCCATGGCGGGGAAGTACATCTACATGATCGACTCCGCCGGCTGCGTGCTCGTGCTCGATCCCGGCCGCGAGTACAAGCAGGTTGCCAAGAACAACATCGACGAGATCGTGCCCGAAGGCTGGGATCCGAAGCACTGGATGGGCCCGCATCACGAGCAGACCGAGGCCGCCCTGACCTTCGACGGCAGCCGCATCTACATCCGCGGCGAACAGTACCTGTACTGTGTCGGGAAGAAGTGAGGCAGCCGCTCACGCGCGTACCAGGAGCGAACTAGTTCTGAAGGAGAGGATTCTCGGAGCAGGCATCTGTCTGCCGTACCGGTTCCAACTACAGGGCCAAAGGCCTTTTTGAGCCCCATCCGGCCCAAAACGAATAGTCCGTACATGCGAACTGGAACCCCTCCCGACCCCGTCCAGCTCACTTTCGCCCCACCTGAAAATCTGTCCTCCTGGACCCTTGGTTCCCGGTTCAAGTCCGGGGGGGGGCCCCCGAATTTGCTGGGTCCATTCCTTGTACGTCGGCTGCAAATTGGGTCGAATCCAGGCCGGAATCGTACGAGTCTCCCCTGGGGGGCCAAACCGGCCTTGGTTGAGCCCTCGAGAGCCCGGAATCAGGACCCCTTAAGGACGCGCGAAGTTCTGGCGCCGGCGTTCCTGCGGGTTTTTTATCCCTCCTTATACCCCTTGGCAGAAGACCCCGCTTCCTGTTCTAATAATCTTGGGGCGATCTTCCTCGTCGTTGCAATTGTTGTCCCGTGGGCCGGCCGACCCGGCTCTGCAGTCGTTCCCGGTGGACCTTCGGCGGCATCGCCACGACGCCGTCGAAAATCGCCGACGGTCTGGAACGCCATTTGGAGGGCGACCCCATCGAATCCAACCTCACGAGTCTATTCACCCGGGTTCGCGCGAGAATAATTCGTCGCCGGAATCCGATCCTTGCGGTTGCCGGCGTCCTTTTCGTCTCGACCTTGGTTTGGCTGTACTGGTCGCAGCAGCGTGCAAAGCAGTACGACGAGGCGTTGCGCCAAGGCATGAAGTTGTGGAACCAGGGAGAGCCCGAACGCGCCCTCGGGGAATTGAGGAAGGCGGCAAAGGTCGACCCCCGAGACCCGGAGCTCTGGGTTACGATTGGCCGGGCCGAGTCGGCGATGAACCACGCGGACCGTGCCCTCGAAGCCTGGGAAGAGGCTCTTCGGCGCGAGCCGGGGTTCAAGCCCGCCGTCTTCGAGCGGGGCAGGGAGGCGTTCAGTCGCCATGTCGCCAGACGGATCCCGCCGGCGGTGGACCGTTCCACGGGGTGGCTCCCTCTTCGACTGGAACCCGTCGAGCGTCTGGAGGGCGCGGTCGAAGAGCTCCATCGAATTCAGGCAGACTTCAGGGAGGTGGAATACGTCCCGGATTTTGCGCGGTTTGCGAAAGGTGCCAACGATCTGCTGGAGGGGCGATACCGGAACGCCGAGGCGTCCCTTCGGTCGTACGTGAACCTGAACCGGTGGGACGTGGGGGCGCTTGCGCTCCTCGGAATCGCCCGCCTCTATGGGGCTCTTCCCGGAGGCGCCGAGGGGGCGCTCTCGGATGCGTTGGCCCTCCGGGAGGAGAAACTATGGCTCAGGGTCCGGGCGGAGGCGCGCTACCTGCAGGGAAACTACGGAGGGGCGAAGGCGGACTTTGCGGAGGCGGGTTTGGAGAAGGAGGCAGAGCCGCTCTTTGCACGTCGCATCCCCTCCTCGGGGTTGATCCTCTGGCTTCGGGCCGATACCGGTCTGGAACTCTCCGGCTCCTCCGTTTCCCGATGGTCGGACCAGTCGGACGGTCGACACGACGCGGTCCCGAAAGACCCCGCCGGCGGGCCTCGGGTGACCGCCTCCGCCGTCCACGGACGTTCCGCGGTGCTCTTCAGCGGAAAGGATGACGAACTGCGCCTGCCTGATGGGTTTGAGGATTTCAGCGCGGGCCTGAGCGTGTTCGTCGTCGCCGAACCGCCCGCGCCATCGAGCGACCCATGGTCCTTCATCTACCTCGCGACGGCCTCGGGGGGAGCGCTTCCCATCGAGTTGTTCCTGGGACGCCGGCGCGAATCGGAGTCGGTTGTATACTCGGTCGAGGACATCAAGATTAAGCCGGTGCCGTTCGTCAAGGGCAGGGTGCCGCTCAAGGGGTTCGAGGGGTTCGGCGCCGTCCAGGACCCGTCAGGAACGGCCCGGGTGTACCAGCGAGGGGTTCTCCTGGAGACGGGGACGCTGACCCTTCCCAGCAAGATCCTCAGGACCCGGAACCGGTTGGGCCTCGGATTGAAGGGTCACCTGGCCGAGATCCTCCTTTACAATCGGAGTCTCTCGGATCTCGAGCGGCTCGGGGTCGAGGCGTACCTCCATGACCGGTATTTCGTCGACGGGGGTGCCGTCGCCCCCTCGACCGAAAAACGCTAGCGGGTGGGGCCCCCGTGCCGGGGCGGAGGGCGTTGACGGGGGGCGGTTTCAAGAAACCCGCCCGAAGGCATCCTATGACCTCGTCGGGTGAAATCATCCGATCGAGGTCAGGACCCTCTACAGCCTCGTCCGTGGTTTTTCGATGCGCGTTTGCTTCTCTCAAACGTAAACGTAGTTGTAGAACGTGCAAGAGGTGGAAGGATGCGATTCATGAAGACGATCATCGCGGTGGGGTTCGCGCTCGCCGTCGCCGTTCCGGCGGGATCCCAGGAAAAGCAAGACCCCCAGAAGACGGTGGTCGTCGGCGCTCAGGCCCCCGAATTCAAAATCAAGGCGTCCGATGGCAAGGATCTGAGTCTGACCGAGCTGACGGCGAAGGGTCCCGTGCTCGTTCGCCTCACCTGCGGCTGCTCCGGCTGCGACAAGGAGCTGGCCTACTTTCAGGCGATCAACGCTGCCTATAAGGGCAAGGGGCTGACCACGCTGGCCGTCTTCAAGGAGCCTCAGGAGAAGATCTCCGAGTACGCGAAGCAGCGCAACATCGAGATGGTTTACGCGGTGGATCCGAAGGGCGAGAGCTGGAAGGTTTTTCAGACCAAGGCGATGCCCACAAACGTGTTGATCGAGAAGGGCGGCCGGATCGCCTCGATCGCCGAGGGCTGCGATCCCAGCGGGATATTGGCGAACATGGTTTCCGAGAAGGCGGCCGCGCTGCTGAAAACCGAATCGGTGGACGTCAAGCAGAAGGCGCCGGAGAAGAAACCGCAGCCCAAGGAGTAGCCCCGGCCGCAGCGCCCGCCGAGGATCGCACGGAGTTGGGTGCGATCCCACATTGGTCGCAGATCTCGTTTCACCGTCGGTGTGCCCACGCCCCGATCTCCTCCGCCTCCCCGTCTGCCGACCCCTCCGGGCGGCGCACAGGGCGATGGGGCGGACGCGTGGCTCGGAGAGGACCCGCGGGATTGTTGCGCGGGATTCGTTCTCCCGTTATCCCGTCGTCAGAGCTTCTGCTGTCCCAGGAATGCGTGCCTCAGCCTCTTTCCGGAGGCCTGCCAGAGTTTCACGATCTCAAATACGATAGCGGTCGCAAAGGTGACCGCGATCCAGACGAAGACGGCTTCAATCGGGAGTCCCCCCCAGGCCCGGATCAAGATGCCGACCATCTGGCGATCTTGGTAGTTCCAATAGCCATACGGAATGGCGAGAGTCGTTTCCCAGAGTAGGCTGATGAAAAGAACGAAGAAGAGCGTCAATCCCAAAGCTCGCCAGTTGATGAGGGGTTTGGCCGCTTGGAAAAAGCCGGCCGCAGGAACGAATCCGAGGAGGACGAGGACCGTGAAGTAGCCGGGGAAGCCACTCCGGTCGGCCGCAAAAAACTTCTTGTACAGGATCCCCATGGCCAGGAGCGCCACGCCAAGGCCCGTGGCCCCGGGGTGGAACCGAAGAAGACGATCGAGTTTTTGCGCTTCGGCAGGATAGTCGGGGACGTTGTAGGCCTCGAACCAATACTCCCCGAGCCAGAGGTAGATGATGAGGATCGCCGTGAATCCGGAAAGATAAAAGGCGTACTCCTCCAGGGGGACCGTTCCTCCAAGTGCGGGAGCATGGACTTGGAGCGTTGCCTCGGGATTCGGGAACCGGAAGAAGGTCGTCGCGCAGAAGTATTCGAGGAGAAACCCCGCAGGGACCAGGATCCCAACCGTCATTCCAAATGCCTTCCGGGGCAGCTTCAGACGTTCGTGGGGAAGGAGCCAGATGAGGAGAACGCCAATGGGGAAAATGAAGAAGAGGAGGCTGACCGTATATCCCAGGGGAGCCTCGCTGGGACAGTTCGGCACCGTCGCGGGTCGCACCCGGCTTAAGGCTAGAGCGGCTGGCGCTGCAACCATGCCCAGCATGGCCAAAACCACCGAAAAATCCGAGGTCTTTGAAGAGGACCCAGCCATCACCTGTTCCTTCCAAGTGTCGCCCACTCTATAGCCCCCGCGGGCATCGGCTTTCAAGAAAGCGTACTTCGGGACGCCTTCCTTCGACAGGGATTGCCTTCCCACGTTCCCACCCGTTGGCTTGAGATGACCTCCGGCAGACCGGGTCCGATCGCCGACCCTCCTCCCGTCCGGCGGGCCGCTCTGGGCGCGTGGAGGAGCGGCTGGCGGGCGCCAGGCTGGCCGCGCTTTCCGGCTTCCCGAGGGCCTCCAGTGGCCTTGACCCTGGTTGTTGGGATCGGATCCCTCGATGGGCGACGGCCCCCCACCCTGCGCACAAGGGAGGGAGCAAGCGCGGCCGGGGTGAATCACTCTCAATTCTAAACTGAATTGTTTTCCTTGGGCTATACTTCTTCTGGCTGAACAGACCGGGGAGTGGCTCTTAGAGAGGTGAATTATGTCCTCTGCCCCGGCTGACCGCTTCAGTCCACGAGAAGTCCTCCGCCATTTCCTTCTGATGTTGCCCCAATCGGTCGGCGAGCTTGAACAGGCCGTCTTAGAGTTCCTCAGTTCCTCGTGGGACGAGCTCCTTCGTTGCCGAGCTCACCAGATGGCAACGGCTCTCGCCGATGCGAGTGCGGTCTCGGGACTGTCAGATTTAGCAAACGTGGTACGGGCGATGTCTTCACTTCTAAAGCTCCGGTTGGAGGACGCGCTGACCATCCAAGAAGGCCTCAGGGCCAAGCTGCTTGAGCTCCTCGCAATCCTCAAGGAACTCCGGTTGAAATCCGAGGAAGTCTCTCCGGCGTGATTCGGAGTCCCCAACGGCACGGTCCCAGGGGATCGTGGATCCCCGCCGTCAGCTCCTAGGATCATTCGCGCCAGAAATGGAAGTGATTCCCTGCAACTCCATACCTCCCTCGCCGCCCCGGGAGCGCGGCAGGCGGGTCGGGGGAATCAGAGCCGCTGCGAAGGTTGCACCCAGAGGACCTGAGGCGTCATACGGGGGCGTGCGGATCGCCGCGAATCTTGTGGGCTTGGGATGGACCGGTCTGGAACAATCAGGCCTTTTCTATTTCCGTTCCAAGAACCCCGGCGATCCCGCGTCCTCCGTCCCGGGAGGATCCCGGGGTAGCTCTTCCGCCAGGATCTTCACTCCTGTCTCGTCGATCAGCGCCGTGCGGGTCCATTTCCCAGCGTCGAACATTACCGCGAGGACTGGCGGGGGACGGCTTTCGGGGAGGGCGGCGCGGAGATTCCTCAGTTTCCCACACAGGTACCGGTTGCACGTGGACGACCGGAGGGATCTCGGGAGTCCGCACCCCGTCCCCGAGTGATAAATGCATGAGTTCACGACCGACTCGGCCGGAAGGTGCTCGAGATAGGAGTTCATGATCTGGGCGATCGTCCGGTCGGGATGGGCTTGCAGGGACCGGACGATCGTCTCCTCCGTCAAATAGGCGAGGTCGCCGCCCGATCTGCAGCAACTGCCCCGGCAGGCTGTGCAGGCGCCCGAGGAGAGGAGTTCCCGGCCGCTCGTCATCGGATCGGTATCGAGGGGGTCGCTCTGGAGTAGCGCGTAGTCGAGAACCGCCCCCTCCGCAATCTCGGCCAGATGCTGCGCGAACAGGGCGCGACGGGAAGGGTCCTGGGGGATGAGCGGGTCCGCGTTCGCGGGCAGCAGCGCTCGGAGGGTGTTCAGGGGGATCGTCCCGCCGTGGCTCTCCCGCAACTCTCCCTCGGCCCGCTTCGCGAATGCTTCGGCTTCCTCGTCCTGGCGCATCCACTCGTTTTCGTCCCGGATCCTCTCCTGCTCCCGGTCGAGCCTCGCCAGGAGATTCCGGTTTTCGTGCGAATCAGGCGGGCGCAAAGTCACGATGAGATAAGTACCACTTTTCCAGTCGCTTTCGAAGGATATTGCATTCCTGCTCTCTCCCGTGCCGGGGTCCATTTCAAATCCCTCCGGCATGTCTCGTGATGGCCGTCCCGGTCGCCGTCGCTTCCGGCGCCCGCGCGGCCTGTCCGACTGGCGTCGGGCGCGCCTTCGAGCGGGGGGCGGGAGGGGGTGCCGGGGGTGCAGCTGGGCCTCCAGCTCGGATTCTGGAAAGGACTCCGACGACCCGGGGCCATGAATCCACTTCGATTGCTTCGGGGATGCCTCGATCTCGCGCTCGAATCTCGCCACCGCTGGCGCTTCTGGCCGATCGTGGGAGCGGCGATTCTAGCCTGGAGAGTGACGATCGAAGGCGAGTAGGCGATGGGCAAAAAAAGGCATCGGCGATCCCATCTTCAATTACTGCTTCTTCCCCATCGCCGGCCCCTTCCAGATTCCGCCGCCGTCGGTCGTCACCCAGATCGTGCTCTCGTCGTCGGGGTCGAAGGTAACGTGGCGCGCGACTCTGAAGGGGTTTATTTATTCCTCTTGACAACAGTCGTTTGAACACATAATGTTCAGGCATGAGCGGAAGGCTGGCGGCCGAGATCAAGCAGACGAAGCCCTTCGGCTCCCTTGAGGAGGAGGCGATTCTCAATCTCCACCGCACGTCGTCGATCCTGCTTCAGGTGGAGTCGGAGGCCCTCAAGCCCCATGGGCTCTCGCTCACCCAGTACAACGCGCTCCGGATCCTGCGCGGCGCGGGGCCCAAGGGCCTGGCCTGCCAGGAGATCGCCGAGCGGATGATCACCCGGGACCCCGACGTCACGCGTCTCCTGGACCGCCTCGAGGGGCGCAAGCTGGTCGGGCGCGCCCGCTCCAGCGAGGACCGGCGGGTCGTGGTGACCCGGATCACCGACGCCGGCCTCAAGCTGCTCGCCTCGCTCGACGGGCAGCTCAGGGACATGCCCCGGAAAATCCTGGGCCATCTGGGCGAGAAGCAGCTGCAGTCTCTGGTCGAGCTCCTGGAAGAGGCGCGGAGCGGGAAGGGCGAATGAGGAAATATTTTGGGATAATTAGTCGTTGTAACGAATGTCTGTTGAACGTCTTGTTAGGGAGGATGGCGATGGATCGGACGAGCGACCTGAAGGACTGGGGCCTGGCGTTGCTTCGCATCGGCGTGGGCGGCGTCTTCGTGGCCCACGGGGCGCAGAAGCTGCTCGTGTACGGGATCTCGGGGCTGTCGGGATTCATGAGCCAGATCGGGGTTCCGTTTCCGGGCGTCTCGGCGGTCGCCGTGACGGCCGCGGAGCTCCTGGGGGGGCTGGCGCTAGTGGCGGGGCTCTTCACCCGCCTGGCCGCCCTCCCCATCGCTTTTTCCATGCTGGTCGCGGGGCTCACGGTCCACCTGAAGACCGGGTTCTTCCTCCCCAACGGGGTGGAGTACGTGCTGGTGCTCTTCCTTGCGAGCGTGGCCTTGTCCCTGACGGGATCCGGCGCGCTCTCGGTCGACCGGCTGCTGGCCGGTCGGCGCACCCGGAACGTGTCCGTGAGGGCCCCCGAGAGGAAGCTCGAAGGGG
>Ga0222749_10001062_pt1 | contig 14672 bp, 11 predicted proteins | sample IncBWH2Mmetat_FD_197234 | JGI IMG/M metagenome (GOLD analysis project Ga0222749, IMG submission 197234) | Metatranscriptome of lab incubated forest soil microbial communities from Barre Woods Harvard Forest LTER site, Petersham... | ecosystem: Environmental > Terrestrial > Soil > Temperate... | reverse complement strand
CTCGCGATCGCATCCGTTGACGGCAACCTCCTCCCTTCTGATAGGCGGACAGAATCGTCCGGCCATCGGAACCGATTCGTCCATTCCTCAGAATCGGAGGCTCATAAACCCAGTCGCTAGGAAGCGTCTCCAGGAATTCCCCCCAACCGCTCTTCATACAAATGGTTGGCAAAGTGGATTGGCGATACCGTTTCGCAGGGCCTCCCCCACCTTCAGACCTGCGGTCAGAAATCGTACGATTGGTGTGAGGCCCGAATGCGCCAGCGTGAAGCTCATTTTGGACGCATAACCCTTGCGATCCGGATACACGGAAAGATTGTGTCGCTTCACGAGTTCCGGATTCACGTGTCCAAAGAGATGGATGATGCCGAGCGAAGGATTGCGCTCGGCCAGGCTTGAAGGTGTGAACAGGCCATCCTCCCCCACGATCTCCCGCTGCTCACTGTAATCGCAAAAGTACATAAAATCGGTACTGGCTATGTTTTCGAGAGCAACACGAGGATCGACGGTCTTCAGAACTTTTGCGGCGCCACCGGCTAGAAATGCCCGCTCGATAACATCACCAAATGGATCGTCCGACCAGACAATAATATTGTTGCCAAGAACCTCGTACCCCCCCTCAAAAGCCATCTTCATGGCGAGCGGCCCGCAATAGTCGAATACCCGGATTGAGGGATGATTCTCGAAAGTGCCGGCGACGCGTATCCCCTGACGACGAGCCGTCTCGAGATCAACATCCTCTCCCCTGAACTCCCACGCCTCGTACATCAGGGGAATAGCGGCATTCCCCCTTTTTGCGTTCATCAGGAAATCGGCATTGATCGGGCGGACCGCCCCCAGATTGGTGATGATGTCCGCCTCCTGAATGTGCATCCGGGGACGCTCGTTCGCGGCGAATACGATCCTGCGCCGATCAACGCATACTTTATCGGCCAGCACCTCGCACTCCCGGATGAGGGTCTCACAATCCCCGTAACTCGAATCTCTTGCCCAAGCATAGACCCGTTTTGCGTTGGCCATTACGGCGAGAAGCGGCGTCAGTTGAAAGTGACGGCTTCCCACTTCCGTTAGCACCGTCAGGCCACTTAGACTCAACTCCAGATCGTGTACCGCCCCGCGCATCAACGCGCCGGCGCGGAGGGCCTCCGATGGAGAAAGTCCGATCATAGAGTAGCCGATTCATCATACCTTCGGACGCAACTTCACGCTAACCCAAGCACAGGGGTATCGCGTCCTGAAGGAGTGCAATGAACGACGACAACAGATATCTGATCCAGGGAGTCGCCCTTCAGTCCACCGGCATCCTCAATCGCCCATCGGCCCATTCCCCGAAAGAATCTTCTCGTAGAGCGCACGGAATCGATGGGCCACGGCCTCCCCTGACCCGTACTGTTCCACCCATTGCCGGCTCCGTGAACCCAGGGAGCGGAGCTCGGAGGGGTCCTCCAAGAGCCGCTTCACGGCACGATAGATCTCCTCCTCCGACCCGACGTTGACGACGGGCGGCATTTCAGGGTACAGCCGGGCAGGATCCAGAAACATTTCTCGGTCCGCCTTGACCTGCATGAACGTCATGAGCGGGGTGCCGCACGACATGGATTCCAGGGATATGGAGCCGAGCGCCCCGTTGACGAAATCTCCCGCGGTGAGATCCGAGAGCTGATACCACTGAATGAGTTCGTGGCGAGGCATCGCGGGGACCCACACGACACGATCCTCCATTTTCAGTTCACGAATCAGCTCCTTTGCCGCATTCTCATCCACGACCCCCTTCTCGACGATGATCAGCGTAAACCGCTTTCCTTCGGCGTGAAGCCGGCCCAAGGCTCGGTACAGCCTGTCATTTCCCTTCCTCCCGGATATCTCCGACGAGGTGAAGGCCTGCCGCGTAGGATGAAAAATGACGACCCCTTGCTCCGCGGATCGGGGCAGGCGTCGGGCCCGCTCCTCTGCCAAGATCCGGTCATCCTTGCAGGAGAACCGGCCGGCATCGATCGCGAGATGATGCCGGACGATTCTTTTCTCGACGCCGAGCTTCTTGAGCAGTCGGAGCCCCGGCATCCACAAGTCATTGTGCCACCCCAAGACGATGGCCGCGGCGCTACGGATAGCTCGCCTCATCGCGATCACGAACGGGATGCCTCGCAGGTCGGGAACGAAACTCATCACTCTCTGTTGCGTCAGCCAGAACCCGTAAAAAGGCAGTTGAAAGAGGTCGCTCCCGTAGGGATGCCAGAGATAGGGCCTCCCCACTTCGGTCATCCAGGTCATTTCGGCGCCATGAACATGCAGAAGATCGCATTTCGAAAGCTGTTCCCGATCGTTCTGAGAGAGGACTCCGAATGCCTGGACCTTCGTCTTCTGGCGGACGTAAGGATGCAACCACTCCGGTCGACCCCCGAGCACCTCCGGATCCTCGGATTCGGGAAGTTCGTGCGAATTCCTACGAGGATCGTAGAAGAGATGAGCGTCAACACCGATCTGACGCAGAGCTTTCGCCAACACGTAGTGGTTATTGGCGACATTTCCCACCAGATGAACACGCATAGGTCGAAGCGCTTTCCGTCAACGCCGACGCGGCAAGTCCGAAGCATTATCCAGAACTGGCCGTTTCCCGCCACCTTTGTGATCTCGCCTGCGTTTTCATGCGGGGAGGAGGACTTGGGCCCATCCCCACCTAATGCGCGCTCCCGGAGGTCCCAACTCCATCCCACGCACATTCGGCCGGTCTTCGTGGCCCAAGACCCATGGTCTTGACGGGGTCGCCCCCCCCTAAGTAGTCCATCCGGAGGCCCCCACCGGGGCGGGGATCCGGAGGATCCGGTATGCCAGCTCTGGTCGACTCCGATCGTCCCTTCGCTGAGCCTGTTCTCCGAATATCCGCACCCATTAGTCCCGACAAGATGCGCATCCCACCCTGGAGTGACCGATAAGGTTCGCGGCGATGCGGAGCCTCGATTTCGCTAGCAGGGCTGAATGGAGTTCCCTATCCTTGCCGCGTGGACAAACCGATTCGCCGGGGCTTCACGGTCTTCTTTACGGGACTTTCGGGCGCGGGCAAATCGACCCTGGCCGAGCTCTTGGTCGCGCGCCTTGAGGATCACGGATGTATCGTGACCCTCCTCGACGGCGATCAGGTCCGGAGGCATCTGTCGAGCGAACTCGGATTCTCGCGCGAACACCGGGATCTCAACATCCGCCGCATTGGGTACGTCGCCTCGGAGATCGCGCGCCACGGGGGCGCGGCCGTCTGCTCTCCCATCGCACCCTACGACAGGGTGAGGAAGGAGGTGCGCGCAATGATCGAGCCGTTCGGTAGCTTCGTTCTGGTCCACGTCTCGACCCCGCTCGAGGTCTGCGAGAGGCGGGATCCCAAGGGCCTCTATGCGAAGGCTCGCGCAGGAAGCATCCCCTCATTTACCGGCATTTCGGACCCCTATGAACCGCCGGCGGACGCCGAGATCGTGCTCGACACGACGAAGATGCGCCCGGAGGAAGGCGTGCGTCCGATCCTGGAGCTTCTTCGGAAACGGGAGCTCTTAGGATAGGCTGAGGTCGGCAGCCGGAATGTTGCCTCGCCGTGCACTTCCGATGTAAGCGGTCAGGATCTTCATGCCTTCATGTTCCACTTCCCCCGGTTGGACATGCAGGTCGGGTTCCATGGAGGCCTAGGACACCGGTGGATGGGAATTTCGCTCGCGCCAAACCCAGCCTACCGCGACTCCCGCGAGCCGCGGGAAACCACACGTTACGGGATCGACGGTCTTACCTCCCTCACGCAAGCCCCTTCTCACCACTTCCAGCCGTTCCACCCCCGGCCTCTAGCTCGATCGCTGTTCATCCAGAATTCTCTGATATTCCTCCTTCAAGCTCGCGGCGATGATCATGGGATCATGCCAGCGCTCCACAAACGCACGGCACTTCGCTCCCAGATCCTTCAGTTCCCCCCGGCGCTCGGTGATCCATATCCGAAGGACCTCCGTGATCGCGTCAGGGGTTGCTCGGATGATCGGGAGCTCCGTCGCCATCGCCGGGGGGATGAACCGAAGATCCCCTTCGCGAATGTAGCTGATGACCGGTTTTCCCAAGGCCATGAGCTCGACTGCCAATCCCCCATACCATCCGGCGAAGAGCTGATCGACCAGGATGTCGGCCCTGGCGTACAGAGCTCGGGCTTCATCCCGGGACATGTTTTCCACCAGCAGAAACTCCAGTTGGATTCCCTCTTCCCTGCGAAGGCGGTCCACGGCCTGCTGAATCAGGTCGGTTCCCTTGGCCCTGCGATGCGAGGGGGCGTGTAGGACCACCGGTGGTCCGATCGCTTCCCGGCGGGGGGCAGGAAACCACTCCGACAGGTCGACGCTGGCGTAGGGCAAGAAACGGGTCCGACCGGGGAGGACGTGGAGCAGATCGGGATTCAGCGCGAAGATCCTGTGGGCCCTCCGGCCAAATTCCGCGATGCACTGGCGCTTGGCCCCGTCACTCTTGGCGTTGTAGTACTCATCCCCGACCCGGCCCGCGATGGAGATTTCGAAGTGCTTCCGCGAGTAGTCCCCTTGGCGTGCATCATCGCCCTGATAGGTCACCACAATGCCCTTCCCCAGTTCCCGGAGAACCGCGAGGTCGACCATGTGGAAGGGTCGTTTGCACATTCGACGAAGACTGGCCCCGACTGAGGACCCCGAACCCGCAAGGCCGGGGTTGGCGAAGAACAGGGTTTGACCCGCGTTGTAGTGGATGATGTCGAAGCGGCGGATTGCCTCGAGAAACAGGCACCCCCTTCTCAGCTCTCCGCGAAGGGGGTGCTCTCCCTCCTTGAGAAGCACCTGGTCCGCCGGATACCGGAAGTATTCCACCCGATGGGTGGCGCAGACGCTTTCCAGGCCCAGCTTCCGCTCGGCGCGAGCGAGGCCCTGCGGATTCCCGCCCTGGCTCATGGGGCAATGAAGCACTCGGAGAGGACGAGAGAACCCGGGGCCGACGCTCATGGAGAACTCGCCCGCCCATCGGCGAGCGACCGGCAAAGCTCCGCCACTCCCGTCCCGAACCGGATGCGCGGAGCGCCCAGGAGCTCCTTCATTCGGGAGATGTCGCCGATCAGATGGCGCGGTCGCTCCGCCGCCTGTATTTCGAAGCGGGCCGGTCGACCCAGCCGGCCGGAGATGATCTCCCCCAGGCGCCTCATCGTGAGCACCTCGGGGCCGGCCAGGTTCACGATGTGACTTCCCGAAAGCCGGATCATCGACTTCAACGACCGGACCACGTCACGCACATGGATCGGGTTCAGCCGCAGTCCGTCGCGGCCCTGGAGCTGGATTGGTTTGCCCTCCGCCACCCTTCGGACGAGCCGGGGAACGAGCATCCCAGGCTTCTGGCCCAGTCCATAGACGAAAAACGGACGGGCGATGATCACACTGAAGAATTCGGCGTAGGTCTCGACCATGAGCTCCGCGCAGCGCTTGGAGGCCAGATAGAAGCCCAGGGGACCCTGGGGACGAAGAAGATCCTCCTCCCGGAAGCCCTTCTGGCCGTGCCCGTAGATCCCGCCGGATGAGAAATAAATGAACCTCCGCACCCCGCTGGCCCGTGCCCACTCGAGGAGTCGAAATGTCCCTCCCACATTGACCTCGAAAACGTCGTCGGCCTTCCCCGGAAAATCCCTGAAATGGGCGGACTGGGCAAGATGGATGACGGTCTGGACGCCCTTGGGCATGACCCGAGGCGACAGGGGTAAAGAAAGATTGGTTCGGATCCACGATACTTTCGAAGCTCCCCTCGGGGGAGGAGTGCGACGCGTCTGGGCCCAGACCTCCAGCGACGGGGTCATCTCGTCCAAGAGGCACTTTCCGATGAATCCGGCCGCCCCCGATACCAGGATCTTCATAGGATCGTCCGTCCGCCAGTCTGGTCAGCTCCCGGTTCTCCGTCGGAGGGCGCAAAAACCGCCCAGTCCTGACGCCGAATGACGCGGAATGCTCCCATGAGGGCAATGAAGAGCATAACGTAGCCGACCTTTATCGCGAGGGATTCCAGGAGTTTCCCGCTCGGGAGCCACCCTGCCCCAGCCGTAAACCCAATGGCCAGAAGCCCAATCGTGGCGATCCGCCCGAACTCGTACTTCATGGGGACCAGCCGTTGGGAAGTAATCCCATAAGCCAACGTCAGATACCCGTAGGAGGCGGCCGTGGACCACGCTGCGGCCGCCAGCCCCCACCGGGGTATCGACAGAATATTGAGCCCCACATTGAGAACGGCGGCAACCCAGGAATGCAATCCTAGATGGCCCGTCTTGTGCGAGAGGGAGATTCCCAGTGCGGTCACCTGGCTGGAGGCGGAGGCCATGATGCCAAGGGCCAACGGACCCACGGCGGCGGCGGCGGGAACAAACCGAGCCGTCGCGACCAATCGTAGCGCCTCGGGCGCAAACGTAGCAGCGCCTACCGAAAGCGACCCGAACAGGGCCAAGATATACGTCAGGGTGCGCCCGTAAATCACCGGCGACTGCTCCCGGTGATGCTCGTAAAGCTGGATCGCATGAGGGCTCCAGGCCTGACCCAGAGCACTGTTGAGCATGACCAGGACTCCCATCCCCACCGAGGCCGCGGAATAGTATCCCACCTGGTCCAGGGACGACAGACGCGCCAAGAGAATTCGATCCGATCCCGAAAAGATCCAGTAGGCCAGGGTGGCCGGCACGAACGGCAGACCGTAGGACAGGAGGCTCTTGAGAAGTCGAGCGTCAAGACAGAATCCGAGCAGCGGTCGAATCGACAGAAGGCGCACCGGAAGGAAGATCAGTCCCGCGAGGAGACTCCCTGCGAAGATGCCCAGAACTCCCATCTTCATCCCCAGGATCAGGCTCAGGGAAAGGCCGATCGACATCCCCGTGTAAACGGCATTCTGCAATACGAGAAGTAACCCACGAAACTGGTTGCGGAGGGCCTGGGCTGCAATGAAATTCAAGAGCGTGACGGGGATTGTGGAGAGTCCCATCGCGATCAGGTTGCCGAAGGCGGGGGAGTCAAACATCCATTGAGAGAGAAGGCCGCGGAAGGGGACCAGCAGGGCTACGGCGCACGCACTCCACCCAGCCAGAAACAAGAGTAGAGTCGATGTGAGAACCCGACGATCCGATTCCGTCTTCGCCTGAAAGAACCACCTCGCATAAGCGGAGTCGCAGCCCAGGATCAAGATGCCCTGCAGGAGGGAGGCCACCGTGACCGCTCCTCCCCAAAGGCCATATTCCTCCGGAGATAGAAGCCGAGTGTAGAGGGGCATCGAGATGACCGCCCCCGCCCGCAGAATGAGATCCCCCGTCGCGTACACGGCCACATCCTTGAGCAGTCGTCCCGGGGAGAAACTCGACATGTCCATCAGGCCGGCGAGCGGGCCGCCCCGAGGAATTGACGGCACCATTCCTCGAAGCACAGGAGAGACCAGATGAAGAGCCGCCGATTGGTCGTTCCATTGAGATGCTCGTCCACAAGCTTCTGGGTCGTGTCGGGCCTCAGGAACTGGTAGATGGCCGACGACGAATCGTGCACGATGCTCCGGACGTACTCGAGACTCGGCCCCTTGAACCAGCTGGCGTCGGGACCGCTGAAGCCCTGCTTGATCTGGTTGACGGTTTCCGCCGGGACGTAGGACGAGAGAACCTTCCTCAGGAGCATCTTCCCATCCCGGGTCTGGCTGAAGTAGAGGTCCTTCTTCGACCTTACCTCGTTCTCGTTGATCCTCACCACCTCCTCCAGTTCCCGCAGCTTGAGCCGCACGGGCACGCCGAGGGAAAAGTCAACCAGGTCGTTGTCCAGGAAGGGGACCCGCGCCTCCAGGCTGTGGGCCATCGCAAGCTTGTCCTCCATCAAGAGGAGTCCCGGGAGGAAGGTCTTGGCCTCGAAATAGAGGGACTGCTGCACATACTCCTTGGGCGACGACGGGACCGGTCCGTGGCCGGCGAGGACCTTCCGGAAAACATCGATCGTCTGGAGGCCCTGGATTTCGCGCCAGACCTCGGGAACAAAGAGTTCCTTCACATGCCGGTTGGGGATGAGACGGTGCCAGAACTTGTAGTATTTCTCCACATAGTGGTCGAAATCGTCATTCACCACCGCGCGGTAGTAGCGCCAGGGATAGCCCGCGAAGAGTTCATCGCCTCCCGTCCCCGAGAGGATGCTCTTGACGAACTTGGAGGCGAGACGGGAGGAGTAAAAGTTCGGATAGCACTGCCCGACCCGGAGGTCCTCCAGGTGCCAGACCAGCTTCGGAAGACACCGCACCATGTCTCCGGCCTTCAGGACGACCTCGTACTGCTCCGTGTGGAAGATGCCGGCCAGGGTTTCGGCCTTGGCCCGCTCGTCCATCCCGAGCTCAAGTCCTGCCGCGGAAGAGAGGTCGAAGCCCACCGTGAAAGTATAAAACGGGCTCCTTTTGCGGGAGGCGATGGCCGTGATGCTTCCCGAGTCAAGGCCCCCGCTCAGGTAGGCCCCCACCTCGGCGTCGCTCACCAGCTGTCGCTCGACCGCCCGAACGATCAACCCCTCGAGCTCCCGTTCGTACTCCGCATCGCCGCGCTCGCGCGCGTCCTCTCGAAACTCGAAGTCCCAGTATTGCCGGCGCTCGAGGCTCCCCTCGGCGCTGATGCGAATCCAGGAGGCGGGCGGGAGAAGCGTGACCCCCCGGAAGAGGGTGCCGTCGGTGAAGATGTTCTGAAACGTGAAGTACTCCAGGAGATGGGGCAGGCTGATTGCCGCCCGGAAGGCAGGATGGGGGAGGAAGGCCTTGACCTCGGAGGCGAAAAGGAAGGTCTTCCCCTGCAGCGCATAGTAAAGAGGCTTTACCCCGTACCGGTCGCGCGCCAGGAAGAGCTCTCGCCGGCGGCGATCCCAGATCGCAAAGGCAAACATCCCATTGAACCGCTCCAGGCACGCCGTTCCCCATTCGCGGTAGGCGTGAAGGACCACTTCCGTATCGGTTCGGGAGTGGAACCGGTGGCCCTTCCCTTCCAGTTCGCGACGGAGCTCCCCGAAATTGTAGACCTCCCCATTGTAGGTGATCACGAGCTCGCCCCGGTCGTCCTCCATGGGCTGGGCCCCTGCGGTGGAAAGGTCGAGGATGGAGAGGCGGCGGTGCCCCAAACCGGTCGCTCCATCCAGGTACTGACCCTCGCCGTCCGGACCGCGATGGGCGATGATGTCCGTCATCTTCTTTAGGAGGGCGGACGGGACCTGGGCGCCATCCAGGTTCATCACTCCGACAATCCCGCACATAGGGCCGGCTCCGGCAGGAATCAGGCGGACTCGAACGCAAATTGGAACTCTCGGACGACGAAATCCTGCTCCTCGTCCGTCATCTGCGGAAAGAGGGGCAGGGCGATGCTCAGGCGATCCGCCAGGAAGGATTGGGGGAAGGATTCCGGCTTCAGCCCGTACTTGGCGGAGTAATAGGTCTGAAGCGCGGCGGCGTGGGTTCCCTGGCGCGTGGCGATCCCCTTGGCTTCAAGCCGCGACATCACTTCATTCCTCCGGGAATGAAGTTTCGCCGCATTCACGAGCGAGGGTTCTTCGGGACAGAACAGGCAGACGTAGGCCTGATACCCGTGGTCGAATCCCGGAGGAACCCAAGGTGTCTTGAGCCACGAAAGATGGGAGAGCCTCTCGTCGTATCGCCGAGCCCTCCGTCCTCGTTCACCCAGGATCCAGCGCGCCCGATCCATCTGGGCGGACCCCACCGCCGCCTGCAGATCGGTCATGCGGTAGTTGTATCCGAGGTGCGCATACTCCGCGAGCAGGAATCCCCGTGTCGCGGTGTGCCGATCCAGGTCGGACGAGGACGCGCCGTGGTCGCGGAGGCACCGGACCAGCCGATCGAGCTCCCCCCGGCCGGTCGTCACCATCCCGCCCTCCCCCGTCGTGATCGACTTGCGGGGATGGAAGCTGAAGCACCCCAAATCCCCGAAGGTTCCCGCATGGACCCCTCCGATCCGTCCACCGAGCGCGCAGGCGGCATCCTCGACCACCCAGAGCTTCCGGCGACGCGAAAGAGCCAGGAGGGGCTCCATCGACGCGCACAAGCCGAACAGGTGTACCGGGAGGATGCCCACGGTGCGGGACGTGACCAGGGACTCCACCGCCTCGGCGTCCAGGTTGAACGTTCGGAGATCCACATCACAGAAGATCGGCCGGGCCCCCATGTATTCCACGACATTCGCCGTGGCCACCCAGGTGAAGGCGGGGACGATCACTTCGTCGCCGGGTTTGAGCCCGAGGGCCGCCATCGCCAGATGAAGGGCTGAGGTGCAGGAGCTGGATGCGGCCGCGAACCCCGAACCGATGAACGAGCAGAATTTGGCCTCGAATTCCCGCACGAAAGGGCCCTGGACCACCCATCCCGAATCGAGCGGCTTGAGGACGGCCTGGCGCTCCTCCTCCCCGAAGTACGGTTTGGTGATGGGAATCTTCATTTACACCGTGTACTTTTTTGTATCGGGCTGCCGATTGCGCCACTCGATCAGTCGCTTCATGCCGACCCTGAGATCCGTCGACACGGTGAAGCCCAGGTCCCGGGCCGCCTTCTCGGTGCTTCCAATACGCTGGGTGACAAAGGTCATCCCGGCAGGCTCGTACTGGATCGCCTGGCGGGACCCGGTGATTTCAAGGAGCAACTCCGCGATCTCCTTGATCGTGGTCCCCACGCCACTCCCGACGTTGTAGAAGGCATCCGACGTCCCCGCCTTGAGGGCACAGACGTTGGCCCGCGCGGTGTCTTCCACGTAAATGAAGTCATACCTCTGGGATCCGTCCCCGTACACCTGGGGGGATTCTCCGCGGTCCATCCGATCGAGCATCTTCATGATGACGCTGGTATAGACGCCCCGGTAGTCCTGCCGGGGGCCGTAGACGTTCATGTACCTGAGCCCGACGTATTCCAGCTTGTACCGCGCATGGTACGCCCGGGCCATGTGCTCCCCGGCGATCTTCGTCGCGCCATAGAACGTCCGGTTGTTGTAGGGGTGCTCCTCGGTCATCGGGATGGAGACGGCGTCGCCGTAGACGGAGGCCGACGACGAGTAGACCAAGCGCTTGATCCCGTGGCGGACGCAAGCGTCGAGGACGTTGAAGGTACCCCCGATGTTGACCTGGAACGCGGCGCGAGGGTATTCGTGGCAATGAAGGAGCCATAGGGCCGCAAGATGGACGACCGCGTCGGCTCCCTTTAGGGCCGAGTCCAGCACGTCCGTGTGGGTAATGTCTCCCTCGACCAAGCGGACCCGTGGATCCTTGAGAGCGGATTCGAGATTACCCCGCGTGCCCCGCGTGAGATTGTCGTATACCACCAGCTCCCGGACCGGCTCCCGAAGGAGCAGTTCGACGATATGAGATCCGATGAATCCCGCCCCGCCGATGACGACAATTCGCTTCCCTTGGAGTTCCATAAAAGATTCCCGATGAGGACGCCCCCAGAAGAGCGCCCTCCCGTTCTGAATTTCAGATCGGCAGTATAGGGGCACCTCCGGCGGGGGTCAACACACCTCCTCCCGGGCGCCGGAGGATGAAGCCCCCAGGGGTTCTTGGGTGGGGGCACGAAAGGCCGGTTCCCTACTGAGCGCGAGCCCCGAACATTCCGGGAGGGGCCTCCCCTCCGCCCCGCGACATGCTTCCGGACCTTCGCAGACAGGAGGGAACTGGCATTGGGACAGGGCCCGTCCCGTCATTTCTACCTTGCGTGAAAGTTCCCGGCCATGGTAGAAGGTTGCCTACATCAAGTCCATGGAGCATATTCTCGTCCTGTCCCTCTCTGACCTTGCCAGCGACCCGAGACCCCATCGCCAGCTCCGTTTCCTCCAGGATCGCTTCCGGGTCACGGCGGCGGGTCTGGGCGATCCCCGACTGGAGAGGGTCGCCTTCGTCCCCCTGGCGCTCAGCTCCCGGACCCGGCGGCGACTCCGCTATGCGACCCTCCCTCTGGGCCGATACGAGCGATACTACTGGGGTAGCCGCGAGGTTCAGACCGGGTTGACCCGGTTGGCGGACGTGCACCCGGATCTGGTGGTCGCGAATGACATCGATACCCTGCCGCTGGCGCTCGAGATCGCCAAGGGCGCCCCGGTGATTTTCGACGCCCACGAATACGCTCCGCGGGAGCGGGACGGAGACTGGTTGTGGAAATTCGTCTTCGCCAGCTACAGGAGCTACCTGTGCCGGACGTATATCCCACGAGTCACTGGAATGATCACCGTTTGTCCGACGATCGCGGAAACGTATACCCGCGATACCGGTGTCACCCCGATCGTCATGACCAGTGCCCCTGACTTCGAGGACCTGGAGCCCATCCCGCATGACGGGCGGCGTCCAGTCCGTCTGGTCCATCACGGCATCGCCCATCGGCATCGACGGCTCGAGACCATGATCCGGATGATGGATCAACTCGGGGACGGCTTCACGCTCGATTTTCTCCTGAAGGAGTACAGCCGCGATTACCTCGCCCAGCTGCGTCAGAGGGCGGCGGGCAACCCGCGAATCCGGTTCCTCGAGCCCGTACCGATGCGAGAGCTGTCCAGGTTCCTCAACCAGTACGATGTGGGTTTGTACATCCTCGAACCCCGCAGTTTCAACGACCGCTGCGCGCTCCCCAACAAGTTCTTCGAATTCATCCAGGCCAGGCTCGCCATCGCCATCGGTCCTTCCCCGGAGATGGAGCGGTACGTCAGGAAGTACGACCTCGGAATCGTGGCCCGGGACTTCACCCCGGAGGCCATGGCGGAGGAGCTTCGGACCCTCAGCCCCGGGCGCCTCAATGATTACAAGCGCCGCTCCCACGCGGCCGCCCGCGAACTTTCTTCCGGGCCCAACAAACAGAAATTCCTCGCCCTGGTCGACCAGGCTCTCCGATCGCGCCCATGTGCGGCATCGCAGCCATCCTGACCCGGTCGGGCGCGACGGACCTCGGACCGATCCGGGCGGCCACCGACCTGATTCGCCACCGAGGCCCGGACGACGAGGGATTCGTCCTGTTCGCCGGGGAAACCGGCCCCCCGACCATCATCGGCGGCGGCTCCCCTCCGGGGGGTCCCTCGTCAAGCCCAATCCCCCAGGCGCCCCGCGGGCCTTCGCAGTACCCCCTCTTGGACGGCCGCGTCGCCCTGGGGCATCGGAGGCTCTCGATTCTCGACCTGTCCCCCGCAGGTCACCAGCCGATGAGTTACGGCGGGGGCCGTTACTGGATCGTCTACAACGGCGAAATCTACAACTACATAGAACTGCGGCGGGAACTGGAAGCGCAGGGCCACCGTTTCGTGTCCCAATCCGACACCGAGGTGGTCCTGGCCGCGTACGCCGCCTGGGGACCTGCCTGCCAGGCGCGATTCGACGGGATGTGGGCCTTCCTGATCTACGACACCCGAGAGAAGGTGCTGTTCGTGTCCCGGGATCGCTTCGGGATCAAGCCGCTTTACTATGCGTCCTGGGACGGCGGACTCGCGTTCGCTTCCGAGATCAAGACGCTGCTCCACTTTCCGGGCGTCGGCCGTCGCGCCGACCCCGCCCGGCTCTATGACTATCTCATCCTCGGCCTGACCGACTGGGGGGCCGGATCCCTCTTCGAAGGAATACGGCAGATTCCGGCCGCCCATTTCATGGAGCTCGCGGTCGACCATCCGGGGGAGGCGAATCCCCGGCCCTACTGGAAACTCGATCCGGACCGCCGGGTCGAGGACAGCTTCGAAGAAGCACGGGACCGGATCCGGGAACAGTTCCTCGAAAACATCCGCCTGCATCTGCGGAGCGACGTCCCGGTGGGGGCGGCGCTTTCCGGAGGGATCGATTCCTCCGCCATCGTGATGTCCATCCGCGAAGTTCAAAGCCGCGACGTCGACCTCCATGCCTTCAGCTATGTCGCGGGTGAACCGGGCATTGACGAGGAGCCGTGGATTGACCTGGTCGGCGACGCCTCCCGGGCGATCGTCCACAAGATCAGCCCTGATCCCCAAGAGCTCGTGTCCGATCTTGACCGCTTGATCTGCACCCAGGACGAGCCGTTCGGCAGCACGAGCATCTACGCCCAACACCGCGTTTTCCGGAAGGCCCGGGAGGCCGGAATCAAAGTGATGCTGGATGGCCAGGGTGCGGACGAGATATTTGCCGGGTACCGCTTCTACCTTCCGGCCCGGATCGCCTCGCTCGTCCGGGCGGGCCAGTGGGTCCGGGCGACCGTCCTTCTCCGGAATGCCTCCCGGCTTCCCGGGGCCAAACTTAGGGATCTCCTGGTCCAGATGGGGGAGTGCTTCCTTCCCCCCGCGCTCCAGAAAGTGGTGCGGCCCCTCGTGGGAAAGCCGCTGGCGCCCCCGTGGCTCCAGCTCTCCTGGTTCCAGGACCGGGGTGTAGCCTTCCGCCCGATGTACCAGCTCAGGGGCGCCGACCCCTTCCGATGCCGCCTTCAGGAGTCGTTCGGGCGGACCATCCTTCCGAGCCTGCTGAGGTACGAGGACCGCAATTCCATGGCCTTCTCCATCGAAAGCCGGGTGCCATTCCTGACGGCGAGCCTCGTGGAGTATGTGTTCGCCCTTCCCGCCGAGTACTTGATCGCGCCTGATGGAACCTCGAAATCGATTTTCCGGTCGGCCATGCGCGGGATCGTCCCCCAGGCCGTCCTGGATCGCCGCGACAAGATCGGGTTCG
>Ga0222749_10001050_pt1 | contig 14735 bp, 9 predicted proteins | sample IncBWH2Mmetat_FD_197234 | JGI IMG/M metagenome (GOLD analysis project Ga0222749, IMG submission 197234) | Metatranscriptome of lab incubated forest soil microbial communities from Barre Woods Harvard Forest LTER site, Petersham... | ecosystem: Environmental > Terrestrial > Soil > Temperate... | reverse complement strand
CCGGGTTCGCCAGCCGGAAGACCTCCTCGCGGAGGTGAATGCCCTCCTCCAGCTGGCCGACGAGGCCCTCGCCCTTCCGGACCTCGACATCGCCGAGAAGGCGTGCGCCCTGGCCGCATCCGTGGCCCGCAGCGCGAAGAGCATCCCGCTGGTGAACCGGGCCGACGGGAAGGCCCGGGAGGTCGCCGCCCAGAAGGCCACCGCCTCTTCCGTGCAAAAGGCCCGCGAAACCCTCGTGAGCAGCCCCGAGAATCCCGACGCCCACCTCATCGTCGGAAAGCACCTGTGCTGGACGGGCGGCGACTGGCCGGCCGGCCTCCCCCATCTGGCCCGGGGCTCCGATGCGGTCCTCAAGTCGATGGCCGTCCGGGACCTGGCCGGACCCAAAGACCCGGCCGACCAGCTGGCCCTGGGAGACGGGTGGTGGGACCTGTCCGAGAAGGAGGCCGAGACGGGGAAGTCGTCGCTCCGGAAGCGGGCCGCCTTCTGGTATGCCCGGGCGATCCCCGGTCTGAACGGCCTCAACCGGGTCAAGGCGGAGAAGCGGCTCGATGCGGTCCCGGGCACCGGGAGACGGATCAACCTGCTCGAGCTGGTCGACCCCCGGAGGGACGCCGTCTTGGGGACCTGGGAGCAGAAGGACGGGGCGCTGACCTCCCCGTCGCCGCTGGTCTTCGCGCAGCTCCAGATCCCCTATCGGCCGCCGGAAGAGTACGACGTGGAGATGGTCGTGGAGAACCGCGGGGGCGGTTACTCGATCGACATCGGCCTGGCCGTCGGCGAGCGCCAGTTCACGGTGGTCCTGGACGGCTGGAATGCCACGGTGACCGGCTTGCATGTCCTCGACGGCCACGAGCGGCCCATCGACGAGACGGCTCACCACCAGAGAGTCTTCACCGACGAGAAGCCCCGGACCGTGCTCGTTTCCGTGCGGAAAACCGGGGTCGCCCTCACCCTCGACGGGAAGTCCATCTTCGACTGGCGCGGCGACCTCAATCGCCTCTCGAACCACCCGGCCTGGCACATCCCCGATAAGGGAACCCTCTTCGTGGGCTCCTGGACCCGGTACCGGATCAGCCGGTACGAACTGATCCCGGTCACCGGCGAGGGACGCCGGCTCCGCTGATCTCGGCCCGGGGGCCGCGCCAGGATCCGGGCCGGGAAGGTGCACCCGGAGGTCCCCCGGGGAGTGAAGGGGCCCGGCCCGTTCCACCCGGGAAAGACGCTCCGGCGGAAACGCGGAGGTCAGCGGAGCCGTTCGCCCTGGCCCGTGGCGGGCGTGAGCAGGAGTTTTGAAAAGCGGCACTTGGATTCCCATCCGGGGATGGAGAGGGCACGGGGATGGGGGGGCTTCGGCAGGTCGAAGGTGGAGAGGCGGCTGAAGTCGCCGGACCCTTCGAAGATCCGCTGGCCCCGATCCACGCCGCTCCCCGCGGGGATCACTCCAGGCGGCGAAGCTGGATGCGGTCGAATCGGACCGCCCCGTCCCGGACTTCGAGGAACAGGTCGGTCATGCGAGAGTTGGGAGTCTTGACGCGGGTCATCTCCCGGGCATCGAGATGGACCGCGTACTCGCCTCCTGCCAGGAGGATGGTGATGACGCTCTCCTCCCGTTTGGTCCACGGCACGCTGAACTCGTGGTTCCAGCTCTTTTCGACCTGGCGGGCGTTGACGAAGATCCCTCGGGCGGAGTCGACGAACGTGGAGAGGAGTTTGGGCTCGTAGATCACCAACGCCATGAGGGGCGTGGCCGGATCCAGGGTCACTCTCACGGTGAGCCCGTCGAAATCCCCCTTGGGAAACTGGGCCAGGTGGACCATCTGGAAGGATCCGGTCTTGGCCGAAAGCTCGATGGGATCCCCGGTTTTTCCCGCCAGCCCGAAAAGCCTCGGGTCCGTCACGTCCAGCCAGCTGCCCTTCATCAGCTTCTGGGAGCCGAACTCGGAGAGCCGCTTTTCCACCTTGGCCTTGCTGAGCCCGGAAAGCCGGGCGACCGCCTTCTTGTACCAGCCGGCCGCATGGTCCCTGAGAGTCTCCCGGACGGGGGGCGTTTCCGGCTCCCCGAGATCCCACCAACCGTCCCCCAGGGCCAGCTGTTCCGCGCTGTCCGCGGCATTCGCGAGTTCCCGCGCGGCCAGGCTCCTCATCACCGGGTCGGCGCCCTTCGCCAGGAGGGGCAGCCCGCCCGCCCAGTCCGCCCTGACGAGGCAGAGATGCCTTCCCAACGCCAGGTTGGACGCTGGATCCTCCGGGTCCGAAGCGAGGGTATCCTTGGCCTTTTTCAGCCTGTCGGCCCTGGCCTTGAGATCCGCAATCTCCCTGCTCTTGGCCGTCGCACGATTGATCAGGGGGAGGTCCTGGGACTTCTTCGAGTGAAGCTGGGCGGAGGCGGCCAGCTTTTCCGCGGCGTCGTAATCCTCGGACAGGAGAAGCGCCTCGATCTCCCTCAGGCAGACGGTCGCGAGGCCCCTGAAGTCCTCCGGAGTCTTCGCGCTCCTGGCTGCAGTCGCCAGGAGCGCATTCCTCATGCCGGCCCCGTCGACCGCGAACCTCCGGGTCAACTGGTTGACGGCCGCCAGGGCGGTCTGGACGTCTCCTCCCTGGGAGGCGAGGTCCCGCGCCTCGCGGAAGAGGATGAATTGGGACTTCGGGTCGTTCTTGGTTTGGATCCCCTCGGTGAGCAGCCTCTTCGCCAGAGCCAGCCGGTCGGCGGGCGCGCGCTTGGCATAGTCTTCCTTGAAGACCTCCTTGATGAGCTTCTCCGCTTCGGCCTGTTCGGCGGGGGAGGGCGGGCCGGCCTTTTGCGGTTCCTGAAAGCGGGCCCCGACCGACCCCAAGAGCAGGGTCGCGATGCAGAAGGTCCTGGCCTTGCCGTCCATCGGTCACCCCCTGGCGCGAACCGTCCGGAGACGGGAGTTTCTCCGGGCCGTGGATCCAGCCCGGGCCCGGCGGCGGGTCAGGGGTTGAAGGCGAGCCCGACCAGGACCGCGCCTCCGAAGCCGCCGATCTTCGTGTCGCCGCTCTGCACCGTGGGAGCATAGTTCCAGACCGAGTACTGCAGATCGGCCCCGACGGTGATGGCCCATCGGTCGGAGATGGAGTTCCGGAACTCGAACCCGGCCCGCACCCCGATGGTGGAGTTGAAGCTTCCGAAATTCGATTTCGTGATCTTGAGATTCTCGTAGAAGCCCGCCACCCGGATGAAGTACTCCTGTTCCGGGTGGCCGGAGGCGTCCTTGGTCTGGGATTTCGCAAACCGCCAGCTGCCTACGACCCCCCCGCCCAGGATCTCGATGTCGGCCCAGAGATCCCCCTCCGCCATGAGCCCGACGCGCCAATCCGGGAGGAGGTGGATCATCGCCTCGATTCCCACGATCCCCGTCCCGATCCCCTTCACCGTCCGTCGGACGAAATCGGTCCCGATCGCGTCGAACTTCATGTCCATGAAGAGCATGCCCAGATAGGCATCAAGGGTGATCCAGGATTCCTTGGAGGCGGCGGCCCTCCAGGGCTCGGGCGCGGGCGGGGCGTCCGGGGGAACCGGTTCGAGCCCACGGACCCCCTCTCCGGTCACCTCCTCCGACATCGATCGGGGGAGGGGTCGATCCGCGGCGGCGATCCCATCCGCGCTGGCCCCGGCGGCCATGGCCCCCAGAAAGAGGAGGGCGGAGGCGGAGCTCCGCAGACGCCGGCGGGGAACCAGGAGCGCCAGGGCCGAAAGTCCGAGGGCCCAGCCGATCACCCCGAGCGGACCCGGGGCCGCCGCGATGCTCCCGGCGCATCCCGCCTTGGCCTTGATCTCCTGAAGCGCCGTCAGATGGAAGTGGATCGCGGCGGGATCGAAGGCGACCCACGCGGACACCGCGCCGAACTGGTCCGAGCTTCTGGCCTGCCAGTGGTAGTCGCTGGTCGGCCCCGTGAAGACGGCCGTGGACAGGGTGCCGGAGGGGACGAAGGCCGAGACCACGGTGGGGGAGTTGGTGAAGGCGACGCCGGCGGGCTGGACCTCGACCTGGAGCTGGACGGGGTGGCCCTGGGAGTTCGCGCCGTTCACGCCGCTCATCGAGGCGCTCGCCTTGGTGCTCCCGCCGAGAGGCATGGGGGCCCCGACGTTGTCGAACTGCGCCAGCCCGGTCGGCACCGCCGTCGTGCTCGTGTCGCACGAGAAATCGATGGCGGTCTCCGGATTCCCGCCGAAGCTGACCCAGGCGCTCGGGGGGCTGATCGTGCCGGTCGCCCGGGCCTGCCAGTGGTAGGAGGTCCCGGAAATCGCGGGCACGGTGGCGGTCAGCGTGGATCCGTTCGGGCTCGTGTTCGGAAGCGAGACGGTCGGGGTTCCGGTGAACGCCGTCCCGAGCGGCTGGGCCTCGACATCCATGCCCACCGTTCCGCTCGAGGCCGTGACCGTCCCCACGAGATCGATCTGGAGCTCGTTGGTGGTGCCGCCGACGGGAATCACGTTCCGGGGCACGCTCGTGTGGATCTGGGTCAGCCCGGCGATCGAAAGGGTCGAAAGGTCGATCGTCCCGCCGGTCACGGGGCCTCCCGTGACGGTGATGGGGTCGCCCCAGTACATGCCGTCCGCGGAAACGTCAGCGGCGGCCAGGGACGCCGTATACGAGGCGGCCCCCGCCGCGGGCAGATCGGCCGTCAGGAGCAGGTTGACCGTCCCTCCGGCCGGCACGGGCAGGGCGAGATTGTCGAAGGTGACCGTACCCGGGGGGGTCACGGTGATCGTCTCGCTGATCGGGTTGTTCGCGTAGGCGGCCCCGCTGAAGACGCGGGTGTCCGCTCCGTCGACCACCCCCGGCGTTCCCACGTCGATCCAGAGCCTTACCGCCGGCAGCATCGGCCCGGATCCGGCGATCGTGAAGACCAGGTTCCGGATCCGGACGTCCTCCAGGTTGCTCGCGGTGGCGGCGGTGGACTGGAGGGCCACCCGGAGGAGCGGCTGATCCATCGCCCCGAAGGTCGCGTTGCCGGTGACCGGGTTGCCCGCAGCGGCGGAGATGGTGATCCCTCCCGTGCCCACCACCTTCAGGATTCCGGGCAGGAAAAGGCGTTCCGGGGTGGCGGACAACGCGATCGTGGTGTTCCGCATCCCGGGGGTGGCGCCCGCCGCGACCGTGAGGTTCGCGGTGATGTCGGTCGTCCCCGCGGGGCCCGGGGAGGCCGCCGAGAAGCCGGTGACCGTGATGCCGAGTCCGAAGTCCACGCTCGTGATGTCCGCGGTCACGAGGACCGGCATGACTCTCAGGATGACCGTCGGGGTTGTTCCGGGCGACACGAAGAGCCCCTGCAGGTCGGGCGGCGCCGGAGAGACGGACTGAATCCCGAGCTGCAGGGTGGGCGTGCCGGCGGTGCAGGAAATCGCCGTCGTCACATTGGTGGATACTCCATCCGCCACCGCCAACCCTCCCACCGTGGTCGCGTTGATGAACGCCGTGGCCGGGGTGGGGTTGACGAAGTCGAGGTCGAAACTCCCCGTGGGAGCGTAGACGGAGTTGAATCCGTTGAACGCCGACACCGTGTAGGGCGAACCGCCCGCCGGGACGTTGAGCGCGTAATTTCCCCCTGCGTCCGTCGCGGTGATGGCCTGCGGGACGCCGTTCAGGTCGGTGGCCACCACGACCGCGCGGTCGACCGCGCCTCCTCCCGAGAGGGTGACGGAGCCCGTGAGGGTCCCGCCCTGGAGCGCCGCCCCGGGGTACACCTCCCGGGCATAGGCACGGTCGTCCGGAGAGACGCACCGATCCTGCAGGGCCACCGTGGGGGTCTTGTGGAACGGGAAGACCCGCGCGAGGAAGTACGGGGTGTGTCCCGCCCCGAGCGAATGGGTGCCCTCGTGGGTCAGGGTCGCCTGGACGTCGTTCGTCCCGGGCGCGCCCGTCGTGCTCCAAGTGCCCCCGACGCCGGCGGGGTCCCCGTTGATGAAGATGTTCGCCTGCTGCATGACGCCGGTCGTCTGGTCATAGTCGATGTAGGTGATCCCGTAGGCATTCACCAGGTTGGTCCCGAAAAAGTCCGCGTTTTGGTTCTGCACGAAGGCGATGACCTGGCGCCCGTCCCGGCTGACGGGGGCCACGTTGGTGTCCGGGGCGCGGTTGAAGTGGACGTTCGTGCCCAGGATCTCCTGGTAGCTCTGGTAGGCGTTCTGCATCGCCGCTCCGGCCTGGGCGACCGTGGGCCAGTTGCCCTGGGGAAAACCGCCGTTGTAGAACTGCCAGGTCATCGTCTTCGTCGTGTCGTCCCAGATCGTGAGCGGCGAACCGGCCCGCCAACCCACCACGACTCCCCCGGCGGTCTTGATCGGAAAATAGGCCGGTGCCGGGGGAGCCTGGAGGAAGAGCCCCGCGGCCAGGATGAGGAACAGCCCCAACCGACGGATGGCGTTCCTGGCCGAGATCGACTGGAGCATCTTCCCTCCCATCAAATCATGACCGCGAATGAGATCTGAGTCGGTACCCGAGGAGCGCCAGCACTCCGAGGACCAGGACTCCGACGACCAGGAGCTGGATCGGGGCCGGCCCGGCGCCCACGGTTGCGCCTCCCTGGGCTCCGTCCGGCGGGCGGAGCGGGGGGGGAGGTGCGGGGTCTTCCGAGGGCTTGGATTCGGCAGGGCCCGGACTCCTGGGCGGCTCGGCCGGAGAGTTCGAGGTCCCGGGCGGTCCGGTCGGGGCCCGTCCCAGGGTACGGAAGACCTCGTCCTTCAGGGACGCCAGCGTCTGGACCTGGGCCGCGCTCCCGGGCGGGCGATAAGACATCCATCGGGAGACGGTGCGGGGGGAACCCTCGTGAACCTGGTAGAGCCCCTGCTGAACCCCCACGAGGACGTGGTTCCCGACGCTCGAGGGAGCGGCAAAGACGACGATCGATTCGCCCACCTTCAAGGTATAGTCCCGGCCGGCGGCCTGCACCACCCGGTCCCCGAGCTGACCCCCGACTTTCATGAGAATGAAGGGATCATCCGGAGTCCCGTTCCACACGTCGCTGAAGTGGAGGGTGTAGTCGGTGTAGATCATGTTGTTGTGGGGATCGAGCCGGACATTCTGGCCCAGGACGGTCGCGACCCCGATGACCTGGGCGTGGGTGGTCAGGTCGGGCACGGAAAGCGCCCGTTCCTGGGCGACGAGACGGGACGCCAGAAAGGAGAAGACGAGGGAAATTCTAATTAGAAAGCCCGCTCTTGGCATCGCCCCATCCCCTATCTGCCCGCTGAATCGGTGGGAGGTATTCAAGGGGGAGTATACCGCAGGATTTTCGGTCCGGTTGTGAAATCTCTAAACCTGAACCGGGAGATTTTCCCCTAGAAAGTCCCGAGTCTTCGTCCGCGGAGGCCCGGAAGAGGGAGATGGACCGTCCCGCCCATTCGCGCCTGCCGGTCACCCGCGCGGGACGCTTCCGGCGGCGGCGGGCGCTTGCGGGAGTCCACCCGGGTGCATCATTCCTGTTCCCGCCCCCTCCGATGCCCCACCCGGGCCGGGGTCCGATTCCGGGCCTAAGGCAGCGCAACCAGGGCCCGATCCCGTACCTGAGAAGAGGGAATGAAGGGTGATCGCGGGCTTTGGGGGATCGACGCCGGGGGGGCCGTTCGGGCCGCGGCGGCCGGGATCGCCCTCCTGCTTCAGGTCGACGCCTGAATTCCGCTCCCCCCCGGGCCTCCATTTTTCAGGGAAGGTGTCATAATCCCCCCGGATGCTGGGGCAGGCACATGCTGGGCTGGGATGGCTGATCGGCGTCGCCTCGCCGACCTCGGACCGGCGGCTCCGCCTCTGGTGCACCGCGGCCGCGATCCTCCCGGACGTCGACGCCCTCTCGATCCTGGCCGGCGGGCCGGCTTACGACCGGTACCATCACACGTTCGGGCACAACCTCTTCACCGGCATCCTGTGCGTCTCCGCCGCCGCGTGGGCCTTTCGCCGCTCCCCGACGCGATCGTGGCTCGCGGCGATCACCCTGGTCGCGGTCTCGTTCGCCTCCCACCTCCTGACGGACATGAAGCTTTCGGGGTGGCCGCTCCATCTCCTCTGGCCGGTCAACCGGAAGTCGTTCGAGTTCCACCCGAACCTGCAGGTAGGCGCCCCGATCAACATCGTCCTGGCCGGAGTCCTGATGACGGTGCCGTGGGCGCTTGCGGCGTGGAAGGGGGTCACGCCGCTGGAGATCCTGAGCCCCCGCCTCGACCACCTCTTCCTCAATCTCTTCCGCCGGCGAAACCGCGAGTGCTCCGCCTGCGGCCAGCCGTGCAACAACCGGTGCGAGGGGTGCACGCGCCCGGTCTGCCTCCGCCACGCGAGGATCGGCTGGCGCTTCCGCACGACCTGCCCGTCGTGCGCCGCGGGGCCCCCCCGGGCGAAGATCACGCGGGAAGGGGTCGAGGAGATCCTCGCCCGCGAACTGGGCTTCATCCGGAGCCCGGAGGGGCTCCGGCTCGATCCCGAATTCGCCCAGCTCCTGGAGCGGAAGCTCACCGAGGGGCTCAAACGCCTGGACGCCGTGCCCCGGACGCACGCCCTCTGGCAGGGGAGCGATCATCAGCCCACGCTGGCCAAGGTGGCGGACCTTTCCCGGCTCCTCCTCCACGAGACCCCCGACGACGAGGAGGCGAGGTGGGTCCTCTTCGCCGACAGTGTGCGATCCTGCAGCGCCGACTACACCGCCCTTGAGCCGCTCGTGCTCCGCGACTTCGCGACCCTCCACTGGCTGGTGGCGGCCGCCCGCTGGAACTTTCTCCTCTCGGGTCTCGACCCGGTCGCGGCGCTCCGGAAGCCGTTCGAAAGCATGAGCCGGACGGTGGGTTCGCTCGAGACCGTGCTCGGGGAGCTCGTCCACGATCCGGATCGAAGGACGAAGGAGGCCGCCGCCCGGTGCCTCGAACTCCTGCGCGGCCGCAACCCCTGGAAGGCCCGGTCCCTGACTCCGGGGGACCTCCTCTAGGGTGTCCTAATCGCGGACCGCCGCGCAGACCATCTCGAGGATCCGCCGGACCCCGTCGTCCCCGGTGAGCGATCCGTCGTGGAACGGGGTGCGAGGGATCGGCTTCCATCCGTCGCGCGAGCCGTCGTACTTCAGCGTCTGGGGGATCCCGGTCAGCTCCTCCTTGTACTGGGCGTCGCTCCCGCCCATCTTGTAGATCCCCAGATCGAGCGACGGGACCACGTAGACCGAGAACCCTCCCGCGCCGGTCTTCCAGTAGGCGTCCCGGGGGGCGCCCGCGACGTGGCCGTCCGCGTTCACCTCGAACTGGAGCGAGAACATGCAGTGCGGGTTGTATTTCGACGGCTTCCCGACCAGCTCCATGTACTCGGCCGGGACGAGCTGCCGTTCGCCCCAGCGGCCGCCGCGGAGGAGGCAGTGGCAGAAGCGAAGGACGTCGGTCGCGTGGAGCGCGATGCTCCCGGCGCCGTTGGCGTGCGGCATCGTGAAGTCGCCGCGGTGCAGGCAGTATCCCCACGGCCCCCACCCCATGGGCTTTCCGAGCCTGAGGGCGATGTAATCCTGGAGCTCCATCCCGGTCAGGCGGCGGAGCACCATCGAGGCGATGTGGGGCGAGGGCGACGAGTAGGAGTACCCGTCGCCGGGCTTCGTCCAGAGCGCCGTCCGGAGCGACGAACGGTCGAGGTCCCGGATGTCCTGTCCCGGGACCGGGGTGAGCAAGACGACCTCCCCGCCGCGGATCCCGGGGGCCTTGCCCTCCCCGTGGTATCCCGCGGTCATCGAGAGGAGCTGTCCCAGCGTGATCTCGGAGCGCCGGGGGTCGTCGAGCGGGAGGGCCTCGGGGAGGTATTTCTCGGCGAAGACCTTCGTGTCGAGGCCGTCCGGGATCAGATCCTTCTTCTCCCGGAGCATGATGCCGCAGGCGATGCTGGTCCAGGCCTTGCCGCAGGAGGCCATGTCGGGGTTCGCGTCGCGGTACGCGCGGCCCGCGTACTTCTCGTAGGCGAGATATCCGTGCCGGACGACGACGAGCCCCGCGTTCTGCGTCGACCGCTGGGTCTGCTCCCAGGCCTGGTCGAGCGCGCGGAGGTCGAGGCCGGCCGACTCCCGGAGCGCGGCCGCGTCCTTCAGGGTCCGCCAGCCGCCCTCCGTGTCCGGCGGGGGGAAGTAATCCGGGTCGCGCGGGTCCGGGACCCAAAGGCCGAGGAGGAGGGCGGCGAGGCAGATCTTCATGCGGCCATTCATGACGCAAATCGGGGCGGATCGCCAGCTTTTCGTCGGGCGGTGTTAATTAAACGTGTGAGGAATCGACCATGATGATCCCCGTCAGGCTGGGTCTGGCTTTTTTCGCGCTCGCGGCTTCTTCGGTGCGCGCGGACGAGATCACGTTCGAGCAGGGCATCGAGTTCGCGAAGCCCGGCGGCGAGAGCCTGGGCCTCGACCTCGCGCGGCCGAAGAACCCGTCCGGGAAGACCCCCGCCATCCTCTGCATCCACGGGGGAGGGTTCCGCGCCGGGAAACGCGAGGGATGGGACGCCCGGTGCAAGCTGCTCGCGGAGCACGGCTACCTGGCCGCCACCGTGACGTACCGCCTCGCCCCGAAGTTCCCGTTCCCGGCGGCCGTCGAGGACGTGAAGGCCGCGGTGCGCTGGCTCCGCGCCAACGCCGAGAAATACGGCATCGATCCCGAGCGGATCGGGGTCGCGGGCGATTCGGCGGGCGGGCACCTGGCCCAGTTCCTCGGGGTGACGGGGGGGATCCCCCAGTTCGAGGGCGACGGCGGGAATCCCGCGTTCTCGAGCCGGGTCTCCTGCGTCGTGAACTACTACGGGCCGAGCGACTTCACCAAGTCCTACGGGAAGAGCGTCGACGCCGCCGAGGTGCTCCCGCTCTGGCTGGGGGGCGACGACACGAAGGAGCACCACCGCCACGTGGTCGCCAGCCCGCTCAGCTGGGTGACCCCCGGCGCCGCGCCGACCCTCCTCCTCCAGGGGACGGAGGACAAGTACGTGAACCACGAGCAGGCGGTCTTCATGCGCGACCGCCTCAAGGCCGCCGACGTCGAGGTCGAACTCCTCTCGCTCGAGGGAGCGGGCCACGGGTTCAAAGGGGCCGACGCGGAGAAGGCCTGGAAGGCCGCCCTCGATTTCTTCGATCGCCACCTGAAGCCGGCGAAGTAGGATCGCCGAAGCCCGGCCCGTCGGCCGGCGGGGTGCCGTCCCGGATTCGCGCCGCCCGCCCCCGGGAGACCCGCGTCCAAGTCCGGGATGCGGGACCGGGAGGCCTCAGCCACCTCCGCATTATGTTGAGATTGTATGAACCCCCATTGACTTCCGGGGGGGACGCGGGGTATATAACCCGAGTCTTGGAGGGAGAGGGGCCTGACCGGGGTTGCTCCAGCGTGTCAAAGGAATGACCGATGAAGGTGAGCGACCTCGGATTCGAAACCTCCCCCCTGTCCTTGGCTCATACCTCTGACCGATGGATCCAGTTCCGCTGGGGATTCTGTCGCCCTCTCCTGGAAAAGGAGTCATGAAGACCGAGTCCTCCTTCAAAGTCGGGCGCATCCTTGGGAAATGCCAGCTGCTCGAGTTGATCGGTCGCGGTGGCATGGGGAGCGTCTACCTCGCCAAGCATCTGTTCCTGCGGCGGATGGTGACGGTCAAGCTCCTGAAGTGGAGCCTGAGCGACCCTCTCGAGCGGAACATGGTGGCCTTCGAGCAGGGCGCGATCGCCCTTGCCCGTCTCAACCATCCCAATATCGCCACGATCTACGACATCGACGAGGACCACGGCCGCCCCTACGTGGTGATGGAGTATGTTGAAGGCGAAGACGTGTCGAGCATCCTGCGGAGGAAGGGCCCGATGCAGACCTCCCAGGCCGCGGCGATCGCCCGAAACGTGGCCCGGGCGCTGGACCACGCCCACAGCGAGGGCGTCCTCCATCGCGACATCAAGCCGAGCAACATCCTGATCTCGACGAAAGGGGTGGTCAAGCTCATCGACTTCGACCTCGCCGTGGAGATGGTGCACTCCGAGAAGGGCCGCGACCCGCTTTATGCCGAGGGGACCCCCCACTACATGTCGCCGGAGCAGGCCCGAGGGGCGACGATCGACGGGCGGTCGGACATCTATTCGCTGGGCGTGACGCTCTACGAAATGCTGTGCGGACACCGGCCGTTTCAGGGCCGGACGGAGTCGTCGGTGATCCTGAAGCATCTGGATGCGAGGCGTCCATCGATCCCGGCCAGGAAGAGCGGTTCCCTGGCTCCCCTGGCCGACATTCTCAGCGTGATGCTGTCGCTCAATCCGAAGGACCGCTATCCGAGCGCACGCGCCACCGCGGAGGTGCTGGGAAGGTACCTGGCCAAATGGCGTTCGCTCCATTCCAATCGAGGGCTCCAGGGGCCCAACCGCACCTGAGCTTCTCGTCGCGAAGCCCGAGGCGTGGGGGTCGACGCTGCCGAGTCAGTTTCCAATGGATGCTCTGATCGCGCCCAAAGTCCGCCGAAGGAGGCCCCCGGCCGCACTTCTGTGCTAGAAGGCCGGGATGTCGTCCGCCGTTCCGTCCTGTCCGTCGGGGCCCAGGGCGGCCTTCAAGCAGGGCGCGATCGGGTGTCTTCGGCCCACCCGAATCTTTTCCACGGGCGAACCGCCGGCTGATCCGGACGCGTCATGGCCGGTTCTGGGGCCGCCGGGCCCGGTATAATGGAAATTGAATGGGGCAGGCGATTGTCTATTGTTGGAAGTGCCAGGGGCAGATCCGGACGGCCGATTTCGAACAGGGCCGCGCCTTCCAGGTGGGCGATCGGGTCACTTGCGCGGGGTGTGCGGGAGAACTCCTGGCGACCCTGCCGTCTCGCGAGCGGGACGTTCTCCTCTCCAAGCTGCCCGGCGCGACGGCCGCCGGCGAACGGCCTTCGTCAAAATCCCCTTCCCGGGGCACGCCTCGCGGGGGAGGGGGGCGGATCGAAACTCCGAGGGCGCCCGTGCGGGTGCCCGGCGTCACCCCGGCCAAGGGCGGCGCGCCACGCCCCCATGTCCCGGGGCCGGCGGTGGCCGCAGGCGGCCTGGTCTTGGTCGCCGCTCTCGCCTTTCTCTTCTACGGAACCGGGAAGAGCGAGAAAGGAGGTCCTCCGGAGACCGAGAGGCCTCCTACGGGATCCGTGGCCGGGTCCGGGTCCTCGGACCGCGAGAGGGCAGCCGAGGCGGCGATCCTGAAGGCCCAGGACGCGGCCGCGGCCGGGAGAGACCTGGACGCCCAGATCCTCCTCTGGGACGAGGCCGTCAAGGTCTCAGCCGGGTCGCCCCGATCCCAGGAGGCCCTGAGGGAGCGGACCCTCCTCCTGGCCCGGCGACGGGAAACCTGTACCCGGGAGCTTTCCCAGCTCGAGGAATCGATTCACACCCTGGAGGGCTCGGGGGAATTCAGGAAGGCCATCGATTTCCTCACGAGCGCCCGCAACCGCCACGGATATCCGGAATGGACCCTCGGGGTGGACCGCCACCTCGCCCGTGCCGTGGAAAAACAGAAGGCCGCCGAAGCCGCGGAGACAGGGTCCCGCGCCTCAAGCTCGGTCCCCCACGAGGGGCTGGCGCTCTGGCTTCGGAGCGACGCGGGAATCACCCTCAACGGTTCGCGGGTTTCCCGGTGGATCGATCAGTCCGAGAGCCGTCACGATGCCTCGCAGGAGGTTCCGACCCATCAACCGTCCCTCCTCTCCACCGCGGTCAATGGCAGGCCCGGCCTCTGCTTTGACGGGTCCCAGACGTCCATGACGTTCCATCTTCCCGTGAACGGCCTGGCGGGAATGACGGTTTTTCTGGTCAGTGCGTGTGCGCGCGACGTCGCCCAGGGGTCCGGTTCGGATGCCGCGGCCCTCTATTGGGACGCCTCCGGTGCGAACGGGAAGATCTATCTGGGTTCCTTCCAGACCAGGATCCGATTCAAGTTCGGAACGGGAAAACTAAATAGCGATCTCTCGTGGACGCGGCCGTCCTCCATCCTGATCCAGCCCAGCCTCACGGTCATCAAAATGGAGGGGCGGGTGGACTCCCTCTACACGGACGGAAGGCTGGCGGTCAGTCAGACCTGCGAGGGGCGGAGCATCGCCGAATGCAAGGATCAAGCCTTCCTGGGCATTGGAAAGAACAACAGCCACTTTTCGGGCAGCATCGCGGAACTCCTGATCTTCACCCAGGCCCTGGGCGACCCCGTAAGACAGCGCGTCGAGCACTACCTGATGGAGAAGTACACCCTCCCGGCCAAGTGAAAGGCCCTCCAGGGGAAGCCCGTCCCCAAGCCCGGGTCCGATCCGCGGCCGCCCGGTCCCGTCACGGGAGGGAGCGCTTTACCCCGATCCCTGCCGATATAGGAGAGGGACTTCGGGGAGCGCCGTCTGATGCCGCAAGCGGGGGCCCGTCTGGACATCCGGGAAGAGCCGGAAGAGCTCCTCTTCCGTCTCGAAGGGCGCCTCGATTCCGCGACGACGGGCGCCGTCTGGCGCCAGGCGTTCGCGGCGCTGAAATCGACCGACCCCCGGCGGCTCACGATCGACGCGGCGGGCCTCGACTACTGCGACGGGGCGGGGATCGGCCTCCTGGTCGAGCTCCGGAACCGCCGGAAGGACGCCGAGATCCGCGGGCTCTCCGACCGGTTCCGGTCGCTTCTGGACCTCTTTCCTCCGGTCGAGCCGGCGCCGCCGGGGCCCCCGCCGAGGGCCTCCCTGTTCGCCGAGGAGCTCGGGCGCGCCACCCTCGCGATCGTCCGCGACCTGGGAGAACAGGTGACGTTCGTG
>Ga0222749_10001041_pt1 | contig 14803 bp, 8 predicted proteins | sample IncBWH2Mmetat_FD_197234 | JGI IMG/M metagenome (GOLD analysis project Ga0222749, IMG submission 197234) | Metatranscriptome of lab incubated forest soil microbial communities from Barre Woods Harvard Forest LTER site, Petersham... | ecosystem: Environmental > Terrestrial > Soil > Temperate... | reverse complement strand
CGCCGCGGCTCAATGAGTTGTGTCGATCTGCGATCGGCTGTGTGCGTCGTCACTTGACCGCGGTCGATCGACCGCTAACCTCGATCTTGTCCGCCGTTTCCCCTCCAGGAGGTCTTATTGTGCTGGGTGTGCGCCGAGCCGCAACGATCCGGAGTGTCGGCATCCTTCTCGCGATGGTTAGCCCGGCCTTCCCGGCCCGCGCGGCGACCTTCTGCGTTAGCACCACCACGGAGCTGAACACGGCGCTCGCGACCGCCCAGGGCAACGGGGTCGACAATACGATTCAACTCGTGCAGGGCACGTACACGGGTAGCTTCCTCTTCTCCGCCAACCACGGCCTGACGGTGCTGGGTGGGTACGCAACCGGTTGCGGCTCACGCGTCGTGAGTGCCGCCAATACCGTCCTGGACGGCAACACCATCGGTCAGACCCTTCGGCTCTTCAGCAACGTTCCGGTGGCTTTTGTGGTCGACGGCGTGACCATCAAGAACGGTCGCGCTCTCTCGACGACCGACCCCTCGACCATGAACGGCGGCGGGCTCTGGGCCATCCCCGGCAACACGACACCGGGGGGAAGCGTCACCCTCACCAACAGCACCGTCACCGGCAACCAAGCCTACCAGGACGGGGGAGGGGTCTACGTCCTCAAGGCGAACAACGTCACCCTGACCAACAACACCATCCAGGGCAACAGTTCCGGTTTTGGGGGCGGGTTCTATGCGGTGGAGTCCAAGATCGTTACCCTCACCGGAAACACGATCGCGAGCAACACGGTCGCCTTCGTGAATCCTCCTCCCGGCGGAGCTGGTCTCTACGTGGACACCACCTATCCGCTCACGGGGGAGTCGGGCAAGAGCTCAACCGTCACCCTGACGCAGAATACGATCAGCTCCAACCAGGGACAAGGAATGTTCGTCCTGGGGTCCCAGACCGGGCTCTCTACCGCCACCGTGGCCGTGGTGCGTAACACCTTCGACCACAACAGTGCGGTCAGCGGGGGAGCGATCGCCATGAGCTATGGCGACACGTTCACGGCCTCGCAAAACACGCTGAGCAACAACACGGCCAGCAGCAACGGCGGTGGCCTGGCCTTCTTCTTTACCCATGTCGTGAGCCTGACCGACAACGTCATTTTCGCCAATACGGCGGGTGCCAATGGCGGGGGTCTCTACGCCCTCCAACAGAACACCGTCAACCTGACCAACAACACCCTCAGCGGAAACAGCGCCACCACCCCCAGCAGTTCCTTCGGAGGAGGCATCTGGCTCCGGCTCTTCGCCGACTCGGACGTGGCCAACATCTACAACAACGTGGTCTGGAACAACAGCGCCGGCTCGGGAGCCTCCGGCGATCTGGCCATCGACAACGACGGCAACGGAAACAGCGTCTTCTCTCCCGTCAACCTGTTCAACAACGACTTCAACCAAGCCGCGAGCGGATTCTTCATCACGCAAGCAGGCTTCAGCATCCCCCCCAGCAACCTGAACAACCAGGACCCGAAGTTCGTGAACGCCGTCGGCAACAACTACTCGCTCCAGGCCTCCTCGCCGTGCATCGACACCGGCACCAACAGCGCGCCGAGCCTGCCCCCTCTAGACGGCGCGGGTGCCTTCCGGATCGCCGGCCCGGCGGTGGACATCGGCGCCTTCGAGTTCGGCGCCCTCGCGTCCCACAAGCGGAGACTGGTGGACTTTGACGGCGACCTCATCTCCGACATCACTGTCTATCACTCGGCCTCCGGGCTCTGGTACACACGACAGTCCTCCACGGGGACGACGGTGTCGATGGGGTTCGGGGGGACGGGCTACGCGCCCGTGCCGGGGGACTACGACGGGGACGGGAAGACTGACTTTGCCGTGTTCCACGATGCCACCGGGCTCTGGTTCATCAAGTACTCGTCGACGGGGGCGGTGGTGACGGTGGGATTCGGCGGCTCGGGGTACATTCCGGTTCCCGGCGACTATGACGGCGACGGAAAGACCGACATCGCGGTCTACCACCCGCCGTCGGGGCTGTGGTTCGTACAGCAGTCCAGCACGGGGACGACCTTTTCCATGGGCTTCGGGGGCACTGGTTACACGCCCGTCCCCGAGGACTACGATGGCGACGGAAAGACAGACCTCGCCGTCTACAACGCCAACTCAGGCCTGTGGTTCATTCGCCCCTCTTCCACGGGAACGGTTTTCTCGGTCGGGTTCGGCGGCGCCGCTTACACGCCGGTCGCGCTCGACTACGACGGCGACGGCCGGGCCGACATCGCGGTCTACCATCCCCCCACCGGCCTGTGGTTTGTCCGGCAGACCACGACGGGCACCACCTTCAGCCTCGGCTTCGGGGGTACCGGCTACACCCCCGTCCAAGGCTACTATGACGCCGACTGGGCGCGGGGGGATCTGGCCGTCTACAATTCCGCGTCCGGCCTGTGGTTCGTGCGGCAGTCGTCCACCGGCACGACCTTCAGCCTCGGCTTCGGGGGTTCGGGCTTCACGCCCGTGAACTGAGGTAGACTGGTTCTCCCATGAGATGCCAAGGCTTGGCCCTGGCCCTCCTCCTCCTCGGTGTGGGGCGCGCGACGGCCGACGTTGACGTCCGCTCGGCCGGGGGCCTCGTGGACCTTAGGGTGAGCACGGCCCCCCTCTCCGATGTCCTCGATCGCCTCTCGCGGGAAACCGGAACGATGATCGTCTACGAGGGTCCTCCCCCCCGTCAGCTCGTCTCGGTTTCGCTCCAGAAGCGCACGCCGGTGGAGGCCGTCTTGAGCCTCCTCGAAGGCACCGGGATCAGTTTTGCCCTCCGGATGGACCCGAGCGGAACGGGGTGCCACACCCTCATCATCTTTTCCACCCCCCCCGGGGCCTCCCTCGCCACGGCTCCATCCCCGGCCGCCCCGCCTACGGAAACGGTTCCGCCGAATAGCGCCCCCGAGGTGAGCAGCCAGGAGGTGAGCGTTCCCGCGGAGGCCTTCACCCCGCCCCCGGGGATGACGGTCTCGCCGCCCCAAGTTGTGCAGCCCCCAGGTCAGCCCGGCAGCTCTCCGGAAGCCAAGGTCGTACCCTTCCCGCCAGGCTTCAACACTGCCCTCCCGAGCTTTGAGAGCGGCCCGCCCACGCCCAGCGGGCCCGTCCTGCCGAGCGTTCCCGCAGGGCCGGGGAGCGGGCCCCGCCCCGGGCGGCCCCTCCTTGTTCCCGAGAAGGTGGAGCCGGATTCCTAGGCGGACTTCGACCGGCGTCGACGGAGTGGGTGGAGGAGCCTCGGGAAGCGATGCCACCTCTGCTTCAAGAGAGTCCGGCGGCACGGTCCGTAGACCCAGCGCTTCCAGAGGAAGTCGCGGTACCGATACACGTGCGCTGCTTCCACGAACGCCCTAAGGTGGGCGTGCAGTTGGCGGTCCGCCGAGAACTCTCCGGCGCGCACTCTCCCTCTCGCGACCAGCCTCTCCCGAAGACCCCCCTCGCACCAGAGCCTTTCGATGGCACCCGCCATGGAAGCGGGCGAGGTGGGGTCAAAAAGCAACGCCGCGTCGCCGGTGACCTCAGGTACGGAGGTCGCGTCGGCGGCCGCGATTGGACAGCCCGCCGTCATGGCCTCCAGTAAGGGGATCCCGAATCCCTCGAACAGGGAAGGGAAGACCAGCATTCGAGCGCGCCGGTACAGGTAGGCAATCTCCTCGACTTTGACGTAGCCCAGCCGCGTGACCTGGTTTTGGACGCCGTACTCCACCGCTTTGGCTTCCACCGGATAGCCGTTGGCGTACGGGAACCCGGTCAGCACCACGTTGACGAGGAGGCCTCTTTCCTCCTTGAGCACTTTCAAGGCCCGCAGCAGGCCATCGTGGTTCTTGTGCTTCCAGAAGTTGGCCGGATAGAAGATGAACTCCTCGGGGAGGGGCTCCGCGGGAGGGCGCGCGATCTCTTCGCTTCGCTGGAACCGCGGGTCGGCGCTGATGGGCGCCACGATGACCTTCTTCGGCGGGAGGCCATGGTGCTGGACCATCGTTTGCTTCGAGAACTCCGATAGGGTGAGGACCCGGTCCGCCATGCGCGTCGACTCGGGAAAGTGGAGGTCGCGCTCGAAGAGATCCTCCTTCGTGAAAAACTCTGGGTAGAAGACCTCCTGGATGTCAGGCAGCGAGACGACGCTCGGCTTCGGAAGCGGACGCGGATAGAGGGCGCTCAGGGGGCAGAAGTACAGATCGATCTTGTCGAGGTGGGACAGGACCTCGCGCTGATCGGTCAGGGGCACCGCTCCCTCCTTCCAGCGGTCCGTGCCCAGGTTGGCCAGCTCGCCCGCGTTGTGCTCGTACCAGAAGAACACGTACTGGTTCTCGCTGTCGTTCTCCAGAAGATTGCGGAAGAGGGTCAGAAAGTACTGCTTGATGCCGCCGATATTCGGTTGCAGCAAGAAGCAGTTGACCCCGATGCGCATCCCGCGGCCTCCGGCGAGCGCCCCTTGGGTCATGGCACGGGTTGCAGCACGACGGGCACCGGCCGGACCTTTCGGGCGACCACGTTGATGTCCCGGCCCTCTTCTAGGCGCAGAACCTCGAAGCCGAGCTGGCCGAGGCAGTAGTGCACGACGTCCTTGGAGAGGAAGTAGAACTGGTGCGATGGTCTCGTGCCGCCGTAGCACCAAGCGACTTCGTCCAGCAGCCGGGCAAAGCCCTTTTCCGTCGTGCAGGTCGCCACGGTCATGACGATGTGGCCGCCGAGCTTCAAGCTCGCCGCCGCGTTGATCCAGTACGCGATCAGGGTGTGCAGCTCCACGTGCTGCATGGAGTCTACGGAGAAGAACAGGTCGACTTCACCCAAGAGGCCCAGCTTCGCCACTGCCTCCCGGATCTCGTAACAGTTGCTCATCTTCAGGAGCTCGAACCGCACCGTGCCCCTGCCGCCGTGCTTGGCGAGGCGGGCCTGCGCGAGTTCCATGAACATCTCCGAGACATCGAAGCAGAGCAGCTGGGCCACGCGGTCGACGACGCGCAGCGTGTATTTGCCGGAGCCGGGCCCGATCTCCACCGCCACCCCCCGACCGTCCGGGGGTAGCCAAGGGTGCAGGAAGGAGGCCGCGTAGGCATCCCACTCCGCCTCCGTGCCCCACTCGTCGCCGGGGTAAACGAGGTCGGCGCGGCCCTGATTGGTGGGCTCGAGCTTGGCGTAGGTCTCCCAGCGCTTGACGTACTCGTCCCAATCGTCGGCGTAGCTTCTTGGCCTTTCCATGGCCCTCCCCTCGTCTCTGGCTCCGCGACTCCGATCCGCCGCTGCGCCCCGCCGCTCGCGGTGGAGACGCCAGCATTGACGCATCACCCCGAGGCTCAGGCAGGTTGCCGCGAGCCACTCGCCAAAGCACTCCAGAATGTCGGTGCGTCGCTTCGCCACGCACCCCCAGAGCCGGAGGGGGCTTGCCAGCACGGAGAACAAGTGCCACTTCGCGGCGCCCAGCAGGAACGCGGCCTCCAGCTTCCGCACACCATCCATGACCACGATCTGGGTCATTCCCTCGATGAACTCGCGCTTGAGAAAGTAGGCGAGCCGGAGCTTGTCTTCTCGGATCAAGTGCGTAGCGGTTGCCCGCGGCTCGTAGAGGATGAGCCCCCCCGCCCCCCCCCCCCGCGCCCCGAGCAGGCTGTCCTCCCCCCCGAGCGCAAGGCGGCGTCCGGCCTTGAACCCCAGTTGCTCGTTGAAGCCACCGAGGCGGAGGAGCTCCCCCTTGAGAATCGCGAAATTCGCCCCCACGGGCAGGTCGGAGTCCGGGAAGGGTGCCGCGCTCTCTCCGATGTCGTAGGTTCCGAGAATCGTGATCCGGCTGGACGGGTACCACCGGGGCTTCGGCACCTCCCATTCGGGCAGGATCCTTCCCCCGACCATGGTGGGGGCGGGATCCCGGGCAAACGCCTCCCTGTAGCCGGCCAGCCACCCCGGCCGGGCCTGGGCGTCATCGTCCAGGAAAGCGAGGACTCGGCCGGTTGCCTCTCGGGCGCCCAGGTTGCGCGCCTGGCTCAAGCCGAGGGTCGAGATCCGGAAGTAGCGCAGATGGGGCAGGGGCCCCAGACGCTCCCGGATCCGGGACTCCAACGACCCTTCCTGATCCTGGTCGATGACCAGGATCTCGCACGCCGCCGAGCCATCCTCTACCACGCTACGGATCGCCCGCAGGGCGAGCGTCTCTCGGCGGTATGTGCAGATGATCACGCTGATGGCGGGCGTCCCCCCCCGAGGATCGCTAGCCATATCGGTAGCGGTACCGCCTGTTTCGGTAGGTCTTCACGATTTCATCCCAGCACATCCGCAGCGGCACGGACGCCTTTGGCCCCAAAGCCCGGGCCAGCAGGACGAGCCAGGACAGCGGATGCAGCCACATCCCGGGACGGCCGGCCACGGAGGCCTCGAGGAGGTGGTCGGCCTGCTCGCGGTTGCCTCTTTCCAACGCAGCCAGGGCGGCTAGGAGGTAGGCCCTCCGCCTGCCCTCACCGGATCTGCGCCGCAGCGCGGCGATATCGGGGGGGGGCAGGTGTTGCCAACGCTCGAAGAGCCTCGCCTCCGCCAAGCTCGCCACCTCGAAGTCGAGGCCGGCGTGGAGGGCGTGGTTGAAATGAAAGAAGGTGAAGTAGCGCTTCATGGCCCGGGGCGTGTTGTGGCGCCGGAAGATCTCCATGTTGTCTGGCCAGAAGGCGGTCGGGCTGGAGATGGACTTGGTGCCGACGATCATCCGGAACCTTCCCAGTTTGACCGGGATGTGGCAGAGCGAGAGGCCCGAGCCGCCCGCCCGAAGCCAGAACTCGAGGTCCATCGAGTAGTGGAGGGTCTCGTCAAGCAGCCCGATTCGGTCGTGGACCCGGCGTCGCCAGAAGGTGGCTTGCTGCATGATGTAGTTCGTGAAGTCGTTCCACAGCGGGTGGTACGACCTCAGAACAGAATAGTCGTATGGACGCGAGAGCCATTCCCAAAGCAGTGTTCCGCGCTCATCGATGACATCCCCGTCCCCGTACACGAAATCGTTCTGTGGGTGATCGGCGAAGTGCCCGACCACCGCCGCGAAGCCACCGGCGATGTGCAGGTCATCCGAGTTCAGATAGGAGAGGATCTCTCCGCGCGCCATCGCCAACCCTTTGTTGATGGCGTGGGTCTGGCCCCGGTCCTTCTCGGACAGCCACCTGAAGCTCACACCATGGCACCGGGGCTCCCAGCTGCCGCTCGCGACCCGCTCCGCGTATCGTCGAATGATTTCGACCGAGCCGTCCGTCGAGCCCCCGTCGATCACGAGATAGTCGATGAAGAAGTCGCCCGCCTGGGAGATCACGCTCTGGATCGTCTCCTCGACGTACGCGGCCTTGTTCAGGCATGGAGTGACCACGGAGACGGTCACGGGCGTGCTGCTCCCCGGCCTGGCGCCGCCGAGGAGGCTCACGGGCGGGCCAACGATCGGCTTCGCGCCTGGCCCCAGCTGTCTTGAAGGCAGCCGGACTCCGTTGAGCCTCCCCCTCGAATGACCGCGGCCGCCGGATGGCCGGTCACGCTCGCGCCGGAATGAGCGAGCCGCATCATGAGGTGGGTCGTGCTTGGATCGTCGGCCTTGTGGGGAGGCATCATAGGCCGCCGCAGACGGGAGGGACCAAGCGTTTGCCCGCGCCCGATTATAGACCTTGCCCCCCGGGGGTCGGTAGTGCTGGCCCCTGATCGCCTTTGGTCTTATCCAGGAGCATCCAACGGTCTCCCTCCAGTCCTCCCATCCCGACGACTCGCCAGCCCGCCGACTCCGGCGAGGTGATGAACGGGCGCTGGAGGCCATCCGTCTCCAGCCGCCTCCAGAGGTTCTCGTTGACATACAAGAGGGTGACTCCATGGTCGGCGAGAACGCCCGGGAGGGGGGCCGACCCCAGCGCCTCGCTCAGGATCGAATAGTCGAAATTCAAGGCAGGGTCACGCAGAAAGTCCCGCACCAAGTACCCGTTCAATTCCATGATGCGCTCGCTGACCAGGAACCGTGTGGCCGGACGGCGAAAGACTTCCGCGAAGGGGGCCAGTCTCTCGTACAAGGCCAGAAGAGGCCTTTCCCCCGGCCGATAGGAACCGCGGTACCGGTTGGGGGCCAGCAAAACCAGCGTGACCATCGTCAGCGGGAGAAGGACCGGTCCACACTGCAGCCTCCGCCAAGGGCGGACCACCACGAACAGGCACATGCCCGCCACCGCCATAAGCACGATGCCCTGGACGAAGAGGTACGCCGGGCGAGGCCGCTGAGACAGAAGAACCGCGACCCCCACCGGCAGCACCGAAAACATGGCCCACCAGGCTCCGGCTCTCCGCCTCAGCCAGGCCCTCCACCAGTAGCGGCGCTCGCGAAAGAGCCGGTATAGGCCGGCCAAGAGGATCAGCCCGAGGCCGATGCTGGGAATCAAGGGTCGAGGAGAACCCAACTGCTGCGAGGGTGCGTAGTCGGGGTTGATCGTGCTGTGGGCCGAGTTGAAGAGGAGGAGCTGAAGGCCGGCGGGCGTCAGGCGAAGGTTCCACAGGAAGTGTTCGGCCACCGCTTTCGGATTCGCCCGCAGCATCTGCGAGAGCGTGGGTCGTTCCTGGCCAAATGTCTCCTGCATCAGGACCGTGCACTGCACCCAGGGGTCCTTCCTCCACTCTGGGTGACGCTGCTGGTAGCCAAACGCATACACCTGGCACATGTTCAGGACGTGTTTGTCATTCAGGCGGTAGTGGAGCGCGGGGAACCTGTAGACGGCGCGCGTGTAGACCAGGCCGACGAGCAACCCGACCAACAGGATCGGGAGACCGTACGCCAGCGCGTAGACGGCGCCCCGCGTCCGTGCCTCGGGCGGACATCGGGGCCGGGCCCGCCATTCCCAAATCAGCCAGGACAACGCCAGGACCGCGGTGGCAACCATGTATTCATTGCGGACGAGGAACGTAGCGGCGAGAAAGACGGCCAGAGCACCGCCGCGCGTCCAGGGGTTCCAGCCCAGCCCGAGGAGGAGCCAAGCGACGAGGATGGGGATCACGGCAAACAGGTGGACGGTGAAGGTGGCGTCGAAAACGATGGGGAGGACCGCCCACCAGGCGGCGACCAGCCAGGCGATGCCCGGCGGCAGCAGTCGGCGGAGAAGAGCCAGGACGAGGACGTCGAGCAGCAACACAATGAGAATCCGGTGAAGGGTAGTCGCCGCGTAGGGGTCGGTGGTCGTGAGTCGCATTACGGTTCCGAAGAAGGCCGCGTACAGGGGCGACCAGGCGATGTCGACCATGGACCTGGTCAGCCAAAGGTAGGCTTGGCAGTAGAAAGTAGCCTCGTCCCCGGAGGTGAGGTCGCGGTATGACCAGATACCCCACATGACCTTGGCCTGAAGCGCAACCAGCGCCGCATAGGAGAAGGATGGGCGGCGACCCAGGTCTTTGAGGGCCGAGATCCAGGTCGGAGTGGCCCGAACTCTGGTCGAGCTCTCCCCCGAGCGATGATCACTCCCCATTGTTCCTCGACCGTATTGTGATAGTTAAGGTGCAGCGGCCCGGGCAGCTCACTCGCTTCAGGCCTCCGGGGTAACCCGAGGTCTTGATGCACCTCCCTGGTCCAGCCGGAGGGCAATGCCCAGGGATTGTAGCCCGTAACGAAGAACACCACGGCAGCGAGGTACGCCGATCGCGATGGCGCGTCCAGACCGCAAAGTATTGATGGCTCGAGGCGATGGACTTTGGGGCGCGCTTACCGCGACCGGTACGCCCCTTGGGAACCCTACTCATTCGAGTGGGGAGGCAACGTCAAGAGGCGGCGAGGGGTGGGGGATATGGGCCTTCGCAACGCCCTGACACGGCTTCGCGCCCAAACGCTGCTCTGGCTGCAAGGGCCATCTGCCCTGAAGAACCCGGTGGTGTTCCTAGCCCTTTACGATGCTGATCCAGAGGGGTTGATTGAAGCCGTCATGCGCCTCTACGGCTCGAACAGAGACTACACTTCCCACTACGTCCACCAGCTTGTCCGACACCACCGGGCGAACCCGCTTATTACCTTGTACCTCGAATCGGAAATGGGCGGCCTTGGGCGCGCACGCCAGTTCCTAGATGCCCTCGCCGGCTCTTTCCAGCGCCCGAACCTCTTCCGCGGGAAGCGCTGCCTGGACGTGGGAGCAAATGCGGGCCAGACTCTTCTCGCCTTTTGCGAAAGGGGCGCGCGGGGGGCGGTGGGAGTGGAGATTGACCAGGCGCGTTACGAGACCGCCCGCATGAACCTCGGCGGGGTCCGGGGCGAGGGATGTCAGCTGGAGGTCTACAACAACGACATCCTGAACGGCGCCTTCATCAGAACGTTGTCGACCTTCGACGTCATCTTTTGCCTCGATGTCATTGAGCACGTACCAGACCCGCGGCTCCTGGTCCACCATCTCTCGTCTTTGCTAGCCAAAGAGCCTGAAGGCTTCATCTATCTCAAGGTGGGCAACCCCTTCTGCTACAAGAACGTACTGGCCGAGCCTCACTACCAGATCCCGGGGCTCGTGCTCTTGCCCCACGGGCTGGCGAAGGCGTTCTACCAAGCCTCCTGCCCCCACGACGGGCTCAACTACAGCGTCCAATCGTGGCATTCATACCCCGGCTACGAGGAGATGTTCCTGGGCGAGGGCCTCCAATGTCGACCCTTGTATGACTGCCATATCTACCAAAAAGACCTCGACCGCTATCTGCGTCTCGTGAAGCCCATCCTTGTGACCTTGAGCGCGTTCTGCGAGTCGAAGCAGATCGATCCGCCTCTGCGGCAAGAAGTGGAGGCCCATGTGCGCGGCTACCTGGCGGAGCTGGTCGATGTATTCGACCGGTACCGCGCTACGGGCGATCCCGCTCTGGACCGCCTGATTTGGCTCAAATACTTCCCGGTAGACAGCGAGCTGATCGTCTCGCGCCATTCAGGGTGATCCGGCGGTGACCCTGCGGGATCAGAGCCTTCCCTAGATGCTGGGATTCCTTCCATTCCTGTTCATCGTGGTGGCGTCCCTGGCGCTTGCGATTGGGGCCCGCGATAGAGAGGACGGAGCGGGGCTCCTCGAGTCCACCCTGATCGCGTGTCTGCTCGCTGGTGCCTGGCTGACGGCGGGGACGGAACTGCTGAGTCTTGGGCACAAGCTCGAATTCGGATGGGTCCTCGCTTGGTGGGCCGCCCCCACGGCCGCCCTGGCTGTCTTCGTGCTCCGCCAGCGTAGGCGGCTGTCGGGTTGGCGCGCGACGCCGTCTGAAATCGCGCCCTCAACGCGATGGCTCATCCTCTTGGGCCTGGGCATCGTCGTCGTCGCCGCACTCGTCGCTGCGTTGTCCCCCGTCAACAACTGGGACTGCCTCACCTACCACCTCCCGCGCCAGATCCACTGGGTCCAGCAGCGCAGCGTTGCCTACTTCCCCGCCCGCAACATGCGGCAGGACATTCTGCCGCCCTTCGCTGAATTCGCGGGCACCCACCTCATGATCCTGTCCGGCGGCGACCGCTGGGCAAACCTCGTTCAGTGGTTCGCTCTGCCGATGAGCATGGTGGCCGCCTGGCTGATCGCGCGGGACCTCGGCGGCTCTCCGAACGCCCGGGCCCTCGGGGGCGTCCTCTTGGCCACCAATCCCGGTGTGTACATGTGGGCCACGAACGCCAAGAACGATCTCGTGCTCGCGGCTTGGCTCTCCATCCTGGCCTGGCTCGTTGTGCGCACCTACCGCGACGGCCGTTGCGGTCGGGGCCGCGCGACGCTGATTGGGATCGCCCTTGGCCTGTCGCTCCTTACCAAGAGCACCGCGGTCTTCTTCGCGGCGCCCCTCTGCGCTCTCCTCGGCGTCGTTCTCCTGCTCCAGCACGGGCTTTCTAGTTGGAGGCAGGCGGCCTGGATTGGAATGGCGGCCCTCCTGCTGAACGCCGGCTACTTCGTCCGCAACGAGCGATGGTTCGGCTCGCTGACCGGCCCCGTCAGCCTCGGCGAAGGAGGCTACGCGGTGTTCAACCAGACCCACGAGCCGGCCGCTCTCGTCTCGGGCGTGGTGCGGAACGTGGCCATGCTGTTGGGCACCCCCAGCTCGGTGGTGAACGGCGCGCTCACCAAAGGGGCGGCCGAGCTTCACCGGCTGATCGGGTTCCCGCTGAATGACAGCCGTACGACCCTGCGCCCGGACATGGCCTTCAGCGTGGGGGGCACCCTCTACGGCGGAGAGGATGTCATGACGGCACCGCTCCACATGCTGGTTGCGCTCGTTATACCCGTGATGGCCGTCATCAAATGGCGGGGGGCGGGGGCTCGCCTCGGTTGGGTTTACCTAGCGGTGCCGTACCTGGGCTTCGTCGGGATAGCCGGCTCCCTCACCTGGAGCATCTGGAACGGGCGCTACTACATCCCCTTCTGGTGTTTGTGGGCCCCGGCGGCGGCCGTCGTGCTGGCGGCCACCCTCCAGGAGAAGCTGCTGACGGGGCTGGCGGTGGCGGCGGGGCTGGCTCTGCTCCCGACCGTGCTCTGGAACCCGATTCGTCCCCTCCTTGGCCCCGAAAGCGTCATCACCGCGGACCCGCTCGACGCGATGCTCCGGTATCGCCCGTCGCTTATTCAACCCTCGCTGGATGTGGCCGCCTGGGCCCGACACCTCGGGCCTGCGCGTGTCGGTTTCGCATTGGCCGGCGACGACCTCGAATACCACCTCCAGAAGATGCTGCTCGGCGCCGTGAACCCGCGACCGACGTTCTCCTCCTTCAACGGGTTGGTACCGAAGGGCCTTCTGAAGGACGAGCCCGTGCCGGACCTGGCGGTGGTGGTCCAGGATCTGTCGGCCGAGATCGTCCATGCCGCGAGCGGCACCGTCTTCGTCCCCGTGGCGGAGTTCCCGCCCTACCGGATCTACGTGCCCCAGGGCAGCCGGGCCGCGACGCAGTTGAAGGAAGATCTCGCTCCCGCTCATCGTGACGCGGTTCACGACTTCGACGGGGACGGCAGGGCCGACTTCATCACTTTCGATCCCGATGCAGGCCTGTGGTGCATCCGCGGCTCTGCGGCGGGCGACGTCTGCCTCCACCATGGAGCGGCTGGGTACCAACCGTTGCTCGGCGATTTTGATGGCGACGGCAAGACTGACCTGGCGCTGTTTCACGTAGATACCGGACTCTGGTTCATCCGGAACTCGTCGGATGGAAGGGTCGTCCAGATCGCTCACGGCGGCCCCGGTAGCGTGCCCGTTCCCGCGGACTATGACGGAGACGGCAAGACGGACGTGGCCGTCTTCTATCCGGCGGAGGGCCTCTGGTACATCCGACGATCGTCCGACGGAAGGGTCGTCCGGACCGCTCACGGCGGCCCCGGTAGCGTGCCCGTTCCCGCAGACTACGACGGAGACGGAAAGGCGGACGTGGCCGTCTTCTATCCGGCGGAGGGCCTCTGGTACATCCGACGATCGTCGGATGGACGCGTCACCCGGGAGGAGTTCGGCGGGCGCGACTACGTTCCCCTGCGCGGCGACTTTGACGGCGACGGCAAGGGCGACTTAGCGGTTGTCGATCCCACCGGTCGCTACTCCTTCGTTCGGGGCTCCTCGAGCGGAGTGACGTCGACCTTCGACGTTCCCCGAAACGTGGGTTGCATACCCGTCCCTGCCGACTACGACGGAGACGGCCGGACCGACCTTGCGTTCTACTGTCGGGAGAGTGGGATCTGGTGGGTGAGGTCGTCACGCAACGGTGTCACGTCCACCCGGCGTTTTGGCGGTGCCAACTTCATCGGCGTGAGATAGGGACGTCGTCACGCTCTGCGTCCGGTCCCGCCGAGCCGTGACGGCGCGAGGCCGACTGCATCCTCGGGTGACGGGTCGGAAGCGCTAGCGGACGTAACCCAGCGACCTCAGCCTGTCCAGCGTCTCCTTGTCGAGGGTTTGGCTCTCGGCCTGGCCTACGCGGCCACCCGTCTGGCCCCGAAGAGCCGCGTCCAGTACGGCGGCGAGCGGCGCATAGCTCTCGGCGGTGTTCGACAGCAGAAGGTTGCGACGCTCACCGGGGTCGACCTCGAGGTCGTAGAGTTCCCTCCTATCGGGTGTCGGTGGGATGAAGGCACGACCGTGTAGGGAGACCGTACTCCCTCGCATTCTCAAAATGTACTTGAGGTGCTCCGAGCGTACGCTCTTCGCCTCGGCGTCGCCCGCCAAGGATTCGCTATAGGCGAAGCTCGGTGACCCTTGTGCACGGCCTTCCCACCGGGCCCGCAAAGACGCGCCCTGCATCTGGGTGGTGGGGCCTGACAGGCGGGCGACATCGAGGATGGTCGGCATGACGTCCAGGGCGCTCGAGACCGACCGCAGACGACTTCCCGCGTGCTCCTCCCTGGGAAGCTTGACAATGAGCGGGACGCGCACGAGTTCGTCGAAGAGCGTGTGACCATGGCAGTCGTAGAAGGAACACCAATCCCCGGCCTCGAGCGCTCTCTCGCCCAGCTGTTCGCCGTGGTCACTCGTGAGAACGACGAGCGTCCGCTCGTAGAGGCCTCTGCTCTTAAGGAAGGCGACGAATTCTCCGACCCACCGATCTGCGGCTTGGACTCCCCCCGTGTACAGTGCATCGGCGACCACGGGATCAAACGCTCCGAGGTCCTCCAGGATCTGGACCGCCCGGGGCGATTCCCGCTCACGAGGCAGCCTCTGGTAAGCCTCTTCGATCTCGGCGGCTTTGTCATGGGGAAGGACGTCCCTGAGGAAGGTCGTTTCAAAATAGGGTGCGTGGACCTCATAGGTATGCCAGAAGATGAAGAAGGGACGGTTCTGCCGGCTATCGATCCAGGAGCACATCGTCCGCATGTTACGGGCGTCAAGTT
>Ga0222749_10001036_pt1 | contig 14828 bp, 12 predicted proteins | sample IncBWH2Mmetat_FD_197234 | JGI IMG/M metagenome (GOLD analysis project Ga0222749, IMG submission 197234) | Metatranscriptome of lab incubated forest soil microbial communities from Barre Woods Harvard Forest LTER site, Petersham... | ecosystem: Environmental > Terrestrial > Soil > Temperate... | reverse complement strand
GTCACATGCGCCAGGAACGCGAACTTGCGGAGCCCGGGCTTCAGGGTCATCTCGTAGGTCTCCAACTTACTACAGTGGCCATCTCGTCGACGCGCTCGAGGGTCTTGACGAACGGTGCCTTGGGGCCCAACTCCCGGAGGGGTGCAGCGGCCTGGGCGCGGAGGTCGGGACTGTCGTCCTCAAGATCGCGCAAGAGCGTGGACTCCCGATGCGAAAGAGTGAGGAGCGGACCTACCGCCGCCTCGAAGAACATCATTTGATTATAGTCGGAGGATCAAGGCCCTTGGGAGGAGAGGACCCGAGGAGTTCCGAGGTCCGTCCAAAAAGGCGGCTTTTCCGATCCTGCGACCGCCCCGCCCGGGTTCGAAGGATATAATATCCGCGATGCGCTCCCTCCTGGTCATGGTCGCACTGGCCCCCGGGCTCCTGGCCCAGGAGTCGAAGGAGAAGGAACCCAAGCCCCTCGATACGGTTCGTTACCGCGAATTCCCGGACATCGTCGAGGAGATCGCGCGCGACCTGGAAGGGGGGGAGAAAGCCCTCGTCGTCTGGCTGGTGGACAATGCTCCCATGCTCAAGACCTCGAAGCATGGCGAACTCCTCTCGGACGCCCTCCTCCGCTCGTTCAAGAAGGGCGGAGTGTACCACTCGGTGGTGGCGTTCGCCGAGACTCCCCGCGTCCTCCTCAAGCCAAACGAGGATGCGTCGCGCGCGGCGGCGGCCATCACCCAGCTCGCGAACGCCCCGCCGGACAATGCCGCCAAGAACTGCCTTCTTGCCCTGCGCGAGGCGGCGAAACTGGCCTCCTCCTTCTCCGCTCCGAAGAAGTACATCGTCCTCTTTACCCAGGAGAATGCCGACAACGAGGATGACGTGGAAGGAACCGCGAAGGCCCTGAAGTCCGCCGGGGCCTCCTTCGTCCCGATCGTTCAGGAGGCCATCTATAGCGACTCCTTCTGGGATTCCGCATTGGCGGGAACGACCTACTTCGCCGGAGGCATCGACAAGTTCCGGAAGCTCCCCTTCAAGTTCAAGGGACCCGAGAGTTCCTTCATCGAATTCCCCTACGGGTTTCCCTTCGCCTGGGTGAACCCGGCCGAGACGGTCCCCTCCGGGTTCGCGCCCTGGGCGATCGCGCGCCTGGCGGTTCTATCGGGAGGGAGGGTCTTCCTCTACAGCGTCGACCGGACGATCACGAACTTCTGCAAGCGGTACTCCTGCCTCCTGTGCGGCGGCGACCACAAGTCGTGTGTCGCCGAGTATATCGTCACCAAGCTCAAGGTGACGGAACCCAGCCTCGTTTCGCGCGCCGAATACGGAGCCAAGTACGGCAAGAACAGGCTCGTCCAGGCGCTCTATTCGATCTGGGACCGGCTCTACCGGGAGGGCATCCTCCAGGGCATGCCTCCGCTGAAGCCCGGGGCCGGCGGTCTGGTCGAGAACGTCCGCTCCGAAAAGGAGCCGCGACCCCCCGGATTCCAGATCACCACCGAATGGAAGACGGTCCACCAGGACTCCCTCAAGGGCGCGGACTTCGTCGACAAGGCCGCGGCGGACCTCCTCGAAGCCGGGAAGAAGCACGAGAAGGAAAAGGAGGTCGACTTCCGCGCCGTGGGCGCGGCGGACGCCCTCCTCGTCTATCTCAAGATCCTTTCCCAGTCCTACCGCCAGCTGGCGCTCTTTTGCGAGGAGATGGACAAGGCGACCCGATCCAAGAAGCCTCCCGACGGGGTGGCGGCGGCGGAGTTCTCCTCACCCGACGGCGAAAAATGCATCGGATGGTACTGGCGGAGCTATCCCCTGTGCCACGGCGGCGCCGCGCTGAAGGAAATCAAGTTCCTGGGCGACCCGAAGGGTCTCCACGCGGCCCTGGATCTGGCGGACAAGATGATCGAGAAGCACCAGGGTGAACCCTGGGAGCTTCTCATCCGTCGAGCGTCCGTCCCCGTCTTCATCCCATTCTTCGAGCAGAAGAAGGGCGCGGCCGCGGCCGGAGGCCAGACGCCCCGTCCGACCGCGCGCTCGTCCTCCACCCAGGCCCAGACCGAGACGCCGGGCGGGAGCCCCCAGAGGCCTTCGAGGGGCGGGGCGGTCGATTCGGGCCAGGGGGGCGGGACGGCCACCGGAGGGAACCGGTGATTTCCCTCCTCGCCGTCGTGGCACTCGCGGCCCGCGACGACGTGGCGGACCTGATCGCCAAACTCCGGGCCGCCGGCGACGTCTCGGCGCGGTACCAGTGGACGAACGCCCTGAGCATGGCGGTGAAGCCTCAGCACCTCCCGCTCCTCCTCAAGGAGACGGACGCCGGACCGGCGGCCATCCGGCCGCTCCTCATTCGGCTGGTGGCCGAGGCGGGGGGGAAGGACGCGGCCCCGGGTCTCCGGACCCTGTGCCAGAAATTCGAGATCGCGTCACGCGCGGAGGCGGCCTACTCCCTCATGACGCTCGAGGACGAATCGGGGATGAAGATCCTTTCGGCCCTTCTTCCCAAGGCCGAGACCGACGACGACAAACGGGCGATCCTCAATCACCTGTGGGGGGGATACCTGGGGGAGACCGCCGAGGCCGTTTCGGCCCTCACGGCGTTCCTTGAGCGGGAGAAGAGGCTCGACCTCCGTCGACAGGCCGTCCGAGCGATCGCATCCTATCGAAAGGATCCCGCCGTGCTTCCCACGCTCCGGAAGATTGCCGCGGGGGAAGATCAGAACCTCCGCACCGAAGCCCTGGCGGAGCTCGTGCGTCGCGGCGACGACGAAGCTCTGGAAGAGGCGCTCAAGACGCTGGAGGAGGGGAAGGCGGGGGCCATCGTGGCCTTCACCCTGCTGAGCGCGATCGAATGGAACAACAAGAAGGCGGTGCTTCCGAGACTCCGCGCCGTGCTCGAGACCTGCTCCGACAAGAACGTGCGGGCGGCGCTCATCCGGACGCTGGCCAACCTGAAGGACGACAAGTCACTCGCCCTTCTGACCAAACTCTCCGAGGATCCGGAGGAGGGGGTGGCGCGTGCGGCCGTTGAGGCGGTCATCAAGCTGGCCGGGAAGGGGCAGCTTGAGCTGCTGAAGAAGGCGTGTCTGGAAGGAGACGGCCAGAGGCGCGTCGAGGCGGCCGAGGCCCTCCTCCAGCTCGACCGGCCGGAGGGGTTTGAAGGGATCAAAGGAGTGCTGGAGACCGGGAAGTCCTTCGAGCGCCTTCGTGCGGTCATGGCCCTCGGGCGTATGCGCCGGAAAGAATCCATCGATCTGTTGCTCGACATCATCGACGACAAGGACGAAACCGTCAGAACGCAGGCGCGTCAAGGAATCAACGCGGTGTTGACGGCGCTCTTCCCCTATCTCCGGTTCGAGGCCAACCCCGCCGCCGACAAGCTCCGCGCGTGGTGGCTGAAGAACCGGCCGAAATAGGCGAGGGGGCCATCCCGCGCTCCGCCCCCGTACCCCCGTGCACGCCCTTGCATCACCGGCCGGCCGCCGGTTGGCGCTCCTGGCCGCGGCGGCCGTACCGCCCGGGGGGGGGGCCTAACGAAGTAGATAACGCGGCACCACAAGTTCGCAAGAGGTGGTTCTGCAACCTCGAAGGGCGCCCTATCGACCATCGCAACCATTTACCGCACCGAGGAAGTCTAGGATCTATTGGGAGGATTCCTGGGGCGCAAAGGTGATGGATCTCCGGGCTGGCTGACGATCTGTCGAGGATGGCAGCACCTCGCCCTGAGGGCGGAGGGCTACGGCCTGGCTCAGGAACGACAACATGTGGGTAAAGACAAGGCCCAAAGGCCGGGGAGGATGTCCACTCGATCCTTACCACTCCTGGTGAAGTCACCGCTTGCTGCGGCAATCCCAGCAAGCGGCACACGAGCGCCTCGCGGCGAGCGGCTGCGGCACGGACGTCATCTCCGGGGGAATGCTGCCACTTTAGGCAGCCGAATCTGTAGCGCAAATCTCACGTCGGATCGTCCATCGAGGGAGGAGTCCGGCGGTCAGGTCGCCTTGGTACGCTTCGGGGCAGGGGGGCGCCCGCGCCGGCCCGGCCCGGCCTGCCGCGGCCGCTTTCGCGGGGGATCGATTCTTATCCCGGCCATGAGGAGAGCCCAGCTCCCGAATGCGTGACTTCAGTCCTTCCTCTCCTCCTTCATCCTCGACGGTGCACGGGTACGGGCTGGCTCCTGCGGGTTCCGAGGCGTGCTCTCCTCCTGGGCGCGGCCCGGCTGACCGGGGGAAGGGCGGCTGCTTCGGGATCCAGGAGCTCGGCGGGACGACCCCGCCCGGAAGCGGCGATCCGGAGGATAGACCCGGCGGAAAGTTCCGACGGAAATGCTTGACCCAAAATTTTGGCGACCAGTAAGATGCGGGCGGCGCCGGGAGCCGGCAGGCGGAGGGCCCAGGGGAGCCTGCCCGCGACCCCCTGCCTCCCGATCGGGAGGCAGAACCCTTCGAAGAGGCGCTGACGGCCGATCGCAGCGAGTCCCGCAACACGTGACCGGGTCCGTGGATCCTAAGGTCAAGGGAGAGAGCATGAGGAATTGGCTCATCGTTGGGGTGATCCTCCTGGGCACCGCCTCCAGGGCGTTCTCCCAGGACCAGCAGCTCGGCGCCCGGGCGAAAGCGATGGGCGGCAGCTATACCGCGTTCGAGGACGATCCGGTCTCGATCTGGCTGAATCCCGCCGGAACCGCCACCCAGAACAATTCCCTTTCCATCTGCTACCAGACCTACGTCACCTATCCGCTCCAGGAAAGGCCCATTGCCAATACGAACCAGGTGGTGAGTACCGCCCGCGCCCAGACGACGTTCGTGGACCCCGTCTTCCTCCCCGCCTATCTGGGGATGGTGTTTCAGCTGGGGGATGCCTCGCTTCCGATGGCGGTCGGAATCTGTTACGCCAGCCCTTATCACCTGAATTATTCGTTTGTCCGCGTGACGGACCCCCTGCAGCAGACCGGAAGCCCCAATACCAACATCGACCAGTCGCTCGACCGGATCCGGTTCTCCTACTCCCTGGACTATCGCTTGAGCGAGCCCGGAACCTCCACCTGGTTCACCCACCTGTCCGTGGGGGCGGGGCTCGACCTGGCCTACGAACACTGGGTGCTCGTCTCCGACATCAAGAGCGCCACCGACAGCTCGACCGGATTCGGAGGCGGGGCGGGGGTGCTCCTGGGGCTCTACGACAACGGGGACGACCTGAAGGTGAACCTGGGCGCCGCCTACCAGAGTTCCGTCCATTGGAAGTTCAACCTGGGACCCAACCTCTTTCCCGAGTTCGAGATGCCCCAGCAGGTGAATGCCGGCCTGAGCGCGTACCTCCTCCATGACTATCCGTTCCGCATGACGATCGACTTCCAGTGGATCGAGTGGAGCAAGACCGCGGCGGTGCCTCTCTTCCCCAACGAGAAATCCTTCCGGGACGCGTATAATTACTCCGTTGGATTTGAATACCGGGTCAAGCTCAACCCGACGGTCTCCCTCTACCCGCGCGCGGGATACCGGCGGTTCGATGCGCCCTGGGCCAACAAGGACCAGCTTCCCATGACCAGCAACTTCCAGCTCGTCCTGGACACCAAAGGATCGACCTTCAACGTCGCGACCATGGGCGTGGGCCTCTCCTGGGCCAACGTCGAGGGAAAGGTTCGTTCCCTTGATCTTGCGGCCGATTTCGGAGGAGACTCGTATGGATTCTCGGCAGGCTTTACGTATGAGTTCTAGTCCGGGCCGGCGGGCGCCCCGGGTCCATCGGCCTTCCTGGTCGCGCTGGGCCCTGCTTCTCGGAGCGGCGGGGCTCCTCCCCTCGTGCGACTCGACGCCCGGCGATCAGCCCACCCTGGCGGAAGTGACCGACCGGGTCTCCGTGAAGTCCGACGGGTCGGAGGCCAATGCGGGGATCTTCACCGCCGGGACCCCGGCGGTCAGCATCGGCAGCCTGAATCCGGCGATTTCCTCCGACGGCCGGTATGTGGCCTTCGACTCGACGTCGACCGACATGACCCCGGCCTTTGTGGACAGCTTCACCAACATCTTCGTCAAGGACCGGGTGACGGGGGCCATCGTCGAGATCACGAGCGTCGTCTCCGGCGAATTCGGACCCTTCATCAACAACTGCACCATGCCGGCGATTTCAGGAGACGGCAAGGTGGTCGCGTTCCTCTCCAAGGGGATCTACACGCCCTCCCTCGGGGGAGGCACGAACGTGAATGTGTGGGTGTACGACATCCCGAGCAAGACCTTCTCGTGCGGCACCGTCGATGGCATCAACTTTCCGAATGCGGACTGCTCCGGGCTGGCACTCTCCGATGACGGGCAATTCCTCACTTTTTCCACCGCCGCGACGAACATCCTGAGTTCCGCCAAGTCCGCCCCGGCGACCACCTTTGCCAATCCCTCCGCCGGGACCCAGGTCTACGTCACCAACCTCAAGGCCGCCAACACGGTTCCGGCCATCCAGCTGATGTCGCCGGCCATGGGGACCACCACCGGGGCGACCGGCGATTCGTCGTCACCCTCCATTTCCGGCGATGGGAGCCTGGTGGCCTTCAGCTCGTCGGCCACCAATCTGGTCGCCGGCCCGCCCGCCTCCGGCGCGTACACCTCGAAGGTGGGCTCGGCGTCGGTCAAGCTCGTCTCGGTGGGGCTCATCCCGGGGACCTCGACGATCGTGGCGGGAAACGGCACCTGTTTCAACACGGCGCTCTCCACGGACGGAAGCTTCGTGGCGTTCTCCGCCTCTCACATCAACAACTGGGGACCCGCCGTCAACCTGGGCGTCTTCCGGTATGATTCGAATACCGGCCTGGCCCAGGTCGTGGCCCCGGACATGCAGTCGAAATTCGGATTCATCCTCGTCCCGGACCTGTTCGGCTTTTCCGGGGATGGACAGATGGTCGCGTACATGAGGTCTCAGCTCACGGTTCGGAATCTCCTGACCGGGTCCGTGCAGAACGCGTCGGTCAACATCTCGGGGTCGGGCGCCAATTTCCAGTGCTTCAGCCCCGCCCTCTCGGAAGATGGGCGCTGGACGGTGTGGCACACCCTGTCCACCAATCTGATCGCCGGCGACAACAACGGCTCGAACGACATCTACGTCCGGGGACCGCTCCGGTAGGTCGCGAGTCCCCCCCCGGATTTGAACGGGCGCGTGGATCCGGAACGCCGGATCCGCCCTGCGGGGTCCGCTCCGTCGGTCGCGTCGGGGGGGGGGACGAATCGGGGGGGCCCGGAGGATCCGGAGGAGCCTGGCCCGCGGAGGGCGGCCGGCCCCTTGAGCGTCCGCCCTGGGTCCCGGAAGCGCGGACGGGGGTCCGGGGCGGACCTCCTCCCCGGTCCCTCCGGGCCGGCGCGAGACGGGACCGGGGAACGTCCCGAGTCCGGCAGGCTCCGACCGGGTTTCCCCGGCTTCGGAGCCCGAGCCCTTGCTCCTGACGGAGTCCTCCAAGGAAGGACCTTTTCGATCCGATTTCGTTCATTCGTCGCCGGAACGGCGGGGCGGGGGATGGGCGCGCCCTCCGCCGCCCTTGCTGTCGTCCGAGGGGGGATCGACCCCGGTGGACGAGGCCCGGCGTCGTCCAAAAACGGCCGCCTTTTCGCCGATGGTCAAGACTCCGCGGAGGTCCCGTAAGCATCCGGTGAAAAGGGGCGGCCGTTCGGGTCGGCGGCGGGCCGCTTCACTCCCGCTTAAGGTAGCGGACGGCAGAATGACCCCCGGGTTTTGATTGGGAAGAAGGAGGTCGTTGTGAAGAAAGCGCTGCTGGCGGGGATCCTTGCGGCGGGAGTGGTCGGGGGAGTCGCCGCCGTCACGATCGCCCAGGATGCCGACTATGAGAAGCTCTTCAAGGCGGCGACCTTCAGCCTGACGGAGGCGATCGACAAGGCGCTCGCCGTCAAGGAGGCGAAGGATGGCGTCGTCGTCAATGCGGAGATCGAGGAGGAGAACGGGAAGATCATCTACTCCATCCAGCTGGCGAAGGGAGCCAAGATCCTCGAGGTCAATTTCGATGTCCGGGACGGGAGCCTGCTCCCCTTGGAGAACGAGGATGGGGACAAGTCGGCCCAGGCCAGGGCCGCCCGGATCACGGTGAAGCAGGCGATTGAGCGTGCGATCCAGCACGGGAAGGGGAGGGTCGTCGAGGCGAGCCTCCTCATGAAGGAGGGAAAGCCGGTCTGCGACGTGAAGGTGTTCACGCCGGAGGGGAAACTCACGACCGTTTCGGTCAATGCCGAGACGGGCGTGATCGTGGGAGGCGGGAAGCCGCCGGAGTAGATCCGGGACCCGGGGGAGGGGGCGCGGGGGGGGTACGGGCGCGGACTCCCTCGGAGGGAACTCCCGACCTCTGCCGGAGAGGCCCCCGTTCGCCGGAGCGCGAAGAAATTCGGGAATAGGGATCGAAACGGGCCCTCGAATTCGTTGGCGCAGGGCCTTCGGGCCGTGCGAACCGGGTGAGCCACTCTTGTTTTAGGAGCCTGCCGCCATGCCGAAGAATGCCTGGAAAACGCTGTTCGCCTTCGCCCTCCTGGCCGTACCTCTCGAGGCCCAGGACAAGCCCTCCGGTCTCGTGAAGGACAAGGAGATCACGCTCGAAGGCGGGACGTCCTTTGACCTCGTCAGCGTCGACTCCGCCGGAGGGCGCCTCTACGTGGCCCATTCCCCGAAGATCGACGTCATCGATCTCAAGAAGGGCGTCAAGATCGGCGAGGTCACCGGCGTCGACGGGGCCCACGCCGCGATCGCCGTCCCGGATCTCAAGCGGGGCTTCGCGACCTCGGGGCCGAAGAACAAGCTCATCGTCTTTGACACGGAGACGTTCAAGGGGGTGAAGGAGATCGAAACGGGACAGAACCCGGACGGCCTCCTGTACGTGACGGCGACCAAGGAGGTCTGGAGCTTCAATGGCCGGGGCAAGAACGTCACGTGCGTGGACGCCCAGACGCTTGAGGTGAAGGCCACCATCGCGCTTGAGGGCCAGCCGGAAGCCGCGGTCGAAGATCCGGAAAAGGGGCTCGTCTACGTGAACCTGGAGGACAAGAGCTCGATTACGGTGATCGACGTGAAGAAGCACGAGTCGCTCGCGACCCATTCCATCGCTCCCGGAAACGCGCCGACGGGGATCGCCTTCGATTCCAAGAACGGCCTCCTCTTCTCCGGGTGCGCCAACAAGATGCTGGTCGCGGTCGACCTGGCCACCTGGAAGGTCGTGGGCTCGGTCCCCATCGGGGATCGCTGCGACGGCGCCTCCTTCGATCCCGGGACGGGGAACGCCTACGCCTCCTGCAACGACAAGTCCGGGGGCCTTCACGTGAAGGATGCCAAGACGTTCGAGGCCCTGGCGCCTCTTGAGACCCCGGGCGGAAAGACCTGCGCCCTGGACCCGAAAAGCCACGCGTTCTACGTCGTGTCGGGACCGAAGCGCGGGGAGAAGGGGACCGTCAAGGTCCTCGTGTTCGCGCCCAAATAGGTGAAGCGGAGGCCCGGCCGCTCCAGCGCAGGGCGAGGCTGCTGCATGGGGCGCCCCGTCGCCTCGCCGCCGCTCCCGGGCGGCCCGAGAGAGGGATGGATACTCCCCCCGGGGGCCCGCCACCCGGGGTCTCTCGCGAAGACCTGACTGGGGCGACGGAGTCGGGACCCTCAATTACCTGGGTTCAAACGGCCGCTTGGATTTGTTCAGGGTCCACGACCCGCTCATCCGCGTTCCTCAACGGGTCCGGTGAAGGACGAGGAGCGCCATCGCCGTGCCGTAGCTCTTGCCCAACTCGTGGCTGTCCAGGAAACTTCCGTCCCACTCGGGGATCGACATCACCTGGGCCCGGAATCTCGCGAGGTGCTCCTTCCTCAGGGCCGGGTCGGTCAGCGCCCTCGCGGCCTCGCAGCTGTGGAAGACCGCGTGAAAGAAGAAGAATCCGGCAAGCTCCTCGTCGGAGTGAAAGTCGAAGAGCCGGATGGTCTCAAGCTGGGCCAGGTGCCGCCAGTAGGCATCGAGCCCGCCGGCCACCTGCCCAAGGGAGCCCGCTCCGCACTCGTAGAGGGCCAGCTCGCAGGGGGCGATGCGACCGGCCGAATTCTTCTCGGAACTGGGCGGGCCTGCCGCGGTATAGGCCTGCGGGCCGCCTTCTCCCCGCGTCTTCAACAGCGCCCCCCTGGCCCTCTGGAAGAAGGAATCGGGCACCTTGGCCCCGGCCTGCCGGGCCAGGTGGAGGCAGTGGACCACCGCGGCGGTCGTGAATGGATTGGGGTACTCGTGGCTGAAGAAGCCCTCCTTGTCCTGGAGGGCGAGGAGCCTGGGAACGATCTCGTTCATCCGCGCCGTGTCCTTCTCCGGGGCGAGGAGGAGCAGCCGGTAGGCCTGGGCGTAGCACTCCTCATTTTGCCCCGGGTTCAGGTGGCTCTCGTCGAGGAGATACCTCTTGGCGCGGCTCACGGCGTCGTCGATCCGCCCGGGGTCGAGTTCCCGCCACTCGCGGAGCGCCAGGGCCGCAAGGGCCGTGACGGCGACAAAGACGTTCGGCTGGATCTTGACGCTCGGGTAGTAGGAATATCGGGAGTCGTTCCAGGCGCCGTTCTCCCGCTGCGCGCGGAGGAGGTAGGCGACGGCCCGGCGAGCCGTCTCCAGGGGGTGGGTGCCGGGGAGTCGGGTGCTCGCCGGGGCGCCCTTCGGGGGCACGAGGAAGAAGTCGTCAAAATGATGGGCCACCGGGCCGTCGCGGAGGGTGTCCCGTCCCTTGACGAGCTCCGACGCGGCGCGCCAGGCCCAGGGGGTCTCGGGGTGCCGGCCGACCAGCTCCTTCCAGCGGGCCTGGGGGTCCCTCCCGGTCCAGGCATCGATGGCCGCCAGGTGATAGAGGGCCTCGGCCGAGCCGTCCCTCTCGAGCTCCGGGCGCGCCTCGTCGAATCGCTGGAGCCCGAGAAGCGCGATCCCCCGATGGAGAGGCGAGCACGGGAGCCTGAGGACCTCTTCAAATCTCCCGGCGCGTCGAAGGATGAGGGCCTTCTGGTCGGGGGTGGCCCTGCCGAAGGCCAGGTCGTCGTCGCCGCCCCGGATGAGCTCGTCGGCGGATTCCCCGGACGGCGCGTTGCAGGCCCCGGCCTGCTTCAGGACCGCGACGAGCGCGGAACGGACCCAGTCGGCGTTAAACGTGCGGATGCGGTCCAGCTGGTGAAGGATCCTCCCTTCCGGAGTCAGGATGATGAAGCCGGGCTCGACGAATTCCAGCCGCCGGAGGCCCGTGGCGGCGCTCAGCTTCTCGTCGCACGCCATGCGGAGGGGGACGAACTTGGCCTGGACGAGATCCACGACGGCCGGGTCGGTGAAGATGGAGACCTTCATGTACTGGTCGAGGAGGGTGCCGCGGTACATCGGGGAATCGGGACCGCGCATGCAGTACCAGAGGATGAGCCGGTTTCTCCTTCCGGCCTCCTCCTTGGCTCGGGCGAGGAGGGCCAGGCGGTCGACGGGGGGTTCGGCGGCTCCGAGGCCCGGCAGCGTTCGATCGACGAGCCGGGTTCCATCGGTGATCCAGGGGATCTGGCTGTCGCATCGCCGGTAAAGGACGGATTCCGGGATCCGGTGGGCCTGAAGGAGCAGGCCCACAAAGAGGCTGGTGAGAAGACCGAAGTAGATCGGCCTCAGACGGCGTGCCGCAGGCTTCAGAGGCGCCTCCGCCGCATCCCCCTCCCTCGTCCCTTCCGGTGAGATTGTTCCCGGGAGCACCGCGATCGCGGATATCCGCCCATGTTTTCGAGTAGATTCAGGTCTGCGGGGGCCGAACCGCGCTTCAGGCGGGTACCGATCGCACGAGGCCCTTGCCCATCATCTCGGTCACGATGCTTTCGACGTCCGCTTCCCCCCCGCTCGGATCCAGGTCGTATTCCTCCCGAAGGGCCTCCATCAGGCCCCCCAGGGTCGTCGAAGTCTCCAGGAGCTCCCAGATCCGGGCGGCCGATTCGTTCAGGAGGTGGACCTCGCGGGTCTTGGCGACGACGACCAGGATCTGCTCCTCCAGCTTGCTGAAGGGCAGATCCGCCATCCGCGCGACACGCTCCTCCCGGTTCATCGGAACGCCTCCCGCATCTTGACGACGGGCGCCGCGACCAGGGACGTCAGGAGGGCGGCCAGCTTGGCCAGCCGGCCCTGAAGGGGGCGTACCTCCCCCTTCCGGGAGAGGGCCACGACGGTCCCCAGGATCTCCGCGTCGCGCCCGTCCCGCACCCGATCGATCGACGCGAAGGCGTCCCCCTTCGTCAGCGTGCGCGATTTCGGCGCGCCCGCGATCATCCGGTGGCAGATGAGAGCGTCGGCCTCCTCCGTCTCCCCGGGGATCCAGTAGACCAGGACGTCGCCCGCGGAGGGCGAGCGTTCCCCGAGCGCCCGGATGAAGAGCGTATCGCCCGACCGGATGAAGGGGCGCATGCTCGCACCTTTCGAGACGATCGCGTGCTGCCCCCCGTTCTTCAAGAGCGACCGGAGCTCCGAGATCATCTCCCGGCTCTTCCGGGGCGCGCCGGGGAGGGCGGGGGGGTTGGGGCCATGCCGGGAGATCTCGCCCAGAACCTGGTCGGCCGGGGTCTCAAGCGCGGTCGAGACCAGGACCATCGGGACGTCCGACGCGAGGCCCAGGACCATCTGCATGTTCCGTTCGATCGCTTCGCGACCGAGTTCGAAACAAAGGAGGGTCTCAAGGAGCCGCTGGACCGCTTCGCCCGGCGCCAGGGGGTCCACGGACAGCCGACCGGCCTTCTTGAGAAAGCCCACGCCCGCCAGGCGGTAGCCCGCCAGGGAGCCCCGGCCCTTCCCGAATTCACCCCAGAAGGGGGAGGAATAGATCCTCCAGCCGCCGTCGTCCATCCGGCGGACCGGGACGATCTCGTCCGAGAGGACGTCCTCGAGGGAGGCGGCCTTCCGGGCGAGCGTGGTCTTCCCGGCGCCGCTCACGCCGGGGAAGAGGATCCCGTCGTCTCCCGATCTCAGGCCGCACGAGTGAAAAAGACCCCCCCCGGCGCGCCGGAGCAGGATGGACCAGAGGATCCGGAGGAGGGTGTCGACCGAGTAGACGCTTTCCCGGATCGTCGCGGTCCCCGTCCACGGCCGGCCTCCGCATCCAGATTCCAGTCGCGCCTCGAAGTCCCAGCGCCCGATCGTGATCTCGACGTCGCTCGAATGAACCACGGGGGGCGCTTCGCCGGAAGCCTGGGGCGGCGTTTCCCGGCCGGTCAGCCGGAGCGAGAACTCGCGGCCCGTCCAGGGGGCGGGAGGGATGAGAAAATCGTCGTACCGGTTGACAATCTCTTCGACGAAGGAGTCGGATAGATCGAGGGTGAGGTGGCCGGTGATGCCTGCGACCGAAAGGAGGAGCTCGCGGGGGTCCGTCCGGGTCATGGGGGGTCGGTTACGATGATCCGGGGAAGGTCATGCATGACCCGGTCGAACCGCTGGCCTTCCCGCACGCCAGGCTGTTCACCTCGAAGAGCTTGCCGGTGCGGATCGACGGGCGATTCCATTTCTTCCGGGACTTCCCCGCCTTCGGTCTGGGCTTTTCGTCCTTCTTCTCCGCCATCCCCGGCCTCCCGTCTAATGAATCCGGCCAAGCGCGCTTGATGCCGCGGCGCGGACATCCTTGTCGGAATCCCCTTCTGAAACGCGCCTGAGCGCCCCGGCGACGTCGCCCATCCCAAGCTCTCCGAGCGCCCAGGCGGCATTCTGCCGGACAAAGGGGCTCGGGTCATTCTCCATGAGTCGCGTGAACAAGTCAACGTCGCCGGCCACCCTCTGCTTCCCGAGCACGCGGGTGGAGAAGGACCGGACGCGCTCCTCGGGATCGCGCTCGGCCATCCCCGCCAGCCCGTCATGGAAGCGCGCGCGGTCCGAGAGGAAGGAACGCTCGGCGGCAAGAACCTGCTCGGCGTTCTTGCTCAGGATGGCCGACCGCCAATTGTCGTAGAGGGGCTCCTTCGGTTTCCCCCGGGCCGCTTCGGAGGGGCCGGCCGCGGCCGCCGGGGTGATCGAGGCGGCGGCCGCACGGGAGGGAGCTCTCCCGGCGCCTGGAGAGGCTTCGTCCGGCCCGGGCCAGGAGCGTGTCGCCGCGGCTTCCTTCGGGGCCGACTCGGCCGGATTCCGGGCCCAGCGGTAAAGGGCGGAGCCCAGGACGAGAACCGAGAGGCCCAGGATGCCCCACCACGGCCACCCGCGGGAGCGGCTCGGAGATCCGGCCCCGGGAGGAGAGGGCGGGTTCATCGGGCCGTGACGTAGTACAACCGTCCGGTGCTCGTCCCGACCAGGTAGACATTCTGGGGGGACGAAAAGGCGATGTTCGAGATGGCCACTCCCGCGCCGAAGTCGTAGGTGAAGTAGACCAGATGGCTGGCCTGATGGATCAGGAAGAATTTCCCGTTGTTCGTGCCGGCGGCGATCGTCCCCGTGCTGGGCACGTAGAGCGCTCCATTTTGGAACGTGTCCGACGTCGGCTTGATGGGCCAGCTGGCGGTGAGTGGGACCCCGGCGGGAGTCAGGACGTAGAAGTGGCCGTCCACGTCGCCGAAATAGACATTGTTGGTCGCGGGATCGACATAGGCCATGGCCGAGATGGAGCCGGTGAACGTGGGATGGTTGACGCTGTCCTGGTAGGGCCAGCCGGCCGTGTTGGTGAAGCCCGCGGAGATCGCATCGACCCCGTGCATGAACCCGCCCTGGTCCCCCACGTGGAGCTTGTCGTTGATCAGGGTGGTCGGCGCCGTCACGCTGTGGGTCGGGGTGAGGTTGTTCTGGTTCACCACGCCGGTGGTGATGTCCATCTTATACAGGTGCGCCTGGGAAGCGACGGCATCCGAACCCAGATAAAGATAGGTATCCG
>Ga0222749_10001032_pt1 | contig 14912 bp, 13 predicted proteins | sample IncBWH2Mmetat_FD_197234 | JGI IMG/M metagenome (GOLD analysis project Ga0222749, IMG submission 197234) | Metatranscriptome of lab incubated forest soil microbial communities from Barre Woods Harvard Forest LTER site, Petersham... | ecosystem: Environmental > Terrestrial > Soil > Temperate... | reverse complement strand
CTCGTCGGTGCCGCGCAGATCCTTCAGGTACGCCGACCACGCCGGCTCCGGGGCGAGCGCCTGGCGCTCCTCGAGGACGACCCTCTTGAATTCCTCGATCCCCAGCTTGTTGACCACGAACTTGAGGCGCGCGGTGTTCCGGTTCTTCTTCTCGCCCAGGCGCGCGAAGACGCGCGACACCGCCTGGGAGAAGGGCAGGAGCTCCTCCTCCGGCATGAACTCCGCGAAGAGCTTCGCCTGGTTGGGCACCGACCCGAGGCCGCCGCCCACGTAGACCTCGAAGCCGCGCTTCCCTTCCCTGACCTTCGCGACGTACCCGATGTCGTGCAGCATCGCGAGCGCGCAGGCGTTCTCCGCGCAGCCCGAGAACGAGACCTTGAACTTGCGCCCGAAGTTCTGGGTGTCCTTGTGGCCCAGAAGGAACTTCGAGCAGGCCTTCGCGTAGGGCGTGACGTCGAAGGTCTCGTCCCGGCAGACGCCCGCGATCGGGCAGCCCGTCACGTTCCGGACGGTGTTGCCGCAGGCCTCGCGGGTCGTGATCCCGGCCGCGGCCAGGCGCCGGAAGAGAGACGGGGTGTCCTCGATGTGGACGTAGTGGAGCTGGATGTCCTGGCGCGTGGTCACGTGGAGGATGCCGTCGGAGTACTCCTCGGCCAGCTCGGCCAGGGTCTCGAGCCCGGCGGGGTTAAGGCCGCCGTAGGGGATCTTGATGCGCTGCATCCCGGGCGCGTCCCAGAAGGTCGTGGGGCCCTTGGTCAAGTCGCCCGAGGGATACGCCAGCTTCTGGGTCCTCTGCCCGTCATTCCGCTGCCCGTTGTCGTACCGCTGTCCGTAGGCGCCCCGGCGAAGGCGCGTCTCGGCGAAGACCTTCTCGTCGATCTTCCCCGTTTTCCGGAGCTGGATCTCGGTCTCGAAGATGTCGATCTCGCGACCGAGCTCCGCGGGGACGCGATCGCCGAGTTTTTCCTTCCAGGTCGTCATATCACCTCTCGCCAAGGAGGATATCAAACCGTCGCCCCGGGGCCAAGGCGGGGAAACGAAAAACCCCCGGCCGCACGGCACTGCATGCGATCGGGGGCGGTCGGCGGCTCTGGAATTATCCGGCCCGCAACCCTCTCGCATGCAGAGGGGTACACGGACACCGGAGGACGCCCGGGACGCGGATCACATCCATGGGAACGCCCACTATAGCCGGATCATTCCCCATGAATCAAGGGGAACGTCACCGGCTCGTGCTATACTTGGGCCACGTGGGCAAGAGCGACCAGGACGGCGTGGAGTTCGGCAAGCTCGCCATGGCGCTGGGATTCCTGACCCAGGCGGACATGGAGAAGGCGCTCCGGCTCCAGGCCGACCTCGTCAAGCTGGGAGTCAGCAAGAGGCTGGGCGAGATCCTGCTCGAGAAGAAGGTCCTCGCGCGCGACCAGGTCCTCCTTATCCTCCGCGCCCAGGGCAAGCGGATCCTCACCTGCCACACCTGCAAGAAGAGCTACAACGTCCACCACTTCCGCCCCTACGAGACCTACACCTGCAAGCATTGCAACACCAAGCTCGCCGTCCCGCACAAGCCCCCCTCCACGGCCGTGAACGACTCGATCATCATGGCGACGACGATCTTCGAGGGAGAGGAGATCGAGGACCCCAAGCCGTCGAAGCCCGCGAAGTCGAAGGCGAAATCTAAAACGAAGCAGGTCGTGCCGGCCGACCTCGTCCACCTCCTCTCCGGGTACGAGATCGTCGACCGCCTGGGCCAGGGCGGGATGGGGACGGTCTACAAGGCGCGGGACACGATCATGGGCCGCTGGGTGGCCGTCAAGCTGCTCGCCCCCTTCCTCGCGGACGACAAGGAGTACATCAAGCGCTTCTTCATCGAGGCCCGGAACGCTCAGAAGCTGCACCACCCCAACATCGTGGCCGCGTACGACGCGGGGGTCGCCCAGGACCACAAGTTCTTCCTCATGGAGTACGTGGACGGGCCGTCGCTCGAGAAGATCCTCCACACGAAGGGCATCCTCCCGGAGAACACGGCGCTCGAGGTCACCCGGCAGGTCGCCCAGGCGCTGGAATACGCCTGGGCCCACAAGATCATCCACCGGGACGTCAAGCCGCAGAACATCCTCCTGTCCGAGGGGAAGACGGTGAAGCTCTGCGACCTGGGCCTCTCGAAGGACGTGACGACCGACTTCTCGCTCACGATGACCGGATCCGTGAACTGCTCCCCCCCCTACGCCTCGCCCGAGCAGGCGCAGGGTCTGAAGGACGTCGACGTCCGGAGCGACCTCTACTCGCTCGGGGTGACGCTCTTCCAGATGGTGACCGGCGAGCTCCCCTTCAAGGGCCACTCGCCGGGGCAGTTCCTGATCCAGCACGTCACCGAGAAGCCGCCCAACCCGCTTTCGCGGAATCCGAAGGTCTCGGCCCAGACGGGCAAGCTCATCCTCCGGCTCCTGGAGAAGAACCCGGCCGAGCGTCCCATGCCCGCGGAGCTCACCAAGGCGCTCACGAAGTTCCTGAACACCGTCTCATTCGCCGGCCGATGAACTGCCGGTCGTGCGGCCTGATCAACCGGCCGTACGAGGAGTTCTGCGGGCACTGCCGGCGCGAGCTCCTCGCCCCCGGGGCGGCGGCCGGGAAGAAGCGGGAGTGGGAAGCGCTCTCCCCCGCGCTCCGGGCGGAGCAGGAGAAGCGCTACGCCTCCCTCCGCACGCGGTTCGACGAGCACCTCCGCTGGCTCAGGCGCCACCGGCTCGCTCACGCTGCGTTCGGCGGGATCTTCGTCTGCCTGGGCATGAACGCGGCGGTCTTCTTCGTCTCACTCTGGCCGGTGCCGATCGATTTCGCCCTGGGCGTAGCCGCGGGGGCCCTGCTGAACCGAGCGGGGGGAGGGGCGTACCGCGGCCTCGGAATCTTCGTGGCCACCGCGGCGCTCTCGGTCGCCCTGCTCATGCCCTTCATCAACCGGGAGGCCTTCTGGGGGGGCGCCTGGCTCCTCTCCGCGGCGGCGGTGCTGTTCGTCGGCAGCGCGGGATACTACCTCGGCCTCAAGCTCGACGCGGACCACGTCGAGCGGCAGTTCATGTAGCCCCCCCCGCAAGGGGCCGGGGCGGCGCGAGGCGGTCTTCGCGCCTCCGGCTCATGGCCCGGAAGGCGACCCTCTACAGGATCATCCGGTACGTGATCCACTCGTCGAGCGGCCGGGCGCCCAGCTTGTCGTAGAAGGTGATCGCGGGCTTGTTCCAGTCCAGGACCGTCCACTCCATCCGCCCGCACCTCTCGCGCTTCGCCTCCTGGAGGAGCGCCTGGAAGAACGCCTTCCCCATGCCGTGCCGGCGGTACTGCGGGAGGACGAAGATGTCTTCCAGGTAGAGGGTCGGCCGCGCGAGGAAGCTGCTGTAGGTGAAGAGGTAGATCGCGTAAGCGACGGTCTTGCCTTCGACCGCTCCCAACAGCACGCGGATCCTCTTCCCGATGTCGGCGACGAGCCTCCGGCCCGCGGCCGGCGTCGGAGGTTTCAGCTTCTCGTACGCCGCGAGGGCCCGGACGAGTCCGACAAACTCCTTCGCGTCCGATTTCCGGAAGGCGCGGATCCTCACGGGGGCCCAGTTTACCAAGTGGCACGCGGGTTGCTGTATAATCAGGCGTGATCCGGAGGAAGGTGTTCCTGGCCCTGGTCCTGGTCGCGTCCCTGCCGCTCGCGGGAGTCGGACTCCTCACCTTCCACCTCACCAAGCAATCGGTCCTGAAGCAGGTGCAGTCCAACCACGCGCAGTTGGCCGCCGCCGCGGGCTCCATGGTCCGGAATTACCTCCAGACCGCCACCACCAAGCTCAAGTCGATCGCCCAGATGATCCGGAAGGATGAAGATCCCAGGATCCAGACCACCCGCCTGAACAAGCTCCTGGATCCGCCGGACCTCTTCCTCGAGGTCAGCTACTGGACCGTGGGGAAGAACCCCGAGGTCCAGGCGCAGGTGCAGCAGATGGATTACAACAGCGCCCAGAATGGGGGAAACCTGTCCAATCGCGCCTTCAACTCGAAAGTCGGGCAGCAGGTCGCCACCTGGGGGCCGGAGTCCCCCATCCTCAACCGGGCCGTCCACGGGATGACCTACGCGGCGGAGACGATCGAGAAAGTGGGCGAGTTCCCAGCCCTTCCCATCTCGGTGCCGGCCCAGGGCGGGGCGGTGCTGACCGCGAACGTCGATTTCAGGCCCGTCGAGGACATCCTGGTGGGGATCTCCGGGATCCACCCCCGTGTCCTGGAGCTCGTGGACGCAAAGGGTCAGGTCATCGCGAGGAACTGCGGTGAATACAGGGGGACCGGCTACGAGGACATCGCGACGGCCGAACCCATCAGGGGTACCACGTGGAAGATCGTGGTCCGGGAACAGGTGAGTATCGCGCTCGCGCCTCTTCATCAGATCAAGCTCCAGCTCATCTACGGCCTCTGCTTCGCGGTCTTCCTCTCGAGCCTGCTGTCGGTGGTCGTCACGCGCCGCATGGTCCGCCCCGTCCAGGCCCTCGCCCGGACCGCCGACGCCCTGGGGCGCGGCAACCTGTCCGCACGGACGGGCATCGCGCGCGACGACGAGATCGGACAGCTCGCCATGGCCTTTGACCGCATGGCCGCCGCGCTTCAGGAGCTCGACTCCCTGAAGAGCGAGTTCGTCGCCCACGTCTCCCACGAGCTCCGGACCCCGCTCACGTCGGCCAAGATGGCGCTGGCCAACCTCCAGGAGGGTCTGACCGGCCCGGAGACGCTCCCCCGCGTCCAGCAGGACCTCGACCGCCTGATCCGAATGGTAAACGAGCTCCTCGACGTCGCCCGGATCGAGGAGGGGCTCCCCCTCGCGAAGGTGAGGACGGATCTGGGGGGCCTCGTCCGCACCGCCGTCGACACCCTCCGCCCGATGGCGAAGGTCGCCCTCGAGGTGCGGGGCGCCGGCGAGTTGATCGACCTCGACGCCGCACGGGTCCAGCAGATCGTCGTCAATCTCGTGGACAACGCCCTCAAGTACGCGAAGGGGCGCGTCGAGGTCGAGGTCCGCGGCCGCGAGGTGCGCGTGACCGACGACGGACCCGGTGTCCCGCCCGAGCACCGCGAGCGGATCTTTGAGAAGTTCTCAAGGGTCGAGACGGGCCCCAAGCCGCCGGGCGCCGGCCTGGGGCTCTCCATCTCCCGGAAGATCGCCCGGCTCCACGGCGGCTCCCTGGAGTGCGAAGGCAACACCTTCGTCCTCAGGCTCTGATGCCCCGGATTCTCATCGTCGACGACGACCCCCACATCCGGCAGGCGCTGGTCGAGCGTTTCGCCGCTCGGAAGTTCGATGTTCTGACGGCAGGCTCCGGCCGCGAGGCGGTCGCGATGATCTCCCGGGAAAAGCCCGACGTCGTCCTCCTCGACCTCCAGCTTCCGCAGGGCGACGGCTTCTCGGTGCTCAAGGGACTGCGTGACGAGGGCCTGGAAGCGACCGTCGTCGTCATCACCGCCTTCGGGACGATCGACAAGGCCGTGCAGGCGATGAAGGAGGGCGCGTACGATTTCATCCAGAAGCCGTTCGAGCCCGCGCTCATCGAGGAAACCGTGCGGCGCGCCCTGGAGCGGACGTCGCTCCGGAGGACCGTGCGGGCCGCGGCCGCCCCTCCCCCCGTCATCGGACTCGCCTCCGCAGTAGGGCTCGCCGAAAAGGCGGCGAGAAGCGACGCGACGGTGCTTCTCCTGGGCGAGAGCGGGACGGGCAAAGAGGTGATCGCTCGCTTCATCCACCGCGCGGGGCCCTTCGTGGCGGTGAACGCCGCGGCGCTGCCGGAGACCCTCCTCGAAAGCGAGCTCTTCGGCCACGAGAAGGGAGCGTTCACCGGCGCGCACGCGCGGCGGGCCGGCAAGTTCGAGCTCGCCCACGGGGGCACGATCTTCCTTGATGAAATCGGAGACATCCCGAGCTCGATGCAGGCCAAGCTGCTCCGGGTCCTTCAGGAACGCGCCTTCGAGCGGGTCGGGGGGACGGAGACGCTCAAGGTCGACGTCCGGGTCATCGCCGCGACGAACCGGGATCTCAAGAAACGGGTGGCGGAGGGGGCGTTCCGCGAGGATCTCTTCTACCGACTGAACGTGATCTCGATCACGCTCGCCCCGCTCCGGGAGCGGCGCGGCGACATCCGTCCGCTGGCCGAACATTTCCTGAGGGAGCTCAAGCCCTCCGCCCGGTTCGCACCCGACGTGCTTGAGGCTCTCGAGCGCTATGACTGGCCCGGGAATGCGCGCGAGCTCCGGAACTCGATCGAGCGGGCGACGGCGCTCCTGGACGGCCAGGAACTCGGCGCCGGCGACCTCCCGCCCGAGATCCTCCTTTCCTCGAGCCTTCCGCCCGACTCCTTCCACGGCCAGGTTGAGGATTTCCGCCGCCGCCTGATCCGCGACACCCTCTCCCGGTTCGACGGGAACCAGACGAAGGCGGCCGAAGCCCTCAAGCTCCAGCGCACCTACCTCGCCCGCCTGATCCGGCAACTGGGTATCTGATCGGATACGCCGGCCGTATCCAAAGGGATAACTTCCCGGGGAGCGCGGACAGGGCCCCCCCCCGCGGCACGGGGTTTGCTCAGACGGCAGGCATGAAAACACTCACCCTCGCAACCCTCCTCCTTCCCGCGGTCCTCTGGGCCCAGGACGACCTGGACCCCGTGGCGACGCCGATCCAGGCCCTGCCGCGCGAGGCGGCCGTCTTCAAGGATGGCCACGCGTTCGTCCTGTCCGAGGCGATGATCCCCGCCCGGAGCGGATGGTACGTCACGCTCGACGTCCCCGAGGCGATCCTGGGCACCTTCTGGGTCTTCTCGGGATCCCCGAAGGCGAAGGTCGAGTCGGTCCGCGCGGGATTCGAGGTCGTCGAGGAGAAGAGGCCCTGCCTCACCCTGGTCGAGTCCCTCGACGGGGCGCTCGGCCGGGAGGTCGTCCTCACGCTCAACGACACCGGCCCCTCCCGCACGCTCGAGGGGACGGTCATCGATCTCCCGAGAAGCGCGCCCGAGCGGGCGACCGCCGACGCCCCCGCCGACTTCCTCCCAGGCGAGGTCCTCCACGTCCGGACCCCGGCCGGGCTCGAGATCGTCCGGAAGGCGAACGTGAGCTCGATCCGCCTGAAAAAGGAGGCCCCGATCGAGAGAACGGTGAAGGTCGTCCGCCGGCGGATCCTCATCAAGGCCGCGGTCGACGCGGACGCCGTCGACCCCGTCCCCCTCCGGTTCGTCTACGTCCAGAAGGGGCTCCGCTGGATCCCTGAATACCGCGCGGAACTACTGGCCGACCGGAAGGTCCGGCTCGCGCTGCAGGCCACGGTGGTCAACGACCTGGCTGATCTCAGGGACATCAGCGCCTCGCTCGTCGTCGGCATCCCGAACTTCCTGATGAAGGACACCCTCTCGCCGCTCGCGCTCCGCGAGGCGGCCGCGCAGGTGGCGCCGCACCTCCGGTACGGGGGGCAGCAGTTCCTGAGCAACGCCATCTCCAGCCAGGCCACGGCTTACGCGGACCCGCGTCCCGCAGGGGTCGCGGTCGATCCCGCGCTCGACCTCCTCGCCAAAGGCAGCTCGGCCGACGAGTACTTCCTCTACTCCCGCTCCCACGTGACGATCAAGAAGGGCGAGCGGGCCAGCTTCCCGGTCTTCGAAGGGACGTTCGGATACGAGGACGTCTACACCCTGAACATCGCGCCCACGCCTCCGCGATTCGTTGGCCTCGACCGCTCCGAGGAGCTCCGCCAGGCCCTCCTCTCCCCCAAGGTCATGCACGGGCTCCGCCTCCGGAACGCCGGGACGGTGCCCTGGACGACCGGGCCGGCCATGATCGTGCGCGACGGCCGCGCGCTCTCGCAGGACCTCCTGAAATTCACCCCGGCCGGCGGCCAGACCGTCCTCCCGATGGCCGAACTGGCCGACGTCGCGGTCCGCACGCATGATGTCGAGCAGACCCGCACGAACAACGTCCGGATCGACGGCACCGACTACACGCAGGTCTTCATGAAGGGGACGGTCTGCCTGATCAGCCACCGGAAGGAGCCGCTCACGGTCGAGATCGACCGCGTCTTCTACGGCCAGGTCGAGAAGGTCGAAAACGGCGGGACGACCGAGGCCTTCGACTCCGCCCTCCTCCCGTGGGACCGGCACGCCACGGGCGCGTGGCCGTACTGGTGGCACTCGGTCAACGGGATGTTCCAGGCCGACTGGAAGGCCGTGATCGAAACCGGCAAGACCTGCGAGTTCACGGTCGGGTGGTCGTACTTCCGGAGATAAGTCCGATGAAAACCGTGATCTTCGGGCTGGTCGCCTTTGCCGCCGGCTGCGGCGGGACGACGACGCCGCTGCCGGTAGCCGATGCCGGCCTCGAGGCCCGGCTTCTCGAGATCGCGCGTGACTACGAGCGGTTCGGGCGCGTCGATGACGAGGCCCGGTGGGCGCCTGCTCTCTGCCGGGGGCCCGAGCCCAGCCGGGCGCGGTTCAGCGTCGCGGAGGCCCCGAGCCCCCATGGAAGCAAGCTCTACTTCGTCTTCGCGAAGGATCGCCAGGCCTACCTTTTCGGCGCGGGGAAATCGCAGCCGGCGGACCAGGTCGTGGTCAAAGAGAGCTGGATCCCCGCGGTGGCGGCCCCCGGCGAGGAGCCCAAGCCCAAGTCCATGGAGGCAAGCCACCCATGGTTCCCGGCGGGTTACTACGTGCCCTACGCGCGTCGCGACGGCCGGCTGTACCGGGCGTCCGAGAAGGCGGGCCTTTTTGTCATGGTGAAGTCCGGGGGCCCGGAGACGGACGCCGGCTGGGCCTACGGCACCGTCTCCCCCGACGGGAAGGTCACCTCGTCGGGCCGCCTGGCCTCCTGCATGTCGTGCCACGTGGAGGCAACACCGGACCGGGTCTTCGGGCTGACCTCGACGAAGCCGTGAGGAAGATCGCCTGGGGGGCGCTCCTGATCGCGCTGGGTCCGATTCCGCTCGCTCATCCGGGGACCGGCCTTCGAGGAACGGGAGGGCTCCAGCTCTACGATCAATCGGCGGACCGGTCCGGCACCGCCTCGGCCGGGGTCCTCACCTCGTTCCAGGACTGGTGGCTCGACGCCGGCGAACCGGACCCGGGACCCGGACCGCGGATCTCGTTCTTCCGCCGCTCTCGGGAGAGACTCGGGATCACCCGTCAGGAGGGGGATCCGGAAGAGACCACGATCCGGGGATCGGTCATGATCCTGGACGGCGCCTGGGTGACGCTCCGATTCCGGGAGGAGAGGGACTGCCCCCCTGGCGGTCACCACACGGTGTTCGAAACCGGGTTTGGACTTCCTCTGGCTGGAAACCGGGTTTACTTCCTATCCGGCAAGGCCCCGTCGCCGGACGAACGGCTCTTGGAATTCTCGGAGGATCCCTTCCTGAACGACTCGGGAGCCGCGACGATCAAGACGGTGCAGCGGGGGTCCTACAGCGAATTTCGCACCACGTTCCACACGACTCACCAGGGAGGGGACCGCACGGGGCCGGCGGACATCGAGTTCCGGGGCCCGTTCTCCAGGATGCGCCTCTCGGGTCCTCTCTCGAAAGACCCCAGCACCTGGATGGTGGGGCAGAGAATCCGAAGATATGTCAGCGGGCCGGAGCCGCGCCGTGCGTTCTGGAGGTGGTGAAGCCCTATGACTTCGGAGCCTTCCAGGTGGCCTGGTGTTCCTTCCACCAGGACTCCCAGTCCTTGCCGTCCTCGCAATTGGTGCCGGCCATCTCGGACAGAACCTTCTTGATGAGCGTCTGGATCGACTTGGCGAGGTCGCGCCGCTCCTTGGGAGTCAGCTGGCTCGTGCCGGCCCCGTTGGTGCCGCCGAGCGGCCCGCCGAGCATGCGGCCGCCGAATCCGCCCTTCCCCGCGCCCTGCTGCTGGGGATCCCGGGGCTTGAGGACCTCGTCGGCCTCCTTCAGGCGCTTGATGAGCGGATCGAACGAGGACCGACTCTTGATCGCTCCCGCGGTGTTCACGGCCGCCGTGGCCACGTCCAGGACCTCGGATTCGATCAGCTTGTGGGCCTCGGGGAGCCCGCTCTCGTCGCCCAGCTTCGCGATGGCTTCCAGGATCGCGGCCTGGACGTCGGGGAACTTCTCGTTGGGCTTGAGGACGGAACCCAGGGCCTGCGAGGCCTTCTTCTTCTCCTTGTCCTCGGTCCTCTCCCCGAGGCCTTTGGCGGCCGCGATGCGCACGGCCTTTTCCTCGGCCGGGAAGAGCGAGGCGAGCTTCGCCGTGACCCGGTCGCTCTGGATCTGGGAAAGCTCCTCGATCGCCTTCACCTTGGCGTCCGTCTCCTTGGCCTTGTACTCCGTCTTGAATTTCTCAAGGGCGTCGGTCGCGGCCTTGTCGTCTCCGGCCAGGAGCGCCAGGAAAAGGATCGCGGTCATCGCTCGCCTCCCCAGGTATCGATGATCCAACGGGGCCTGCCCGGTGGAATATCCGAGAGGATGGATCCCCCGCAGGGGCGATTATTCCCTACTCCACGATGAAATTCTGCTTGAGCCCCTCGAGACCCCCGGGATCGACCTTGAGCCCGGTCTGGAGATCGTAGACCACCATCCCGAACTTCTTCTGCAGGAGGTCCAGGAGCTGCGTCATCTCCTCCCAGGCCAGGTCGTTCCGGAGGCGCTGGGGGATCGACATCCCAAGGCCGTTCGACGGGGGGACCGGGAAGAGCTCGACCCGTTTCCGGATGGGCAGGATCGCCCCGTGGAGCGCCGCCCAGTCGACGGGTTGCGCCGACTCCGCCACGAGCGTGTAGGCCATCCTACTCCCCCCCTTCCGACATGAACATGATCCCTGCCGCCTGGTCCTTCAGGGCCGCCTTGATCCTCTCGCGCGCGCCGGCCGCCACCGGCTTCTCCCGCTCGTCGAACCAGATCTCCTGGGTGAACCCCGACATCTTCCTTCCGCACCACGCCAGCCTCGCCTGCGCATACCGGAGGGACCGTTCGGCCTTCTCGGTCGTCGAGAGGTCATGCGCGAACATGTGGACGGCGCTCTTCCCCTCGTCGTTCTGGAACTCCGCGGTCGCCCCGCCCCAGTCGAGCGAAAGTGGATCCATGCATCCCCCGTTCATGAATGACCCCGAAGTATACCGCACAATCCCGGAACTCGGACCCTCCGCCGACGTCCAATGGACATGTTCGGAGGCATGACCATGCGCACCCCCCTCTGCGTTCTCCTGATGGCCTCGGCCGCGTACGCCGACGGGATGCTCGTCGACCGCCGCGAGCGCCCCCTGAGCGACTCCTTCGCGGTGAAGAACCACCTCGTGTCGGTCACGATCGACGAACAGCTCGCGACGACCGAGGTCGACCAGGTCCTCCGCAACGTCTCGGGCCATCCGGCCGAGGCGGTCTACCTCTTCCCCGTCCCCGCGGGCGCGAACATCACGGGCTTCGAGATGTGGGTGGGCGACCGGAAGATGGACGGCGAGATCATGGACGCGGCGAAGGCCCGCGAGATCTACCATTCGATCGTCCGCTCGAAGCGCGACCCGGCGCTCCTCGAGTACGTCGGCCAGGGCGTCTACCGGACGAGCGTCTTCCCGGTCGGGGTCGACGAGGAGAAGCGCCTCCGGATCCGGTACACCGAGCTCCTGAAAAAGGAGTCGGGTCTCGTCCGTTACCTTTATCCGCTCAACACGGAGAAGTTCTCGAGGTTCCCGCTCGAGGAGGCGAAGGTCGAGGTCACGATCCGGTCCAAGGGAAAGATCCGGACGGTCTACTCCCCCTCCCACACGGTCGACGTCCAGCGCGCGGGCGAGACGAGCGCCCGGGCGACCTGGTCGGCCCGGCGGGACCTCCCGCGCGTCGACTTCGATCTGTATTATTCCGCCGACGACGCGGCCGTCGGGATGAACCTCCTCACGTTCCGTCCCGTGGCGGACAAGGCCGGGTACTTCCTCCTGCTCGCCTCGCCCGCCCCGCGGACCGAAGGCCCGGTCGAGCCCAAGGACATCGTCTTCGTGCTCGACAAGTCGGGCAGCATGCGGGCCGACCACAAGATGGACCAGGCCAAGGAGGCCCTCTCGTTCTGCCTCCGCAGCCTGAACGAGGGGGACCGCTTCGGCATCATCAGCTTCGCCAGCGGCGTCGACCGGTACACCGATCGCCTGGTGACCTGGAACGAGGCCGAGAAGGAGAAGGCCCTGGGTCACGTCCACCGGATCGAGTCCCAGGGCGGGACGAACATCAACGAGGCGCTCCTCCAGGCGCTCTCGCTCTTCGAGAAGGGCGAGCGGCTCAAGATGATCATCTTCCTGACCGACGGGATCCCGACGAACGGCGTGACGGACCTGGCCGCGATCGTGAAGAACGTCACCGCCGCCAACACGATGAACGTCCGCCTCTTCAATTTCGGCGTGGGCTACGACGTGAACACCATCCTCCTGGACAAGCTCGCCCGCGAGAACCGGGGGGATTCCGACTACGTGAAGCCTAAGGAGAACCTGGAGGAGAAGGTCTCGACCTTCTACACGAAGATCCAGTCTCCGGTGCTGTCAAGCCTCAAGATCGACTGGGGGGAGGTCCGGGTGAAGGACGTCCTCCCCCGGACGGTCCCCGACCTCTTCAGGGGCGGGCAGATCGTGATGACCGGGCGCTACGAAGGCGCGGGCCCCCGGAAGATCGTTCTCACCGGCATGATCCAGGGGAAGGAGGGGCGGTTCGAGGTCGACGCCGCCTTCGACGAGAAATCCGACGGCCTGGGCAAGTTCTTCGTGGAGCGCCTCTGGGCCCAGCGGAAGATCGGGGACATCATCGACCAGATCCAGCTGTACGGAAGGGCCCAGGAGCTGGTGGAGGAGATCGTGGAGCTCTCGATCAAGTACGGGATCATCACCGAGTACACCTCCTTCCTGATCCGCGAGGACGCCCGGCTGGGCGACGGGAAGGACAACGCGCGCCGCGCCGGGGAGCAGCTCCGCAAGCTCGAGAAGGGCGACGGGCCCCAGGGCAACCAGCAGGCCGAGGCCAAGAGGCTCCTCCAGACCGCGGAAAAGGCCGCGGCCCCCGTCGCCGGAGCGGGCTTCGGCCGGTACCGCGACGAAGGAGGCAAGGAGGTCGAGGCGAAGACGGTCGCCAACGTCGGCCGGCGGACCTTCTTTCAGAAGAAGAACGTGTGGCAGGAGGCCGACGTCCCGGAAGACGTGAAGGCCCAGGAGGTGAAATACTACTCCGACGAGTTCTTCAGGCTCCTGGGGGCGCACCCCGAGCTCAACCAGGTCGCCGCGCTCGATTCGGACGTGATCGTGAAGGTCGACGGCCAGCATGTGAAGCTGGCGAAGTAGGGATCCGTCCGCGATTCGCGTCTAGATAGCGGATGGCGAGCCGGGCGGGTTGGATCCTCTTCCTCGCGTGGGCCTCCCGGCTTCACGCCCAGGAGACCGACCGGGTCCATGTCGACCCGGGGACCGGCCAGATCACGCTCGCCGCGCGGAACACCAAGCTCCGGGAGCACGGCAAGGCGCCCAAGTGGGACGTCATCACCGGGATGGTGGCCTATCGCGGTCGGCTCCTCGCCTCGACCACGTTCGATTTCGGCGGGCAATGGGAGCTCTCCCCCTGGGCCTACTCCAGGGGGGCCCAGATCCTCGAGTATTCCCTCGAGAAGGACCAGTGGAGCGTCCTCCGCGATTTCGAGAACTCCATGTTCCTGAACATCCGGGTCGTCGGCGACCGGCTCATGATCCCCGAGTTCTTCCCACTCGAGGGGCGGTCGCGCCTCGTCCACACGTTCGACGGCCGCGAGTGGGGTTCGCTCGGGCTCCTCCCCGAGCAGAACTGGCACGTCATGGACGTCCGGCGCATCCGCGACCGGCTCTACGTCTCGGGCTCCTGGCGGGATCTCGACCCCGAGGCGGCGAAGAAGGACCCGAACTGGTGGCCCGGCTACGGCCGGGTCTTCGAATCCGCGGACGAGGGGAAGACGTGGACCGAAATCCGCCGCACGCGCGAGAACGGCCGTGTCCTCGACCTGGTCGAGTTCCAGGGGAGGCTCTTCGCGTGCGAGCGCGGGATCCAGCTCATCGCCTGGGACGGTGCGACGTGGGAGGAGATTCCGGTCCGCTTCGAAAAGGAGAAGGTCGATCCCAAGCTCGGGAACGGCGGCCTGATCGTCTTCGCCGGGAAGATCCTCGCCCTCAACGCGGAGCTGTACTACGCGTTCGACGGGAAGAAATGGACCTCCCATACTCCCGGCTACCTCGCCGTCTGGGCCGAGGGCGCGAAGCTCTACGGCCTCCGGGACGACGGGAACGTGAGCGTGACGGAGGACGCCGTGAAATGGACCCGCCTCACGACCGAGGGGGTGCCCCCGAAGGAGTTCGACCGGCAGGCGCCCAAGGGCCGGCCGCTCCACCGGGGATCCCTCGCGCTCTTCCACGGACGCCTCTTCGTGGGAACGGGCGCCGAAGGGCGGATCTACGCGGCGCCGTTCGAGGAGAAGGGCTCGTTCGTGTCGAAGCCGGCGAAATTCGAGGGGGGCGACCGACTCACGCTCTCCTGGGAATCGACGGGCCCCGGGACGCGGCTCCAGATCCGGACCGCGGAGCGGGGAGAGGATCTCTCGAAATCCCTCTGGAAGTCCGCGGAGAACTCCCCCGCTTCAGCGTTCCCGTCGTCGTAAAAGCCTCCGGACTGGCCGCCGGCAAAGGTGTCGTCATCTGCAACACCCATCTCGAAGCCGAAGAGACCGCAGCTCAGATGTTGAGCGGCGCCCTTCTCGGAACCCCAGAAACCGAAATCGTCCTCGAAGAGTTCCTCACCGGCGAAGAGCGCTCCTTCTTCGCCCTCTGCGATGGCACCCACGCTATCGAGATCGCCTCCGCCCAGGACCACAAGCGCGTCGGCGAAGGCGACACCGGCCCCAACACCGGCG
>Ga0222749_10001031_pt1 | contig 14914 bp, 11 predicted proteins | sample IncBWH2Mmetat_FD_197234 | JGI IMG/M metagenome (GOLD analysis project Ga0222749, IMG submission 197234) | Metatranscriptome of lab incubated forest soil microbial communities from Barre Woods Harvard Forest LTER site, Petersham... | ecosystem: Environmental > Terrestrial > Soil > Temperate... | reverse complement strand
CGAGGAGGTCGAGGCCTTCGTGAACGACCCCGCCCCCGACGCCTACGAGCGGCTCCTGGAGCGGCTCCTCGCGAGCCCCCAGTACGGCGAGAAGTGGGGTCGGCACTGGCTGGATCTCGTCCGCTTCGCCGAGACGAACGGCTACGAGCGCGACGGCGACAAGCCCAATGCCTGGCGTTACCGGGACTACGTGATTCGATCGTTCAACGAGGACAAACCCTTCGACCGCTTCCTGAAGGAGCAGCTGGCCGGGGATGAGATGGAGCCGCGGAGCCCCGACGCGCTCATCGCGACGGGGTACTACCGTCTGGGGATCGTCGACGACGAGCCGGCCGACCGGGACCTGGCGCGCTACGACGGGCTGGACAGCATCCTCTCGACCACCTCGCAGGCGATGCTCGGGACCACGATCGGCTGCGCGAGGTGCCACGACCACAAGAAGGACCCGATCCCCCAGGAGGACTACTACCGGATGCTCGCGTTCATCCACGGCGTGAATCCGCTGGACCGGGACGGACCCGGCGCGGAGGCCGTGCTGATCCGCGACGAGGAGGGGCACCGCGTCTTCGAGGAGCGGATGAGGACGCTCCAAGAGGAGGAGTCGAGGCTCAAGAAGGAAAAAGGCCCCGCCGACCGGCAAGCGGCGGTGAAGAAGGAGATCGAGGACCTGAAAAAGCATCCTCCGAAGGACGAGAAGACGCTCGCCGTCAGCGAGCCGCTCAAGGGCGAGGACACGTTCCTCCTGCGCCGGGGCAACCCGAAGGTGCCGGGCGAGAAAGTGACCCCCGGGTTCCCGAAGGTGCTCGGATTCCCCGACCCGCCGTTTCCTCCCCCCTCGCGCGGTCGCGTGACGACGGGCCGCCGGACCGCGCTGGCGGAGTGGATCGCGAGCCCGGGCAATCCGCTCACGCCCCGGGTGCTGGCCAACCGCCTCTGGCAGCACCACTTCGGCCGGGGAATTGTTCCGACGCCGAACGACTTCGGGAAGCTGGGAGACCCTCCGACCCATCCGGAGCTTCTGGACTGGCTGGCCAGCGAAGTCCTCGCGCGGGGCTGGAAGCTCAAGGATCTGCACCGGATGCTCATGACGTCCGCCGCGTACCGGATGGCCTCGAGGACCGATCTTGCCACGCTCGCGAAGGACCCGTCGAACGAACTCTTCAGCCGGTTCGGGATGAGGCGGCTCATGGCGGAGGAACTCAGGGACTCGATCTTGACCGCCAACGGGACGCTCAACCTCAAGATGGGCGGTCCCAGCGTCTTCGTCCCGCTTCCGCGCGAAGTGCTCGAGACGTCGTCCACCCCGAAAAGCGTCTGGGGTGCGTCCCCCCCCGGTGAGGCGGCGCGGAGGAGCGTCTACATCAAGGTCAAGCGGTCGCTCCTGGTGCCGATCCTGGCGGCCCACGATTTCGCCGACACGGACTCCAGCTGCGCGCTGCGGTTCGCGACGACGGTTCCGACGCAGGCGCTGACGCTCATGAACAGCGTGTTCATGAACGAACAGGCGGCGATCTTCGCCCGGAGGCTCGAGAAGGAGGCTCCGGGCGACGTCGCGGCGCAGGTCCGGAGGGGGCTCCGCGCGGTGACCCAGCGCGCGCCGACCCCGGGCGAGGTCCGGCGGGGGGTGGCGCTCGTCGACGACCTGAGGAAGGAAGGGCTGGATGCCGGGCGGGCGCTCGCGTCCTTCTGCCTGATGGCGCTCAACCTGAACGAATTCGTCTATCTGGACTAGACTGGCGGGACGGAAAGCACGGACTTTCCCGTCCCGCACCGAGAGGAGCTGGACCATGGCGGATGGCGGACAGTTCTGCGGACGGACGCGGCGGGAATTCCTGTGGCAGTCGGGCGGGGGATTCATGGCCGCGGCGCTCTCCAGCCTGCTGGACGGCTCCTTTTTCGGCCGCCAGGCGCTCGCGGCGGACGGCGCCACTCCGTACGCGAGCCCGTCGGCCCCCCGCCCGCCGCAGTTCGTCCCCAGGGCGAAGAACGTGATCTTCCTCTTCATGTACGGGGGGCCGAGCCACGTCGACACGTTCGACTACAAACCCGAGCTCTATCCCCTCGACGGGAAGACCATCCCCGTCAAGACGTTTGGACGGGGCGGGAAGAAGAACGAGGGGCGGGTCGTCGGCCCGAAGTGGCAGTTCAAGCAGTATGGCCAGTGCGGCAAGTGGGTGTCCGACCTGTTCCCCCACATGGCCACGTGCGTGGACGACATCGCCTTCATTCACTCGATGACCGCCGATTCCCCGATCCATGGCTCCGCCATGCTCATGATGAACAGCGGACGCGTCCTGAGCGGACACCCGTGCATCGGCTCGTGGGTCAACTACGGCCTGGGGACGCTCAATCAGAACCTCCCCGGCTTCGTCGTCATGCTCGACCACACCGGCGGGCCCATCAGCGGGGCGAAGAACTGGTCGAGCGGATACATGCCCGCGTCGTACCAGGGGGTGGTCCTCCGTCCGACCGGCGCGCCGATCCTCGACCTCGACCGCCCCGAGGGGACGAGCGAGGCGGTCCAGCGCCGCATCCTCGACTCCCTCAAGGAGGCCAATGAGGAGCACGAGGCGGCGCGGCCGGGAAACACGAACCTGGCCGCGAGAATCGCGAGCTACGAGCTCGCCTTCAACATGCAGCGGCACGCGCCGGAGGCCGTGGACGTCTCGAGGGAGCCGGACCACATCCGGCGTCTCTACGGAATGGACGAGAAGCGGACGGAGGATTTCGGTCGCAAGTGCCTCATGGCGCGGCGGCTCGTCGAGCGCGGCGTTCGGTTCGTCCAGCTCTATTCCGGGGGCGCCCACAACGACGACAACTGGGACGCCCACACCGACATCGTGAAGAACCACACCTTCCACGCGGGGAACACGGACAAGCCGGTCGCGGGCCTGCTCAAGGACCTCAAGCAGCGCGGGCTCCTCGACGAAACCATCGTCATCTGGGGCGGCGAGTTCGGCCGCCAGCCCACGGCGGAGTATGCGCAGGGGACCGGCCGCGACCACAATGCGTACGGATTCACGATGTGGGTCGCCGGCGGCGGGCTCAGGGGCGGCGTGAGCGTGGGCCAGACGGACGAGCTCGGGAGCGCCGCCATCGAGGATCGCTTCCACGTCAAGCACCTCCATGCTACGATCCTCCACCAGCTGGGCCTCGACCCCAACCGCCTTTCGTTCTTCTTCAACGGACTTGACCAGAAGCTGGTCGGCGTCGAGGGCGCCGAGCCGATCCGGAAGATCATCGCCTAGGGAGAATCCATGAAGCGAATCGCCCCCCTCCTGGCGTTCGGCTGTCTTGCGTTCGCGCAGGACAAGGGGAAGGTCGAACAGGTCGGAACGCCCCGCCGCTTCCTCGCGGCCGACTATCAGCGGGGAAACCTCGCCATTTTTGGCAAGGACGGCAAGGTCGAGTGGTCGGTCAAGATCCGGGACATCCATGATGCGTGGGTCCTCCCGGGCGGGAACCTCCTTTACCAGCAGGGCTGGACGAGGGTAGTGGAGGTGACTCCGGAGAAGAAGGAGGTCTGGGCCTGGGACGCGGCCAAGGCGAACGAGGGCAGGAGGGTGGAGGTCCACTCGTTCCAGCGCCTGGCGGACGGCCTGACGATGATTGCCGAGTCCGGTCCCGGCCGGATCATCGAGGTCGACAAGGACGGCACGATCAAGAAGGAGGTCAAGCTCCCGATCGACAAGCCGGATCCCCATCGCGACACCCGGAACGTCCGCAAGCTCGGGAACGGACACTACCTCGTCTGTCACGAGGCCCTGGCCAGGGTCCGCGAGTACGATGGTGAAGGGAAGATCGTCTGGGACTACGATGCCCGGTGCAAGGTCTACGGGGCGGTCCGTCTGAAGAACGGGAATACGCTCATCTCCGGGGGAGACGGGCACCGGGTCTTCGAGGTCGACCCGACGGGCAAGGAGGTCTGGGCGATCGAGAAGAGCGACCTGCCCGGGATCGAGCTCGCGTGGATGACGCAGGTGGCGCGCCTTCCGAACGGGAATACGGTCATCGTCAACTGCCACGGACGGCCCACCGACCCCCAGATCATCGAGGTTTCCCCCGAGAAGAAGGTCGTCTGGTCGTACCGTGATTTCGAGACCCTGGGCAGGGCGACGCCGGTGGCGGAGATCCTGGACGACCCCGCGAACACTCTCCGATAGGTGGACCTTGGCCGAAAAGACACGTTGGGGGATTCTCGGCACCGGACGCATCTGCCGGTCCTTCGCCGAGGGGCTCGCGGTCATTCCCGAGGCCGAGCTCGTCGCGGTCGGATCCCGGACGATGGAGGCGGCGGCGGGGTTCGCCGGGACCTTCAAGGCGAGGCGGGCGCACGGCACCTACGAGGCGCTGGCGCACGATCCCCAGGTCGACGCGATCTACATCGGGACCCCCCATCCCCTCCACTGCGAAAACACGATCCTGTGTCTTGAGGCGGGGAAGGCGGTGCTCTGCGAAAAGCCGTTCGCGATGCACGAGCGCGAGGCGCGGAGGATGGTCGAGACCGCGCGACGGACGAAGCGGTTCCTGATGGAGGCGATGTGGACCCACTTCCTGCCGGCGGTCGTCCGCGCCTTCGAGCTGGTGGGGAAGGGCGCGATGGGCGACCTCCGGATGGTCCACGCCGATTTCGGGTTCAGGGCGCCGTTCGACCCCAAGGGCCGGCTTTTCGACCCGGCGCTCGGCGGCGGATCGCTCCTGGACGTGGGGGTCTACCCGGTGTCGTTGGCCACGCGACTCCTGGGCGAGCCCACGCGGATCCAGTCGAGCGCCACACTCGGGAAGACCGGGGTCGACGAGCAGGCGGCCATGCTCCTCGAGTACGAGGGGGGGCGCCAGGCCGTCCTCTCGAGCGCCGTCCGGACCGAGACCTCGCACGCGGCGTGGATTTCGGGGTCCGAGGGGCGGATCAAGATCGAGGCGCCCTTCTGGAAAGGTCAGCGGCTCCTCGTCTCCTCGGGCGGCAAGGAAGAGGCGATCGACCTGCCCTTTGAGGGGAACGGCTACCCGCACCAGGCGCGGGAGGTGATGAGGTGCCTGGGGGAGGGCCTGGTCGAGAGCCCCCGGATGACCCACGAGTTCTCGCTCCTGGTCATGCGGACGCTCGACCGCATCCGTGTGCCCTGGGGGATCCGCTACCCCGCGGACGCAACAAAATAGACCGTCCATCCGGGATCGCGTGCTAAGGTGTTCGGGTCCGAAATTGGAGATGGGTCCATGATCAGAGTCCTGTTCGTCGCACTCGCCTCCGGCCTCCTTGCCCTCGGCTGCGACTCCTCGGGACCGTCGGCGGCCGGCGGGAAGGTCAAAGTGGCCTACGTAACCAACGGGATCGACCCGTTCTGGAACGTGGCGGCGGCCGGAGCCAAGGCGGGAGCCAAGGAATTCAACGCCGATGTCGAAATCCTGTTCCCCAAGGACCTGGGGGACCAGAAGCAGATGGTCGAGGGCCTGATCGCCCGGGGGATCGACGGGATCGCCATCAGCCCCATCGATGCGGCCAACCAGGTGGGCTTCATCGACGAGGTGGGGAAGAAGACGAACGTCATCACCCACGATTCCGACGCCCCGGGATCCAAGAGGATCTGCTTCGTGGGCATGGACAACTACCGCGCCGGTCGGGCCGCCGGAAAGCTGGTCAAGGAAACGGTCCCCGGGGGCGGCAAGATCATGATCTTCGTGGGGCGCCTCGAGCAGCTCAACGCCCAGCAGCGCCGACAGGGCGTCATTGACGAGGTCCTCGACCGGCCCCTCCAATCCCTGGATTCGGTCAAGTACGATCCCAACTCCGGCGAGATCAAGGGCGGAAAGTACTCGATCGTCAGCACGCGGACGGACGGATTCGACTACGCCAAGGCGAAGGCCAACGCCGAGGACGCCTTGACCTCCACGCCCGACCTCGCGTGCATGGTGGGGCTCTTCGCGTACAATGCGCCCATGTGCCTCGAAGCGATCAAGGGGGCAAACAAGGTCGGCAAGGTCAGGGTGGTCAGCTTCGATGAGCAGGACGCGACGCTGCAGGGGATCAAGGATGAAGCCGTCTATGGCACCGTGAGCCAGCAGCCCTACCAGTACGGCCGACATTCGGTCCGCATCCTGGCCGGACTGGCGCGCAAGGACCAGTCGGTGCTGCCCCCGAAGGGGTTCCTCGAGGTCGAGATCAAGGTGGTCAGGAAGGACACCGTGGAGTCCTTCTGGGAAGAGCTCAAGAAGCTTCGCCAGTAGGGCATGTCCGACACTCCCCCTGCGCTTCTGGAGGCCCGGGGTCTCGTCAAGCGCTTCCCCGGAGTCCGGGCCCTGGACGGGGTCGGGCTGGCGGTGGGCTCCGGCGAGACCGTCGCCGTCGTTGGCGAGAACGGTGCCGGCAAGAGCACCCTGATGAAGATCCTGGCCGGGGTTCTCTCGCCCGACGCCGGCGAGATCCGGGTGGACGGCCGGCCCGTCACGGTCGGTTCCGTGCGCGCCGCGGAGAGGCTCGGCATCGCGCTCATCCACCAGGAGCTCAATCTCTGCGACAACCTGGATGTCGCGGCCAACGTGTTTCTTGGACGCGAGCCGCGCCGCCGGGGTCTGATGGACGTTGGCCGGATGGAGGACGAGGCCGAGCGGTTTCTCCAAGCCGTAGGCCTGGACGTCTCCCCGCGGACGCTCCTGGGCCGCCTGGCGATTGGCCACCAGCAGATGGTCGAGATCGCGAAGGCGCTCTCGACCGGCGCCCGCCTCATTATCATGGACGAGCCCACGTCGAGCCTCTCGCAGAGGGAGACGGAGCATCTCTTCAGGGTCATCCGCGACCTCCGTTCGCGCGGCGTCGCGATCGTCTACATCTCCCACCGGCTGGGGGAGGTGAGCGAGGTGGCCGACCGCGTCGTGGTCCTCAGGGATGGAAGGAACTCCGGAGAGCTCGGGAGGGGCGAAATCGACCATGCCCGGATGGTGAGGCTCATGATCGGGCGCGAGCTTTCCCAGCTCTATCCCCATGAGCCGCGGGCGCCGGGGCCGGAGGCGCTCGAGGTGAGCGGGCTCCGGACCGCGGCCCACCCCGGCCACGCGGTCTCATTCACGGTGCGCGCCGGCGAGATCGTCGGCGTGGCCGGCCTCGTGGGCGCGGGTCGGACGGAGCTTCTGGGGGCTCTTTTCGGGGTCGAGCGCGCGCGGGGCGGATCGGTGCGGGTGGGCGGCCGGGCCGTCGATTTCCGGCGGCCCCTGGATGCCATCCGGGCCGGCATGGCGATGGTGCCCGAAGACCGCAAGCAGCAGGGGCTCCTCCTGGAAATGGGGGTGCGGGAGAATGTGAGCCTGGCCAGCCTCTGGCGCCGGCGGCTCGCCTGGGGATTCCTGGACCGCGCGGGCGAGCGGGCGCTCGCCGAGGAAATGATCGCTCAACTCCGGATCAAGACCCCGCACGACCGGCAGCTCGTTCAGTTCCTCTCGGGCGGGAACCAGCAGAAGGTGGTCCTGGGGAAGTGGCTGGCGCTGCAGCCCAAGGTCCTCCTGCTCGATGAACCGACGCGCGGGGTGGACGTGGGGGCCAAGCAGGAGATCTACCGCCTGATGGATGATCTGGCCGGCCGCGGGGTCGCGATTCTTTTTGCCTCCAGCGAGCTCGAGGAGATCCTGGGAATGTCGGACCGCGCGCTCGTGATGCACCAGGGCCGGATCGCCGGGGAGCTTCCGCGCGAGAAACTGAGCGAAGAGTCGGTCATGCTCCTGGCGACCGGGGCCGCCGCATGAGGAAGACCTGGGGGGTCCTGGGGATCCTGATCTTCGTCGTCTCCCTCACGGCGATCCTCAATCCGAGGTTCCTGGGGACGGGAAACATTCAAAACACGCTTCGATGGTCCTCCCTTTACGCGATCATCAGCATCGGGGCCGCGTTCGTCATCGTCACCGGAGGCGTCGATCTTTCGATCGGTTCGGTGGTGGGGCTTTCTGGGACCCTGCTTGCGGTCCTCTTGGAGCGGCAGGTCCCGGTGCCGCTCGCGATCGCGATCGTCCTGGCGGCCTCCCTCGCCATCGGGGTGGTCCACGGCCTCCTGATCACGAAGATGCGTCTCCAGCCCTTCATCGTGACGCTCTGCGGCCTCCTGATCTACCGCGGGGCGGCCCGCGTGATCACTGACGACCAGAGCCAGGGATTCGGCAATGCCCACGAGGCCCTGCGCTCCCTGGCGACCGGCATGCCCTTCTCGATTCCCGCGCCGTTCCTGATCATGGCGGCCATCGGGACCGCGGCGGCGATCCTCCTGAATCGGACGGTCTGGGGGCGGTATCTCTTCGCCCTGGGCCGGAACGAACAGGCCGCGCGCTACAGCGGGATCGACACCCACCGCGTCACCCTCCTGGCGTACGTGATCTGCGCCCTTCTTTCGGGATGGGGCGGGATGCTGATGGCGCTGGATCTGAACTCCATCCAGCCGGCGCTTTTCGGGAACTTTTACGAGCTCTACGCGATCGCGGCCGCGGTCCTCGGCGGTTGCTCGCTCCGCGGCGGGGAGGGGTCGATTCTCGGCGTGGTCGTCGGATCCGCGGTGATGCGGGTCCTCTACAATGCGATCAACATCCTGGGGATCCGGAACACGTGGGAGTTCGTGATCATGGGCGCCGTCCTTCTCGCCGGAGTGATGACCGACGAGCTGGTTCGCCGGCTCGTGGCCCGGCGGCGCGCCGCCCGAGAGGCGGAGGAGGCGGGCGGGCATCCCTGATGGAGACGGATCCGATGATCCCGATGTTCATTCCGAGCCTCCTGTCGACCCTCAGGAGCCGCGAGAAAGCCAAGGGGGCGCCGCTCACCGAATCCGAGGTCCTCGAGGTCCGGCACCGGGCCGCCTCGATGATGCTCCGGCTTTCGGAGGCGGCGAAGCTGGTGAAGTCCCGGGGCTACGAGGACCTGGATCCCGATCAGTGCTGGGCGCAGTGGCAGGAGATGAGGAAGGAGCTCCCGGGCCCGGGAGGGGCGTAGTGTAGCCGGAGGGTCCGAGCATGGCCTCACGCCGCGACTTCCTGGGTCTGGCGGGCGCGGGATTCGGGGTCGCGGCGCTCCCCGGAGCCGCCCCGCTCCGGGCCGACCCCCGCCACTTCACCATCGAGAAGATCGACCGGACCAGCGTCCGCGTTCCCTTCCGGGAGATCGTGGCCCGGTCGATGGACCGCGAGCTCCCCCACTGGCGCTATAGCGAGATCCTCGAGGTGCGCCTGGCCTCAGGCGCCCGGGGCTTCGGGGAGTCGATGCTTTTCTACACGTGGGGCCGGACGGAGGACGCCCACGTCCGGCGCGCCCTCGGGAGGAACGCGGCCGAGCTCATGTGGGACGATTCGCTCGGAGCGGGGCTCCAGATCGCGCTTTTCGATGCCGTGGCCCGCACGGCCGGCGTCCCCGTCCACGCCCTCCTCGGACGCAAGGTGAATGCGAAGACGCCGATTTCCTGGTGGAACATCGACATGCCGCCGGAGGACATGGCGTCCGAGTGCCGCGAGGCGCTCAAGCAGGGCTACCTCGCCTACAAGACCAAGGGCCGGCCGTGGTTTGACGTCTGGCGGCAGATGGAGCTGTCCACCAAAGGCATGCCCCCCGAGTTCAGGATCGACATGGATTTCAACGAAACGCTCCTGAACGCCGAGAAAGCCATTCCTGTCCTGAAGGATCTCGCCCAGTATCCGCAGGCGGAAATCTTCGAGGAGCCGATCCCTCCCCGGGATGTCGAGGGCGGCCGCGCGATCGTCGCCGCGACCCCCGTGAAGGTCGCCATCCACTACGGCCGCATTTCCGGCCGGTCGGCGGTCAAGGAGGGCTGCTGCCACGGATTCGTGATGGGTGGAGTGCCGAGACTGGTCATGCGCGCGGGCGGCTTCGGCGCGGAGGCAGTGATTCCCTTGGGGCTCCAGCTGACCGGGACCGGGATCACGGCCGCCTTCTCGCTCCACCTGGGCGGCGTCCTCTCGCACGCGATGTGGCCCGCGATCAACTGCTTCCAGCTTTACGAGCATCCGCTCCTGACGGAGCCCATCAAGGTGGAGAAATCACTCGCCGTCGTGCCCGACGGGCACGGGCTGGGTTACGAGCTCGACCGCGACGCCGTCGCCCGATACCGGATCGAGAAGCCCGCCAGGCGGCCGGACCCCGACCGGCTCGTGGTGGCCAGCTGGCCCGACGGCCGGACGATGTATTTCGCGTCGGGCGACGTGAACTTCGTCCTTCGTCCGGCGATGCAGGGGAAGACGCCCTTTTTCGAGCGAGGCGTGACGACGCGGCTCTGGCCCGACGACGGGAGCGCGCGGTTCCGAGAGCTCTTCGACCGAGCCCGCGGCAACCCGGTGCTGCTTAAGGAATAGCGTCCTATTTCGCTTTCACGTCGTAGCACAGAAGGACGTCCATGTCGCGGATGTAGAGCCTGCCTCCGAAGACGACCGGGTGGGCCCAGGCCGCCGTCGCGCTCCGGTCCGGCTGCTCGATCCGGCCGGACTCCTTGTACCCCTGGGGGCTAGCCTCGACGAGCGCGATGTGGCAGGCGCCGCCCTTCTCGGAGGTCTCGCCGCGGCAGTAGAGGTGGCCGTCGGCGTAGGCGATCGAGCCCTTCCCGACGCACTTGTCTTCCCAGACGACCTTGCCCGTCTTGAACTCGACGCACTTCAGTTTCCTGTCGTCATCGAGCTCGTAAAGATGATCGCCCACGAGGACGACCCCCCCGTGGTGGTTCTTCACCTGCTTGCCCGAATAGACCTCCTCCGTCTTGAACTGGCCGCCGTCGGCCGTGATCTTGAAGGCATTGCAGCCCACCCCGTAGCCGGACGTCACGAACAGCAGGCCGTCCTTGTAGATGGGGGTGGGGATGACGGCGGTCTTCCCCTTCCGGTCGGCGCGCCAGAGGACTTTGCCGTCCTTTGCGGCGATCCCGGCCACGCTCTCGGCGGTCAGGATGACGTACTGCCGTACGCCGCCGATCTCGGCAGGGAGGAGCGAAGTGTAATGGGCTCCGTCCTTGAAGTCCGCACTCTGCCAAGCCGGCTCGCCGGTCTCCTTCTTGAGCGCCACCACGGCCCCCTTGGATCCGCCCGGGGTGCAGACGACGAGGTCCCCGTCCAGGAGAGGCGACTCCGACCACCACCAGCCGGGCCTCTTTCCGCCGAAATCCCTCTGGAGGCTCTTCTGCCATTTCACTTTGCCGCCTTCGGCCTCAACGCAGACGAGGTCGCCACCCTGCGAGATCGCGAAGACGAGCGTCCCGTCCGTGGCCGGCGTGCCGCGCGAGCCGGGGTCCCGGGCCCCGCCCGCCTCTCCGATCTTCGCGGTCCAGACGATCTTGCCGTCGGCCGCCTTCAGGCAGATGATCGAGGAGGAACCCCCGACATCTCCCTGGGTGAAGAGCTTGTCACCGCTGATCGACACGCTGGAGTAGCCTTCGCCGATGCCGGTCGTTTTCCACGCGAGCGGCGGCCCGCCCGCGGGCCACTCCTTCAGGAGCCCGGTGTCGGGCGAAATCCCGTCACGGTTGGGTCCACGCCACTGGTTCCAGCCCGTGTCCCGGGTCTCCAGGGCGAGTGCGGGAAGGACAAAGAGCGAGGCAAGGAGGGCAAAGGCAGTGGCTCGGATCATGGGGGAGGCTCTCCTTAAGGTATTCACTCCCATTTAACACTCCGGCATCCCTCTTGGGTGCGAGCATTCACTGGGCCAGGATCGCGCGGGCCGCGAGAAGGAGCGCATCCGCCTCGGCATCGGTCCCGATCGTGATCCGCAGGGAATCCCGGATCGCCGGTAGCTCGAACCAGCGGACCAGGATCTTTCGTGTCCGCAACCGCCCCAGCCATTCCTTCGCCGGGAACCTCGGCGGACGCGCGAACAGGAAATTCGTGTGGCTCGGGTGGACCCCGAAGCCGAGGTCCAGAAGGCGAGCCCTCAGCCGCTCCCGGGTCGTGATGACGCGCCTGAAATTTCGCCGGTAGTAGGGTCCGTCGTCGAGGGCCGCAAGGGCCGCGACCTGCCCAAGGCCGTTCACGTTGTAGCTGTCGCGGATCTTGTCGAGGGCTGCGATGAGCGGGGTCGGGCCGACGAAGTAGCCGATCCGCTGGAAGCAGAGGGAGTAGGCCTTTGAGAAGGTCCGCGAGACCAGGACGTGCGGGTGGCGAAACGCGAGACCCATCGCGTGCTCGGGCGAAAAATCGACGTAGGCCTCATCCAGGACCACCACCCCTCGAAGGGCGCGGCAGAGGACGTCCAGCTCCGAGGTCCGGTAGCCCCGGCCGCTCGGCGCGTTCGGCGTCGTGACGAAAGTGAGTGCCGCGTCGCGTCGAACCCTCGAATGCGGAGGGAGAGTGAAATCCTTCTCCAGGGGGATGGCCGACCCGCGGGCCCCGTGCATCTGGGCGAGGACGGGATAGAGCGAGTAGCTCGGAACGAACCACTGGATTCGCGCGCCCGGCTCGACAAAGGCGCGGGTGGCCATCGCGAGGAGCTCGTCGGAGCCGTTCCCGACAATGACATTCTCCGGGCGGCAGCCGTGGAATCGTGCCAGCCTCTGGCGGAGCGCCTGAGACGTCGGATTGGGGTAGAGCCGGAGCCGGCCATCGACGGCCGCCTTCACCGCCCGGAGCACCCGCGGTGAAGGAGGGTATGGATTCTCGTTCGTGTTGAGCTTGATCAGGCCCGAGATCTTCGGCTGCTCGCCCGGCACGTAGGCGCGCAGCTTCCGGACGAGTGGACGGATCAGGGGTTTGCTCATGGGCGGGCCGTCTAGAAGAGGACCCCGGCGGGTCCGGGGTCCTCAGGATCTCGATCGGTCGTTCTAATACTCGCGGTCCTTGACGATCCCGGGCTGCGGGATCGGATACCGGCCCTTCGCATCGGGCATCACCGGCGCGGGGCCGTCTACGGTCAGCTTGTCCGTGTTCGGCGACAGTTCGTGCTTCGAATTGAGGATCTGGTCGTAGGTGATCACCTGGCCCGTGTGGGCGGCCATGCGGCCCATCGACGTCACGAGGCTGGCCTCGACGCCCCGCTTGACCTCGTTGTAGGGCTTGTTGTTCCGGATCGCGTCGACCAGCTCCTCCCACTCGAGCCGGTACGGATTCGGCTCGGGCTGGGGGAAGGCCCATGCCGGGTCGCCGGACTGGTCCTGGTTCTTCCAGATCCGGACCTTGCCGGGCGTGTGGCCCGACGTGGAGATGACGGCCGAGCCCTTGGAGCCGTGCGCGAAGCTGGACATCTCGGTGTAGGCGCCGTTCATCGTCCGACCATAGAAGAAGAGCTTCGTGCCGTCGGCATAGGTGTATTCGACGGTGTAATTGTCGAAGTTCTGGTCGATGTCGTCGCCGCGGTAGTGGCGTCCGCCGACGGCCTGCGCCTTCACGGGCCACGAGCCCTTCATCCACGAGCATTCGTCGATCTGGTGGATGTAGAAATCGCTGAAGCAGCCGCCGCTGGCCCACAGGAAGCTGTGGAACCGGTTGATCTGGAAGAGGACCTCGCTCATGTTGGCCGGCTTCGGGCCGGAGAACGCGGAGCCGACGGGCCCGTGCATGCGGTAGGCGCGCATCGCGATCACGTCGCCGATCTCCCCATTGGCGATCCGGTCCTTGAGCTCCCGGCGGCCCTTGCAGTGCCGGATCATGAGGCCCACCCCGACCTTGAGGTTCTTCTTGGTCGCCTCCTCCGCCAGCTCGAACATCCTCCGGCTCGTGGGCCCGTCGGCGGTGACGGGCTTCTCCATGAAGACGTTGAGCCCCTTTTCGATCGCCTTTTGGAACATGACCCATCGGAACGCCAGAGGGGTGGTCAGGATCGCGATGTCCCCCGCCTTCAGGCAGCCCATCGCCTTGTCAAAGGCGTCGAAGCCGACGAAACGGCGATCCTGCGGGACGTCCACCTGCCCGACGTAGCTGTCGTTGAGGACCTTGTGCGCGTTCTTGAGCTTGTTTTCGAAGACGTCGGCCATCGCGACGAGCTTGATGGGGCCGTGCTTGCTTTGGGTCGTCAGGCAGTCCGCCGCGGCGCCCGTGCCCCGGCCCCCGCAGCCGATCAAGGCGGCCTGGACGGTCTCATCGGCCCCTGCGTGGACGTAGGGGATCGAGGAAGCGGAGAGCGCCGATGCGGCGGCGATCTGGCCGGTGCTCTTGAGGAAATCGCGGCGGCTCGGGGCTGTTTCGGCGCTCATGAAGGGTCCTTTCTCTAGGTCCATCTTCCTTCTATCAAACGCCGCCCCCGCTGAAAAGTCTTATTCAAGGACGGGGCGAAGGCCCGGCCTCGGGGTCGCCCCGGGGGGATACGTCAACGCACTGTCAACGCACTTCCGGACGCGCGCCAGGGTCGTTATAATCCTGCTGATCAACTGAGGAACGCCGGCATGACGCTGCTCTTCCTGGTCCTGGCCGCGGTGCAGGAGCCCCAAAGCGAGACCGTCACGATCCCCGACACGGGGTTTACGTTCGAGATGGTCCGGATCCCGGGAGGGAAGCTGAAGACGGGCGGCCGGGAGATCGAGCTCAAGCCCTACTGGATCTCCCGGGACGAGGCCTACTGGGAGTCGTTCGAGGCCTATTTCTCAAGCCGAAAGGCGATGAAGGTCGACGGGGTCACGCGGCCGTCGCAGCCGTATGAGCCGCCCAACGGCCAGATGGGAACCGGACGCCACCCGGCGGTCGGCATGCGCTGGCACGGGGCGATGGGGTACTGCGAGTGGATCTCGAAACTGACCGGACAGCGATTCCGTCTCCCCACCGAGGCGGAATGGGAATACGCGGCGCGCGCGGGATCGGCTGCGGATGCGCCGGGGATACCCGGCGACTTCGCTTGGTGCAAGGAGAACGCCGGCGAAAAGACCCACCCGGCCGGCGGAAAAAAGGCGAACGCGTTCGGCCTGCACGACATGCTGGGGAATGTCTGGGAGTACTGCCTGGAGCCCTACGCCCCACCCGACTTCGG
>Ga0222749_10001025_pt1 | contig 14951 bp, 11 predicted proteins | sample IncBWH2Mmetat_FD_197234 | JGI IMG/M metagenome (GOLD analysis project Ga0222749, IMG submission 197234) | Metatranscriptome of lab incubated forest soil microbial communities from Barre Woods Harvard Forest LTER site, Petersham... | ecosystem: Environmental > Terrestrial > Soil > Temperate... | reverse complement strand
GGTACTCCACGCCCGGGACCCCCGGGAAGCCGGTGTGCATGAGGTACGTGCCCCGGTCGTGGGCTCCCTCCATCGTCTTCATGGAACGGACGACTGCGAGGTGTTTCATTTGCCCCGCGCAGACCGGGAGGAGCTCCGTGAACTGGACACCCGGGACGGTCGTATCGATCGCCTTGAGCGGACCGCCATTCTTGTGACCGGGCTTGGGATCGAAGGTGTCGATCTGCGACATCCCCCCGCCCGTCCAGATCCAGATGACCCCTTTGGCGCGGGGCCGGCCCGCCTGCCAGACGTCCGCCTTCGCGCTGAGCCCGGCCAGACCGGCTCCTGCAGCCAGGCCTAACGTGAGGAATTCTCTTCGATCCATCGCTCCACCCTTCGCCGCTCCCTGATTATGCTCCGGGGGCAGCCCCTGCCGCGTCCTCCGGCGGGATAAAGGGCCAGCGTCGCGTCCAGCGCGACCAGATGAGGAAACAGAGGACACCCCCGGCCAGGGTTCCCAGACCCACCAGGAGCGGCTTCCGGTCGTTGGTCGCGAAGACGAACACCCAGCCCACCAGCGCCAGGAACGCAGGGAGCGGGTAGAGCCAGATCCGATACGGGCGCTCCAGGTTCGGCGCCCGGCGCCGGAGGAGCATCACCGCTCCGATCTGACCGATGAACTGCACCAGGATCCGTGTCGTCAGGAGTGAATCGATCACGTCCCCCAGGGGAAAGAACGTGCACACGATCGAAATCACCCCCAAAAGGAGTAGCGAAAAGTGCGGGAACATCTTCGTCGGGTGGAGCCGCCCGAACACCCCGAAGAAATAGCCCTCCCGCGCCGCGGCGTACGGGATTCGCGAATACCCCAGGAGAAGCGCAAAGACCGACCCGACCGTCGTCGCCAGCACGAGGATCGTGAACACCCACGCGACGGGGTGGCCGTAGATCCTCGCCATCAGCGTCGAAGCGATCGGTGCGGGCGGATCGGTCGCGGGGACGAACTCTCTCCATGGGACGACGCCGATGATCGAGAAGTTGATCCCGATGTAGATGAGCGCCACCGCGAGCAGGCTCACGAGGACCGACCGCGGAATGACACGGCCGGGATCCCTCACCTCTTCGCCGATGTAGCAGACATTGTAGTACCCGAGATAGTCGTAGATGCCAATCCTGGACGCGGCGCCCAGCCCCATGAGCGCGCCCCAGGAGAACCCGAACGCCCCCGGCGGAAAGTCGAAGGCAACCTTCGGGCTGAAGTGGAAGGCGCCGGTCACGATCACCCCCCCCACCGTCACGAGCGTCACGATCCAGAGCCCCACCGACAGGATCCCGACGGAGGTGATATGGCGGTAGAGAAGGAGGATCGTCACGACGCCGAGGGCCGCCATCACGACCCTCCCCTGGGCCGGACTCATGCCGGGCCAGAGGTAGGCGAGGTACTGGCTGAAGCCGATGTACCCCGAGGCGATCTCAAGGGGGCCGCTCAGCATGAACTGCCAGATGAAGAGAAACGCCATCATCCGGCCCCAGGTCTCGCGGCCGAATCCCTCCCGGAGATAGACGTAGCTCCCGCCGGTCCCGGGGAACGCCGCGCCCAGCTCGCTCCAGATCATGCCGTCGGGAATCGTGACGAGGATCGCGACGAGCCACCCCAGCATCGCCTGGGGTCCGCCCCCGTTCAGCTTCTCCATGAGGATCGGGATCGTGATGAACGGGCCGATCCCGATCATGTTGATCATGTTGAGGGCCGTTGCCTGGAGAAGGCCGAGGCGGCGCTCGAGATGGGGCCCCGCGGCGGGAGGAGTCACCGGGGCGGCCGGATCGGTCACTCCCTTCCTTACGCGGAGGTGAAGGCTCCGGTTGCGCTACCAGCCCAGCTCCTTCTTGATCGCCGCGGTGAGCACGTCGGCCATGAGCTTGTGCGTCTTGACGCTGGGGTGCCAGTCTCCGCCGATCCCGTTCTTCTGATCCTGCGGCTCGAACTCGACGTAGTGCACCTTCCGGTCGCCCTCCTTCTGGAGCGACGCCACGATCCCCTGGTTGTAGCCGCGAATCGTCGAAAGCGCCTTCCGCCCCGGCGGATAGCCGTCGCTCATCATCGATCCCACGGCCAGAAATACGTGGCATTGCGGATAGTGGGTTCGGACTCGCTTGATGAAGGCCCCGTAGGCATCGGTCCATTCCTTCTCGCTCGGGTTCTTCGGGCCGAAATCGTTCGTGCCCAGGTTCACGACGACCGCGTCGGCCGTCCAGGCCGAAAACTCCCACTTGCTCTGCGGATCATTCGGAAGTGCGAGGTCATAGAGGAGCGGAATCGCGTTGCTTCCGAAGAGCCACTTGCCCGACCAGGCGACCGCGACGTACTCCGCGTTCAGCTCGCGCGCGGCGACGGCGCCGTAGGCGAGGTAGTGGTTCTCCGTTCCAGGAGCGAACTTCTCGTTCTGGCTCGCCGACTCGTTCCCGTATCCGCAGGAGATCGAGTCGCCGACGATCTCGATCCGGCGCTTCGGGCGCGCAGGGAGCGGAAGAAGCTTTCCCCGGGAAAGCTGCAGTCCCAGGAACTGGGTCGTCCCGACCAGCGGCTCCGTCCTCTTGAAGAGCTCGATCGTGTGCTCCCGGTCGGGAAGGCCGGAGCCCGCGGGGTAGACCGTCTTCAACGGGTCGGCCACGATGACCGACGCCGGCTGGCCATCGATCACGACCTGCCACTGGTCGTTCCCGGAGAACTTGAGGAGCGCGTTCACCGAGGTTCCCTGGAATCTCGCGAGGATCGCGCTGCCGGCCCAGGCCGCGCGGGGACCCCCGGGGTCCCGGGTGTCCCACCGGCCGACGTACCGGATCGCGGGATCCTTGCTCGACACCTCCACCGGGAGCGCCTGAAGCGGGGCCAGAAGCACGGCGGCGAGCAAGAGCTTCATCGGGATCTCCTTTGGGGCCTACTCCTGATACCGCAAATCCAGCGGTCGGGGTATCATACAGGACATGAAACGGATCCGCCTCCAGTACGGCGCGGACGGGATCGATCTCGAGACCGACGCGCCCAACGTCACGGTCGTCGAGCCGCGGTTCGTCCGGGGCCTGCCCGACGAGGAGTCCTCGTTCCGGGACGCCGTCCGCAAACCGATCGGCACGAGGCCCCTCCGGGAACTGATCGCCGCAGGGGACCGGGTCGCGGTCGTCATCCCCGACATCACGCGTCCTCTCCCCTCCGAGCGCCTCCTGCCGTGGCTCTTCGCCGAGCTATCCCACGTCCCGGCCTCGAACTTCACCCTCATCAACGGGACGGGGTCGCACCGGGCCAATACGGGGGCCGAGCTCGAGAAGATGGTGGGCCGCGACGTGGTATCGAGGTACCGGATCGTCAACCACGTCGCGCAGGATCCTTCCTCGCTCGCGGTTGCAGGAAGGACCCCCGACGGCCGGACCGTCTCGATGACGAAGGAGTACGTCCAGGCGGACAAGCGGATCGTCCTCGGTTTCATCGAGCCTCACTTCATGGCGGGCTTCTCGGGGGGATTCAAGGGCGTCTTCCCCGCGATCGCCGACATCGAGGCGATCACCCACTACCACCGCGCGGCGGTGATCGCTGACCCGCAGTCGACGTGGGGCGTCCTTGAGGGCAATCCGACGCAGGCCCAGATCCGGGCCAACGGTTCGCTCCTTCCACTTCACTTCTGCATCAATGTCACCCTCAACAAGAAGCGGGAGATCACGGCGTACTACTGCGGCGACCCGCTCGAGGCCCACGTGAAGGGCTGCGCCTTCGCGAAGGAGACCGCGATGGTCGCGTGCGACAAGCCCTTTCCCGTCGTCGTGACGACGAACGGCGGCTACCCGCTCGACCAGAACCTCTACCAGGCCGTCAAAGGCATGTCGGCCGCGGCACAGGTCATCTCCGACGGCGGCTACATCCTGACGGCGGCACGGTGCAACGACGGCTTCCCCTCCCACGGCAATTTCAAGAAGCTCCTGTTTGAGCACGGGACGCCGAAGGCGATCCTGGAAACGGTGCTTGCGCCGGGCTTCTCGATGTTCGACCAGTGGGAGGCGCAGATGCTGGCGATGATCTTGGTACGCGCCCGGACGGGCCTGTACAGCGAGATCCCCCCCCAGGACGTGCGCCGCGCCCACGTGGAGCCGGTCGCCGATGTGAGCGCCCGTCTCGCGGAGGAGCTCAAGCGGGTCGGACGCGACGCGCCCGTCGCGGTGCTCCCCGAGGGGCCCATGACGATTCCGTTCCTCCGCCGCTGAAATCGGCGTCCCGGCGCGCCGGACCGGACCGCCCGTGAATTCCGTCCGCCCCCCCCCTCGCCAGCGCCGGATGGATCGTCGGCAGGGGTTGGAACGGGCGGGATCTCCCGCCGTCCGGGGGAGCCGCGTTCGGCCCGGATGCCCTTGACTCGGCACAACGCGGGCGGATACGTTGGCGGCCATGAATACCGAGGACACCGGCCTCCAGGTTCCCTTTGAGATTGCGGATCTGACGATGATCCCGGGGGTCCCCTGCCCCTGCGGAACGAGCCGGCGGGCGTTCATGCGGTCCGATAACCAGCTCGTGAGCGTCCATGTCGTGGACATCAGCAAGGACGCCCGGGCGCACTACCACAAGCGCCAGACCGAGACCTACTACTTCCTGGAGGGGGAAGGCATGATGGAGCTCGACGGAAAGCTCTACCCGGTGAAGCCGGGCATGTCCGTGATGATCCGGCCCGGAACGCGGCACCGGGCCGTGGTCGGCCCGACGCCGATGAAGATCCTCAACATCGTAACCCCCCCCTTTGACGAGGCGGATGAATGGTTCGACTGATCGCGCCCCGTCCCCGGGTTGCGGTCAGGGGGAGGCGGTAGCAGCCGCTTCCCTGTGTTTTCATCGAGCCGACCGGCGGACCCCCGGATCCACCCCGGGTGGGGAGGGCTCGATCGGCTGGCCAATCCGGCCGTGCTCCGGTATGCTGGGGACCCGTGCGCCTCATTTCCTGGAAAGCCGCCGCGACCACCCTCCTCTCCTGGGCCGCATGGACGCCCGCGGAGGGCCAGGTGGATTCCCGGCTGCTCACCGAAAGGTGGAAGGACGGGGACCACTGGGCGGACACCTGGGACAAGCCGCTGGTGATCCCCCGCGGCCAGCTCGAGGACGGCGGAGGCGGCCTCCAGGTGTTCGACTGGGATTCACGCGGGAGGATCAAGGTCGACCGAACGGAACGCGACCCGGACGGCTGGATCGGCTACCGGGTCCTCACGATAGACATCCATTCCCGGCAGGAGGTCCTCAACCACGTCTTCACCGACCTGGCGCTCGGCTTCGCGGCGAAGCTTGGATCGCTGGGGGACCAGTGGATGCTCTCAGCCTCCGCGGGTGCAGGGACGGCGAATGACGGCCGTTTCGACCGCACTGACACGTACTATCCGGTGGCCGCGATCGACCTGGCGCGGGGGGCTGGCGACGACCCCCGATGGCACGTCGGGTTAAGCCTGGATGGAAACCGCACCCTCTTCCCCGATGCCCCCCTCCCCTACGCGACCTTCGAGAAAACGGTTGCTCCCGGTCTGGAGCTCCGGATCGGGATCCCCGAGTCCCAAGTGGTCTGGAAACCCTGCGATTCCCTCACCGCAACGGCCCTCTGGGAATTCCCGACCAACGCCTTTGCACGCTTGGACATGGCCCTGGTCGGAGGATTCGGCCTCTTGGCGGAGGTCCGCCATCAGACCGACGGCTTCCACCTGCGGGATCACGAGGAGACCCGGCTCTTTTACGAGCTCAACACCGCGGAAATAGGCGTCCGGTACATCGCCTCCTGGATCGACCTCTCCCTCTCGGGGGGCGTGGCGTTCGATCAGAAGCTCTTCACGGGATTTGACCTTCGGCGTCGGAGTTCGCTTGCCTCGCCGGAGGACCGTCCGTTCGTGGCTCTTACCGCGCAGGGGACGTTCTGATCAGTCGGGCGACTCCGCGCCCACGCGGCGGTAGTAATCGATCGCCGCCCCGAAGGCCTTCTTCGCCTCCTCTCGCTCGGCCGGGAGGATGCTATTCGCCCGAACCCGCCAGAGCTGCTCGATGCAGCCGATGCACCAGAGCGCGTCCTTCCGCGAGGCGCGGATCGGCTTGCCGCCGACGATCACGTTAACGGGATTCGTGTGCATCTGCGGGAAGTACCGGAGCGCCACCCAACTCGACCGCTCGACCGCGATCCTCCAGGAAAGCTCGTGCTCCCGCCCGTCGGCCGGCACGTCCTCCGTGGCCGCCACGCGGCCGTTCACGATGAGCTCCAGCCGCCGAATTCCGGACGCGACCGCGCGTCCCGGATGGAGATCCACTGTATCGCCCACGATCCTCCTACCCTCGCGGGGAGCCACGGAGCCGTACGGGGTTTCGAGCGGGGTCTGGGGCGAGAACGCCACCGTCGCCTTCGCCCCCACCGCCCCCGCCCCCGCCAGCGTCACCTCGTCGCCCGGCTCCTTCCCCTGCACCTCGAAGGCGAGCGCATGGGCGTATCCGTCGGAGACGTACGAGCGCCCTTTCGCGATTCCCTGGCACCACGCGGCGTAGTCGAGGCTCCTGACCTTGCCCAGCTTCACATAGACGCGGCCTTGCCCCACGCGCGTACCGCTCATGCAGGGGAAGTCGGTCTCTCCGCTCACCTTGACGGGGAGCCCGCAGTTCATCAGGTGGTACCACGCGTTCCACTCGGGAAGGCGCGCGGTGTCCATCGCACTGATGAAGTCGCAGAGTCCCTGCGGTGCCGTCACGAAGATCTCCATCGCTCCCACGCTGTTCATCTCCGGGATCGCCAGGTTCGGAAGCGCGTCCGCAACCCGATCGACGCTCCGGGAGAGCTCCGGGAGCGTCAGGACCCCATCCCGGTCCGTATCGATGGCATCAAACTCCTCCGGCAGCAGGCCCCGGTCCGCCTCATCCCTGGAGACCCTTCCGTCCCGGTCCAGGTCGAGCTGATCCATCAGGCGCCTCGCCGCGTTTTCGGGCGAGATCTGGAGGCCGCTCGCCGAGTGGGCGTAGCCCGTCACTCCACCCTGCGTCTTCGCCCAGCGCAGGACGGGGGTGGTCCACGAGGGCCAGTTCTTCGAGCCATCCGCGCCCGGATAGATCTGTTCCCTTAGGTTCAGGAGGCAGACATGGCCCAGCGCCTGGGATCCGAAGCCGCTCACTTCGATGTCGTACTTGAGCAGCGTCCGGGGCTCGCTCACCGGGTTTACTCCCGGCGAGAAGAACTGCCGCTGGAAGTCGAAACACGGGCCCCAAGTCAGGATGCATCCGACATTCAGCGCCTCTCCCTTGACCTGCCGGAACATGTCTTGGGCGAGGACCCCCTCGGTCGGCTTCGAATAATGCGCGCAGCCGGCCGCGTGGATGTGGTGGTCCCCGCACCAGAAGCCGCGCGCCATCGGATCAACCCAGCGTTCCAGCCGAACCTCGATCGAGGTCCCGCCCCGCTCTTCCACCCACACCTCGCGTTCGAGGTCCCGGTATTCCGGTCCGCGACCGTACCGCATGATCACCTTCCCGGGAGGGAGGAGGACGCTCTCTCCGTCGTGCCGGTAGATTTGTTTCTGGAAGAAGAGGTCGGGGGCGAGCCTCTTGGGCTGAGAGGGGTGGACTCGGCCCGCGGCGTCGACGAAGACGAACCGCCCCGTCGTGGGCGTCCCGTCGGCGTCCCGGATGGCGAGCCCGACCCGAATCGCGGGGCGAGCGTCGAAATCGACCCTGCCGGCCGCCCCGTCCACCTCGATGTCGGCCGTATGCCGTCCGCTCACCGCGCAGTAGACGAGGAGGATCGCGTACTCGACCCCGAGGCCGGAGAGCGCCGGAGCCATCGGGGCCGTCCCGACGAACTCAAGATCCAGAAACCGGTCAGGGTCCCCCTTGGAATTCTCGTTCTCCCGGAGCCGCTGCTGGTCCTGCCGCTTCATGCTGAGTTCGGCCACGCCAGCGTAGACCGGCCCGGCCTGGGGACTCGTTACCCGGAGGGACGTTGTGACCGCCGTGGGATTGACGACTTTCACGACCAGCGGGGTATACCCCGCCTGCTGGATCTCCGCGGACCCCGGACCGCGAAGCGTCCTGACGCCGGGGGTCACGAAGAGGAAGGTGATCGGGTCCAGGGCCTCCTGGATCCTCTTCGCGTCCTGACCGGCCGCCTCGAGCGCCCTCTTGACCCGGTCGGGAAGGGGGTGCCCCAGGGACTCCAGCGCCTGCCCCAGCCGCGCGACGTTGGCGGCCAGCGGCTGGCCTTCGACCTCGACCAGCTCCTGGCCCAGCAGGAGCGCCAGGGCCGCGGCGGTCACCTAGCTCCCCTCGGGCGACTCTGCCGCGATCCGGCGATACTGCTCCAGGACCCGATCGAACGTCGTCCGGGCCTCCTCGATCTCGCCCGGCGCGATGGCTGGTTTCGGTCCCGCCCCCCGGACCCGCCAGAGCTGCTCGATCACGCCGATGCACCAAAGCGCGCTCTTCCGGGACGCCCGGATCGGCTTCCCGGCCACGATGACGGTCACCGCATTCGTGTGCATCTGGGGGAAATGGCGGAGCGCCACCCAGCTCGACCGGTCCACCCTCACTTCCCAGGAAAGCGAATGTTCCCTGTCGTCGGCCGGCACCTCCTGCGAGGCGGCAACCTGACCATTCACGATCAGCTCGACTCGTTTGGGGCCCGCCGGAATGGTGCCGGCCCCGGGGGCGCTCCCCAGCGGCATCTCCGACGCGAAGGCCACCTTGGCCTTCACGGTCACCGCACCGGGGGCATCCAGGTCGACCTGGCTCCCCGTCGTCTTGCCGCCCACCGAAAACTCCAGCGGGTGGGCATAGCCGTCGGAGACATAGCTCCGCCCCCGGGCGACCCCTTCGCACCACCGGGAGTAGTCAATACCGTCGATCTTGCCCATCTGGACGTAGACGCGGCCCTCGCCCACCCGGCGGCCGTCGACGCACGGGAAGTCGGTCTCACCGCTGGCCTTGAGCGGGAAGCCGCAGTTCATGAGGTGGTACCAGCAGTTCCATTCGAACTGCCGCTGCGTGTCCATCGCGCTGATGAAATCGCACAATCCCTGGGCGGTGGTCACGCAGATCTCCTGGGCGCCGATGCCGTCCATGTCGGGGATCGCATAGTGGAGCGTCCGGTTCTTCACGCGAGCGATGCTCGCGGCCATCTCCTCCGCGGTGATCGCACCGTCCCCGTTGGCGTCGATGACGGCGAAGTCCTCGGTCAGGAGCCCCTTGGCGGCCTCTTCGGGACTGACCTTCCCGTCGCCGTCCGAATCGAGCTGGGCGACCCAGCGCTTCGCGGTGTTCAGATCGTTCCTGATTTGAAGGCCGTTGCCTGAATGGGCGTAGCCGGTGTACGCGCCCTGGGCGTGGGCCCACTTCATGAGCGGGGTCGTCCACGTGGGCCAGCCCTTGGTCTTCGTGCCGTCGGAACCCGGGTACGTCTGGTCCTTGAGGTTGAGCAGGCAGACGTGCCCCATGGCCTGGGAGCCGAATCCGCTCACCTCGACGTCGTATTTGAGCACGGTGAAGGGCTCCGACAGTTTGTTGGCCCCCGGCTCGAAGAACTGCCGCTGGTAGTCGTAGCACGGACCCCACGTCAGATTGCATCCGACGTTCAGCCCTTCGCCCTTGACGTGCAGAAACATGTCGGGCGCGTGGACGCCCTCCGTCGGATTCGTGTAGTGCTGGCATCCCGCCGCGTGGATGTGGTGGTCACCCGAATAGAAGCCATACTCCATCGGATTGACCCAGCGCTCCAGCTTGACCTCGATCGCCGCCCCCCCCTTTTCGGATACCCGGATCGTCCGGCTCCTCTGCCAATACTCGGGTCCGCGTCCATATTCCATCGCGAACTCCCCGGGAGGAAGCAGCACGACGCCGCCGTCATGCCGGTAAATCTGCCTCTGGAAGAAGAAGTCGGGCGCAAGCCGCTTGGGCTGCGGGGGGTAGACGTGGCCCGCCTTGTCGGTGAAGGTGAACCGGCCCGTCGTCGGCTTCCCGTCGAAATCCCGGATCGAAACCGTGACCGGGATCGCCGGCCTGACTTCAAAGAGCACCGGCACCTCGGCGCGGAAGCCCAGATCCTGGGTCCCCTGACCGACGTCGAACCCGAGCGTGGCTTCGCGCTTCCCTGATTCGCTGCTGTAGACGAGCGCGACCTGGTACTCCACCCTGAGGCCGCTCAGGCCGGCGGTCATCGGGGCGGCCACGAACATTTCCACCTGCAGGAACCGGCCCGGGTCGCCCCTGGGGTTGTCCTTGCCCCCGGTCATGACCGGCCCCGACTGCGGGCTCGAGATCCGGAGCGCCGACTTCACCGGGCTGTCGTTCACGACCTTGACCAGGATCGGCGTCCACCCTCCCTGCTGGAGACGCGCTTCGCCCGGACCCCGCGCCGCCTTGACCCGCGACTCGGGGTTGATGCCGATGACCACGAGGGCGTGGCGATCAAGCGCCTCCTGGATCTTTTTCGCGTCCTTCCCGGCATCCCGGAGGGCCGCCTGCGTCCCGGCCGGAAGGGGCGCTCCCAGAAACTCAAGCGCCGACTGGAGACGCTCGACGTTCGCCGCAAGAGGCTGGCCCTCAACCTCGACCGCAACCTGATAGGGTGCCATGAGTGCCGCGAATGCAAGGATCGTCATTCTCCTACCCTCACGTGGAGCCGCGCGATGGCCCGGACACCGTCGGCAGTGACATTCTCGACCTTCACAAGGTAATGACCCGCTTTAGCATAGCGGTGGATCGCGTCCGCATAGCCATTGGGCGCGTGCTGGACGGCATTGCCGTCGGATCTCACCTGGACCGGCGGCGTCCCGTCGCCGAAATCCCAGGTCTCGCCCGGCTCCTTGGTGCGAAAACTCCGGACTCGGAACGTCACCGGGTCATCGGGCCGGATCCCGAAGGTCGGAGCGTAGTTCGCATGGATCGACGGCGGGAACGTCGTCGGATGCTCCCGGTCCAGCACATGGACGACGGGGAAGTCGTAGTCGACGCGGCCCGCGGCATCCGTCACCTTGACGACTTCCGCGTACACGCCCGGTTTCGGGTAGGTCCGCTCGACTACCGGGCCCGTCCCCGTGCCGCCCTCGCTGAACGTCCACTCGAACTTGAGGTCGCGGCCATACGAAAGAGACGCATCGAGCGTGGTCTTCTGGCCCGCCCAGAGGAGATGATGGGGACGGGCGACCGCGATGAGCCCGGTCGGCCGCTCGCGCAGGTAGGTTTCCCAGAGGAACGCGTAGGCGTCCTCGATCCCCCACTCGCCCGAGGGCTGGCGACGCGTGACATCGAAGTGGAGATGGGACCACCCCCCGCTCCCGCCCTCCTTTCCGAGGACTCCGAGTTTCTGCCCCATCTTCACCTTCGCGCCGGGGCGGACCCAGTCCTCGAAGAACTTCAGGTGGCTGTACCGGTAGTACCAGCCGCGGGTGTCCAGGACGTAAATGACGTCGTACCGTTTGTCGACGGGCGTGTCCTTCTCGTGGCCCGCGAGCACCTCCTTGCCGGAGGAGGCGATGAGGCCGTCGGTCGCCGCGACGACGTCCACCAGTCCTTCCGAGCCGCCGATGTCGAAGCCGTAGTGGTAGTAGATGTCCTTTTTCGCGGGCTCGTCGCCTCCGTCGACGTAGGTGGGCTCATTCCCCATCTGGGTGTACGTCGCGAACCACCGCTGTTTCGCCGGATAGGCGAACGTGCCCGGCGGGATCCAGGCCGAGCCCGCCGGCCAGAGGCGGATCCGCGCGTCCTTCCGCAATCCCCAGACGTTCTTCCGGGCCTTGGCGAGATAGCCCTTGGTGATCGGGCAATCGATCTGCACGCCGCCGAACGGGACCGGAAGGTGGTACGTCCCCGAGACGAGGGTGGTGGCCTCGCCGTTCACCTCGACCTTCACCTCGGCGCGGCGGACGGCGCCGTTCACGTCGTCGACGATCTCGTTGAGCCCGAGCAGCTTGACGCGGACCTTGGATCCGGAAAGTTCGGCTTCCTGCGATTCGCCGATCGAGAGATCCAGCGCCTGGTGGAGGACCAGCTCCTCGGAGGATGTCCGCGCGGCGACGAGGAGAGCGAGGGCCGCGATTCGAGCCGTGTGCACCAGAAACCTCCCCAGCCGGTGACCCCGCCCCCTATTCTACGCCCATTCCCCCGGTGGGGTTCACCTGGGGGATCAGGCCTTCGAATCCTCGAACGGGCATCATGGCCAGGAACGTCAGGGCCGCGATGAGCACGACGTACTGCAGGAGGCCCACGAGATCCGGCTTCTCGACAGGTTCGGCGATGATGGACCGATAAAGAGCGCAGACAAGAATGGCCAGCAGCAGGAGCGTGAGGCTTCCCTCACTAAGGAACAATAGCGCCGCGCCGACCGCGGTCGTGGCCACCCAGCGCTGGCTGCGCGTGAGCGACCCGAACCCGCGGCTTCCGTCCAACTGCCACACGGGGATCATGTTGAAGAGATTCAACACCGCACCGGTTTTTCCGATGCCCGCCCATATGGGTGCGCCCGTCGCGAAGAACGCGATGTAGGCCGCGATCGAGGCGCCCAGGCCCCAAAGCGGCCCCGCCAGCCCGACGCGTGCGTTCTCCACAGGATTGGCCGGGTACTGGCGCAGCCTTACAAAGGCGCCCAGCCCCGGGATGAACATCGGCGCGTCGGCCCTGATCCCGTACGCATGCAGCTTGGCGACATGGCCCATCTCGTGGATGTACATCGAAACGATGAATCCGCCGGCGAATTTCCAGCCCCAGAGGCTCCAGTACACGCCAAAGGCCGTGAACATGGAGACGAGGGTGCTCATTTTCGTGAGCCCCAGAAGAAGCAGTTTCCCCTTGGTGAGAATAAAGGCGATGACGATCTTGAACTTCCAGAGGAACAACCCGAGGGCACCGGCGCCGGCCGCACCCCGGGCAACCGCGGATGGGTGTTTTGACTTGGCTGCCGACGAGCCTGGCGCGAGTCCGCTGATCCGGGCCGAGATCACGACGTATTGCTTCGAGTCCGAGGGCAGGTAGGTGAGCGCGTCACGCCACGCGCCCATGGCGGCGACCGCGTCTCCCGCCTTCTCCGCCCGCTCCGCCTGGGCGGCGAGTTTCTTGAGCTCCTCGGAATAGACCAGCCGGCGGCAGGAGGGGCAGGCGAGGAGGCCGGGGGCGACCTCCGTGCCGCAGTCGGGGCACACCGCGTCAGGCAAGGGGAGGTCCCTCAGGCTGCGTCGCCACCCGGAAAGGACCCCGGAACACGAGCGGCGTGCTCCGCGCGAGCCGCCACGCCTCGAGCAGCGCCACGAAGATGATGACCCAGCCGATGATGTTCTCGAATCCCGCCAGCCAAGGGCTCGCCGCCGCGACGGCGAAGATGACCGCGAGAGCCAGGATCAGGGAGAGGCAACCGGGAGCCTTGCCCTGCTTCTCCCCGGAGGCCGCGGGTGCCGGTGTGGAAGGATTCGGGGCCGCTTCCTCCCCTCCCTCCTTCTTTTCCTTCGGGGCCGGGGGGGACTTGTTCAACCCCTCGAGGAGCATGGGGACATATCCCGACACGATCGAGCAGTACGTCAGGACCACGGCGAGCACCTGGTAGGCGCGCCCCCCTCTTCCCCCGCTGCCCGCCCGGACCGCCTTGCCCACCATGAACCCGACCAGGATCGCCACCAGTGCAATTTCATATCCCGTCTTGAGCATGATCACGTAGATGACCGTTCCCACGAGGGCGGCCCCCAGGCCGAAGAGAATCGCCTTGAGAAACCGTCCGGTGCGGGATCCCCCGGCCGCCTGGTGCTCGAGGGACTCCTTGCACCGGGAGCAGAGGATCTGTCCGCTGACGGTGAAATACGTATCCGCAATCGCCGCCTTGCAGGTGAAGCAGGCCGAGGGCGCGGGCGACGGCCCGCCCGGTTCCGCCTTGTCGAACTGGAGGCCGCCGGGATCGCTCATTTGAGCTCGTCGAGCCTTGCGGGAGCGCCGCCCCTCTCCTTGCTCACGTCCGCCGCCTGCATGAACGCCAGGACCTCGAGCATCTCGTCCACGGAGACCGGGGGCTCGCCGCCCTTGAAGAACTTGACGATCTCGACTACGAGGTTGGCGTATCCATTCTTGCCCTCGACGCCCAGCGAGGAGCGCTCCGCCTTCTCGCCGTAGATCGTGACGCCGTAGTCGTGGGCCCCCTTCCGGCTGCCGCGGAAGCTCCCGATCCGGCCATCTTTCCACTTGCCCACCACGACGTCGAAATCATCCGCGTGGGTGCGGGTCACGCTTTCACACCCGGTGCCCATGATGGTGAACAAGGCCTCGACACCGTGCACTCCGTACCAGAAGAGATCGGGGTGGTGCGGCTCCAGCGAGCAGGGTCCGAACGACTCGCACCCCAGGATCTTCCCGAGCTTCTCGTCCCGCTTGGTCTTCAGGATCGTCTCGTAGAAGCGGACCGACGACGCCGAGAAGAAGGGAGTGCCGCTCTCCCTGGACAGGCGCGCGATTTCGACCCCGTCCTTCCACGTGCCCGCAAGCGGCTTGTCGATGAAGACGCGCTTCTTCGCCGCGAGGACGGGTCTCGCCTGCTCGAGGTGCGGACGGCCGTCCACGCTCTCCAGGAGCACCACGTCGACCTTCTCGCAGAGGGCGGGGATCGAGTCGACGATCTCGACGCCCCACTTCTCCTGGAGCGTCTTGGTGAAGCCCTCCAGCCGCCCGATGCTGTCCTTGATGTCGGCGCTCCCGCCCTTGAACGCGGCCACGACCCTCGCCCCCGGCACGTGGTTGGGATTCTTCTCGTCGTTCAAGAGCTGGGTGAAAGCGACGACGTGGGACGTGTCCAGACCGATGATCCCGACCTTGAGGACCTTGTCCTGCGTCCGGGGAACCAGCAGGCACATCAGCCAGGCGTACTTGAGCACGGATCACCTCCCTGCAATGGCCGTATCGATCAGACGAGCGGAATCCGGGTCGAGGTAGAGAACGGCCCCACCGTGCCGCC
>Ga0222749_10001024_pt1 | contig 14995 bp, 12 predicted proteins | sample IncBWH2Mmetat_FD_197234 | JGI IMG/M metagenome (GOLD analysis project Ga0222749, IMG submission 197234) | Metatranscriptome of lab incubated forest soil microbial communities from Barre Woods Harvard Forest LTER site, Petersham... | ecosystem: Environmental > Terrestrial > Soil > Temperate... | reverse complement strand
GGGGCCTCCCGCGGGGGGGCGCGGAGCGGCTTGCGATCCGGCTGGCGCGCCGGCCCGACCGAGCCGCCGTCATCGCCTCCGACAGCAGTCCCCGCTGCCGGCAAGTCGAGACATAGAGATCGCGCCGTGGAGCATTCCCGGGCTCCTTGAGCGCAGCGTTCAGCGCCGTCTCCTCATCGGGGGTCGTCGCCCCGTCGAGGAAGCGAAGGACAAGCGCGGCAAACGCGTCCTCGTCGCCGGAGGCGGGACGGTCATGCATGCTGGCTCCTCATGCACTCGAGGAGGGCCCGGTGAATCCGGGCCAAGGTCACGTAGACCGTATTGAGCGGCTGGGCCACCTTCGCCGCCAGCTCCCGCCCGCTGAGGTCGTCCCGATACCGGAACTCGACCATCTGCCGCGACCGGGCGGGAAGCCGCCGGAGGCAGGTGTGCAGGGCGGTGGACGCCGGCCCCTCGTCCGCTTCGCCCCAGTGGCCGTCGAGAACATCAAGGACCGCCTCGTCGAGCGTCCGAGGCGCCTTCTGAATCCGGCGGAGCGCGTTCATCGCCTCCAGGCGGGCGATCTTGCGCGCCCAGGCCGGGAATCCCGAGACATCCGCCAGTTCGTCGCGCTTCTTCAGCGCGATGAGCGTGGTGTCCTGGAAGACATCCTCGGCCAGGTGGGCGTCCCGAACGATGGAGCCGATGTACCCCAGGAGCATCCCGCGCTGGGCCAGGAGCAGCCGGACGAGGAGGTCCTGCTCGACCGTCATTCGCACCCTAGCCTACGTCGGAGGGAACGGGGAACTGTACACCAATCGCACCCGGATTCACCGCCGCAGAGCCCCGACGATTGGGGGATACTCCGCGTCAGGGGGCGGCGTTGAGTACATGGAAGCGGCAGTCGGAGCGGGACGGCCTCGGCAGGGGATCTTCGGATGAACCATCACCTCCGCGCCCTCCGTGTCGCCGCATCGTTCCTCTTCCTCGCCCCTCTCGCCCATCCCCAGGAAAAGGGAAAGGAACAGGATCACGATCTCCTCCCCGGACATTCTATTCACGGCGAGGCCTTCAACGAGGGACCGCGCCGTAAAGCCACCCTCATGCCCGGCATGGGGAAGATCGTCTTTCACATCACCACGAAGGCACCCGAGGCGAAGGACTTCTTCCTGCAGGGGGTGGGCCAGCTTCACGGATTCTACTATTTCGAGTCCGAGCGCTCCTTCCGCCAGGTCGCGTTCCTCGACCCCGACTGCGCCATGGCCTACTGGGGCCTGGCAATGTCGAACATCAACACTGAGAAGCGCGCAAAGGAATTCCTCGCGAAGGCGGAATCGCTCAAAAGCAAGAGCGGCAAACGCGAACAGATGTGGATCCAGTCGCTCACCGACTACTACAAGGTCCCCCCGGCCGACAAGGAAAAGCGCGCCCGCGCCTACATCCGTGGGCTCGAAGCGATCGTCCAGGACTTCCCCGCGGATCTCGAGGCGAAGGCGTTCCTCGCCTGGTGCATCTGGCACCACAAGGACAAAGGCCTCCCGATCGGCAGCTCCCAAGCGGTCGACTCGATCCTGCAGGACATCCTGAGGGTCGAGCCGATGCACAACGGGGCCCACCACTACCGGATCCACCTTTGGGACGAGGACCGGGCCACCATCGCGCTCCGATCGGCCGAGCTCTTCGGCCCCTCGTCGCCGGGGATCGCCCATGCCTGGCACATGCCCGGCCATATCTACACCAAGCTTCACCGCTACGCCGACGCCGCGCGCCAGCAGGAGGCCTCCGCTCGCGTGGACCACGGGCACATGATCGAAGAAGCGACTCTCCCCTACCAGATCCACAACTACGCCCACAACAACCAGTGGTGCGTCACGGACCTGGCCTACGTCGGAAGGGCCACCGACGCCATCGCCCTTTCCGAGAACCTCACGATGGTCCCGCGCCACCCCAAGCTCAACAACAACCAGCAGGGCGAAAGCTGCTTCCGGATCGGGCGGACTCGCCTCATGGAAACCTGCGTCAAATGGGAGCTCTGGGAGGAACTGGCCTCGCGCGCGGAGTCGACGCTCGCGGTCCTCGACCTGAGGGAGGACCGGATCCTCCGGCTCCGCTCGCTCGGCGCCGCGTGGCTCAACCTCGGAAGGCGCCAGGACGGCGAGAAGGCGATCTCTGAACTCGAGGAGATGATCACCCAGGAGCCCGCCTCCCCTGCGCCCGAGGGCAAGAAAAAGGAGGAGGGAGACAAGGCGCGCGACGGGAAACTCAAGCCGGTCCGAAACGCCCTCGAGGAGTTGCGGGGCTGGGCCAAGACCGCCGCGGGCGATTTCACGGGGGCTCTCGAGCACTTTGCGAAGTGCGACGACCTGCGGAAGGAGGTCCTCGCCCAGGCGCAGTTACGCTCGGGCGATAAGGAGAAGGCGGAGAAGACCGCCAAGGGCGCGGCGGACGGGGCGCCCGGACAGCTCTATCCGATCGCGGTGTACCTGGACATCCTGGCGTCCTCCGGCAAGAAGGACGAGTCGGCGATCAAGTCCTTCCGCGAGCTCGGGATATTCGCGGAGCCGGGCCTGCCGGTCCTGAAGCGACTCGCCGCCTCGGGAATCGGGCTTCCGGCCGCCAAGGCGTGGCCCGACCTGTCCAAGCTCGGCCCGCTCGCCTGGAGGCCCTCGAATGCGGGCTTCTGGTCGCTGAAGGACATGAACGGCGGCGCGTTCGGTCTGGAAGCCGCGGCCGACAACCCCGTGCTCGTCCTGTTCTACCTGGGGTCGAAATGCCAGCACTGCGTGGAGCAGCTGGGCAAGTTCGCGGAGCTCCACGAAGAGTACCAGAAGGCCGGGATCTCGATCGTGGCCGTGAGCACGGAGACGGGGGAGGAGATAAGGAAGGCGTGCGACGACCCGAAGAAAACCTTCCCCTTCAGCCTGCTGGCCGACCCGTCCAAGAAAACGTTCAAGCAGTATCACTGCTGGGACGACTTCGAGAATGCCCCTCTCCACGGCACGTTCCTGGTGGACGCGAAGGACCGGACGCAGGGCCGCATCCGCTGGCAGGACATCTCCTACGAGCCCTTCATGGACGCGAAGTTCCTTCTCGAGGAGTCGAAGCGCCTACTGACTCTCAAGGTCCCCTAGGGGAAGTCCTCGAGTAGGCCGATGTGGGGATGGATCACCAGGGCGGATCTTTGGCGACGAATTCGGCGGCATTCCGGTGTCTCATCGATGGCCTTATTTTGGAAGGAACCACATGACCAGGACCCTCCTCGCTCTGGCCGTCCTCGCGGCCGCGGCCACCCCCGCCCTCGCCCAGGGAAAAAAGGACAAACTCATGCCCGGCCAGGGGATCGACTGGCAGGCCGACTGGGAGAGCGCGGTCAAGGAGGCGACCGCGCGTAACGTCCCCATCATGTTCACCGTTCACAAGGACAACTGACCCAGCTGCAAGGCTATGTCGGAGTCGACATACACGGACCCCAAGGTCATCGACCTCTCCAAGAGTTTCGTCAACCTCGTCGCCCACCAGGAAACCAGCCACGGGAGCCACGAAGCCGTCGTAGGCAAGAACAAGGTAAAGCTCTGCAACGAGTACTACGACATCCCCTGCGAGGTCCACACCAAGGCCTGGAACGCCGTGGGCCGATTCTTCAACGGCACCTTCGGGACGCCGACCACCGTTTTCGCCGACCCGAGCGGAAAGGAGATCTCCCGCGTGGTCGGGGGCGCCAGCACCGGCGAGCTGATGAAGAAGATGAACGAGGCGCTCTCCAAGGTGGAGGGGGAAAAGGTCCCTCTGGCGACGTGGTCCTCCGCCAAGCAGTGGAACGCCGAAGCCGAGTCCGCCTTCGAGAAGGGCGACGTGAAGAAGGCCATCGAGGGGTGGACGAAGATCGGGAAGCTCAAGGGCGCACGTTTCCGCGTGATGTCCCAGGACGGCCTGAAGAAGGCCGACGAGTCGGGCGATCGGGCCCTCAAGGACGCGCTGGCGCTTGAGAATATCGAGGACAAGAAGAAGGCCCTCCGGAAGCTCCTCGACGATTACAAGGGCCTTCCCGTCGCCTCCGAGGCCAAGAAGGAACTCGACGCCCTGAAGTAGCCGCCGGCTTGACTCCGCCGGACGCCGGCCGTACGCTCAGTCGTATGCGGGTGGCGCTCGTCGTTCTGGTTATCCTCCCTGGCTGCCAGTCGGTCTCCCCCGGGTTCGCCTTTGATCCCGACGCCGAAGAGGGCATCCACGGAGGCGTGGAGGTCGAGTGGTGGTATCACTATGGCTTCCTGACCGACGACACCGACGGCGAGTGGGCCCTGTTCTCCAGCTTCTTCCGGGCGGAGAGGAAGGGAGTACCCCTCTCGCGCTACCTTCTCTATGACCTCCTCGACCTCCGGACCGGCGCCCACGACTACCGCTCGCGGCTGGGCTATGAAGCCATGCCGCTGTTCTCGCTCGGATCGGGGAAGAACACCCTCTCCCCTCCCCATGACGTGATCCCGGGCATCCCGCTCGAGAAGGCAGGCGACCCTCTCAAGCTCGCCTACGGCGATCATTCGCTGGAGCGGACGGGACGGCGGACCTACCGGCTCCGGACGGGGGAGGTCGACCTCGAATTGCGGGCGTCGTCCTCGCCGATGGCGATCGAGGGGACGGGGCTCACCGGCGTCGAGCAGCCGGAGGAGATGCATTATTACACGATCCCGCGGCTGGAGGCCCGGGGAACCCTGAAGGGACTCGGCGCGCGGGGCCTGCTCTGGTACGACCACCAGTGGGGCCGGGGATGGACGGGGCCGGGCCACGGCTGGGCATGGTGGGGCCTGCAGCTCGAGGACGGGACGGACGTGAACGCCTACGTGCTCCGGGAAACGCCCTCAGGCCGGGTGCGGAAGGCGGTCCTCACGCGGGGCTCGCGGGTCTCGGCGCTCGTGGCGGAACCCGTCGAGTGGTGGGAGTCGCCCCGCCGGATTCGCTACCCGGTGGCGTGGACGCTCTCGGGCGGCGGGCTCGAGCTGAAGGTCGAGCCGTGGTTCAAGAACCGGGAGGTCGCCTTGGTCGGGGACACCGACACGCTCTGGGAGGGACCGGTGCGCGTCACGGGAACCGTCGGCGGCCGCGGCTTCCAGGAGCTGGTCGGCTACGCGCGCGAAAAGAAGAAGCGCGAGGACTGACCGCTAGTTCTCCACCAGTTTCTTGAGCACGCCCTCCGCCTCCCCCGGCTTGAAGCCGGCCGGACCCGGCGCCCCCTTGTACGCGACCTTCCCCTCCGAGTCGATCACGTAGCACCGGTCGGGCCAGCCGGCGTAGGCCTTCTGGGCCGTATTCTGAATGTCGTCCACAAGGCAGGGGAGCGTCAGCTTGAGGTCCCGGATGCACTCCCCGGCAACCTTGACCCGATCCTCATAGGTCTTCGGCTGGTTGATCTTGATTCCCTCTTTCTCGTTCACCGGCATCTTCCAGCCATCCTCGGGGTGGGCCTCGAGGATGTAGATGATGAGAATTGCCGCCTTCGCCTGGTACGTCTGATAAAGCCTCTCAAGCGCAGCCGCTTGGGAGCGGAACGGGGGTCAGGTGTAGCTGCCGAAGATGAGGACGACGGGCTTCCCCTTGAGCTTCCCCAGCTCGACTTCGGTCTTCCCATCCTGCCCTTTGAGTTTCCAGGCGGGGGCTTCCATCCCCACCTCGGGACCCGGGCCCTGGGGGGGGCGGTCCTTGGCCTGGATCCACAGGAGGATGAGGGCCGAGGTGAGCGACTTAGCGCCGCGGAGGATCATTCCTGGAAGATGGGAAGGTACCGGTAGGGGATCTGGAGGACGAGCGTGGCACACGCGGTGCCGAAGGCGCCGCCGTAGCCGTCCTGTTCCCAGCAGCCGGTCGTCTTGTTCTGGCTCTGGAGGAGCTCGTTCCGGATCGTATGGAAGCCCCGGGTCCAGAACTCGGGGTCCTTCGACTTGGCGTAGAAGCAGGCCTGGCCGGCATAAAGCGCGGCGTAATAGTCGTGGTGTCCTCCCCGGCCTCGCTGCCCCTTGAGGAAGTCCATGAGCGCGGCCATCCCGCGCTTCACTTCAGGCGAGTCGTAGACTCCGTACAGGGCGAAGACGCACATCCCCGCGGCCGTGAGCGCATACGTGCCGCCCGAGCCGCGGGAGCCCAGGGAGTAGGCGACCGTCCCGTCGGCCATCGTCGATTTTCGGATGTAATCGATTCCCTTCTCGATCACCTGCTTCTTGACCACCAGTCCCGCGTTCCGAGCGGACCGCAGCGCCTGCACCTGGGTGACCGTCACCGAGCCTTCGTGGCCATACGGCTGGGGTTCGTAGGTCCAGCCCCCGTTGGGGTCCTGGCTCTGCTCGATGATGCTGATCGCCTTCTGCAGCCGCTCCTTGACGCTCTCGTCGCCCATGTCGACCATGTCGCCGCACATGCCGTAAAGCTCGGCGAGGAACCACGTGGCATAGCCGTGGCCGTGCATGCCCGAGCCCCCCAGCCCGCGCCCGGCCGCCTCGTTGATGTAGCCGCTCGCCTTGTGGGAGCAGCGGAGGATGAATTTGAGGCACTGGCGGACGGCCTTCGCGTAGGGCCCGCGGATCGGCGTCGAGTTGTTGGCGAGGAACGCGAGGCCGGCCACTCCGGTGAACGCCACCTGGCAGGTCGAGCCGATCCCGCCGGAGCTGAACTGGTTGTTGGCCAGCCACTTGAGACCCTTCTCGATGGCCTGGATCTGCTCGGGGGTGATCTCCTGGAACGTGGAGGCGGGCTTGGCGTCCTGGCCTAGGAGCGGGAGGAGTCCCGGCGCGGCCAGGGCAGGGGCCCCCACCGCCGCCGCCCTGAGGAATTGCCTTCGATTCATGCTCCTTCGATTATACGGGTCTTCGACCCCCGTGGTTCATGTATTTGCCAAAGGAGCGGGATCCTTCTCCCGGCTCGACCGGCCCCGGACCGACGCGAGAGTCCGGCCGTTTGCCCTCCCGGACCGGGAGAGCCCACGAACCGCCCGTCCACGATCTCCGCCTCGTCCCCCCGGACACGTCCGACGAACCCCCCGGAGTCATCCCCGAAGTCCGCGCGCGCCCCACCTAGCCGGAGGTCCTTTCCCCGGTCACCGGGCCGGGAAGAGATGAAGGAGCTTCGCGTTCGTGCCGACGACTCCCGACCGTCGGATGAGGTCGGCCTTCCGGTGGAGGTGCCGTTCGAGGGCCGCGATCGCCTCGTCAGGGGTGTCGACGACGTCGAACAGCTCGAGATCCTCGGGCGCGATGGCCTTGGCCCCCAGAAGCGAGCGGCGCATCCAGTCGACCAGGCCTCCCCAGTAGCTCCTTCCCATCAGGACCACGGGGAACGGGTACGCCTTGTCCGTCTGGATGAGCGTGAGGGCCTCGAAGAGCTCGTCGAGCGTGCCGAAGCCCCCGGGCATGACGACGTAGCCCACCGAGTACTTCACGAACATCACCTTTCGGACGAAGAAGTAGCGGAAGGAAAGCGAGACGTCCTGGAAGGGGTTGGGCTTCTGCTCGTGCTGCAGCTCGATGTTCAGCCCGACGGAGACGCCGCCCGCCTCCTGGGCCCCGAGATTCCCCGCCTCCATCACCCCCGGCCCGCCGCCGGTGATGACCGCAAAGCCCCGTTTTGCGAGCTTCGCCGCGACCTGGCGGGTTTGTTCGTAGACCGGGTCGGCCGGGGTGATCCGCGCGCCGCCGAAGATGGTGATGGCGGGCCCGATCTCGCTCATCTCCTCGATCGAGTGGACGAACTCCCCGATGATGCGGAGCACGCGCCAGGGCTCCCCGGAGCGGAAGTCGTCGACGAACGGCCGTGTTCTTTTTGGTTTCATCGGAGAGGGCTCTCCTAACGAAGCTGGATCTCGGCAAAAAGGGGCAGGTGGTCGGAGGCGGCGCGCGCGACCTTCTGGTTCGGACGGTGGATCTGGAGGAGGTCGACGTCACCCCTCACGTAAATCCCGTCGAGCGGCCAGATCGGGGCCCAAGCCGGGAACGTGCGGATCCGTCCGGGACCGGTCCGGAACCCGGCGGGGATCAGGAACTCCGGCCCGAGCGAGCCCCCGACGTCATTGAAGTCGCCCGCCACCAGTATCGGGGTGCGCGGGTGCACGCGGGCGAAGGGATGGCTCTCCAGGAACTTGCGGATCTGGATCCGCCGGAGGACGGCGGAAAGGCCCAGGTGCAGATTGAAGACGTGAATCGTGCGCATCCGGTCCAGCTCTCCCTCGCGGCGCACGCGAAAGCGGGCGTGGAGGACGCTCCGCCTCTTGGTCGACGGAACGGTGAGGTCGATGTTCGACGTCTCGGTCAGCGGGAAGCGGCTGAGGATTGCGTTGCCGTAGTGACCGCCGCCGGCAATCCGGACGTTCGGGAAGAACGTGCGGTGGCGGAGGCCCAGAAGGTCGCCCAGCAGGTCGACTTGCCGGTGACCATCCGAGCGCCGGCACCCCTCGTCGACCTCCTGGAGACACACGAAATCGGGTCTGAAGAGGGCGATCGTGTCCCTAATCCGCTCCGGCCGATAACGTCGGTCGACGCCGCCGATCCCCTTGTGGATGTTGTACGTCGCGACCCTGATGCGCATCCGCAGGACATTCTACACGCCGGCGCCGGGTCGCGAGGGAATCTACGCGAGGATGGGCTTCACCACGGTGCCGCTCACGTCCGTCAGCCTGAAGTCGCGGCCCGCATACCGGTACGTCAGCTTCTCGTGGTCCAGGCCCAGGCAGTTCAGGATGGTCGCATGCAGGTCGTGGACGTGAACGCGGTCCTTCACGGCCGAGAATCCATAATCGTCGGTCGCACCGTAGGTGAGCCCCCCCTTGATGCCCCCCCCCGCCATCCACGCGGAGAAACCCCGGTTGTTGTGGTTGCGCCCGTCCCGACCCTGCCCCGCCGGCGTCCGGCCGAATTCGCCGCTCCAGACGACGAGCGTCTCGTTCAGCATCCCCCTGAGGCGGAGATCCTCCAGCAGCCCCGCGATCCCCCGGTCGGTGGCCTCGCAGTTCCGTTTCATGGCCGAGTGCAGGTTGTTGTGCTGGTCCCAGCCTCGGTGGGTGACCTCGATGAAGCGGACACCCGCCTCCGCGAACCGCCTCGCCATCAGGCACTGCTCGCCGAACTCGCCGGGGCCGTACAGATCGCGGGTCGCCTTGGTCTCGCGGTTGAGGTCCACCACGTCGGGCACCGAGGACTGCATCCGGTAGGCGAGCTCCATCGATTCGATGACACCCTCGATGTCGGTGTTCCCGCCCGACCGCCCCAGGAGGTCGCGGTTCATCGCCTGGACCAAGTCGAGCTGGCCGCGCTGCTCCTTCGCCGGGAGCGCCGGGGTCACATTCGGGATCACCTGCCTCCCTCGGCCGATCGAGGTCCCCTGGTACGCGGCCGGGAGGAAGGAGGCTCCGAGAGTGTTGAAGTTCGTCACCGGGTTGATGCTGATGAATCCCGGAAGGTTCTGGTTCACCGTCCCCAGCCCATAGAGCACCCAGGAGCCGATCGAGGGGCGCACGAACTGCGCCGTCCCGGTGTGCATCTGGATGCTGGCCTGCGGGTGGGCGGGGCTGTCGCCGTGCATGCCGTTGAGGATACAGAGCTCGTCGGCGTGCCGGGCCACGCCCGGGAAGAGCTCCGAGATCCACTGCCCGCCCTGCCCATGCTGCTTGAACTCCCACTGGGGCCCGAGCAGCGTCCCGCCCTTGGCGCCCTCGATGCCCGAAGGCCGGGACTTCCCGTCGTCCCGCTTCAGAATGGGCTTGTAGTCAAACGTGTCGACGTGAGAGGGACCGCCCTGCATGAAGAGGAAGATCACCCGCTTCGCGCGCGCAGGGAAATGGGGCGTCCGCGGGGCGAGCGGATTCTCGGAGGCGGCCGCCTCGGAGGCCAGCCCGGCGAAGGCGAGCGCGCCGAATCCGCACGAGGCGGCCGAGAGGAAGGACCGCCGGGACATCCGGGGATCATCGCACATGGCTCGTCTCCTTCCCCGCCGGGGCGGGAATGCCCAGATACCGGAACTCCGCGCTCTCGAAGAGCGCCTGGCAGAAGCCGGTCCACCCCTGCAGGTCCGGGCGCGCGCCGAGGTACTTCTGGACTCGTTCCCGCTCCTCCCCCGTGGGCGCACGTCCCAGGGCGCGGCGGTAGGCGGCGTCCACCCGCGCGGCGTCGTCGGAGGACTTCTCGGCCAGGAGCCTCTCCGCCCACCGGCGTGCCTGACCGGTCACGAACGGGTTGTTCATGAGGAGGAGCGCCTGGGTGGCCACCGTCGTGACGTCGCGGTGGCCGATGATGCTGGACGGATCGGCAAAGTCGAAGACGTGGAGAAAGTCGGGAACGGCGTCGCGAACGATCGGGAGGTAGACGCTCCGGTGCCGCGTCTCCTCCGCCTCGAACGTCCGGCCCCCCTTGCCGGCCAGTGGCCCGCTCAGGGTCGCGACTGGCGACCCCGCGAGCGGCTCCGGGTCGAGCTGTCCGCTCACGAAGAGAATCGCGTCGCGGAGCGATTCGGCGTCGAGCCGGCGGGGGCTGGATCGCCAAAGGAGCCGGTTCGCGGGGTCCACGGCAAGGTTCTCCGCGCGCGCTTCGCCGCCCAGCTGGTACGTGCGGCTGAGCACGATTTCACGGATCAGCTTCTTCACGGACCACCCCTGCTCGACGAACCTCGAGGCGAGGTAGTCCAGGAGCTCCAGATGGCTCGGCGCCTCGCCGGTCGACCCGAAGTTATCGACCGTCGGAACGATCCCCTCGCCCAGGAGGTGCGACCAGATGCGGTTGGCCATCACCCTCGCCGTGAGCGGGTTGGCCGGGCTGGCCAGCCAGCCGGCGAGCTCGAGACGCCCGCTCGACTTCGGGTCGACCGTGACGGACTGCGGCAGCCTGAAGAGCGTCGGGACGCCGCGCGCGACCGGCGCGCCCAGGTGCTCCACATCCCCATGGATGCAGATTCGCGCGTCGACGGGGGCACCCTCGCGGACCCCCATCGCCATGGCTTCCCCGGCGGGCTCCTGGGCCTTAGCCTTCTTCCCCTTCTTTCCCTTCTTCTCCTCGGCGGGCGCGGGCGGCGGCTGGGTGGGGGCGGCCCTGGAGCCCAGCGCGATGAGGAGTCCGTCGGCCGTGTAATCCTTGCCTGCGCCCTTCCCCCGGTTCTTCACGCCGGCCAACTCGATGGTGCTCTTGAAAATCCCGGCCAGCGCGTAGTAATCCGCCGTCGGAATGGGATCGAACTTGTGGTCGTGGCACCGCGCGCAGCTGGCGGTGAGAGCGAGGAACGCGCGGCTCGTCGCATCGATCTGATCGTCGATGGAGTCCATGAGGAACTGCTCGTTGTTCTTCTCGTTCAGGTCCTTCGTGCCCAGGGCAAGGAACCCCGTCGCGACCATGAGCTCGTTCCGCTCCTCCGGGCCCGGGGAGGTGAGGAGGTCTCCCGCCATTTGCTCCCGGATGAAGCGGTCGTACGGCTTGTCGGAGTTAAACGACGCGATCACGTAGTCGCGGTAGCGCCACGCGTTCGGGTACGCGACATTCCGGGCCGACCCCGTCGATTCCGCATAGCGGACGACATCGAGCCAGTGGCGGCCCCAGCGCTCTCCGAAGAATCTCGAGGCGAGAAGCCGGTCGACGACCTTCTCGAACGCCTCCGGAGAGGCGTCCGCGACGAAGGCCTGGATCTCCTCGGGGGTCGGCGGAAGCCCGATGAGATCAAAGGTGACTCGGCGAAGGAGCGAGGAGCGGTCGGCGGGGGCGACGGAGCTCAGATGGGCCTCGTCCAGCCTGGCGAGGATGAGACGGTCGATGTCCGATCCGGAGGGCGGCCTGCGGACGGGCTGCCAGGCCCAGTGCTCCTTGCGCAGGCGCTCGTAGGCGGCGTCGCTCGGCGAGGCGGCGGGCCGGGTTCCGGATTCCTTGGGCCAGGGAGCCCCGGATTTGACCCACGCCGCAAGGTCTGAGATCGCGGCGTCGGGCAGCTTCGCCTTCTGGGGCATCTGAAGGTCCTTGGTGGCCCACCGGACGGCCTGGATGAGGCGGCTCTTGTCGGGCTGGCCCGGCACGATGGCGGGCCCGGAATCGCCCCCCTTCAGCAGGGACTCACGCGAATCCAGGAGGAGCCCGCCCTTCACCTTCTGAGCCTGGCGGGAGTGGCAGGAGTAGCACTGGGTGGAGAGGACGGGGCGGACTTTCGATTCGAAGAATGCGGTCTCGGCCTGGGCCGGGTCGCCCGGGGGCGTCGCGACCGCGACGCCCGGGATGGTCAGGGCGGCCCAGAAAACAAGCCATCCGTGCCGTGCCATCGTGCCGCCTCCCGTCCAATACGGAGGTTCAACTCCTCAGGACGGGAGCCGGTGGCGGCAGAACTTCTTTCAGGATTATTTGGGGGCGAGCTTCCTGGCGTACGCCTTCCACTCGCGCTCCAGCTCCGACACCTTCTCATGGAAGGCGGACTCGTAGGCCTGGCGCGGCGATTTTCCGGCGTGGAGGGCGCGGAAGTACTGGTCGATCAGGGGGCGGTATTTCCCTCCCGCCCCTTCGTGGAAGAAATGGACCATCGACCAGGACTGGGCGTAGTTGATGTCGATCTCCGCCATGTTGTAGAACTCCCGCGGCGTTTCGTTCATGATCCGCTCGAAGGGAATCGTCGCGTTGCTTTCCAGCGCGAATCGGACGACAAAATACCTCCCCAGGAGGATCTCGGCCCGGGTCTTGATCTTCCCGTCCCCCACCGAGATCGCCCCCATGTATTCCGCCATGCCCTCGTTGTACCAGAAGGGGGGAGTGTCCGGGGTCAACAGACTCATGAAGTGATGGAACGCCTCGTGGAACAGCGTGTGCATGGTCTCCGGAAGGTCCGGCGTCTCGAAGAGCACAAGCTCGTTTTGGTCCGGACGGAACACTCCCAGGGTGTGCTGGCCCCGGTCCTCCGAGAGGAGTTCGAAGTAGGTGTAATAGTTCTCCGCCGTCTGGAAGATGGCCACGCGGGGCCGTCGCCGGTGGAGCGAGAGGGGCATGTCCGGAAAGACGGAGACATAGTGGCTCCACGCCGCTTCGAGCGCCGCCCCGTACGCCTTGGCGGCCTCGGGGCTGATGTCGGTCGTCACGCGGTAGTGAACCGTGTCCAGATCGAACCGGCATCCCAGGTCCAGGGGGCCCCGCCGAGTCAGCTCCAGAACCCGCTCGTAGTGCGACGCCTCCGATCCCCCGCCCGGATCGAGTTTCCGGGCCACTGCGAGGTCCTCCTTGTACACGTCCAGAGCGCCCGGTGACTTCGCGAACGACACCCGGGCACGCAGGACGAATGCGGAGGCACAGTCGGGCTCCGCGTCCAGCGCCTGGTTCGCGTCACGGAGCGCCTCCTCCAACTCGCCCTCGTCCAGGTGCTGCGCCCCCGAGGTGAGCAGGGCCTCGACGAATCCGGGGTAGAGCTCAAGGGCGCGCCGGAGGTCCTTCCACGCCCCGGGCGAATCCTGGAGCTCGCGGCGGCTGAGGGCGCGGAGGAAGTAGAGCGACGGCATTTCCGGATACTTGACGATCAACTCGGAGATCCGGGCTTCCCACTCGTTCAGGGTCGGTTCCTTGGACATCCCGGAGAACACCTTGGAGAACTGACGGCGCAGGGTGTCATAGCCCTCGAGGTAGTCCTTTTTGACCTGGCTCCGGTCCATGAAGTAGCGGTCATCCGACGAGAGCGAGAGGGCGCCCTCCTCGTCCCGCGCGAGGTCCGCCAGCCGGCGCTCCCGGCCCGCGCGCACCTCGTCCAGGTCGGGATCCAGCATCCGCCGGAGGAAGACCTCGGTTTCGCCTACCCGCCTCTCGAGTTCCTCCTTGGGAATCTTGCCCTGGAGCGAGAGGGTGGGTTCAATCCGCAGTTTCCCCGAAGGGATCGAGACCATGAAAAACCCGGTGGGGGGAGGCTGGTCGGCGGACTTTGGGGTGTCCGAGAAGGTCACCGCCGGCTGGCCGTCGATCGAGACGGCGAAGCGCCAGAGGCGGCCCCTCAGTTTCAGGGTGTGCACCTTCCCCGGGGAGAGCTTGATCTTTTCGCTCCGGTCGAGCTCGCGCCGTCGCTCCTTCTCCGGAGCATCCGCCTGGAACCGCACGAAGCGCGCCGCCTGGGGCCCGAGCTCGAACTCGTAACCCCCGGCCGCTCCGATGAAGACGCCCAGGGTGACGGGTCCCGAGGCGATGATCCGCATGTCGACGGTCAGATCATTGAGGAACTGGAGCGGGGCGTCGCTCGCACCCGCCTCGACCCCGCCCCGCAGAATCAGGTTCGCGGGGCCTTTGGATGCCTCGAGGACCGCGCCCGCTCCCGAGAGCACCAGCCCGGGCGACCAGTCCGTGATTTGCGCGGGGTCGCGGAAATCGTAGGAGAGAAGCACCGTCTCGGGGCCGACCCGGCGGGCCGAACCGTGAAACCCGCCCCGGGCTCCGGCCAGCCGGTCGAGCACGTCCTTGACCTCCAGGACACGGGACGCGTAGCCTTCGCCGAGCGCGGAGGCACGATCGAACGCCTTCTGGGCCTCGACCCACGAGCGGCGGGCGATGAAGAACTTCCCCCGCTCAAACTGCTCCTTCGGGGACTTGAGGTCGAAGAGCGTGTCGGCGACCGCGCCCAACGAGGCGGGGTCGACCGCATCCCACCGGACCTTCCGGCGGCCGGAGCCCGTCTCGATCTCGCCATCCTGGAGGGTGAAGGCGCGCACGAGCCCTCGCTCCACCTTCTCCCCCGTGCGGAGCGCGAACGTCAGGGGCTTCGTCGAGAGTTTCTCCCGAAGTGCGGCGGCGGATTCAGTCGCCTCGGCCCGTTCCTGGTCCGCCTCACGCCGCGCCTCCAGCAGATGCTCCAGGGATTTCTTCCGCTTCTCCGAAAGCCGCTCCTTGAATTGCGCCAGCGCCTCGTCTACGGCCTGAGCCGGAAGGGCGGCGGGGGAAGCCGCGGCCGGCAGGGGAGCCGCGAGGGGAGGCCTCGGGGCAGGGGGAACCGGAACGGGGACCGGGCCTGGAACGGGCGGCGGGGGCGGCGGCTCGTTCGCCGGATGTCTTGC
>Ga0222749_10001022_pt1 | contig 15009 bp, 8 predicted proteins | sample IncBWH2Mmetat_FD_197234 | JGI IMG/M metagenome (GOLD analysis project Ga0222749, IMG submission 197234) | Metatranscriptome of lab incubated forest soil microbial communities from Barre Woods Harvard Forest LTER site, Petersham... | ecosystem: Environmental > Terrestrial > Soil > Temperate... | reverse complement strand
TCCGCTCCATGAAGGTCGCAGTCGTCGGGGGAGGGATCCTCGGCCTCACGCTGGCGTTCCGCCTGGGCCGCGCGGGCCACTCCGTCGACCTCTTCGAAGGAGAGAACCGGATCGGGGGCCTGGCCTGCTCTCACGACTACGGGCCCTTCGTGTGGGACCGATTCTACCACTGCATTCTGGCGCAAGACACGAGCCTGATCAGACTCCTGGACGAACTGGGCATCGCCGGGGACCTCCGCTGGAAGAACACCGGAACGGGATACTTCGCCGCCGGCCAATTCCATTCCATGAGCAGCAACCGCGATTTCCTCCGATTCCCCCTCCTGAGCCTCACCCAGAAGGCCCGGCTGGGCGCGGCTGTCCTGTGGGCCACGCGGGTGGCGCGGCCCGAGAAGCTGTACCGGGTCACGGCCCAGGACTGGCTCATCCGGCTCTGCGGCCGGGAGGCGTATACCGTCTTCTGGCAGCCGCTTCTGAAGGCGAAATTCGGGCCCTTCCACGACCAGGTCGCGGCCGTGTTCATCTATGCGACGCTCCTCCGGCTTTTCGGCGCCCGATCGGCCGCCGCGGGCAAGGAGAACCTGGGCTATGTTCAGGGCGGGTACGCGAGGATCCTGGAGCGATTCCGCGAGCGGCTGCTGTCCCAGGGGACCCGGATCCGCACGGGAACCCCGGTCGTTTCGATCGAGGGATCGCCCGCCGGGACGAGCCCCGGTTCCGATCCGGCCGGCCGATGCCGCGTCCGGTACCGGAGCAGCCCGGAGGGAGAGGCGGGCGAGACCTACGACCAGGTCTTCTTCACCGGCCCCACGAGGCTGGCCCGGAAGGTGGCCTCCCCGGAGTTCCTCCCTCACGTCGAGGCCGTCGAGCGGGCCCATCCGACTTCGGCGACGTATCTCGGGGTCGCATGCCTGGTCCTCATCCTCGAGCAGCCTCTCACGTCGTATTACGTCCTGAATATCGGCGACCCGGCCATCGAATTGACCGGCGTGATCGAGATGACCAACCTGATCGATCCGGGGGTTGAAACCGGAGGCCTGAGCCTCGTCTACCTGCCGCGCTACATGGACAGCGAGTCGCCCGGATTCCAGGAGGGGGACCAAGCCCTTCGCGAGACCCTGATCGAGCGGGGGGTGAAGCGGCTCTTTCCAGGTTTCGACGCGGGACGCGCGCGCTACATGGGGATCCACCGGGCCCGATACGTGCAGCCCCTTCCCCTCGTGCGGGATGCGAGCCCCTCGACGGACGACCTGGGCCTCCGCATCGCGCGGCCCTTCCAGATCGTGAACACCTCCATGCTCCGGTGTGCGACGCTGAACAACAACGAGGTGGTCGCCCTGGTCGACCGGATTTTCGAACAGAATCCTGAACTCCTGGAGGCCGGGCCCGGTTTGGGGGTCCCCGCGCCGGGCGCCTGACCCGGGGCCCTGGGCCGACGACCCCGTCAGCTCGATCCGGCCGGAGAGCGCCCCGCCAGCCGGCTCCACGCCTTCACGACGATGGGGGGAATGAACTCCTTCACCACATCCTTGAGGGATCTCGATTCGGCCGCCACGGCCTCGCCGGGTCTGGCCTGGAAGAGGGTGCTGTGTTCCGCGGACGCTTCCTCAGCAGGCCGGCCATTGGTGTAGTAGTACATCGCCAGCGACTTCCGGCTCCACCCCTCCGGGCAGGTGAGGGGTTCCGGATGGCCGTGGTACGCCGTATCGGTCGTACTAAAGATCACGCACCGATTGAACACTGGAAGGACTTTTTTGACGCACTTGGTCATCTCCCGGTTCCACAGCTCCAAGTGCCCCCCGTATTCCTCCTTCCAGTCCCGGTTGAGGTAGACCAAAAGGTTGATCCGCCGCTGAAGATTGAGCTGTTTGTGGTGGTTGAAATCGGCATGGATCTTGAGCAGACCGCCCCGTTCGATCTGATGAAGCCCTCCGCCCAGCAGATGGGGATCCGGAACCAGCCCCTCGATCCCCGTCAGGAGCTGCAGGAAGGAAATGAACACCTGCGAATTGAGCTCCCAGAGAAAGTGGCGCGCCACGTTTCCCAACTGCATCTCGCTCTTCAGGGCGGACTTTTTCTCGTTGGCATTCTCAAATCTCTGCCAGTCGATCTGATCGAGCCGGGGAAACTCCGCCACGATGGAATTCAGGAGCTCCTCGGGAAACACGTTGTCGATGACCGTGTGCGCGAAAGGAGCGGCGGTGACATAGCTTTCCCGGAGCTTTCGGCCCAGGTCGAAGAGCGACTCCGGGGCAACCGAATAAGCCCCGGCGGTGAGGGCCGAAGGGGCTTTAGCCTGGTTGACTTCCAAGAGATGAGGCCCTCGCTAAGGTCGGCCCTCCGCGTCGGGCTGAGCCGTCCTGCACTCCAAACCCGAGACCGGGTCACAGCCAGGAGGACTCATTATAAATCCCGCTCCGGCATCCCGTCAACTGTTGGGGCGCATCGTCGATGAGAGTCGGACGTTCATGAGACGGAGCGGAGAGCCGGGTGGACGGACCCTCCTCACCTTTCAGCCTGCCGGTGAGGATCGTCCGAGAATCCGGAGCGGAGAGAGTCGAATCTCCGCAGTGGCCCATCTCACGCTCGATCCGGAACTCAACCGCGCGCCTTGACCCGGTTCTCGGAATCCGCTCCTGGCCCTGGAGCAAGAGCGAAAACAAACCTGGCCCCTCCGGGAATACGCTCGCATGGTATCTCCCCGGAAACCGGTCTCCACGCCCTAAGGGGTCACGCTTTCGGACCGGTCAAGGGGGGGCGCCCGAACAGTCTCTCGTAGAGCGTCGCCGCGCCTCCCCGGCTATCGAAGCGTTCCTCAATCGTTCGGCGCCCAGACTGGCCCAAGCGGGTCCGGAGCTCAGGATCGGCGGACAGGCGTGCCAGAGCGTCCGCCAACGCTTTGGAATCGTTCGGCGGCACGAGGAGCCCATTGATTCCGTCCGTAATGATTTCGCCTACCCCTCCGGCCTTGGTCCCGACCGTCGCCACCGCCAGGGCCATGGCTTCCATGTACACCACCCCCAGCGGCTCGGCGTGACTCGCCAGAGCGAAAATGTCCGCCTCGCCGACCTCACGTCGCACCTCGTGCTCCGGAAGCGATCCCAGGAACTTGACGTGCGGTGAAAGCTCCAAATCCCGAGCCAGCGCCTGGAGCGCGTCATGCTCGGGGCCACTGCCCACAATCTTGAGGATCGCCGGTACGCCCCGGGTTCGGAGCTCGGCGAAGGCACGAAGAAGCACATCATGTCCCTTCGACTGGTGAAGCCGGCTCACCGTCACAATTTGAAGCGGCGGCGGCCGCGCCCCCCCCCGGCTGGGAACCCAAGACCGGGTATCCACCCCGATCCGGCCGAGCAGAATTTGGAGGGGACGCAGGGTCGGATACTCGCGCCTCATCTGCTCCAGCAACCATTGCGTAATGGCCACGGTAAACTCGGCGTCCTCGAACTTCCGTCCCATGGCGCCACCCCACCACTCGATGTTCGCGTTCAGCGTCATGGAAAAAGGCACTCCAATGAGCCGCTTGACCATCATGCAGAGAATCGCACTATTGGCGCACGTATGGCTGTGCAGATGGTCGACCCCGTCGCGGCGAACTTGCCGGGCAAAGATGAAGGCCGGAGGGACCAGACGCAGGACGGACCACGCTCGCGGTCGGTCATCCACCGGCAAGGTCATGGCCAGCCAGACGCATTTCACGACTCCCCACGGGTGCAGGAGCAGCGCCCACAGCATTGCCTCCAGGAACTCCAGGACTCTCGGCGGCCAGAGGTAATAGGTTTCTGCTTCCGCCGAGCCCGCAAAGGCGTGACGCGCTCGATCTCGTTCTTCTGGCCGCCGGGTGGAGTAGATCCGGATCGGGACCCCCCACTCCCTCAGATGACCCAATTCTCGCCACATCCAAATATGGGTCTGACCTGGGAATTCGGGAATGAGGTACCCGACCTTCATAGATTGAGACGGAGTATAGCAGGGTGCCGAAGATGAGCTCGGGTTATTTGGAAACGATCGTAAAAGCATGAATAAAGAGGTGGGCGCCGTCGATCCCGAGGCCTTGAATATCTCTCCCGTGCCGTTCCCTCACTCATCCGGGGGGGGTGCTGATAAGCTCCCTGGATCGTCCATGACCCCGCGCGCCACGGGAGGTGAGGACGTCTTCGAACGGGGTGGCGCGCCCATCGAAGGTCTCTCGCTCGGGGCTGGCCCTTGGAGCCTGTGCTGGTTAACCTGAAGAATCCGATGATGGGGACGGCCCGGGACGCATTCGGACACGAGAGGACACCCGAAGTCGGGAAGGAGGATCATCAGAACCGGGGGCTCGGGTCCCCCCAAGGCCCCTTCCGAGGCCCCCACTGAAGCCTCGTATCCTATGGAGGCGGAACCGGAGACCCGGTCCCCAGCCGTTACCAGGCCCCCCGGCCTCCCAGCACGGCGGGAACGGTCTTCAACAGGATCTTCAAATCCAATCCGAGGGACCAGTTGTCGATATAGGCTAGATCCAGCTCCATCCACCTTTCGTAGGTGACGGTGTTGCGGCCCTCCACCTGCCACAGGCACGTCAGTCCGGGCCGGATGCTCAGCCGGCGACGGGCCCACGGATCGTATTTTTCGACCTCGTAAGGCAGCGGCGGCCGTGGACCTACCAGACTCATGTCACCCTTGAGGACGTTCCACATCTGCGGGATTTCGTCCAGACTGAACTTCCGGAGGAACCGGCCCAGGACGGTCACCCGGGGATCATTCTTGATCTTGAAATGGGGTCCTCTCAGGTCGTTCAGGTGGGCCAATTCCGGACGGCGCTGCTCCGCATCGTGGACCATCGATCGGAATTTGTACAAGGTGAACTGGTGACCGTTCAATCCCACGCGCTCCTGGCGGTAGAACACCGGCCCCCGGGACGTCAGCTTGATGAGAAACGTGATGAGGGCGTAGAGCCACGAGAACGAGACGAGGAAGAGGAGCGAGCCCGCAATATCCATGGCCCGCTTCACCAGCATCGCCCCATCTTCGGGCGGTGTGGTGGTGAAGGTCAACATCGGGCTCTCATCCCAATCATCCAGTTCGATGCGGGCGATCCGGTGGGGGAAGAAGTCCAGAGCGAGCCGGGCCCTGACCCCGACTTGCTCGCACTCGAGGAAAAGGGCATCCAGACGGGGAAGGGTGTCGCCCGAGACGGCGACGATGACCTCGTCGATGATGTATTCGCTCAGCAAATGCCGAATGCCCGAGGTCGTCCCAAGAATGGGCAAGCTGGGCACATCCGATCCGGGTGATCCTTCCGGCTCGGACACGAATCCCAGGACCCGGAGCCCCCACTGCGGATTGCGGGCAATGCGCTGGGCCTGGAGCCGGGCCGAGGTACCGGTCCCGACAATGAGAACCGTCCGATAGTTGAGACCCCGCACCCGCACCCGATGAACAACGGTTCGGAAGACCCACCGGAACCCGACCAGGGCCAGGCCATTGAACCCGACGAATAGGACGATGAACGGTCGGGAGATCAGGGAACTCTTGCTTAGAGCCAGGAAGGCAAAGAAGGCCACGCCACCGAGAGACATGGCGCGCAGGATCTGCCCAATCTCCGTCCACATCGGGTCGGTGCGATGAGACTGGTACACCCCGCAGATCTTAAGCAGAAAGGCCCAGACCGGGACGACCATCAAGAGCAACCAGAGGTACTGGTCGAAGCCCGCGAGCGGACCGAAAACCCGGGGCAGGAGCCTCAATTGGAAGGCGCAGTAGGTGCCCAGGAACGTGCCGATGGTCAGAAGAAGGTCCGCCGTGAGGACCAGGGTTGGGATCAGTCTGCCGTACCGCTTGAGCATATCTACTACCCCTCCAGCCGACGCCGCGCCGCCTCAGCGCTCCCGCATCAAAGGCGCAATCCTATCCTTCCGGCACCCAACGGGGGGCCTTCAACCCGGCCGGCCGCCGCCCTATGGGTTCCGGATGTGCATAACATAGCGATTATGGGCTCGCTTGCAAGGAAAAAGTGAAGTGAAATCGCAAAAATGTGAATGACCCGGCCAGGTCGAGCGGCCTGCCCCGTGGCCAGGGGAACCTGACGGGCCGGGGTGGGTCGAAAGGCCGTCGTGGAGGGACGGGGGACTACGGGCGGTGACTTAACCGCCGGGGCAAGACCGGGCCCGGAGGGCCGGCTCAACGGGCCGAGGACGGGTCACTCCCTAATCCCCTCGCCTTTCCCGTTTCCTTCCCCGACGGACCCAGGCACGGGAGCCGCTGGCCCGGAGCGGGGTGGGTTGGCCCCCTCCTCCAGGCTCATTGGTCTTTAGATTCTCGGCAGGCGAAGTGACGCGAACCTTGCGCGGTCCCCGGGCCAGTCCATTCTTCTTTTTTCTGGAACTCATCCATCGTGGGCGCCGTAGCCTCGCCCTCGTTTTCCTTGACGGGCGGAAGGTTTTTAGTACTCTACGGGGGATTGGTAGAGGCGGTCTGAACTTTTCACTTCGCCTTTTCAATCTCCTGCCTATGTTGTTACAAGGACTCAAGGTCGAACAAGGGAAGATCTCGCTTACCTCCGCATGGTTCCCTCACAGTCCAAGGGCCGCTGGCGAATCTTCCTCCGCGGGATCGCATCCGATATCTTCTCGAAGTCCTGGGGCGCCCTGACCATGCAATTTAGTTCTAGGGAAAGCGCTTCGAACCGATTCGACGGAGCCGCTCGATTCTTGATCCTATCGGCCTTCTGTCTGACCCTGGGCGGGATGATCTTGCCGACCACCGGCTGCGGGTCCGTGGCGGTGGATGCACCGGTGGAGCCGTTCACCCCCCCGCCCGCTCCGAAGCCCTATTCACCGTCCGAAGCGCTTCGCCTTTTTGACGCGCCGCTTGAGGAAGTGTACCGCCTGGGGGAAGGAGATGTATTGACCCTGCAGGTCTGGGATCATGCGGAACTGTCGGGCCCTCAGATCATCGGTCCTGACGGCAGAATCACGCTTCCGGTCTCCGGTGAACTCCGCGTGGCCGGCATGACCCGCGAGGAGGCGGCCAGATCCATCAAAGAGGCCTTTTCGAAATCGTTTGAAGGCATCGTGGTCACGGTTCGCGTGGATCAGTACATCGCCAACCGCGTGATCGTCCTGGGAAAGGTGAAGACTCCCGGCGTGCTTCGTTTTGAGACGCAGCCCACCTTGCTGGAGGCACTGTCCCGCGCCGGCGGCATGGTGGACGATCCCCTCAAGAACCTGTCCCACTGCGCCGTCATCCGGGGGCGCGACCGGATCGCGTGGCTGGACCTTAGGGCACTCCTGGATGCGGGCGACCTGTCCCTCAATCTTCGCCTCAAACCCAATGACCTCATTCTAGTCCCTGAATGGGGCGATCTGCCCGTCTACGCCCTGGGGCAGGTAACCAAGCCGGGGCCCTATCGTTGGGTTCCGGGGATGACCGTGCTGGACGTACTCGCCCAGGCGGGAGGCCTCACGAGGGACGCGAACACCCGGCAACTGTACCTGGTCCGTCCAAGTCGGAATGAGCGGCGGGTCCTGGACCAGAGCGAACTTCTGGAGCCGGTTCCGGGAGCCAATGTGGCCGTGGAACGGGGGGACATTTTCTTCGTTCCCAGCAGTGTAATGGCGGAAGTGGGCTATCTCTTTGAAAAGCTTCAGCCCTTTGCGTGGGTTTTCGTGGCGACGCAAGTTAAGTAGTTCGGTCCCGGGGTCTCATCGAACCCCTGGGTGCAGGACGAGTTTCGAACTCAGTCAGGATAGGTGACCGGTGGAGGAATTTGCCCAACTCGACGACGATAGCGTTTTTGTCTATTCCGAGGACACCGCGGCCCCCGCGGGTACCTCCGAAAAGATACTTCCCACACCCCCCTCGCGTCGGCTCAGCGTCGCCCAGAGCGTGCGACGACACAAGGTGCTGACGGCGTTGGTTTTCCTGGCCGTCCTCCTTATGGGCATCCCGGTGGTCTATCTGAGAAGCATCCGCTCGCGGTATTATGCTGAGGCGCTTCTCAATGTTTCCTCGATCATCCCCAAGAACCTGATTGATGATCGCGAGTACCAGGTCCCCCGGTACGACGAATTCGTCAATCAGCAGCTGGCGACGATGGTGCGGCCGGAGATCACCCTGGGCGCACTGGCCCGGTTGAAAGACCAGGCTTCGCTCTGGCAGTTGCCGACGGAGGGGCGACGGGAGGCGGCCGAGCGCCTGGGTGCCGCCCTTCAGGGCAAGCGGGTTCCCAACAGCACTTCCTACATCTCGGTTGGACTGGAAGGAAACCGGCCGGAGGGCCTGGCGGAGATCGTCACGGCCGTCGTGGAGGCCTACCTCGACCGAGAGAAGGGCCAGCTCTCCTTCGATCTTGTAAGCCGCCTCGACGCCCTCAACAAACACAAGCTCGAGGTGCAGGATGAAATTCGCAAGCGAACCGAGCTCCTGGCGGGTTGGGTGAAGGAATTCGGGGTCATGGCCCTGGACGTTCGATCTACGGAATCCTCCAATCAGCCCGTCCAGGGCGGGAGGACCTTGGCGGACGCCCGAGCGCGCCGGGTCGAAGCGGAGAGTCGATTGGCCATGCTCCCGCAGCGTCACGAAGTGATCAAGAAGCTCGATTTGGCCGCGGAGGCGCGCGCACAGCTGCTGTCGGATCCATCCGTCAACAACCGGCGTTCCATCCTGTTGACGCGCAAGAGCGAGCTCAAGGCGAAGCTGGTGGGGTTGTCGGCCCAGCACGAGGGGCGGGCCTCCATTGATCGGGCCATCGCGGCAATTGACGCTGAACTCGAACAGACTGAAAAGGAAGAATTGGCGCGCCTCCAGGTGGCCCTTGAGGATCGCCGGACGGCGAGGCTGGCAGAAGAAACTCAAGCCGCCGAGCTTGAAGTAGCCCAGTCCAAGCGCGTGGAGGAGATCCTCGCTTCGGACGACGCCAGCCAGTCCAGCAAGTCCAACCGCTACACCAGCATCTACTATGAAATGCAGAGCGCCAAGCAGGACTTGGAGCGTCTGAATCGACAGCTGGGGGTGGTGGAAGACCGCATCGACGTGTCGCGGCTGGAATCCCAGAATCCAGGACCCGTCCGCCTCGAAGTCCCGGCGACCAAACCTGAAAGGCCCCTGAAAAAGTCCATCGCGAGCCTGCTCGGCCTCCTGTTGGCGGCCGCGATCGGATGTTCGCTCGCGGTTCCCCTGATCGTGGATGCCACGGACGGGCATGTTCGGAATCCCCTGGATGTGGAGAAGTGCCTGGGGAGTAGACCGCTGGGATGGATCCTGAATCGCAGACCGGAAACGGAATCGTTCGCCCGGGATCAGGTGCGCCGGATCGCGCTCTCCCTGGATCGTGAGCGGCGCCTCTTCAATCGAGCCCACTTTGCGTTCACATCGCTCCGGAGCGGCGGTGGAACAACGCGACTGGTTCTGGATCTGGCCCGGGAAGTTCGGGCGATCGGGTGCAGGGTCGTGGTGATTGAAGCCAATGCGCTCCATCCGGATCCGAGGTTGTCGGGTGCTGAGGGGCGGCCGGGACTGGCGGAAGTTCTCTCCGGTGAGGCCCACATCGAGGACGCGATTCTGCCGGCTCGCGACACCCTACCGGATCTGATCCCGCTGGGGAACCTCAATGGGAAGAAATTCCTTCCCGGATGCCGCAATCTCTCGTCGCTTCTCACGGGGCTCTTCAGCCGATACGAGATCATGCTCGTCGACGCGCCACCGATCCTGGTATCGTCCGACGCCGAGCTTCTGGCGGGCGTCACCCATGCCGCCGTCCTGGTGGTGGAGTCGGACAAGAACCTGATCGGAGAAGTGAACCGGGCCATCCAGATTCTCCGGCAGATCGGCCCCCCCCTGATCCAAGTCATCCTCAATCGAGTCCGGGATTTCCGCGGCCACGGGTATTATTCCGACTTGGTCAGGCAGTATGGAACGGCAGGGGTGACACCGTCCGAACAAGCTCCTTGAGGGGGAGAGGCGTTGGCATGGACCCCGAACCGGCAGAGGCTGCTGCGGATTCCGTTCCATCGGTCGACCGCTCCGCCCCCGCTCCGGCGCCGGACCTGACGACCCCGGAATCCCTGGTGATCTTCGGAACCCCGATCCACAATCTGTCCACGCAAGAGGTACTGGACTGGATCATACGCCGAATCCGGGGGGGGGAGCCCAGCTACATCGTGACGTCCAACCTGGACTTCGTCATGAAGGCCTGGCTCGATCCGGAGTTCCATCGAATCCATCTCGAAGCGGATTTGGTGCTCGCGGACGGGATGCCCATGGTCTGGTTCTCACGCCTGTTCGGGCCTGCCCTCAAGGAGAGGGTTCCGGGGAGCGACCTGGTTCCTCGACTGGCGGAGCTCGCCCGAGACCACGGAGCGTCCCTATATTCCGTCGGGGCCGGCCCCGGAGTCGCCCAGCGTGCCATGGAAATCCTTCAGGAGCGGTATCCCGGTCTTCGGGTGGCCGGGTGTGACACGCCTCCGATGGCTCCGCTGCTGCAGATGGACCACCCGAAGATGCTGGGCGCCATCCTGGAGGCCCGACCCGAAATCGCATTCGTCGCCTTCGGCGCTCCGAAGCAGGAAAAATGGATCCGGATGAATTTCTACGATTGGAAGGTGCCTGTGGCGATCGGGGTGGGGGGAAGCCTCGATTTCATCGCGGGGGTCCAGTCCCGGGCCCCTCGGTGGCTCCAGATCATCGGGCTGGAGTGGTTCTGGCGGCTGATTCGCCATCCTCGCCGGCTTTTCGGTCGGTATTCGCTCAATCTGCTCTTCCTCACCATGATGATGGCACGGCTATTCCTGATCCGCGTGTCTCCTCAGGGGCGCGGGCGGGGGGGCGCTTCGCTGGAGCAGTCCACGATCGAAGGGTGCGGCGCCGTCTCCCGGGTCCTCAGGAGGCTGACCAAGAATTCCGAATCGGCCCAATGGCTCAAAGAGGAGGAACCCCGGGTCGATGGTCGTGCCATCGTGATCGACGTGTCCGAGTTCACATGGCTCAACAGCATGGAACTGGGGGCCCTGGTGCGCATGGCCCAGGCGTGTCGCAACGCGGGTTCCCTGCTTTTCCTTTCCGGGGTGTCGCGGCGCCTGGCCCGGTTGATCCGATTGTTTCGGCTCGACCGACACCTGGAGGTCCCCGAATCGGAAGCATCCTTCAGGAGACAGCTCCAGCGAAGCCGGACCGAGCTCGTTCACGGAAGTGCGCAGTTTCATCGCCAGGGTCCCCGCTTGATCATGGTCCTTCCCAAGGAATTTGACGGATACATCGTGCACGAAGCCCGCGAGAACTTCGGACGGGCCCTGGAGGGCGATCCCGTCAATGAGATCGTGATCAACGCCCGCCATCTGAGCTATGTCGACTGCTCGGGGGCCCGGTTCATCCATGACCTGTGCAGGGAATCCGAACGAAACGGGATCCGGAAAGTATCTCTCGTCGGCTTTTCCAAGGCGACGCTGGAGGCCATGCAACGGGAAGGCTTCGATCCGGGGAAAGCGGAGGTAAGGGAGGATCTTCCTGATCCTTCCATGCCCGCGGTCGGATGAACCCGGGTTCGAATGAGTAATCCCGAAAATCCCGATCCGATGCCCCCGTCAGGAGAGTCGACGGAAGTCCTTCCGGCCAACCCGCCCCCCATCACCAAGGGGCGTGCGTTCACCGCATCTCTGTGGAGCCTGGGCGGCGACGGGTTTGCGAATGTTCTCCGGCTCCTTTCCAGTCTTGTCCTGGCGAGGCTCCTGTCCCCCGAAATCACCGGGCTCATGGCTCTGCTCATGGTCTGCATCGTGGGAATCCACATGTTCTCGGACCTCGGGATCCGAGCCGTCATCGTGCAACATCGCCAAGGTGAGGATCCGGACTTCTACAACTCCGCCTGGACCATCCAGGTCGTACGCGGCTCCTTCTTGTGGATCTGTTCGGTGCTGATCGCCCGGCCTGCGGCGTGGTTCTACGGACAACCTTCGCTGGTCTATCTCCTTCCCCTGCTCGGGCTCACCGCCATCATCGACGGGTTCACGTCCACCAAGCTCTGGACCTGCGAGCGTCATCTCAACCAGAAGCGCATGACGCTTCTGAACATGACCACCCAGGTGGGAAGCATCGTGGTCATGGTGGCGTGGGCCTATTTTTCCCCCTCCATCTGGGCCCTGGTCGTGGGCAATCTGTCGAGCGTCCTGGCTCGAACCCTCCTGAGCCACATCGCCCTTCCCGGACCCCGCAACCGCTTCCGGTGGCAGGCGGAGGCCCGCCGGGAAGTCCTCAACTTCGGCCGCTGGGTAACCCTGAGCAGCTTGTTCGCCTTTCTGGCCCTTCAGGCGGACCGCCTGATGTTCGGAAAAATGATTCCGATGGTTCTCCTGGGGGTCTACAACACTGGCGCCGCGTATGCCCGCCTTCCGGTCGACACCCTCCTGCGGCTGGCCTCGTCCGTGGGGTACCCCCTGTTTTGCCGAAGCTACCGGGAGGGACAGGACCTTTCATCGGTCTTCAAGCGCGTGAGCATGGTGATCTGGATCCTGGGAGGGGCGGGCCTCAGCGCGCTCATCCTCGGGGGACCCGCCGCGATCCGAGTCCTGTATGACAAGCGGTGGCACGATGCCGGATGGATCATCCAGATCGTCTGCGTGGGGTCCTGGTTCCAGATCCTCGAAAGCCTCAGTCAGATGGCCATGTCCGCGATGGGCCAGCCGAAGTGGTCGGCCATCGGGAACATCTCGAAGGTGGTGGCCATGGCCCTGGCGCTCCCCCTGGCGTTCAAGTTCTTCGGATTTCCCGGCGCTCTCATCACCATCGCGATCACGGAAGTCCCCCGCTACCTGATCGCCCGCTGGCAGACCCTCAAGTGCGGTCTGGGTCATTGGGGCTTGGACGTGGGGTTAACGGCGGCCCTACTGGGATGTTGCGGGCTGGCCTATCTGATTGGCCGGGAGCAGTCGAGGCTCCCGTCGCCCTGGATCGGCCTCGCGATCGCCGCCGCGGCGTATGGGCTGGTGTGGATTCCCCTGGGCCTGTGGTCCTGGAAACAATGGAAGGTCATTCGGTGACGAAAAGTGGCCTCACCCGGTCCCGGGAGAGTTCTCCGCGTCCTCCCGGGATTCCGGCCTTCAGGATGAGTGTCGCCCCATGAACATGACCCCGGCCGTCCACGTGGCCATGTTCGGCTTTCCCATCCTGTCTTTCCTCCTGTTCGCCTTCTGGCGACCCCGAAGGCGAGCCATCCTGGCTATCTTCCTCCTGGGATTCCTGTTCCTTCCGGAGGCCCCGGGGGCGGAATTCAAACTGCCCGGGATTCCCGCGTTCACCAAGTACCTCGATATCAATCTGTCCGCGCTCCTGGCGGTGGCGATCCTGGACACGCGACGGCTTCTGGCCCTCCGCCTGAGCTGGAGCGACCTCCCGATCATCATTTATTGCATCTGCCCGGGCATCAGCTCCTTGACGAATGATCTGGGGGGCTATGACGCGGCCGCGGCTGTCGCGGCCCAGGTGTTGTCCTGGGGCGTGGCGTACGTGCTGGGGAAAATCTATTTCAAGCGGCTCGAAGGGCTGAGAGATCTGGCGGTGGCGATCTTCATCGGAGGGTTGATCTACGTTCCGCTGTGTCTCTTCGAAATCCGGATGAGCCCGCTCCTTCACACTTTCCTGTACGGGTACTTCCCCAGCAGCCCGGATCAAACCGTTCGTTTTGGAGGATTCAGACCCGTCGTCTTCCTGATGCACGGTCTGGTCGTGGGACTGTGGATGTGCATGGCCACCATGCTCGGATTTTGGCTCTGGCTGAGCGGCGCGAAGAAGACCCTTTTCGGGGCCTCCTTGCACTGGCTCTTGATCGGCCTTGGAATTACGACCGTGTTGGTGAAGTCCCTTGGGGCCCTGGTCCTCATGACGGCCGGGATGAGCGTGGCCCTCGTCATCCGGCGGAATCCCCACCGAGGGGTCCTGATCGGCCTGGCCGCCCTTCCCCTGCTCTACATCGGCCTTCGGGCGACGGGGGCCTGGTCCGGAGAGGAGATCGTAAGGGCCGCGGAGTCCGTGAGCGAGGAACGCGGGGGCTCGCTCGAATTCCGCCTCAAGAACGAAAACATGCTTGCGGAAAAGGCGCTCCGCAAACCCGTTTTTGGATGGGCGGGCTGGGGTCGCGCGAGGATCTTCGATGAAGAGGGTCACGACATCTCCGTGACCGACGGCCTTTGGATCATCACGCTGGGCTCGTACGGACTGGTGGGGCTGGGGTCCTTTCTGGCTCTTTTCCTGATGCCCCTGGCCGTCATGATCCGCCAGCTCCCCGCCCGACACTGGGCGGAGTCCACCGGCGCTCCCGCGGCCATGCTCGCGACCCTCCTCATCCTGTGGCTCACCGACTGCATCCCTAACGCCGCGTATAACCCGGTGTATATTCTGGCGGCCGGGGGGATGACCAGTTTAGAGATCCTTTGGAAGAGTGCGGCCTCCCCCCCGACCCGGCCGGCCCGGATTCAGGCCCCGATCCCGTGAGACCGACCGCGCCCCGCTTCCCTTCCAATGAAACCGCCCCGGAAGACCTACCCGGAGCTCCCGGACCCTGCCCCTTGGGGACCCCGGCCGGTAGGCAGGATTTTCTTCGTGTTCCCGGCACCCCTTTTGGTACGTTGGTTTGTCGCAGGAAGAGCCTCAGGACCCTGGAGCCAGAGGGCGCCTCCTCGAGACCGGATCGATGGCCTGACCGACTTCCACGAGAGAATGGAGTGGACCCACGCGGATGTTCGCAACGGGTGAGGGAGACGCACGCGTTGGCCGAGCCAGGATCTGATCGGCTCAAGTTAGCTCCCGCCGCCCCGACCGGCCAGAGGCACCGATCCCCATGACCCCATCGGACATCCCCGAGAAGGCCCCGTCCCCTCGTATCGCCTACCTGGTCAACCGCTATCCCGCGGTAAGCCACACGTTCATCCGCCGGGAGATCCATGGACTGGAGGCCGCCGGCCTGGAAGTGCTGAGATTCTCGGTTCGCCGCGTCGCACCGGGAGAGCTGGTGGATGCGCTGGACAAGAAGGAACAGGAACG
>Ga0222749_10001010_pt1 | contig 15130 bp, 9 predicted proteins | sample IncBWH2Mmetat_FD_197234 | JGI IMG/M metagenome (GOLD analysis project Ga0222749, IMG submission 197234) | Metatranscriptome of lab incubated forest soil microbial communities from Barre Woods Harvard Forest LTER site, Petersham... | ecosystem: Environmental > Terrestrial > Soil > Temperate... | reverse complement strand
CCTCAAGAAGGACCGTACGGACGCCCGCCGTGATCGGGAGGAGCTTGAGAAGGATCGGGCGGACCTCCGGCGCGACCGGAAGGACGGCGACAAGGTTGATGCCGCCAAGGATCTCGCCGATATCAAGAAGGACCGGGCGGACCTCAAGGCCGACCGGCGCGACATCCGGGGCGACCATGAGGATCTCAAGGGTGACCGGAAGGATGTGGCCTCCGACAAGAAGGATCTCCGGGAGGACCGGGAGGAGGAGCGTCGTGAAGAGCGTCGTGAGGAGCATCGTGAGGAGCATCGTGAACATCATCATCACCATCGCACCTAATCCCTGATCCCCACCCCGGCTTTTCCCGCCGGCCCGGCGTCGTACGACGACGCCGGGCCGGTGTTTCATTTAGAGACGTGGATCGTCGCTTCCGGATCCGTCCATCGTGCGGGGAGGCGCGAACCAAACGGAGGGCCCGATGATGAAGAGGATGCTTGTGGCGATTCCGGCGCTTGTGGTGGCATTCACCCCGGCCTGCCTGTGGGCGCAGGCTTCCGTGGGGGAGGACGGATCCATCCTGCCCAGGACCCTTGCCGAGGAGGTCGATCCGAGCGTCGAGATCGATCGCCCGCCCCTGGAGGACTCAGAGGGCCTCCTGCACGCCCCCGACCGGTTCTTCTCAGCGCTCTCGGAAACCCCCGAACCCAGGGCGGGAGACCAGAGCCAGTTCTCGCTGGGCGCCGCCGTGGGCTACCTCGATGCGCGGGGCTCGGATCGAGGGACGTGGTTTGCAGGGGTCCAGGCGAGGCTTCATTTCCTGAAGTATTTCGCCGCAGAAGCCTCGATCACCTTTCACGAGAATCGCTATGAGAACGGCGACGTGCACGTGACCCAGTACCCCGTCCAGGTCAGCGGGATGTTCTATCCCTTGCCGGATGGGGAATTCAGGCCCTACGTCCTGGGCGGCGTGGGCTGGTATTATACGCGGATCACCTACACCGGGGCCTTTTCCGGGGTCACCAATCAGACCGATCACACGTTTGGCGGCCATGTGGGGGTGGGCCTTGAACTCCGTCTGGCTCCTTCGATCTCGATCGATGCCGATCTCCGCTACATCTGGCTCAGCCCCAGCAGCCGGGTGGTCAATCGCAACGATTTCGACTACTGGCAGGGGACCGGAGGGATCAACTTCTTTTTTTGATTCCCTCTGAAGAAGGCCGCCGAGGGGGGGGGAGCCGTTTGATCCAAGAGGGCAGGGGATCGAGGAGCGGCACGAGCGACCGCCGCTAAAGTCTAGGGGAGCTCCTTCTGGGGTTTCCCAGGTAATAGAGCTCCTTCCCTCGTCTCATCAGGGTGTCCATCCTCCTCCTCCAGGCGCCGTGGTGCCTCCCGGAGGGGATCACCGTTTGACACATCGTGAAGAAGGACTCATAGAAGTACGGCTGCCGGGATGCTTCCTGCAGGGTGCGACACACTCGGGCTCGCTTCGGTGTTCCTCCCAATTCAAATCTGGCAGCCTGCTTGAGGACGAGCGCTTCGAGCGGAGAGCCGTCGATTGCGTGCTGGATGCGACCCCAGGTCAGAAAATAGGATTTCTGCCCCCTCTCGAGTTCGACGACGACGGAGACAATAGTGTCCATGGCTCACTCATGATAGCTGAGCCGGATCAGGAGTGAACCAGGAACGGGTAGCTCCGCTCTCAGTCCTCTTGAGGGTTACCCGCGAGGCTTAGAAACCGGATCCCGGTTATTCTCGGGTGAGAATGGGTCTGGATCTAGGCTTTATGTGACGGATCAGCAGGCGCAACTGCGACCTGAGGCGGCCCATGTAGGCCACTGAAGTATTTCGGGTGTGAAATCCCACGGGTCCCAAGGGAAGGCACCCCATCAACGGAGGGAGCCGAGATCCCTTGGCCGGGAGCTAAGGCTTGGTATTGCTGCTATGAAGAAGGGTCTTCACGAGTTGCCCGTCTTTTTCAGGTTTCTCGTGATTGGGACAGGTGTCGGACTCCCCTGCCTTTCGCGTGTAACGCTTGCCGGTGCTTTTGCACCGGTAGACGAGGGTGGCCTTGTCCTGGAGATCCCCGCGGTTGGCGCGCCACCACTCCTTCCACTTCTGGTAGTTCGGCTCGCTTCCTCCGGTGATCTGCTGGAGGGCGCTCTTGATGGGAGCTTCTAGAGCGGCCAGCTTCGGGTTGCCGCCGGTCCGAACCTTTCCCGTCCGGCTGGCCTTGCCCTCGTTCTCCGCGTGTTCGAGCAGCGTGATGAGCGGGTCGACCGAGCCGCCGCTCCCGAGCTTCCCGAGAGCGGGGATGATCACGTGGAGGGGATCGAGGAAGCCCTTCTCGTGAAACCGGCTGAGGAGGCCATTGAGGGCCTCCGCCCCCGCCTCCCAATCGAGCACTTGAAGCGCCTTGACCACGGCGTCCAGCACCGGGTAGTTGGCCTCGCTGGTGCTGACCGCCGCCGACAGGACTTCGAGGGATTTGGGATGGTCCATCGTCCCGAGCGCCTTGGCCGCCGCCAGGCGCACCGCATCCGCGTCGGACCCCAGCAGATTCCCGATGGCGCTGATCGAGACTGAGCAAAGATGCTTGGAAAGCGCGTTCAGGGCGGCGATGCGCGTAGCCTCGGAGGAGTTGCGGCAAGCGGCGTGGAATTCGTCGAGGACCTTCTTGCACTCCTCCTTGGAATGGTCATGCAATTCCTGCCGTGAGGCCGACAGGAGGCTGGCAAGGAGGAAGATCATCGCTTGTTTTTTAGCGCAATTCTGATGCCAGGATGGTCACCGGATGGATCGGGGGAAACGCGCTTGGATTCTCAGAAATGCGAATCCTGCCTTGCGGCTCGGAGAATCCAGAAGCCCGGGGGGCGGCGTTGGGCCAACCGCATGGGCCCGCTCGAGATTCAAGCGGGAATCTCCCGGGTGAGCCTACGGGCCTGGCTGGAGTTTCATCCCCAGAAGCTTTTCAAGCTCGCTCGCCGCGGTATTCAGATCCAGGAGCGCGTCCGAGTATGCCGCCCGGGCTTCGACCAGGGTCCGCTCCGCATCCAGCACATCGAGATAGCTGAACTTCCCCTGGCGGTAGCCTTCACCGGTCTGCTCCATCGCCTTCTGGGCCGACGGCAGGATCTTCTCCTCGTAGCTCACGACCCGAGCCTGGGCTTCGAGCAGGTCGTGATGGGATTGACTGAGGCGGAGGAGGAGGTCGTTCCACTGGGAATCAATCAGGAACTCGGCGCGGCGGATCTCGATCCGGGCGATGGCGATCTTGGCCTGGTTCCGGTCGAAGAACGGGAGCGGGACGCTCAATCCGCCCTGGATCACCGACTCCTTCCCGGAGTCGACCCCGGCGAGGACCTGGGCCTGGACGTCGGGGAAGACGGAAGCCTTGAGGAGTTCCACCTCCCGCTCGTGGAGTTCCTTCTGCTTCCGGGCCGCCTCAAGGAGGGGGTGATGATCGAGGATCTTCTTTCGAAGGTCCTCCATCGGGGGAACGGTATATCGGGGAGGCAGGGTTCCCCGGAACTTCTCGCGGGGGAGGTCGATATTCCCCATGAGCGATTTGAGCGTCTGGATCGCCACGGCCAAGTTCTTCTCGACGGTCCTCTGGTCGGTTTCGGACTTGGCCAGTTCGACCGTCGCTTTGAGGAGCTCCATTTCGGGGATGGCGCGGAGCTTGAACCGTTCCTCCGCGAGCGAATGGAAGTTTTTGATGAGCTCGACGGTCTTTTTCGTCAGCTCGAGATTCTGCTGGTGGGCCATGACGTTCAGGAAGGCCTGCTTGACCTGGGTCAGGATCTCGCGCCGGCGCCAGACATACCCGAGCGTCAGCTGGTCGCGATGCGATTCTGCGAGCCGGACGTTGGCCTGGATCCTCCCCCCGGTCACGATCGGGATTCCCACGCCGATCGTTCGCTTGGAGGTCGCCCACGATCCGCCGCGCGGATGGTAGTCGTCGAGCGCCGCCACGAGGCTCGGGTTCGGGTAGAGCGAAGCGTCCCAGACGAGCGCGTTTCCGAGGTCGACGTCCTGCCGGGCCTGGTTGAGCTCGGGGTTGACCTCCTCGGCGACCGCGAGCACGTCCTCGAGTGCGAGCTCCTCCTGGGCGAGGATCTGCTCCCGGCGGCTCCGGGGCGGGGCGGGCCGGGCCTCCGAGTCGGGCTCAGGGATCAGGAAGGGGTCGGACCGTTCGAGCTCGACCACCTGGATGTTCCGGGACGTGCAGCCCAGGAACGAGAGGACGAGACCCAGGAGGAGGGTGGCCCCGAGGGATCGCTTCACGTGCGCTCCACCCGGACGTACCGGACCAGAAGGGGAAGCGCGAGCAGCGTCAGGACCGTTCCGACCAGCATCCCGCCCACAACGACGAGCGCGAGCGGCTTCTGGATCTGGCTTCCGATGCCGTGGGAGAGCGAGGCGGGGAGGAGGCCGAGCGAGGCCACAAGCCCGGCCATGAGAACGGGCCGGAACTTGTCGGCGGACGTCTCCCGCGCGGCCTCGTCCCTTCCTTTGCCCGCCTTCCGGAGCGAGATGTAGTGGTTTACGAAGATCGACCCGTTCAGGACGCTCACCCCGATGATCGAGATGAAGCCCACGATCGAGGAGGTGCTGAGCGTCTGGCCCATGACCCACAGGCTGACAAGCCCCCCGGCGACCGCGAACAGCGGCACCGCCATGACCACGGCCACGTTCAGGCCCGACCGGTAGAGGGCGTACAGCGTGGCCAGGATGAGAAGGAGCGCGATCGGCACCGACATGGCCAGTCGCTGGAAGGCCGCCTTCATCTCGTTGAAGATGCCGCTCCACTCGGTGTAGTACCCCGAGGGAAGAGCGATCCCCGAGACGGCCTTCTGCGCCTCGGCGACGGTTCCCCCCAGGTCCTTGGAGACGACCTTGAACTTGATGGGGATCAACCTCTTGAAGTTCTCCCGGTAGATGAACGCGGCCCCTGTGTCGTAGTGGAGGCGGGCGACCCGGGAGAGCGGGATGTTCGCCCCCGTCGGGAGGACGAGCGGTGCCGATTCGACCGCCTCCGGATCCTTGCGATAGCTGGCGGGGAAGGAGACGAGGAGCTGGAAGGATTTCGTTCCTTCGATGATCTGGGTCACCGTCCGGCCGCCGATGGCGGCGGAGATGGTGTCGAGGATGTCCCCCACGTTTAGGCCCATCGCCGCGGCGCTTCCGCGGTCGACGTCGATGATGAAATTGGGTTGTCCGAGCTCACGGAGGATACCCACTTCGGTGATTCCCGGGATTTCGGAGAGGCGCTTCTTCGCCTCCTCCGCCGCCTTCTCCAGGGCTACGAGGTCCTCGCCGTAGATCTTGAGCGTGTTCTCCCCCTTCACGCCGGACATGACCTCCTCCAGGTTGTCCTCGATGTACTGGCTGACGCTGGAGTCGGCGTTGGGGAAGAGCTTGTCCAGGCCGTCGCCGATTTCCTTCTCGAGCTCCTCCTTGGTCTTCCCCGACTTCCACTCCCCGTAGGGCTTGAGCTTGATGAAGTACTCGGAATTAAATGGCCCGGTCGGATCCGTTCCGTCCTCGGGGCGGCCCACCTGGAACTGGACCATCTCGACGTCGGGAAAGCTCCGGAAGTAGTCGCGGGCCTGCCGGGCGTATTCGTGGGTCTTGGTGAGCGAGATCGAGCGGGGGAAGGTCATCCGGCAGTAGATGTTGCCCTCGTCCATCTTGGGGAGGAACTCGGTCCCGGTGGCCCGGAGCGAGAGCCCCGCGGCTCCGAAGGTGAGGACCCCGATCACGAGAAGGACAAGAACCGGCCGCCTGGACAGGCGCTCCGTCAGGCCCACGTAGCCCCGGGTCACCTGGGGGAGGAGGGGGACGTGGCGCTCGTGGGCGTTCTTCATGAACCGGCCAACGGCGGCGATGAGGAAGGTGAAGGTGAGAAGGAGCGTGAAGGCGAGCGCGTAGAGGTAGGTCCGGGCCATGGGGGCGAAGATCTGCCCCTCCGCCCCTTTCATGGTGAAGATCGGGATGAACGCCAGCAGGATGATGAGGAGCGAGAAGGCGATCGCGCCCCCCACCTCCTGGACCGCCCGGATGAGGGCGGAGCGTCCGTCGGGCTCGTGGTGCCGGAGGCGGAAGAAGTTCTCCATGAGGATGAGGAAGATGTCCGCGATGATCCCGAAGTCGATCGCGGCGATCGAAAGGAGGTTCGCCGACTCCCCCTGGGCGGCCATGACCGCCAGCGTGATCAGGAGCGAGAGCGGGATCATGAGGGCGGTGAGGATCGCCGCCCTGAAATTGGCGAGGAAGACCATGAAGACGAATCCCACGAGCGCGATCCCGACCACCGCCGTCTCGGCGACCTTCGTCACGACCGTCACAATCAGGTCCCACTTCTGGTAGATGGGCACGATCTTCACCCCGGCGGGCAGGACCCGGTCGTTGAGCTCCTGGATCTTCTCGTTGACGGACCGGATGGAGGGGATGCTTTTGGCCCCCTTCCGGAGGGTGACCACCCCCATGACGATGTCGTCCTGCCCGTTCAGTCCCGCGATCCCGGTCTTCGGCAGGTTGCCGACCGAAACCTGGGCGACGTTCTTGATCAGAATGGGGGTGTCGTTCTTGTACGACACGACCACGTTCTCGATGTCCTCGAGTTTCTGGATCAGCCCCAGCCCGCGGATGTTGTAGTACTGGTCGCCCTTCTCGAGGACCCTTCCGCCGACGTTGACGTTGCTCTTGGAAAGCGCGTCGAGGATCTGCGAGAGGGGGATCTTGTACTTGATCAGGGTTTCCGGCTTCACGGTGACCACGTAGGACTTGATGTATCCGCCCCAGGTGGGGATGTCCTCGACGCCGTCGGCGGTCTTGAGTGAACGGGCGACTACCCAGTCCTGCAGCGTCCGGAGTTCCATGGGGTCGTTCGACCCCACGAGGGCGTAGCGCATGACCTCGCCGAGGGGGCTCGGGACGAGCGAGGGCTGGGCGTTGTCCGGGAGCGTCAGCCCCGAGAGCCGGTTGATGACCTCCTGGCGGGCATCCTTGAAGGAGGTGTCGTAGGTGAACCGGAGCTTGATGTCGGAAAGGCCGTAGAGGGTGGTCGAGTTGATCCGCGTGAGCCCCGGGATCCCGGCCAGCGAGATTTCGATCGGGATCGTGACCTGGCGCTCCACCTCCTCCCCGGACTTTCCCTCCAGAAGGGTGACGATCTCCACCATGGGAGGCGCCGGGTCGGGAAAGGCCTCCACGTTCAGATCTCGAACGAGGAACGCGCTGACCATCAGGACCGCGACGGTCAGGACCAGGAAGAGGGTGGCGTTCGAGATTACAAAGTCGACCCAGCGCTTCAAGGACGCTCCTGGTCCATGGAGGAGGTGACGATTTCGTCTTCCAGCGTGATGCCGTCGAGCGCCACATGGGTCGCGTCGGTGTCGTGGACGGGCTTCACCTCTTTGAGGGGGTACTCCGAGCCGTGTTTCACGTAGACGTAGAACTTGCCGTCCCGGTAGACGAGGGCCGACTTCGAGATCGCCGGAAGCGACCTCATTTCGCCCAGGATGCGGATCTTGAAGAACATGTTCTGCCGGAACAGGATTCCCGTCTCCTGCGGCTTGATATAGACTTTCACCGTCTTGGTGTCCGGATCCTGGACATCGCCCACGTACCGGAGGATCCCCTTCCAGACCTTCTCGGGCTGGATGTCGGTGCTGAAGGCGACTTCGCTCCCCTTGGGCCCGAGTCTCGCCAGCTCCACGTCGTGGAGATCGGCCACGACGAGCATCTCCTCGGGATTTGCGATGAGCGCGATGGACGATGTGGCGTCGGTCCGGTCTCCGATGTGGGCGTAGATCTCCGCAACCACCCCGTCGATCGGCGCGGGAATGGTCAGGAAGTTCACGAACTCCTCGCTGCGGGAGACGCCGAACTGGTGCATCTTGGCCTCTTGGCCCTTGAGCGTGGCCTGGATCTGGCGGTAGTTCCCCTCGGCCGTCAGGAAGTCGGCCTTGGTCACGATCCCCTTCTCGAACAGCTCGCGATTGAGCTCGTAGAGACGTTCGGCCTGGTAGGCCTGGGCCTGATTGGAGAGATAGGAGGAGTACAGATCGCTGATGTCGGCGCTGTTGATCGCCGCGATCGGGTCTCCGCGCTTGACTTGGGCGCCCACGCCGACCAGGATTCGTTCCACGAGGCCCGCCACCGGGGAGACCACCTTGGCCAGACCCTTCAGATCCGCCTGGGCATGGCCCGTCGCGTCAATCGAGAGGCGGAACTCCGTCTTGGAGGGCCGCTCCACGGTCACCGCCTTGGCCGAGAACTCCGCGGAACCCTTGGCCTCCTGCCCGGCCGCCTCGCCACAGCCCAATGAGGCGACAAGCAATCCCAAGGGGATCAGGATCTTCATGGAGACATCCTCGGTTCTTGGTGATTCCGGAAGCATTCCCCAGCTGAGGAGATGAAGCAAACCCTGTGCCAGATCGGGCGGTGTTGGGAGAGCCCAAGAGGGGTGGAAATAGCGCCGCTCCCCATAAATCTTGCCAAATTGCAATGGCAAATCTCAGAATTACAAATGGTCGGTGCGCCGGGCAGGGTTGCCAAAGGGGGGGGGATCGCTGGAGGCGCGGGAACGGCTCCTCGCCGAGTCCCGGCTGCCATTTCATGGGGAAGGGGCAAGCTCACCGGATGATCAAAGAAGTACTCCTGCTGTCGATGTAAAGCGCTTGATAGCAGATATTTAGACCTGAATACGCCCGCGCGGACCGGAGAGGGAGGCCGCGAAACGATCCGCTCGGGGGCTTCCGGCGACCCATTCCAGAACCCCGATCCGTCTCACGGCGGATCGCGCCCCGGGCGGAGGGAGTCCGGTTGGAAACCGGTCAGGGGGCTCCTTTTCCCCGGGAGAGCCCATAGGATTCGATCTTCGCATCGAGCGTGGGTCGCGATACGCCCAGGCGTGCGGCGGCCTCCGTCTTCTTCCAGCCGCACTCTTCCAGCGTTCGGGAAATCACCCGCCGCTCGACGTCCTCGATCGCCTCGCGGACGACATCCTTCAGCTGGCCCCCCGTGGGGACCCTGGCCGCCGGCTGGAAGAGGTCCTTCTGGCGGATCTCGTCCTTCAGGCTGTCGACGGTGATGACGTCGTCGGAAAGGGCGACGGCGCGCCGGATCTCGTTGTCGAGCTCGCGGATGTTGCCGGGCCAGGGGTAGTTCTGGAGGTACCAGAAGGCCGGCTCGTCCACCTTTTTCCTGGGCTGCCCCGAGTCGCGGGCCACCTTGTCGAGGAAGTGCTCGACGAGGAGCGGGATGTCCTCCCTGCGGTCCCGGAGGGGCGGGAGGGTGATCTTGACCACGTTGAGCCGGTAGAAGAGATCCTCGCGGAAGGCGCCCGTCTTGATCAGGTCGGCCAGGTCCTTGTTCGAGGCGGTGATGATCCGGACGTCCACCTTGATCACGTCCTTTCCGCCCACCCTGCGGATTTCGCCCTCCTGGATGGCGCGGAGGACCTTTTTCTGCATGTCGACCGACATGTCTCCGATCTCGTCGAGAAAGAGCGTCCCCCGATGGGCGTGTTCGAAGAGGCCGATCTTGGTGGCCACGGCGCCCGTGAAGGCGCCCTTCTCGTGGCCGAACAGCTCGCTTTCGAGCAGCGTGTCGGGGATCGCCGAGCAGTTCTCGCTCACGAACTTTCCGCCTTCCGCGCGGGGGGAGTTGAAGTGGATCGCGCGGGCCGCGAGTTCCTTGCCCGTCCCGCTCTCACCGTAGACGAAGACCGGCTCGTCGGTGTCAATCACGCGGTCGAGGAGGTAGAAGACCTCCTGCATCGCCCGAGACTTCCCGAGGATCTCGCTGAAGTCGTGCTTGAGGGCGACCGACTGGCGGGTGGAGATCAGGTCCTGCCGGGCCTTGGCGAGTTCCGCGTACTGCTTCTCGACCTTCTCCTTGAGCTGGGCGTTGAGCTCGCCGATCTCCTCGCGCGAGCGTTTGAGCTCCTCCTGGCGGCGCATGTTCTCCTCGAACAGCCGGGCATTGTCAATCGCAATGGCGGCCTGGTCGGCGAAGCCCTGGAGAAGCGGGAGGTCGGCCGGCTTGAAGAGTCCGGTCTCGAACCGGTTGTCCATGTAGACACAGCCGACCGCCTGGTCGCGCACCCGCAGCGGGACGCACAGGAGCGAACGGAGCTTGAGCTGGGCCACGCTGGCCCCGGCGGGGAGCGCCGGGTCGCTGATCGCATCGGCGGAAAGGATGGGCTTCCCGTCGCGGAGGACCCGTTCGGCGACGGAGTGGCTCACCTTGAATTCGGGCTTGCGGATCGACTCGCGGTCGAAATTGCGCGCGACCTTGATGGCGAGGTTCTCGCGCTCGCGAAGGATGATGAATCCCCGCTCGGCTCCCGTCAGCTCGATCACGCTGTCCATGATGAGCTCGAGGAGCCGTTTGAGGTTGTGCTCGGAGCTGATGAGCCTGGAGACCTCGAGGAGCCGGGCGAGCTTGTCCCGCTCGTCCTGGAGGCCCTGGAAGAGCCCCCCCCCGCGCTGCTCCTGGTGGAGCTGCTCGAGCATCCTGCGCGCCTCGTCGAATCCCAGCTCTCCCACCAGGGCGGAAACGGAGTGGCGGAGATCGTCGATGCCGGCCGGGAGCGGGGCGGCGGAGCGGGGAGCCGGCAGCCGGGCGCGACGGCGGGGCCGGATGATCTGGATCCTCCGGGTCCGGTGCGCGTCGGGACCGGGCTCCTCGTATCGGATGCAGGTCTCTCCGATCTGGATCTGGTCGTTGTGGTCCAGGAGGTGGGCATTCACCTTCTTTCCGTTCACCGACGTGCCGTTTTTGGTCTCAAGATCGACCAGCTTGAACCGGCCGTCCCCCGTGCCCTCGATCAGGCAGTGTTCGGGGTCCGCGGCCGGCTCGTCCATCTGGACGGAATTTGTCTCAGCGCGGCCGATGGAAATCGTCCCGTCTTCGAATTCGAACAGGCGCTCCTCGAGATTCGGACGGGTCACCGTGAGGCGGGGCACCGGACTAACATAGACCCCGCCCGTTCGGGGTGTCAATAGGGGCGGGGAGGCGCGTGTCCGAGATGAAAGGCCTCTGCATGGACAGGGCATCCAGGGACGTCGTATACTCTATCGGGAGGAGGATTCGCATGAAGGCGTCCAGCCTGAGCGATCTTGCGCGGGAAGTCCGCCCTCGGTCCCTGTTCACGGACCCGGTGCGCCTGGGCTGCCTCGCGTCGATCGGCGTCCTCCTGTTCACCCCGGAGGTCCCCTTCTGGCTCACGCTGGCCGTAATCACCGTCCTGCAGCTCGCACCCATCCTGATGGCCGCGCGGGCGATGGGCGAGGGGTGGTCACGCCGCTGGGGCCCCAAGGTCCATGGCGCGGTCTTCGCCTCGAGCCTCTCGATCGATTTTACCCAGATCGCGGCCTGCGCCGTGACCGGAGCGATGCTGCTGGTCCGGCACTTCAACGGGGTCGAGGTTCTCCGCCCCCTCTCCATCCTGGGTGCCGCGATCTGCTTCCTTCCCGAGGCCAGGCTCTGCCGCTCGCTTCTGTCGGGCGAGCCGGTCGAAGCCACGCGGCAGCTCCGGACCGCCACCTTCCTCCGCGACCCCGCGTTGCTCGCCGCGCTTCTGTCCTCGGTGGTCATCTGCCTCTTGGACCGGACGTCGCTCTGGTTCCTGATGATCTCGCTCGGGTTCCTCCAGTTCAACGCCATCCTCGTCTTCCTGGACAAGCACCTTCCGGAGATCGAAATGGGTCGATCGCGGGGATGGGCGGGTCTGGTCCTCGAGCGGGAGGGCCGTCGGTTCCTGCTCCTGGTCGCGTCGCTCGCCCTCGTGCCGCTCCGGGTTCTCGGGGGCGATCGCCCGGCGTGGCTGGGCGCGGCCGGGATCGCGGCCGTCATCGTCCTTCCGGGCCTCTATCAGCTCATGGTCACCGGAGCGCGCAAGGTGGGGGAGATGTTCCGGGTGACGCCCCCGCCGCCGCCCCAGACCTTTGTGGTGCTCCCCAAGGCCTAGCCGGGGGATCCCGGCCGGGTCACCGGCCCGGGAGGGGCCGCCCTCACGGACTCTCCGGCGCACCGGACGGCACGATCCCCTTCGACGGTGTGACCCAAGCGGGCCGGGAGAGCCCCGAAGGATCCCGCCGCTTCACGGATTCCTGGATCTGGGCTCCCGCCCGCGGGGGGAAAAAAAGAAGGCGCCCCGGGGGGGCGCCTTCGTGAACCGTCCAGACGGGGGTTCGGGGCTGATCGGACCTCCCGGCTACGCGTCGTAGAAGGGCAATTCGTCGGTCTTCTCCTTCACCACCGCCTCAAGGTCATCGGGGTCCAGCCCCAGAATCTTGAGGATGGTGGGGGCCACCTGGGTGGTGTCCACGGGGGTTTTCAGGGTCCGCTTGGAGAGGCCGGGTTTGGAGATCAAGAGTGCCACATTGGTATCCGCATGGGCGAAGCCGCCATGCTCCGCCAGCTTTTTTGAGTTCTTGCCGGCCCAGATGACTCCGGGCTCGGGAAGGACAATGATATCCGGAGTCCTGGAGTCCAGGAGCGGGTCATTGAAACGGAGCTTGAGCGTCTCACCCCAGAGGATGTCGGCAATCCCCGGATTCGCCGGCCAGGCGGGCTCGGGCCACCCAGGGACGGCGGCGTTGGGGTCCGGCTTGGCCGGGAGGTTGTTGAACTCGGCGCTCGCCCAGAGCGCCGCCACCACGGCGGGCGTCAGGGCCTGGAAGGGGGACTTCAGCCAGATGAGCCCGCTGTCGTCGGCCGTGACCGCGTAGTTCCCCGCTCCGACGATCGGGGCGATCACGTCATCGAAGCTGCTGGCGGGGATGATCCGGCGCTTCTGGATATTGATGGGCGATTGGCCGTGCTTGGCGGTGATGATGATCGTGGTGTCATGCAGGATTCCGGCGTGCTGCAGGCCATCGACCATCTCCTCGAGCGAAGAGTCGACGAACTCGAGAGCGGCCTCGATCGCGGTTCCGGGGGCCCCATCGGCATCCGTATATCCGCCCTGGAGAGGACTGTCGATCTCCGTCCAGGTTTTTTGGGCGACGCTCAGGGCCTGGAAGTTCATGCCGAAGATGGCCGGGGTTCCGACGTGATGGGTGCCCGTGCTGTTGAGGCCCAGGCACTGGTGGACCACCGCCTTCACCTTGATCGAGTCGTAGATCTTGATGGCGAGGTGGCTGTTCGTGAACTGGTCGCCGACCGGGAGGCCGCCGACGAGCTGGGCGGCGAGGCTGTTGATCTCGGGGCTGAAATAGTCATCCACGCCGGTGCCGGAGGGGCCGTTCACGACCTGGTAGGCCCCGACGTGCTTGTCGCTCCAAGCCGTGCGGCGGCCATGGGCATGGGCGACCTCGAAGATGGTGTTGACCCGGATGAATTTCCAGGGCATGACCGGGGCGAGGGTGATCGGATCGACGGGGAGCTTCGTGGGATCGATCCCCTGGCCCAGGGTGAAGGCGAAGTTCCCGGAGGCGGGGGCCCGGGGAGGGAGGGCGCCACCGTCAAGCCGGTTCGGATCCGGATCGATCGCCTCCATGTACTGCGTCACGGTTCCGGGTCCGCCGATTCCCCCGGGGGGCAGGAGCTTCCGGTCGAAGGCCACGTCATACCAGATCCCCGTCGAGCGGGGAGAGCCGCCGGTGACGAGGGCCATGAGGCCGGGGAACGAGTCCGAGGGCCGGGGGCAGGAGGCCTGGGTATAGGTGATTCCCCGGTCGGACAGCTGGGCCAGGGCCGACCCGGGATGGGTCTGGACAAAACGCTCCAGATCGATCGCGTGGATCCCGTCGACGCTGATCAGGAGAACGTGCTTGGACCCGCGAGGGATCGGGCCGGGCGTCGTGCCCCCGGCGCAGGGGAGTCCCATCCCCATTCCCGCGCCCGCCGCCGCGATCATCCCCGAGTTCCGGAGGAACTCCCTCCTCGAATTCCTGTTCGTGCTCATCCTCTTCTCCTTTCAAGAAGTGAGCCTGATCTTCCGATCCCCGGGTAACGCCTTGATGGAGGGAGTGAAAAGGAAAGATCAACCCATGGGAACAGCGTTATGGGTCCACGGCCGGCGCGGGAGGGGGCCTAGGGATCGGGAAGGGCCGCCGGGGGCGGCCAGGGCTTCACGACGGGCTCAGTTCTTCCGCCACACGCCCGTCTGCTTGAACTCGTCGACGCGGCGCATCCCCTCGAGGAGCAGTCCGACCGTGTCCATGTGCATCTGCTTCTGCGGCTGCTCCTTGCGGACGGGCTCGAACTGGAACTGCCCCTTGGCCCAACTCAGGAATTCGTAGAAGGCCTCCTCGCCTGACTTGTCGCCCATCTGGACCTCGTGGATCTGCCCGTCGTGGAGGTAGATCGTCATCGACTTGTCCGCGTTTTCAACGAGGAGCATGCCGGTCTGGCTGTTCACGTTCATGGCCTGGATGAGCTCGGCGGGCGAGATGAGGTCGAGTCGGCCTTTCATGCCCTTCCTGAGCTCATCGAGCACCCTGCGGCTGGTATTCGTCAGGCGGCCGGCCAGGATCCGCGCGAGCGTGATCGCGACCTCGGGGGCGATCCCAAGCATCGCGTGGAAGTTGTCCTTGGAGATCACGAGGACCGTCGCATCGTCCTTGGCCCGCACGGTGGCGCTGACGGGCTCGCCCGTGATGAGCGACATCTCTCCGAAGCACTCGCCGGGAGGGAGGGTGACCAGGACGCTTTCCCGGCCGTTCTCCTCCTGCTGGACGACCTCGCAATCGCCCTCAAGCACGATGAAGAAACCCTCGCCCGGCTTTCCGCGCTGGACGATGGCCCGGCCGGAGGGCACGCGCGTGCCCTTGATCAGCCTCACGATCCGCATGAGCTTGGTGACGTGGACGCCGCTGAAGATCTTCATCTTTGAGATGCTGTTGAGGATGAACTGGGCGGCGGCGGGGGAGAGCGTGCTCTCGGTCTCCTTCATGACCGGCTGGAAGCTCCACCAGGCCTTCCCCCCGGGGCAGCCGCCGCAATAGGTGCGCGCCAGTCCCGCGGGATCCTCCCCCCCCGAGATTCTTCCGCCCGCCTTCTGGAGGGGCTCGACCGCGATGGAGCAGACGGGGACGCCGTCCAGGCCCATGACGGTGGGGGGCGTCGGCGTGAAGTCGAGTTTCGAGCCCTTCGTATACAGCGGGCACCCCTGCGCCTCGTCGCAGACGGCGG
>Ga0222749_10001007_pt1 | contig 15147 bp, 15 predicted proteins | sample IncBWH2Mmetat_FD_197234 | JGI IMG/M metagenome (GOLD analysis project Ga0222749, IMG submission 197234) | Metatranscriptome of lab incubated forest soil microbial communities from Barre Woods Harvard Forest LTER site, Petersham... | ecosystem: Environmental > Terrestrial > Soil > Temperate... | reverse complement strand
TCAAGGTGATGCTCTACCGCTGAGCTAAGCGCGCGTTGAAGGCGGCGAAAGATACCGTAATCCCACCCGCCGATAAAGGGTTTCTTAGCCTATCCAACTAATTTATCCGGCACGCCAAAGGCCGCCTGGCGAAGTTTATGGATTTCATCGCGTAACCTGGCCGCCTGTTCGAACTCGAGATTTCGCGCCAGCTTCATCATTTCCGCATCCAGTTTCTTGATGCGCTTGGCCGCCTGTTCTGGCGACATCGGGGAATCGAGGCTCAGCCCGTCGATGACCGACCGCTCCTGCACCTCCCGGGCCCCTTCCATCGTATCATTGACGGCCTTGATGATGCTGCGCGGGGTGATGCCATGCTGCAGGTTGTACTCGATCTGCTTCGCGCGGCGCCGGTCCGTTTCTGCAATCGCGCGCTCGATCGATCCGGTCCGTATATCGGCATACAAAATGGCTTTGCCGCTCAAGTTTCGCGCCGCGCGTCCGATCGTCTGGATCAGCGAGCCCTCGGATCGCAGGAAACCCTCCTTGTCCGCATCGAGGATCGCCACCAGCGACACCTCCGGCATGTCCAGGCCCTCGCGCAGCAGGTTGATGCCCACCAGCACATCGAACTTGCCTAAGCGCAGGTCGCGGATGATCTCGGTCCGCTCCACCGTCTCGATGTCCGCGTGCAGGTAGCGCACCCGCACGTCGTGCTCGCTTAGGTAGTCGGTCAGATCCTCCGCCATGCGCTTTGTTAATGTCGTGATGAGTACGCGCTCGCCGCTCGCCGCGCGCTTGCGGATTTCCGACAGCACGTCGTCCACCTGGGTGCCCACCGGGCGCACCTCAACTTCGGGGTCGACGAGCCCGGTCGGACGCACCAGCTGCTCGACCACCTGGGCGGAGTGCTTGGACTCATAGCTACCCGGGGTTGCCGAGGTGAAGATCATCTGCGGCGCGAGCTGCTCCCATTCCTCGAACTTCAGCGGCCGGTTATCCAGCGCCGAGGGCAGCCGGAAGCCGTACTCCACCAGCACTTCCTTGCGTGAGCGGTCGCCCTTGTACATGGCTCCCAGCTGCGGGATGGTCTGGTGGCTCTCGTCGACGAACAAGAGCGCGTTCTTCGGCAGATAGTCGAACAGGCACGGCGGTGGCTCGCCGGGCGCGCGCCCCGAGAGGTAGCGCGAGTAGTTCTCAATGCCGGCGCAGTAACCGACCTCTTTGATCATTTCCATGTCGAACATGGTGCGCTGCTCGAGGCGCTGCGCCTCCAGCAGCCGTCCGGCATCGCGCAGTTCCTTGAGCCGCTGGCGCAGGTCATCGCGGATCTGATCCACCGCCCCCACGAGGCGCTCGCGCGGGGTGACGTAGTGGGTGCCGGGGTAGACGGTGAAGCGCGGCACTTTGCGCGCCACCGCGCCGGTGAGGGGATCAAAGAGAGTCAGTGAGTCGATGGTTTCATCGAGAAGCTCGACCCGCACCGCCTCGCGCTCGGACTCGGCCGGGAAGATGTCAATCACGTCACCGCGCACCCGGTAGGTGCCCTGGGTCAGATCCAGCTCGTTGCGCGTGTACTGCATGTCGGCGAGACGGCGCAGGAGCTGGCGCTGATCGAGGCGATCACCGCGCTTCAGATGCAGCACCATCGCCAGGTACGCCTGCGGATCCCCGAGTCCATAGATGGAGGACACGGTGGCGACGATGATGGAATCGGAGCGCTCGAGCAGCGCCTTGGTGGCCGAGAGGCGCATCTGCTCGATGTGCTCGTTCACCGAGGAGTCCTTCTCGATGTAGGTGTCGGAGGACGGCACGTAGGCTTCCGGCTGGTAGTAGTCGTAGTAGGAAACGAAGTACTCCACGGCGTTGCGGGGAAAGAATTCGCGGAATTCCCCGTAGAGCTGCGCGGCGAGCGTCTTGTTGTGCGCCAGCACCATGGCGGGGCGCTGCACGCGCTGGATGACCTGAGCTGCTGAAAATGTCTTGCCCGATCCCGTCACACCAAGGAGCGTCTGGTGCGCCAGGCCTTCGCTGAGTCCCTCGACCAGCCTCTCGATCGCCTGCGGCTGATCGCCGGCTGGCGCGTAGTCGGCCTGAAGGCTGAAGGGCTGCTGTTCCATGCGTGATGCGTCGTGGCGTAGCGGCAGCGCCAGGTCCATTTCGGATGGTCTGGCGTGGCACAATCTCTTAATATAGCGGGCCGCTCCGATCTCAAGCGAACCACAGGAACTTTCCGTGACCTTCCCCGTCTCGCGTCGCGTGCAGCGTGTCAAGCCCTCCCCCACACTCGCCGTCACGGCGCGCGCCGCACGCCTGAAGGCGCAGGGCCGGGACGTGATTGGCCTGGGCGCCGGTGAGCCGGATTTCGACACGCCCGTGCACATCGCGCGGGCGGGCGCAGAAGCCATTCACAGCGGCTTCACCCGCTACACCAATGTCGACGGGATCGATGAGCTGAAAGACGCCATCATCGCCAAGTTCGCGCGCGACAACGCCCTCACCTACGAACGCTCGCAGATCCTGGTGTCCTCCGGCGCCAAGCAGACCGTTTACAACCTCTGTATGGCGCTGCTCGATCCGGGCGACGAGGCGGTGATCCCGGCGCCCTACTGGGTGTCCTACCCGGATATGGTGCTGCTGGCGGATGGGCTGCCGGTGATGCCATTCGCCGGCATGGCGCAGGGCTATAAGATCAGCCCGCGGCAGCTCGAGGCTGCCATCACGCCCAAGACTCGGCTGTTTTTGCTCAACAGCCCCTGCAATCCGACCGGCGCCGCCTACACGCGCGCGGAACTGAAGGCGCTCGGCGAGGTGCTCATCGAGCACCCGCGCATCATCATCGGCACCGATGACATGTACGAGAAGATCTACTGGGGCGAGGAGCCGTTCTGCAGCCTCGTCACCGCGATGCCGGAACTTTACCCGCGCACGGTGACCATCAACGGCGTCTCGAAGGCCTATGCCATGACGGGCTGGCGGATCGGTTACTGCGGCGGGCCGAAGGAACTGATCAACGCCATGAGCACCATCCAGGGCCAGTCGACCTCGAACGCCTCCAGTATCTCCCAGAAGGCCGCGACCACCGCCCTCACGGGCGATCAGGCGTGCGTCGCGACGATGACTCAGGCGTTCAAGGCGCGCCGGGATTTCGTGGTGCGGGCACTGAACGGTATTCCCGGAATCAGCTGCCTGCCGGGTGCCGGGACCTTTTATGCGTTCGCGGACGTGTCGCGCGCGATGGCGACCCTCGGCTGCCGCGATGACGGCGAGTTCGCGGAACTGCTCCTCAATGAGGGGGGCGTAGCGGTGGTGCCGGGATCCGGTTTCGGCGCACCGGGGCACGTGCGCCTGTCCTTCGCCTGCAGCATGCAGACCCTCGAGATGGCCCTCGACCGGATCGCACGCGTGCTGGCTGCACGGGTGGTGGCGGCCTGAGGGCTTCGGGGCCCCTGCGCGCGGCGCGCGCGATTCTCACCTCATGAAGTGGTCGCTCCTCGCCGATGGCGTCGTCGTCATCCACTTCGCGTTCACGACATTCGTCATTTTCGGCGGCTTTCTGACCCGGGTGTGGCCGCGGGTGCTCTTCGTGCACCTCCCGGCGCTCGCCTGGGGCGTGTGGGTGGAGGTCTCGACCACCATCTGTCCGCTCACGCCGCTGGAAAATCACCTGCGCCATCTCGCCGGGGAGTCCGGATACAGCGGTGGATTCCTCGCGCACTACCTCACGGCCGTGCTGTATCCACCCGGGCTGACCTGGCACATCCAGTGGGTTCTGGCGGCGCTGGTCCTGGGGCTTAACGCAGTCGCGTACGGCTCGTTTTTCAAGCGCTCGCGCGCGTCCCGGACCCGGATTCCTTGACCCTTGGAGTCCGTTGCCTGAGAATTCGCGCCCTCTTCAAGGGCCTGCCCGTTCCCCGGTAGCTCAGCGGTAGAGCGTCGGACTGTTAATCCGTTGGTCGTTGGTTCGATTCCAACCCGGGGAGCCACTAAAACAATCACTTAGCCACACCTTCTCACGCTCCACGGAGTCAATGGTTTCCCGTTTGTTTCCCAAGTCTGGGAGTCCGGCCAAGTCGGCGATCTTGTCCGCCCCACGGCCCCGAGCCGGCCTTGTATGCCTCATTAATTCTCGTCTAATAGCCTTCCCGCTATCGTAGGAAACGGCCGATGCCGATTTATGAGGAAGATCCGTGGCGTAAGCAGTATTTCCAGGAGGTCGCGTGTCCGACGGATGTGCACATACCGACCGACGACCCGGATGCCTACCGACGCAATCCCGACTATCGGTGGGTTTATAACAAGCTATCGCTGGCCGAATCCCAGGGCCTCGCGTGCGCGCCGCACGGGGTCGAGCCGACCAGCTATCCGGTAGTCAGCAAGCCGATCATCAATCTGCGCGGCATGGGGCAGGGCAGTCGCACGCTGGAGAGCCGCGAGGAATACCTGCAGCAGCAGACCCCTGGCCATTTCTGGATGACGCTGCTGCGTGGCGCACATGTCAGCTCGGATGTGGCCGTGATCCGCGGCGAGACGGCCTGGATCAGGCATACGGTCGGTACGCCGCTGGGCGGCGGCACCTTTGATTACTGGACCGTGGATATACAGGCCAGACCGAGTCTTGAGCACTATGCGGCTGCCTGGGTGCGGTCGAACCTCGGTGGCTACACGGGAATGCTCAACATCGAATCGATCGGGGACCGTCTGATCGAAGTGCACCTGCGGTTTACGGACCAATGGCCCGATCTGTACGGCCGGAACTGGCTGGACGCGGTGGTACGACTTTATCAAGCCGGCGTGTGGGAAAGCCCGGGCGAGAGGCCGCGGCTCGGGTACAGCGTCGTGCTGTTTGGGCCCCACGGGCGTCCGTACCGGCATCCGGCCCGGGGGCTGATCGATGAACTCCGGCAGATGCCCGGCATCGCCAGCGTCCAGATCACTTTTCATGAGGACCGTCCCGCCGCGAGTCATTCGATGCCACCGGGCGGCTTCCGGCTCGCGATCATCAACTGTTGGGACTTGGAAGCCGGTAAGAGCGCGCGTGGGCGTCTGGCTCATGCCCTCGTCAACAGCGCCCGTCCATAGTGCGGGCGGCTCACGCATGCTGGCGCGCGCGCGGTGCTGGGGCATAGCTCAGTGCGCCTCCCACGACCCGCGCCGCCGATGTCATCGGATACACGACGGTGTGTTTGGTATCAAGGATCTGCACGACCTCGATGCCGCGCACGCAGAGCGCGTCGGCGATCATCGAGCGATGGCAGCGCCACCAGCGACACACCCGGTTGTCTCACGCTGGATCGCCACAGCCCGCATTTCGTCGGGTAACGCTCGGGGTAGGTCTATTGGCTGAATCGAGTGAATCTCACTGTCTTCAGTGACTTGGCGCGCTGTTCTGCGTCAACCAGGGGAGCCATCATTTATCCCGAAGCGGCTTCGTGACGCCGCGCGAATCATTCCTTCGCGACTGTCTGGTGCTGTCCCTGCTCCCAGTGCCCGTGCACGTGTTGCCAGTGGGGGCCGACTTGCTCCCAGCGATCCGCAACCCAGTGAGCACCCCGCCGTTCGTAGATATAAGTTCCAGAAACCCACTTATAGGCACGACCGTTCCACTCCCAATACCCTGCCGCCCAGATGAAACCCTCGCGCGGTGCGACCCGCTCTACGCGTGGCGCGGGAGGTACCACATCGGCGCTGTCGTTGGCTGCCGAAGCGAGTGTCGGTGCCACGACTGCGCTTGCGGCAAGAAATAAGTTGGCCAGCATGGCTTTGCGAATAGTGAGCATTTCTCGACTCCTGTTAGCGGTGCGGTAAGCCTCCGAGGCCGGCCGGATTCGCCCCGATACAATCCCGCTCATCGAGCCTGTACTTGGGTGCGCGGGACCCTGGACCTCGTAGGTCGCGGTGCGGGAGGAAATGGGGCGAGTCAGCCGAGAGAAATGCAGATGCATACTGAGTCTCCCAAAGATTGCATTTTGTACCACTCTGAACGAAAATAGCTCGAAATTAGTGTTCAGTCAAGCATTACATGCGAAATGGTACAAATGAATGACCAGTGAACCGAAGCGCCGGGGACGGCCTCGTGCGTACGATCCGGACCGCGCGCTGACACAGGCGATGGGATGTTTTTGGAAGGCCGGTTACTCCGGTACGTCGTTGGACGCGATTTCTGAGGCAACCGGCATGAACCGTCCTAGTCTTTACGCGGCGTTTGGGGACAAGCAGGCGCTCTACTTGAAGGCGCTCCACCATTATTGGCACTTGGCTTCCGTCGGGATGCGCGAGGCGCTGCGCGACGATGTCTCGATCGACGATGCACTAATGCGCGTGTATGACAGGGCCCTGTCAATGTATTTCGCGGGCGAAGGCCGGCCTCGAGGCTGTTTTGCGATCGGAACAGCGACTACCGAGGCTGTGGAGGATCCGGGTATTCGGGATTCTCTTGCAAAGGGACTTAAAAGGCTTGATAAAGCTTTTGAGGCGCGCATCCGCACGGCGCAAGTGGGAGGCGAATTGAATGCGGATGCCGACCCCGTTGCACTTGGCATGCTGGCGTCCGCCACGCTGCACACACTTGCCATTCGCGCCCGCTCAGGTACCCCGCGGGCTGAACTTAAGAAACTCGCTCGCAATGCGGTTGCGGTGATTAGCGCACGACCAACTCCCACGGCCCGATAAGCCGGAGCTTAGAGGTCCACACACCGGCGAGCGCATCGATGAAGTCGCGATGTACGCGAAGAGTGCTCAATCGATAACCTCCCGCAGGCCTGAGGTCGCAATTGCAGGCCAGCCGATTCACCGTCGCTCCTGCGGGGAAAAATAGACTGACCTGACAGATCCGGCGAGTGTTATGAGGAAGTCGAGGCTCAAGCAATTCGTTTCGCTGGCGTGCATGCTCACGACCGCGACTCCGACGTTCACGGCCGAACCTTGGGCTGCTTCGCCAGTTCCGGGAATCGCACAGCAGGAAATCCGCTTTGCCAACGGCGATACGCAACTCGTCGGCACGCTGTATATGCCCGCGGGTGGCAACCACTTGCCGGCGGTAGTTGCCCTCTGGGGCGCATCGAACCCGCTGCATGACATGCCCATGTACCAGCATCTGGCGCAGGGCTTGCCGGGCTTGGGTATCGCGGTACTCATCTTCGATCGACGCGGCAGTGGACAATCATCGGGCGACCCGCGCTCGGTCTATGAGCAACTGGCGCAAGACGGGGTCGCAGCGCTGCAGGCGCTTGCCCGCCTGCCGCGCATCGATTCTGCAAAGATCGGCTTCTGGGGCATCAGTCAGGGAGGCTGGCTTGCGGTGCTGGCGGCAAATCGCAGCGCGCAATCTGCATTCGTCATCTCGGTTTCGGCGCCGCTGGTCACGCCTGCCGAGCAGATGGATTTTGCGGTCACGAATCTACTCACCGCGCACGGCTATTCGCGGCAGGATATCCAGCAAGCGGTTCAGCTCCGCCATGTCTGGCAGGACTATCTACACGGCAAAGGCACTTATGCGGCAACTGAAGCCGCACTTAAAGGTGGCGAGCTTCAACCGTGGTTCAGATTCGGGTACATGCCCACCGCTGCGCAACTGACTAAAGACCCGCAAAGCAGCGCCGCGCGTACCGATATGGACCAGGATACGTTTGCAGCCGTACGCGCGCTCAAAGTCCCGTCATTGTTCATCTATGGCGCCGCTGATCCCTGGGTCCCGGTCGCGAGCTCCATGGCGCGGTTAAAGGATCTCGCCAAGCACAAACCCGACATGGCCGTGTACGTAATCGAGGGAGCGGACCACACCATGATGCCGCCCTCAGAGTCGTCCCTGTCAGTGGACCCCAATACGCTGGCACAGGAAGCCCCCTCGGTCCCAGCCTATTTCATGATCTTGAGCGGTTGGCTCGCACGGCAGGTGCGCTAGGTCAGCTCGGCAAGCCGCGCAGCTCACGCGTCGCCGGCGCGCATTTCGTCACGAGAAGCACTCCGCCTGTCGCACCTGCGAAGCCGCCTGCCGTAAGTACAGGTACCGTGATGTTTACGGTTCCCGCCATCAGGGAGAGCAGCTATGCGCCGAGTGACCCGCGTCGCGTTGTCGGCTGTCGCGGCAATTGGCATCGCACTGCCTGCGGCCGCCCAGGATCCGCCCGACCAGCAGATCAAGGTGGTCAGGATCAGCCCATCGATCTACATGGCACCGATGACATCCAACGTCTATCTGGTGATGACTCGCGCCGGCAACGTAGTGATCGACACCGCCCCGGCAAGGGATGCCGCCCAGGCCCGGGCCCTGCTGAGGGCAGTAAGTCATGCGCCGGTGAGGTACATCATCCTGACGCATGGGCACGCCGATCACATCGGAGGCATCCGCCTGTGGAAGCAGCCGGGTACCAGGATCATCGCGCAGCGAAACTACGTCGAGCTCGTCAACTACGTCACCCGGCTCGAGGGGTTCTTTGCGCCGCGTAATGCCGTCGCGTTCAACCGTGCGGCTGCCGCTGCCGGGCCCTGGGCGGGTAACTATGCCGCGACCGTCGAGCCGACGATTCTGTTCAACGACAAGTATGTGTTCACGCTCGGTGGGGTTAGATTCGAGTTGCTGAGCACTCCCGGGGAGACTCCCGATCACCTCACGGTATGGCTGCCCGCTTATAGGGTCGCGTTCATAGGCGACAACTACGCGGGCGCAGGCATGCCCGAGCCGATGTCATTCCCCAACATCTACGCGATCCGCGGCACCAAGCCACGACCCGCGCTCGACTGGATCAGATCAATCGACACCGTTCTGGCGCTTAAACCGGCGATCGTGCTCAATGGCCACGGCGACCCGATATTCGGGCAGGCGGAGATCGTTCGCCGCCTGACGCGGTATCGTGACGCCATTCAGTACGTGCACGATGAGACCGTGAAGGGTATGGACGCCGGGAAGGACGTCTATACGCTGATGCAGGAAATACGACTGCCGGCCAGCTATAACCTGAGCGAAGCGTTCGGAAAGGTCAGCTGGTCGGTGCGAGGCATATACGACGGATACGCGGGTTGGTTCGACGGCAACCCTACTTCCATGTACGAGCTACCAGCCTCTACCGTATATCCGGATCTGGTCGGGCTCGCCGGCGGGCCGGACGCCATAGTGCAGCTGGCGCTGGCCAGACTGGCAGCCGGCAAGCCGGTAGAGACGCTGCACCTGACGGACGTCGTGCTTGCTTACGATGCCAGGAACGCCGGGGCGCTGAAGGCGAGAATCAAGGCGCTGGAGAGTCTGCGCGAGCGCAGTGAAAACGTCATTGAGGACGGCTGGCTGCAATACGGCATCAGGAAAGCGCAGGAAAAGCTCGCTGCAAACTAAAGGGTCCGCGAGCCCGATCGTAACCGTACGAGTTTTGCCGGCTAATGCAATCTGTTAGCGTCACAACCTCTAGTGACTCCCAGGCTCAGCTACGTCTTAATTTCGCTCGCAGGGCTCAGCACATCGAGCAAGGCCGTTATATCGACTCGCGCATCACGCAGAGCCGCGGCCGCCTTGGGATTCGTGACCTGTTCAACTCCGCTCTTGATCTCAGCGACCCACAACGGCCCCTGCTTCAAATCGCGCATGTCGCCCACGAACATATTCATGAGGTCGTCGGCCCGCCGCGCCGCCGGTTCGAGCCTGTCACGATCAAGGCGATCGTCTTTGAAGTGCATGAGCGCATCGCGCGCCTGCACCAGACTCGTGCGAAGTGTTCGCAGATGAGCGCGTACCTTGGCGTGCTCCGCGCGAGTTAAGCTTCCATCGACCGTCACGGATACCTCCCGACACGGGTGTCGCGGGTCCATTGTACTCTCCAACCGTGCTCGCGCGGGCGAGCACGGCCGAACCGTCTGGCCACGATCGAATGACCAAGACCAAGTCATCAAGAATCATCCTGATCGCTGTGGGCGCCCTCGCCGCGGTCGCGGTCCTGCTCGCGACCGTAGCGGCTCTCGTATTGCGTCTGAATTCCAGGCCTCAGGTGGAAGCCATCGCCTCGGAGGCCCTGGGGATGGAAGTCCACGTCGGCGGCCGGCTGACGATCGGCTTTCTCCCGGGCTTGCACGTGGCGCTGGCGGACGTGCATCTGCGCCAGCGCGGTGCAGAGGTCGCTTCAGCGGCAGAGGTGGACCTCGGCATAGAACTGCTGCCTTTGCTCCATAAAGAGCTCCGGACCGACCGGATCAAGCTCAAGCGACTGACGCTAGCCATTGAACGCGACCACGACGGCAAGCTGAACATTGACTCATCCTCCGAAGATAACGGAACACTCCCGCCGCTGGACGTAGCGCGGGTGTTCGCCTCGGACGCAACTCTCGCGTATGCAGACAAGCAGTCGGGCAAAGCGTTCGAGGCCACGGGCTGCAATCTGGATGCGAGCAGCCTGCGGCTCTCGGGCGGCGAGCGCCGGGGCTTGCTGAAAAACCTGTCTTTCGCCGCGAAGCTCAGCTGCGGGCAAGTGCGGACAAAGGATTCCGTGGCTTCCGATTTGAGGCTCGCCGTCGATGCACAGGGTGGGATTTTCCGTTTTGACCCGGTCACGATGCAGCTGTTCGGCGGCCACGGATCCGGCAATGTCCGTGCAGACTTCACCAGCTCCGTACCCATTTACCAGGTCAGCTACCGCCTCACGCAATTTCGCCTCGAGGAGTTCTTCAAGGTCCTGTCGCCGAAGAGCATCGGGGAAGGGTCGATGGATTTCTCTGCGACGCTGTCGCTGCGGGGGAAGACCACGGACGCGCAACTGCCGACCGCGGCAGGTGTGGTCGCTCTTCGTGGCGACAACCTCAGAGTCGCAATCGGGGACCTCGACGAGAAGCTCTCGCGCTACGAGTCCAGCCAGAGCTTCAACCTCATCGACGTCGGCGCATTTTTTTTCGCCGGTCCACTGGGCCTGGCCGTCACGAAGGGCTACGACTTCGCGCGCGTCTTCCAGGGAGCGCAGGGCACCACGACCATCCGCACACTCGTTTCCCAGTGGCAGGTCGAGCACGGCGTGGCGCACGCGACGGATGTAGCCATGGCGACGCGGGCGAACCGGATCGCCTTACAGGGAGGTCTGGATTTCGTCAGCGGACAATATGATGAGCTCACCGTGGCGGTCATCGACGCCAAGGGGTGTGCCAGAGTTCAGCAGAAAGTCCACGGCCCGTTCATGAATCCGGTGGTGGAAGCACCAGGCACCCTGGGAACGCTCACCGGACCGACGCGCACGCTGCTTCGGCAGGCGAGGCGCCTATTGGGCGGAAAGTGCGCCGTGTTCTACGCCGGTTCGGTCGCACCGTCGTAGCGATTCGCGGCCCCGCCGCGGAGCACTGCCAGGGCGCCCAGCAATAGCGTCAGAGCACTGACCGCAGAGCTGGAGTCGATCTCGGGGGCCTTGACCGTAGCGACCTTCAAAGAGGCTTGTGAACACGTAACCCCCAAACTCGCCAGCACACTGGAACCTCCGCACGAGTGCGTACCGGTACCGTTCGCATCCGTGGAGAACTCAATGTTGTCCAGGCCGATGCTGGTGGCGGAGCCGCCGAGCGGCGTGCCGATCGTCAGGGAAAGATCGTTCACGAAGCTTGATTGGCCTGCCGTACCGAGATAGGTATCAACGAAATTCAAATTCATCCCGCCGCTGGTTGCATCTGTAAACGCAAACCGCCCACCCGCCGGGTCGCTGCTCAACGGGTTATTAATGTTTACGTTCGTGAATTCAGGTATGGCTCCGGGTGCGCAGAAGGCCGCGGAACAACCCCCAGTGCCTGCCGCATTGAAGGCAAAGCTTCCTGAGAACGTGGTCGGCCCCGCGCCATTGATGCCCGTCATCGTGACATTGAAGTCGTACGTTTGCGCCTGCGCCGCCATCGGCAATGCCGCCAGGACCAGCATTGACGCCATCATCCACTTTGATACGGTGATCATTCCCTGATTCCCATGATTGTTTTTACCGCCTGCGGCGAAGCACGCGGTCGTGGCTATTGTGATTTTCCGCCGCAAGGGATTGTGTGACGACGAGGCTTAATCCGATAGCTCAAGTAGTGCGAATGCCGTCACAGATTTGTACTCAAGATGTTAAGTCCAATCGGCTGCAGCGATATGACAGTCCGCCTAGAGCGCGCGCAGAAAGTTGATGATGTCCTGCCGCTGTTCCACGTTCAGCCGATTGAAGCTCTCGATGGTCTGGTTTGCCTCGCTGCCAGGGCTGCGGTGGTCCTCGATGGCCCTGACGAGGTCGGTTGTTCGCCCGTCGTGAAAGAAGAAGATGCGTTGCCCGACTCCCCAAAGCGGCGCGGTCCGAAACTCATCCGGGCCTGCACTACCCTGGGTAATGCCATCTGCAAGGTTTTTGCCCATGTGGTGCACGAGAAGGTCGGAAAACAAGCGCACCGGTTGGTTGGACAGCGCCGCGCTGGGCAGTGTCGCGGAGCCGCTCGCGATCGCCTTAGCAGTCGCCAACGAAGGCGTGTGGCAGTAGGCGCAACCCACCTTTGCGAAAAGCGCCCGTCCCTTCACCGTGGACGCGGTATCCGGCGCAGGTGTTGGCGGCCCCAACATCCGCATGAAGTTGGCAAAGGCCTCAATATCTGACAGAGCGGCGATATTGGGGTTGGAGCCGGGCGTCGCAGTGGTCGTGAAGTTAGAAGTGTCCTCGGGAGTTGGATTGAAGACGCAGCCCGGGGATTCATCGCGCTCCTGGGGAAAGAGTTGGTTCGTGACCCCCATCTCAACGTTGTAGGCCTCGCCCGCGAACAGCAGCAGAGACTTGTTCTGTGCCTTCCAGCCAAACCGTGTGATCGTCCCGTCGTTAGCACTGCGGTTCGCATTGCCGCTCAGGTGCGCGTTCGGGTGCCCGGCAATGCCCATCGCCTTCTTCAGGTTGGTGTCGGCCTTCACATTGGCGAGAATCGCCGCGTCGGGTATTGCCTCGATGAGCCCGGCGCCAAATACCGGCGTCGGTATGCGGAACACGATGTTCGGATTGCCGCCCCGTCCGGTGACCGGGTCTCCAGCGGGCAGGAAGTTCGGCTGGGCGAGGTTGCAGCCTGGCGCGTCGCTGCGCCCCGTGACGACGAACAGGTTGTGCACGCCGCCGTCGTTGGTTCCGTCCGCACCCAGCTTAAAGCGTGCCTCCCGGACAGGACCCTTTTGCGTAATGAACCAGGGCACTGCGTTCTTTGCGCCCTGTAGAGTGGCGATCGCGATCTCCGGGTTGGCGGCGGGGCTCGATCCGCCGACACTCGGCTGCGCGTGACATGACAGGCAACTGTTTGAATTGAAGCGCGGACCGAGCCCATTGTTCTGGCCCCCGGTCACGGACTCGACTGTCGCGAACCTGGTCAGCCCATCCTGGAAGAACGCCGTTTCGTCCGCGGTCAGACCCTTGAGAGGCGTACCGGCACCCGCAGCGCCCCCGCGCACCCCTGGATCCACCGGCGCGCGCGCCGCTTGACTGCAGGCACACGTCGCCAAGGTCGCGGCAAAAAACCCGGCGAAGACTTTACCAGCCGTGTGTTGGCTCTTGGTCATAGTGGTTCCTCACTATTTCACGCTGGCTGCCTTAAACTACTGCCGACAGCCAATCCAACCGAGGGATCGTGATGTTCAAATCGTTTGCATTCGGCGTCCTGGCAACAATTGCTGTCACCGTGCTTTGCGGCTACATGGTTCTGCGCCTGGGGCTCATTCCGGCCAACGCCGATGCCACCCCCGGCCGGCTGGAAACGTGGGCGGCGGGAACCTCGCTTGATGCGACTCTCCAGCGCGATGCGCCGAAGGGTGCCAATCCCGTCCCATTGACGGACGACAATCTGCTCGCCGGCGTCGACCTGTATGGGCGGCACTGCGCGCTGTGTCACGGTACGGCGAAGGGAGACGCGTCCGCCTCGCCGGTAGCGAAAGGCCTCTATCCACGACCTCCGCAATTGGCGACGGATGGCGTCGAGGACGATCCCGACGGGCTCTCGCATTGGAAAATAGAGCATGGCATTCGCTGGACGGGCATGCCCTCGTGGAAGGGTACCCTGTCGGATCAGCAGATCTGGACGCTCGTACTGTTCCTGAAGCATATGGACAAGCTGCCACCTGCGCCCGAACAAGCATGGCAGCAGGTCAAGAATTGACCGCTCTGATCTGCACGAACTCTTAGGGTTTCAGCTGCGCGCGAATCTCGCCGCCTTTGTGCTCTTCACTGTGAACGTTCACGTAGAGGTTGCCGGCCTTGAAGCTCTGGTACTGCGCATCCGTCAGCTTCGAACCCGCCGGCACCGACCACGAGCCGTCCGCACCTTTTTCGAGCGTGATGATCGGCGCGCCATTCTTGCCGGGCGCCCCTTCGTGAATGTGCGCCATGGTGCCCGTGATCCCGGTCGTGGTAATCGACCCGCTGACTGACTTGTCGGCTGCGATGGTGATCTTTCCAGTGCCCTTGGCAGCGGTTGTGACAGCCGGGACCTCCTGATCGCCCGTCAGAACGACTGGTACCTCTGCAGCATTCGCAAGACCGAAGCTCACTGCAAGCAGCGTCGCCACTGCAGCGCGCCGCAGATTTGAACTCATCATGTTGGTCTCTCCATTAAAACGATCGGCTCCATCACGGCTCGAGAGGCTCGCTATCTGGCGCACCAGGCCGCGCGCGAATGATATCGCGCACCCACGTCAGGCCCTTTATCGCTTGTGACCAACCCACAGCAGTGATGGCGAGGATCGCGACGTGCTCGAGTTCCTCCGCAGTGATTCCCTCGGAACTGGCTCGGCGTGCGTGCGAATGCGTCGCACCCTCCGAGCCGGCGGCAATGGCGAGCGCGAGGTGAATCAGGCGTCGTGTACGCCTGTCGAGCGGGCCTGCGCCGCTCGCCTTCTCACCCAGATGCTGGAAGGCTTCCCAGACCTCGGCGTACTCGCGGGCCATGTGCTGCGCCGCGCCTGGCAGCTTGACCTTGGTTGCGTCAGAAGATGCGGTCGGTTGATTTTTACGTGCCATGAACTGCCTCATTTCGTCACGGCCGCGGAGGATGTGATGCCCTTCGTCGCCACCTGTCAACTGCTCTGCATTCGCCGCGGTACAAACGAGTACTCAGACGACGCTGCGGCTCGCCAGTCGGGCGCCGCTGCGCGGCGAGTTGCTCCGTTACCTTCTGGTAACCTATTTATCAACGCAATCGAAGAAGGTCTGCCCTTCCGCGCGC
>Ga0222749_10001006_pt1 | contig 15148 bp, 8 predicted proteins | sample IncBWH2Mmetat_FD_197234 | JGI IMG/M metagenome (GOLD analysis project Ga0222749, IMG submission 197234) | Metatranscriptome of lab incubated forest soil microbial communities from Barre Woods Harvard Forest LTER site, Petersham... | ecosystem: Environmental > Terrestrial > Soil > Temperate... | reverse complement strand
GACCATGCCCATCGTTATTTCTTCCCACAATCCGGACGTCATCTATCATTCCGCGCAGGTCGTCTTTCGCTCCGCCGACCAGGGCCGCACGTGGACGACCATCAGTCCCGACCTCACGCGCAATGATAAATCCAAGCAGCAGGATTCCGGCGGCCCGCTGACTAAGGATCAGTACACCGTCGAATACTACGACGTCATTTTCACTCTCGCGGAATCACCCAAGCAGGAAGGCGTGCTTTGGGCCGGCACCGACGACGGCCTCATCCATGTCACACGCGATGGCGGTAAGAATTGGGCCAACGTCACTCCGAAAGAAATGCCCGAATGGGGCATGGTCAGCATCATTGAAGCGTCACCCTTTGACGTTGCCACCGCCTACGCCGCCGTGGACGTTCACAAGCTCGACAATTTTCATCCCTACATTTTCAAAACCACCGACTTCGGCAAGACCTGGTCCAAAATCAGCGGCGGATTGCCGGACAACTCCTACGTTCACGTCGTCCGCGAAGATCCCGCTCGCAAAGGCCTGCTCTATGCCGGCACGGAAACCGCCGTCTGGGTTTCCTTTGACGACGGTTCCCATTGGCAATTACTCCAGAACAATTTGCCGGTGACGCCGATCCACGACCTCATCATTCACGGCAAAGACCTCATAGCCGCCACCCACGGCCGTTCGTACTGGGTGCTCGATGACCTGAGCCCGCTCCGTCAGTTGACGCCCACGATTGCGGCCGAGGACGCGCATCTCTTCGCGCCCGCGGTAGCGGTTCGAACGCGCACCGGCCACACGAATCGCCGCCGCTATGCCATCGGTGAGAATCCGCCGGACGGCGCGATTCTTTATTACTCCCTGAAAGAAAAACCCAAAGAGCCGGCAAGGCTCGAGCTGCTCGATGCCCAGGGCAAAGTGATTCGTACATTTACGAGCGAAAAGAAAAAAACCGAGGATTCCCCCGAAGAGTGGGAACACGATGAAGACGTCGAGCACATCCCAGCAGAAGTGGGCTTGAATCGTTTCGCGTGGGATTTGCGTTTCGAGACGCCCACGAAAATTCCCTTATCCATCTACAGCAACGGTCGGCCCATCGGCCCGCTCGTTCTGCCGGGTCATTATCAGGCGCGGCTGACCGTCTCGGGAAAGAGTTCCACGGTTCCACTCGAAGTAACTCTTGATCCTCGTGTGAAAACTTCCGAAGAAGACCTGCGCAAACAATTCGAACTCATGCTCAAATTGCGCGACCGCCAGGACGAAATGAACAAAGCAATTCTGGCTATTCGCGATCTGCGAACCCAACTCCAGGCACTGGAGCGGCGCCTCGGCTCACGCGACGACGCCAAATCCGTGGTATCCGGTTCCAGCGAATTGCGCAAAAAAATCAGCGCCATCGAAGAAGAATTGATTCAGGTAAACGCAAAAGCCACCGAGGACGAAGCCAACTACCCCACCAAGCTCAACAGCAAGTTCGGCTATCTGGACCAGGTCGTGGACAGCGCCGATACCGCCCCGACCGCCGCCGAATATGCTGTGCTAGCGGACCTCGACCCGCAACTCGAAGCCCAGCTAGCAAAGTGGCGCGATGTCCTCTCCAAAGACATCCCTGCCCTAAACGACGCCATGCAAAAAAACAACATCCCGCTAATCGCCCCCGCGATTGCAGGAGCGCGCTAAGAGCGAGGCCGCGAAGCCAGGCACACTATTTGTAGTGAGTCATGAAGAGTATCTTTCCAGAGGCTTTCGAAATCTTTACGACGGCGGTTCCGCCGTCACATCTGGGTGCGCCGCAGTTCAGAGTTCCCGTAACGATCCAGATGTCACCTTGCAGCTTCGCTGTGAGCGGGCGCTCGGAATCGATTTGTTTTTTCCCGTAAACAGGGATCAATACAGCCTCACCGATTTTTACTGCCGTTTTCTCATCCGGCACGAACCCACTTCGCGGCCGGACAGATGCTTCTTTCGCGTTTTGCGAAAGACCCGGCGAAATTGCCACGATAAGAACTAACGCTGCGAGAAGCGCATGTTTCATATTCTGTGCCTCCGCGAACAAATCTATTGGCTGCAACTCACCGCTGAAACGCAGCCGCGATCTGCTTTCCCCAATGGGAAAGATGATTGAGTGATTCCGTGTGCGTAGGATCGAGGTGCAGCGGCGTAATCGAAACATTGCCCGCAAAAATCGCTTCGTAATCCGTATTCGGCTCGACATCCTTGTCGATCTTCTGTTCGAACAGCCAGAAATAACTCCGCCCCCGCGGATCTTTTCCCTCGCTCAGTTGATTCCGCGTAATTTTCTGCGACTGCCGCGTGAATTTCACTCCGCCCTTCCACGGCTCCGGCACATTCACGTTCAACAAAACCTGATCCGGCAATCCTTCCTTCAAAATCATTTCCGCCGTCGCCCGCGCCACGCGCGCCGAATTCTCGAATTTCGCCTTCGCTCCTTTCGAGCAAAGCGACATCGCCACCGACGGAATATGATGCAGCGCCCCTTCGCGCGCCGCGCCCACCGTTCCCGAGTAGTAGACATTTTCCCCGAGATTCGCGCCGTGGTTAATTCCCGAAATCACCATGTCCGGTTTTTCCGGCAAAAGTTTGTGCAGCGCCACAATCACGCAATCCGCCGGCGTTCCGTCAATCGCCCACTCCCGTTCCTTCACGTTGTGGCACACAATCGGCGTGCGTAGCGTCAGCGACTGCGCCGTCCCGCTCTGCTCCCGGCTCGGCGCCACAATGCTCACCGTGGCAAATCCGGCCAGCGCCTCCGCCAGCGCGCGCAGCCCCTCGGCCTGGTATCCATCATCGTTTGTCAAAAGTATGTGCGGCATCGTTCGAATGACTAGTCTCAATTGTAATAGTGTACGCGGTTTTTCTGGGCAGGGGCGCGTTGGGGCGGTCCGGCGTTCGAATTAAAAAATGGTCGGGGCGCCCGGATTTGAACCGGGGACCTCACGCACCCCAAGCGTGCGCGCTACCAGACTGCGCTACGCCCCGACCGGGGCGCTGACCACGACAGGCCAAAAAACTCAGCAGGCCGGATCGAAGAGGGAATCAGCACCTTTAAGGCTATCACCGCCGTTCGAGAAGCGTCAAGAAAGCCCGCAGTGTGTCGCGCAGGTCCAGCAGCATCTTGCGATTCAGCAATTGGGCCGTGCCTTCTGCTGCAGAACTCGCGGGTGCGTTGCCGGCAATGCCTTCATTCGAATCGGCGTTTCCCTCGTGCTCGCGCAGAAATCGGCGCGCACCAGCGATGGTGAAGCCCTCATCGTAGAGCAGGCGCTTGATTCGAAAAACCATGTCCACATCTTCCTGGCGATAGAGGCGGCGGCCGCCCGAACTTTTCAGCGGCTGCAGCATCGGGAATTCGGTTTCCCAATAACGCAACACGAACGGTTTCAAATCGGCCAGGCGGCTGACGTGGCCGATATTGTAGAGGCCCTTTTCAATTGCAGCTTGCGTGGCTGTGCCGTTGGCTGGCATATCGTGATCCTGCCGAAGGGGGACGCGGATATCGTAACAGTTTGCTGGGAATTGTGTAGAGGGAAGGGATCATTCGTCACTATCGGAAGGGTTGCCGCCGCGCGGAGGTTTTCCACCGCCGGAGGATTTGCCGCCTCGGGCAGATCTATCCGCGCGGCGGGATTTGTTGAAGCGCGAAGTTTTCTCGGCGCGCGAAGGTTTTTCGTCGAACACAGGTTTGTCGCCGCGTTTGCGGAGGCGCTGGATGAAACGGATGGGCGTGCCGACGAAGTCGAATTTTGCCCGAAGCTGATTTTCGAGGAAACGCTCGTAGCTGAAATGCAGCGGGGCTTTTTGATTGGTGAACATCAAAAATGTTGGCGGGCCGATTTTCGCCTGGGTGATGTAGTAGATGCGCACGGGACGCGCGCCGGGCGTAGTGCCGCGCTGGAGGTCGACTTCTTCCTTGAGCCAGTTGTTCAGCACCGGCGTGGCAATGCGCCGGCGGCGCGCTTCCCAGCACTGATTGATCAGCGGGAAAAGTTTGTCGGAGCGCTCGCCGGTTTTTGCGGAGAGAAAAACGATGGGTGCGTAGCTGAGAAATTTCAGTTTCGCGCGGATCATTTTTTCGTAATCGAACATCAAGCGGCCGGCATCGAAGTTTTCCGGTTTGTGCCGTTCGCCGCGAGCGCGCCGGGATTTACCCTTGGCGGTGTCGGCATCGCGCGAGGCAGAGTTGCGCGCCGCGATGACGGCGAGATCCCATTTGTTGATGACGATGACGACGGAGCGGCCGGATTCTTCGGCGTAGCTGGCGATCTGCGCGTCGCCCTGAGTGACGCCCTGTTCGCCATCGACAACGAGAAGAGCAACGTCGCAGCGTTCGAGTCCGCGGCGAGCCATGACCACACTGAGTTTTTCCGCGACCAGCGTGGTTTTTCCCTTGCGGCGAATTCCCGCAGTGTCAACGAAACGGTAGTTCCGATCGCCGCGCGTGATTTCCGTGTCCACGTTGTCCATGGTCGTGCCGGGAATCGGGGAAACGATGGAGCGCTCCTCGCCGACCATGCAGTTGAGCAAAGTGGATTTGCCGACATTGGGCCGGCCAATGATGGCGACTTCGATGACGTCGGGCAGTTTTTCTTCCTCGGTGGAGTCGACGACGGCCATCTGCGCGAGGGCATGGTCGAGGAGATCGTCGACGCCGGTGCCGTGCTCGGCAGCGATGGGAAAAACGGGAGCACCGATGCGATGGAAAACGCCGGCGCTGGATTCCTGGGACATGGCGTCGACTTTATTGACGGCGATGACGAAAGGCTTGCCAGTGGTGCGGAGGAGGCGCGCCAGCTCTTCATCGAGTGGAGTGAGCCCTGCCTGGCTGTCCACGACCATAACCAGCAGGGCGGCCTTCTTAATGGCGACGTGGGCCTGGCGCAGGATTTCCTGGGGGATGAGGGCGCGGTCGTCGGGGACGAGGCCGCCGGTGTCGACGATTTCCAGGGCGCGGCCGCGCCATTCGGCTTTGCCATAGATGCGGTCGCGGGTGATGCCGGGCTCGTTGGTGACGATAGAGCGGCGCGTGCCGGTGAGGCGGTTAAAGAGCGTGGACTTGCCCACGTTAGGGCGTCCGACGATGACGAGCGATGGGAGATGTTCGATCATGAAATTGGGCGAAGCGGCAGCACTCCAGTGTAGCGCAGGAGGAAGAGGTTCACAGTTAACAGTTAAAAGTTGAGAGGAAGAGGGAAGAATGCGGTCCCTACATTTCCACGCCAATCGGGAGATTCATCCCTTGAACCCGCGGGATGGAGAAGAATTGGCGTTCCCGGGTAGGAACTACGCTCGCGAACCACAAAATCCGAGATGAGCGAGCTTAGGCGGCTTTGGACTTGGATGCGGGTTTGCGGCGGGGTTTGCCGTTTTGGGCGAGGAGCTCGCGTTCGGCGCGGGTCCAGTCGTCGAGAGGGTTGCCGGGAGCGCCGTTGCGCTCGAGATAGATTTGATAGGCGCGCAGGGCGATGTCTTCCTGCGCCGGAGATTTCCGCGCGGCGCGGGGCTTGGCGGTTTTGGGCGAGGAGCTTTCCCTCGTCTTGGGCATGAACTTCTCCTTTCAACGAAAAGTCCATTTTATCTTGGATGAAAACTGAGCAAAATGCAAAATTCGGATTCGAGCTATTGGTGTGACGGCTTGGTCGGAACGCGGGTTTCAACCAGGGAAGCGAACAGTCGCGGGGGAGCCAAAAAGCGAAAGCGCCCCGGTGCTGGGCACCGGGGCGCTTTCGGAAGAATTTGGCGTAGCCGTTAGAAGATGATCTTGACGGCCAGCTGCATGTTGAAGGCTTCCCCCGGACCGATGCCCGGAGCGCCGTTGAAGTCGCCGATGGTGTCGCTGACGAAGCCAGTGCTCTGGCTTACGGAACCCGGACCGGAAGCGAGGTTAATGCGGTTCAGGAGGTTATAGGTCTCCATGCGCAGTTGCACTTTGACGCGCTCGGTAATCGGGATGTTCTTAAACAGGGAGAGATCCACAGAGCCGTAGCCCGGGCCGTGGAGAGTGTTGCGCGCAAGGACTGGAGTACCCGGTCCCACGGGAGCGAAAGCGGCAGGATTCCACCATTGTTCTCCGCCTGCTGCAGCAGAGAAGGTGTGAGACACGGCATATGGGTTTCCAATCAGGTAGCAGCCGCAGAGGACTTCGTCGGAGGGCTGACCGGTGTGGAAATTCCACAAGCTGCTGACTTGCCAGCCGTTGACAACACGGTCGGACCAGCCATGAGCCCAAGGTGCCTTGGGCACCTGATAGACGAAGCTGGCAGTGAGGAGGCGGCGCGTGTCGAAGTCGCTGTTGCCGTAATCGACCTTGCGGTTCAGGCTGTCTGCGATCACGCCACGGTATTCGCTCATTTCATCCAGGGCATGTGCCCACGTGAAGGAGAACTGCGAGGTCAGTCCGTGGTAGGACCTGAGCTTAAACGTGGTCTGCAGGGCGTTGTAGTTAGATGTGCCAACGCTCTGAAGCTGGTCGATGGAGGCGAATTGAGAACCGGGGCCAGAGGCTGGGATGGGAAGGTCAAACATCATGCTGAGTTTGCGTCCCTGGCTTCCGACATAACCGATCTGCCATTCGACGGCGTTGCCGAAGCTCTTCTCAACCTGCAAATTGAAGTTGAAGAAGTAGGGAGCGCGGAAATTCTGGCTGACGGAGTAGGCGCTGAGGCCGGTTGCGTTTGAGCAAACCGGATCCGCGCAGGTCACCACTCCCGGGAAAACCGACTGAGTGGGGTTAGCCTGGCCAGCGTTAGGCGTGCCGGCCGGGCAGACTGCACTCTGCACAGTTTGCCAGTTGTACGAAGTCCCTCCGCAGACAGGAGAGCCGAAGACGGACGATGGGTCGGGACCGAATGGATTGTTTTCCAAACCGTCCGCGCGGTTGCCCCCTGGGCGGTAATCCAGGAAGGGGTTCATGTTGATCTGATCGTAGAAGACGCCGACGCCGCCGCGCACAACCAGATCGCCTCTGGATGTAGGTTGATAGGCGAAGCCGATGCGAGGGGCGAAGTTGTTCTTATCCGGCGGGAAGATATTACCAATCCCGGCGCCTTGGATGGCGAGGCCCTGCCCTTCGACAAAAACGGCAAGGTCCTTTCTGTCGCTGTGGAGGGGCCCGAAGTATTCGTAGCGCAATCCAAAGTTGAGATTCAGCTTCTTGGTAATCTGCCAATTGTCGCCAACGAAGAGATTGAAGGCGTTGACTTTCACCCAGCGCTCGATGTTTCCGACGGTGATCGCGGAGCTTGAGACGTCGCCGGCGAGAAAGTCGGCTAAAGCCTTGGTGTTTGGATCAAAAGCCGGGTCGTTCTTCCAAGGCCCTTGCGTACCATCGAAGGCGAACGAGCCAGTTCCGTGACGATGATAGAACTCGTTCACGCGACCCTGGCGAATCTCTCCGCCAAAACGGAACTGGTGTGCACCCATGGAGTAAGAAGCGATGTCCGTCAGGTGCCAAGTCAGGTCCGAGCGGCCTTCTGGTGGGGTAATCCCGATTTGTTCGAAGCCTGCAACTCCGGTCGCACTCGGTGGAGCGATCGCAATATTCGGAGAGCCCAGGATGGGTTGGCCATGATTGGTTGCGTCAGGGCTCAGGAACAAGCCCAGGGCCTTGGTATCAAAACTGTTGTTGAAGTCGTGAAAGAGCTGGTTGAAGTAGTTGGCTCCGAAGAGAATCTGGTTGGTCAATTTCGGAGTGAACGTAGAGTTGAGCACAAGCGAGGCATTCTGAACATGGAGCGGAGCGACTTCAAAATAATACTTCAGGTTCGAACTGGCCGTTCCGAGAGCCGGGCTACCGCCGGTGGGGGCCGTCTGGCTGCCTTGGCCACCGAACCAGCGGGCGAAGATGCGGTGTTTGTCGGAGATGTTGTAGTCCACCTTAGCCACGCCGTTGTAGCTGTAACCGGTCGAAGGGGAAGAACTGAAAAAGTTATTATTAACTGCACCGCGTGCAACCACGGCGGAGTCTGTCAGTACGGACGATGGCCAGAGGGTGGACAGCAGGGTTTGAGAGAGCGAACTCGGAGTAACGCCATACTTCGAAAGTGCAGCTAAAGCCTCAGTCTGCCAAGGGGTCGAGGGCTCGGTGGCCAAACCGGACAGTCCAATAATGTATTCCTGCTTTTCGTAGCTGATGAAGTAGAAGGCTTTGTTCTTAATGAACGGGCCGCCGAGGGACAAACCGTAGTTTTCGTTGCGTAGCGGGGGCGCTTTTGAGCCCGGAACGGGAGTGAAGAAGGGCGAGTGGGCGCTGTAAAATTCATTGCGGTTGAAGTAGTAGGCGGTGCCGTGAATCTGGTTGCCACCGGACTTGATGACCAGGTTTACGGTGCCGCCGGCGTTGCGGCCGGCTTCCGCGCCAGACTGTGTCTGGGCTGAGAATTCGTCAATGGCGTCGATGGGCAGCACGATACCGGCGATGCCGGAAACGCCGCCCTGGTTGACGGCGGGAATGTTGTGCCAGAAGTCGTTGTTGTCCACGCCGTCGATTTGCCAGTTCATCTGATTCGCGCGAGTACCATTGAGGGAGCCGAAGCCGCCGACGGAATAGCCGCCGTAGCCGGGAGCGGTGGCGACGAGTTGGGTGAAGTCGCGGCCGTTCAGGGGAATATCGGCGACTACGTCGGACGTGATTGTCATGTTCTGCGTCGTCGTGGTGGTGTCCAGAGAGAGCGCAGCAGCAGAAACTTCGACGGTAGTGGCCTGCTGCTGGAGGGTGAGTTTGACCGAGAGCGTGTAGATGGTGCCAGCGACGACCTCAACCCTATCCACGGTGTAGACCGGGAATCCGGCTGCGGTGACAGTCACCTTATAGAAGCCGAGCGGAATATCCTGGAATGAAAATGCGCCATCACTGGTCGTGGTGGTGTTGTGGTCAATGCCAGTGGTGTTCTCCGTGGCCTTGACTGCAGCGTTGGGAACCGTTGCCCCCGACGGATCCGACACTGATCCGTTGATGGCACCGCGGAACGTCTGGGCATTTGCGGCTACTGCAACGAAAAGCACAACAAGGACAGCAAAGACTAGGCGCTTCATAGATCCACACCCCCCTCATCGAGATCAAAGAAATAGCACCCGCATGCGGCCTTGCAGCCGCATGTAGGGAAAAACGAAAGAATGACTGAAAAGTTTCATCACGAACCGTTCGCCTTCCGCTCAAGAATCTGAACGCCCTGCATGAAGACGGAAACGAGCTCCCCGGACCAGCCCGCTTTCATTCCGGTTCAAACTACAGTACAACCCAAGCCAAAATGGCTTTTGTTAGGGGAGATTTAATCCTCATCGGGGGTGAGTGTCAAGGATAATGAATTCTATAGCTTGCAGCGGAAAAATTGATGAGTGATGGGCTCTGGCCGGGGTATAGAAGGCGCCGGTGAACAAGGCGGTGCCCAGAAGGCTACAGCTATGCCCAGGCAGGGATATTGCAGGGAGGTGTGGCCTCCGGAGCCAATTCTGGTAGAGTGCTGAGCCGGAGAGGGATAGCCGAGTATTGCGTTATTGCGAATTGTTAAGTTTGCGTAAGTTTTTGAGGGCGGGCTGCGTACTAGTCTATGGGGACGCTGAGACCAGGCCGGATGAGCGCGCCGGGAACTACGGAACCGACGGATGTGATCACCCGTGCCAAGACGGGTGACGCGGAGGCTTGGGGCCAGCTGTATCACGACTACGCCCCGGCGATCTTCCGATTTTGCCGGAGGGCGCTGCCAACGCGGGAAGATGCGGAAGACGCGACGATGGAAGTATTCATGAAATTGCGCGGCAAACTGAACCAGTACGACGCGACGCGGTCGTTCACTGCCTGGCTATATAAGGTGGCGGCCAACCACTGCTGGGATACGCTGCGGCGGCGCAGAACGCGCCAAGATAAGGAAACCGGGGATTTGGAAAATGTGCCGCTGGAGCATCCGGACCCCGGCCAACTGGAACGGATGATCGAGCAGCGCACCAGCGAGGAAGTGCGGAAGGCGCTGGAGAAACTGGGAGCGCGGGCGCGGATGGCGCTGGTGATGCGCTATTACTCGGACATGAGCTACGACGAAATTGCAGATGCGCTGGGAGTGCGGCGCGCCTTTGTGGGCGTGGTGCTGCTGCGCGCGCGGCATGAACTGCGGCTGGCGCTGGAAGGAAATACGGCGCTGGCTGCGGGAGGGGCTTCGTGAACAAACTGCCGGAAGAGAAGACGAAACATCTGGACGAAATGACGTGCCTGCTCTACATCGAGCGGCAACTGGACCGCGCGCGGGGGCTGGAAGTTTCGGCGCACACGCAGGATTGCGCGGCGTGCCGAACGCTGCTGCGCGCGCTGGAGCGGGAATCGCGATTGCTGACGCGCGCGATGCTGGAAGAAAACGAGCCGCTGCCTTCACGGCTGGCGGAATTCCAGGAAAAGGCGCGGCGGTCGATGCAATGGATCTGGGGCGTGGTATTTGGACTGGCTGCCACGGGCGCCTACGCGCTGTACACGGATTATGTCGTGCGCTGGCAGAAACAATTGGAAGAAGCGGGATTCGGCGGTTCGAATTTGCTGGGCTTGCTGATATTTCAAGGCGCCTTTTGGAAAGGATGGCAATCCATGATCACACTCCTCGAGGTGCTGGCGATGCTGACGCTGGCGGTGCTGGGAGCGATGTTTTTCCGGCGGCGGATCCGGCGCGGGTCGGCGCTGGCGCTGGTGTTCGCGGGGCTGTGCACGGTGATGGCGCTACCGCCGGCGGCGACGGCGACGGAGGTTCGCAAGGCCGACAACTCCACGGTGAACAAGGAAGAGACCATCAAAGGAGACTTGTACATTTCGGGCGAGCGGGTGCGCATAGAAGGCACGGTGGATGGCGACGTTTACGCGGTCGGGCAGGACATCGATATCAACGGGCACGTGATGGGAGACGTGATCAGCGCGGGCCGCTTTTTGCGGGTGCGCGGAACGGTGGACGGCACTGTGCGCGCGGCGGGTAACACCGCGGTCATCACAGGGAGCGTAGGCAGAAACATTATGTGGTTTGGCGATTCCGCGACGCTGGACGCTTCGGGCAAAGTGGGCGGCAACGTAACCATGTTTGGAGGCGTGCTTTCCGTTGACGGGCACTTGGGGCGCGACATTCTTTTCTTTGGACGTGAAATCAATTTGAACGGCAGCGTCGGCGGAAGCATCCGTGAAAAAGGAAGTACGCTGATGATCGGGTCGAGTGCGCAGGTGGATGGGCCGATTCATTTTGAGGGAGATAGGCCAGCGGATGTATCGCCATCAGCGAAGCTGGCCTCGCCGGTGGAATTCAAGAAGACGGAAAAAAAGGAGGACTACCGGGACAGCGGCTACTACATCTGGCAGGTGATTTGGGCAGCGGCGTATATTTTATTTGGACTGGTGCTGTTCGCGCTGATGCCGTCGTTTTCGGCGGATGCGGTGGAGTCCGCGGAGCATTACGGAGCTGCAGCGGGATTGGGCGTACTGGCGGGATTCGGCGTGCCGATCGCGGCGTGCATCGCGTGCATTACCGTGGTGGGATTATTCATTGGGCTGGCGACGCTGAGTTTGTGGTACGGGTCGATGTATTTCGGGGAAGTGATTATTGGAGCAGTCGTCGGAAAATGGCTGATGGGCAAGACGAACGAGCTTTGGCCGCTGATTGGAAGAATGGCCGTGGGGGTGCTGATCGTGAGGTTGTGCACAACGATTCCGCACATCGGGGGCTGGGTGAAGTACGGCGCGGCGTTCTGGGGAATTGGCGCGATTTCGCTGGCGATTTACCGGCGGTTCCAGCCAGCGATTACGCCGGGGATGCCGTCAGCGCCGTATACGCCGCCGCTGCCGCCGAATACGACGGTGGGCGGGGTGCAGCCGGCGTAAGAGTGAGTTTTCAGTTGTTAGTTTTCAGTAGTCCGTAAGAGAAGAGAACGGAGTGGAGGAACTTCTACGCCTTGGAGCGGAGCTGGCGTAAGAGCAGTTGTACGTTTTAGGTTCTTAGTTGTTAGTGGGATGAGAATCAGAAGTTCCGGGAGCTTGGTATTCTGCTCTGAAAAATAAAACGGGCCGGTCGGAGGAATTCCGATCGGCCCGTTTGCCTTTTGCGGAGGCGGAGAAATTGTTCAGGTCAGTGCTGGCGAACTTTGGCGGCGAAGAAGGGGAAAGCGGCGGAGTTGCCGGAGTTCTCGATGAAGAGCGCGCGGAAGGAAGCAGGGTTCCCAGCGACTAACTGGGATCCATCAGTAACTCCATCGAAGTTGGTCACGCCCGGCTGGCCCGGCGTGCCCGGGAACAATTGCACGCCGAGGTTGCCAATCGTCGGGCCGAAGTAGGAAGGCAGGCTGGTTAGGCCCAAGGTTTGCGCTCCAACGACACTGGGGGCAGCCGTGAAGCGAGACCAGCGGAGGGTAATAGTGTCGACGGTTGCGACAGCAATGACGGTGGGCGTCGCGGCGGTGAAGGTCGTGACGTGAACGGCGATGCTCTGTCCGGGATGTATCGCCGTAGTGTCGGCCTGCCCCTGAAACAAGCCGAGGCTGCCGGCAGGCACGATGAAGCCTTTGGAGTCGACAAGGAAGGGTTTGGCAACGGGATTAGTGGAGATATTAACGGTGAGGAGATCCCCTGTGTTGAGTCCACCGATGAGGGAGTTGGTGGCGGCAGTAATTTTGTCGGTGACCACAACGCCAAACTGGGTAGGACTGTTGACGGTAAAGACGGTACCTTCGACGAAGTCTTGCTGGGTGGCACTCAACGGCTCGAATTCCTTGAGGGAGAGAGTGCCGTCCGTGTTGAGGAAAGCGTCCACGCTGGCGATTTGGCCGTTGATGACGCAGGAGACGGTGGCTGGCGTCGGACAAATGGTGCCATCGGGGCTTGGATCAAAGAACGAGGTCGAAGTACCGGTGGTGGTGAGCACGCCGCGGGTGGGCGAAGTAATGGTTACAGTGCTGCCGCTGATGCCGACAACGCCGGTGAAATCTTCAATCAGGTCAAGTTGGCCGGAGCCAAGGTTCGAGTTGGCGCGCGGGAGGAGGAACGAACTGAGGACGTTGTTGGTGCCGGTGTTGTTGAGGTTGACTGTCAGAGTTGTCCCGGTGAGGGTTATCGCGTTGGCGAGATTAAAATCAAGCCCAAAGCCGGTGTTTGCCGAGAAAACCTGCGAAAGGTTGTTGATAAGGACAGCATTGATGGTTCCAGGGTTGAAGGAGCAAATCGCGTTGATCGGACAGATAGGGTTGGTGAGGGCCACGCCAGTGTCGTTGAAAAAAGTAAGGTCCTGAACGGCGAGCGCGACGGTGAGACTGCTAATGGTTTCGCTGGGCACGTTGGGGAGAGTGCCGAGAAAAGCGGAATCGGATTGAAGGTGCATTAGGTCGAAGGGCGTGGAAGGGGGCGTAAGGGTCATCGTCGAAGTCGAGGAAGTGACGGTGATGCCGGAGACGAGGACTTTGAAGCTGAGGATCGAGGGGTTCGCGGGAAGATGGTCGGCTACTAAAGTGAAACTGAGGTTGGCAGGGCCGCCGCCGCAGTTGACGGTACAAACGACGCCACCGGGCTTTCCGCTACAGGCGGCCATCGTAAACGAACTGAGCAAGAGAATGAAAAGCAGAGCTTTGTTGCGATTCATGGAGTACCCCCACGGCAGACTTGTTTGCGTTTGCCCTGCCTGAGAAGGAAAACGCGTAAAAGTGAACAAATTGAATGTAGCGCGAGGAAAAGAAGGATGGGAGGACAAAAAGAAGCAGGGTGCTCAACTGCTAAAGATACTGAATTAGCTGAGAAGCGCGGAATCGTTTGCGTCGGCGAGAGCGCCAAAGTAGTTGGTAAGGGTATGGTATCGTTACTGGTCTCGCCGATTTGCAGGACGAGAATGAGGCGAATTTCTGGTAAAGCGCGCATCCAATTCGGCGGCGGATTCTCCCGGAGCGAGGTTCAGGCGCGGGGCTAAGACTGCTGAGAACGAAGTCGTATCCATCGAAGACGATCCTAGCGCGCGTGGCGAAGCTCCTGAGGGTGCGCTTGAGGCAGCAGCTGGCGCAGCGGCCAAACCGACGATGCAGGAAGTGTTTGGGCCGGGCGGATTCCTTGAAAAATGCATGAAGGGCGGGTTTGACCGGGCCACGGTCAACTCCGACTATGAACATCGGCCCGGGCAACTGGAGATGGCGGAAATGGTGCATGATGCGTTCGAAACGCATCATCACGCCATCGTGGAAGCGGGCACGGGCACGGGGAAGACGCTGGCGTATCTTTTGCCGGCGATTTGCAGCGGGCGGCGCGTGGTGATCTCCACGGCAACAAAATCCCTGCAAGAGCAGCTCTATCAGAAGGACATTCCGTTTCTGCAGAAACATTTCGCGCCCAACCTGAAGGTCGCTGTAATGAAGGGGCGCTCGAATTTCCTGTGCCGCGCGAAACTGCATCAGATGGCGGACCAGCCGCTGCTGAAGGGCATGGAAGAGATCGATGCGTTCCGGCAGATTCGCGACTGGTCGAAGCTGACGGAAACGGGCGACCGCGCGGAGTTGACGTTTCTTCCCGACGATTCGGATTTATGGACGCGTCTGGATGCGCGGCGGGACACCTGCACGGGGAAGAAATGCGCGGATTTCAACACATGTTTTTTGACCACCATGCAACAGCGGGCCAAAGAGGCCGACCTGATCATCGTGAACCATCACCTGTTCTTCGCGGACCTGGCGCTGAAGCAGGACGATTTCGGAAGCATCCTGCCGGAATATTCGGCGGTGGTCTTCGACGAAGCGCACGAGATGGAAGACGTTGCCAGCGATTATTTCGGGCGACAGATTTCGAATTACCGGTTTGAAGAACTGGCGCGGGACGCGGATCAGACGCTGCGGCTGCTGCATCTGGGGACGCCGTCGCTGCTGCGGAAGACGCAGCGAATTCGCGAGCGCAGCCGGGGATTTTTCGAACTGTTTCCGCCGCGCGATGGACGTTTTTCCTTCGCGCGGAACGAGCGCGAGGCCTTCCTGGAGCAAAACCGCGAAGCCTACGACGCGCTAGCAAACGCTCTGAAAAGCATGGAGACGGAGTTTGCGGCGCTGGCGACAAAGCCGGAAGAGCTGACGCGCATTGCGCGCAGGAGTTTCGAACTGCGGCAGGAGCTTTCTTTCCTTTTCGAATCGAACGAGAAGAATTTCGTTTATTGGTACGAG
>Ga0222749_10001005_pt1 | contig 15149 bp, 6 predicted proteins | sample IncBWH2Mmetat_FD_197234 | JGI IMG/M metagenome (GOLD analysis project Ga0222749, IMG submission 197234) | Metatranscriptome of lab incubated forest soil microbial communities from Barre Woods Harvard Forest LTER site, Petersham... | ecosystem: Environmental > Terrestrial > Soil > Temperate... | reverse complement strand
CTGGAAGCTAAACGATCAGTTCTTGGAGAGCGCTACCTACAATGGCTTCACCAACGACAACAATGGTCTGCAGGCGAGCAACGGACTGTGCCAGTATCTCTACAACCTTCCTGTGGTCGCCACGCGCACCGTCAAAATGAATGGCGTGCCCGTGCTCACCCAGACGTTTACCTATGCCGCGCAATGGACACCCAACAATGCCAGTTGGACTCAGAAAACCACCACGGTGAGTACCACGGACCTGGTATTGAGCAAGACCTCGCAGACGGTTTATACCTATGTACCGGGATCGGTCGTCAGCAACAGCGCGCCATTTGTCTTCACTCCCTCCGAGATACCGCTGGAATCGAAGATTCAGCGCTACGACTGGGGCAACACCAGCACGCCGATGCTGACTACGAGCAAGGCCTGGTTTGATGAGAACAAGCTAGGGTGCGAAGTCGAGACGCTGCAGGATGGCGTAACTTCGTCTGGAAAATGGTACGCGTATTCGGGAATCTACGTTACTGACATCAAGGAGTACGATTACGGCCAGGTCAGCGCGAGCGCGTGCCAAAGATCTTCAACCTTTCCGTACGATCCTGCCGCGCCTCCGCCCAACCCCACGCGCGAGACGGCCACTACCTACATTACTATTCAGAGTCCCCTTTTTGTTGGTTCGCCGGGGCTGGGGCTGGGGTTCGGTTTGCCCTCCACGGTGATCACCAAGGACAGCAGTGGCAATCGCGTGGCGGAGACCGACTACTACTACGACCAGACGGCCACGTCCCCGGTGACTGCCCTCGGGCACGATGACACCCATTTCCCCGCCGGCGCCGGCGTGCCTCGCGGCAATTTGACCACGGAAATCCACAAGTGTTTTATTCCTTCGACCGGGGCCGCATGCCAGGACTCGGTCATCACCCATACCTACGATGAGACGGGGCAGGTGCTTTCGACGACCGACGCCATCGGCAATGCGACGGGCGACGTGGCCCATCACACGACCACGTATGACTACACCGACAACTTCAGCGAGGGTGGCTCCGCGCCGGGGAACACCAATGCCTATCTCACCAGGATCACTTATCCGCAAACCAGCAACGGTGTGAACCATATCCAGAGCTACGCCTACGCCTATCAGGATGGGCAGCTTACCTTCGCCACCGATCAGAACCAGAAGACCACGAGTTATTCCTATAACGACAGCCTGCGGCGGTTGAAGGAAGTGGACTCACCCGATGGCGGCAAGACGATCTACAACTACCACGATGGCAGTACCGCATATTCTTCCACGCTTGAGGTCAAGCAAACCATTGATAGCCGTCAAACTTCATCGCTGACCCTGCTCGATGGCTTGGGCCAGAGCGTACGTAGCGAGAAGCTGAACGATGACGGCGACCCCAGCGGCGCCTACGACCAGGTGGATAGCTGCTTTGACGGACAGGGACAGAAGTACTTTGAGACTTATCCTTACCGCTCTAGCGGATTTGATTCAAACGGGCTTGGCGCACCCTACATATGCAGCAATTCGCAACGCCCCGGCGATACCTCCACCTATGATGGCCTGGGCCGCGTGACCAACGTCACCAACGCCGATGGCAGCATTGTCAGCACTGATTATTCACAGCTCCCAACCACCACTGTAACCGACCAGACCGGCAAACAGCGGCGCAACCGGACCGACGCACTGGGACGGCTATTGGAAGTGGATGAGCCGGGCGTCGTCACCCAGTCGGTGGGTAACTTTGCCACTATGCAGGCCGCCGGAAATTTTGTGGTGTATGACCCCTCCAACAACGCCTTGTGGTACACCTCAACAGGCTCGTCGCCACCCGCCGGCAACTACTTTATGCAAATGCAGGATGAAGGCAACCTGGTGCTCTACCAGTATCCTGCCGTGTGGTACACCAGTACCTCGCAGTCGGGCGGCGGCGCCAACCTGGCCACCGCCAATTGCCCGAGTGTGGGGAGCTCTCTGACCTCCGGCCAGACGCTGCCTTCCGGCTCCTGCCTGGTTTCCTCCAACCGCCGTTATGTGCTGTACATGCAACCCCAAGGCAACCTGGTGCTCTATGACCTCTCCAACAATGCCTGGACTCCATTGTGGTACAACAGCACGACCGGGCAACCCGGCAGTCACGCCCTCTTGCAGAGTGACGGAAATTTTGTCCTCTACGATCCCTCCAACAATCCCGTGTGGTACACCAGTACCGGCCAGCCGGGTAGCCTATCGAGTTTGTTGAGTATGCAGGATGACGGAAACCTGGTGCTCTATCAGTATCGTGCGCTGTGGTCCAGCAATACCTCGGCGAGTGGCGGCGGGACGCCGAGCGCTGTCACTTGTAACAACCTGGGCACACGTCTTAATGCTGGCCAGACGCTGGTGGCAGGCTCATGCCTGGTCTCACCGAATGGGCGCTTTGAACTGCTCATGCAAATAGATGGAAACCTGGTGCTCTATGATCTGGCGCAGAGTCCTGCAAGTCCGCTGTGGAATACGGGCACCTCCGCCGGTCCGTTCGATCTCCGTATTGCACTGGTCACGAACTATAGCTACGACACGTTGGATAACTTGCTCTGTGTGGAGCAGCACGGCAATGTGTCGGGAACGGGTTGCAGCGCCTCGCCCAACCAGGACGCAACCAGCCCTTGGCGCGTGCGGCGTTTCAGTTATGACTCGCTTTCGCGGCTGCTGACCGCGACGAATCCTGAATCGGGAACGATCTGTTATGGGCAGTGGCAAAATGGCCAGTGCGTCAACGGCTACGACGGCAACGGCAATCTGATCTACAAAACATCACCCGCCCCCAACCAGACGGGTACGGCTATAGTCACTACTACCTACGGCTACGACGCGTTGAACCGGCTGACGAGCAAATCGTTCTCCGATAACTCTCACTCGGAAACCTACATTTACGACGTCAGCAATTCTTTGGGGGTGAATGTCCAGAACCCGGTCGGACGGTTGGTGGGTACCTACGCTTCTCGCGCTGGGGACAGTGGAGGGGTGGGCAGCGTGCTCAGCTACGACCTCATGGGCCGACTCATCTACGAGAACCATTTCAACCAGCACGTCCCCACAGCGATCAATCAGGTTTTCAACTACACCTACAACCTCGATGGCTCGCTGAAGACGATTACCTATCCCAGCAGCCGGGTCGTCACCTACACCTACAATCAGGCCCAAAGGCCGATCTCTGCGGCGGATACCACCACCACTTTTGCCACGGGCGCGCATTACACGGCCTGGGGTGCATTAAGCAGCGTGGTTAACGGCGGCATAACCACGAGCGATTACTACAACCTGCGCATGCAGCCCTGCCGTCTGGTTGCGAATAGTGCAGGTGTTGTGTCCAGTTCAAATCCGTGTACTGACTCCACGAACTTGGGCAATGTGCTGGATCTGAGTTATGACTTCAGCTCCTGCAACAGCAATGGAGGCAATAACGGCAACGTATGCCGGCTCATCAACAACAAGAACAGCTCCCGTTCTCAGAGCTTCCAGTATGACCTTCTGAACCGGCTAACTCAGGCATTGACGCCCAATTCCGCCAACTGGGGCACCGACTACGTGTATGACAGTTGGGGGAACCTGCTGCAGAAGAAGCCCAAAATCCCCAACTACACCGATAGCGATCCACAGCCCGCCGCGGGCATGAGTAACGTGAATGTCAACAACCAGGTGGCCAACTGGTGCTATGACGCGGCCGGAAACGTTATAGGCCCTAACAACTCCTGCTCGGGCTATGCCAATAACCATACTCCTTATGAGAATGTTTATGACGGCGAGAACCGTCTGACCAAGACGACGTTTGGCGGCGTCACCAGCTACTATGACTACGACGTTGACGGGCAGCGGGTAAAGAAGACGGGAAGCACCAATACTCTTTACTGGTACGGGCCGGGCGGCGAGGTGCTGGAAGAAACCGCCCTCAGCGGCACCCTACAGAATGAGTACATCTTCTTCGGCGGCAAGCGTGTGGCCCGCTACAGCGTGACAAACGGATATTCGTTCTACTTCAGCGACCATCTCGGCTCGGCGGATGTAGTGACCGATGCCCTGGGGAATATCAAAGAGGAATCGGATTACTATCCCTTCGGCGGCGAGCGCATAGTCACCGACTTGGGCATCGGCAACAACTACAAGTTCACCGGCAAAGAACGCGACCCCGAAACTGGTCTCGACTACTTCGGGGCAAGGTATTATGCGAGCAGCATTGGGCGCTGGTTAAGTCCGGACTGGAGTGAGGATCCATATCCTGTCCCGTATGCTGATTTCCATGACCCGCAAACGCTCAACCTTTATGGCTATTTGAGAAATAGTCCAGTTTCAAAGACGGACTTAGATGGGCACTATCATTGCGATGTTGATATATCCATATGGGGCCCGAACGGTGTAACCGTTCGGGCTGGCCAGTGCCATCTCGATTGGTTGGATTACGTCGCGATTCGTACTCTTTTTTTCGGCTACGCCATGTATCGAAGCGCGGTCGACAATCCCGATGGTACAGTAGCTACCGCTCAGAGGGCTGCGGAGAACATTAAGTACCTCGCGGATCAGTTGCCGGAGTTGCCGGACTGTGGCTGCAATGCATCGTCCAACAAAAAACCGAAGAGAGTTACAAGTCCAAAGCACCACCCTAATTCCAAGAGTCCTGAACCGAATAATGTTCAGGAACTTTTCGACAAATCGATTCCCGATGACTCTGGTGTCCGATGGGCCAAAGATGCAGACGGTACAATCCATCGTTTCTCCGCTCCTTCCAATGGCGAGACACACTGGAATGGATCGACGGCGGGCGCTGATCCTATTCGGATGGACGACATTCCCATTGAAATTAGGAGGGCGTTGAAGTGACCATTGGAGACCCCGCGGTCTTCGCCATTGAGTCGAGCATTACGAAGGCTTATGAACGGATAAGCCTTCGCGCCCTAGGCTTTTTCGTGATTTACCTTAAGGGCTTGTGCTACGGTAGACGCTCTGCGAATAGTACGATGCTAGCCTGCTCCTTCGATGAAGTTGCGCGCCGGATCGCCATGCGTGGACGTCACATTGCGCCGTTCCCCGCTGATGCCGATGCAGAAGAAATAGCCCATGCTTTTCGAAATGCGATTTATGGTGAAGAACAAAAGAGAAGCTATTTTGGCATTCCCTTCCCCCAATTTCGCGAGATGATTTATTCAAGGCGGATACTTTGGGCTCCGGACGGAGATTCAGCGTTCGACGATGGTAGTTACGTCCTGCAGTTTGACGTTGGAGATAGCGTTCGTCTTGTTGCGTTCAAGTCCACCCAAGATGCCCCGCAGAGTCCGGCAACGATTACAGATACTCACCTGACCGCAGATGATTTCTACAGCGTTCTACAGGAATGGCACAAAGCTTTTGAGAATGAGTGGACTTCGCTCACAAAGATTGGTGGCCCGGGCTAAATTTTTCTGATCTATGAACTACTCAGAGAGTGGACGTGTGGCTGGTCTGAACAAAGTTCATCTCATGATTATTTTGTAGGGATGGGTGGCCCCGGGCAAAACAGTTAATCTCATAATTAATCTCGCGGGTTGCCCCGCCCTAGCTGCTAGGGCGGAGGGTTTCTGGAGTCGCTGAAAATTTCGCTGAGGCACACGCCATCCCAGTGTTCGTGGAGGAGCATTTCTGCCCACTGAGGACCATGGCCCCATTGTGGTATCAAAGCGTCAACTCCTGAGCAAACCTGGATTATCATCGTTCCTGGAAGTGTATCCGCATCCAGGAATGCGGGGGCCTGTTAGAAAAATGCCCCAAAGGTTCTTTGAAAATTCGTTGCCTAACGGGATTCATGAAAACCCGCCATCGATAGCGTGCAGAAAGCAGCCCTTTGTTTCTAGCTGGGTGCCTTGGATTCGGGTAAGCCTTTGCTGAGAAAGCGAGGGCAGTTTGCTGAGTCTCAGAAACTAGAAAATGACTTGTTAGCAAGTTCTCCTCCAATACAGCGCATGTTATTTAATTTCAACGACTTAACACTGAAATTGACTGCCGAGCAAGTCCCCCACACTGAATGCAGAAAGCAGTCCTTTGTTCTTGGCTGCGGGCCTTCGATGTAGTATGAGTTCTTGGTAAGCCCTGTCGCGCGCGAACCAAAAAACGAGGGTGGAGCGGCTTTACCGTGCGCAAACCAAAAGCTCCGGCGTCTTGCTGAGTCTTCAGAAATCAGGAAATGACTTGCTAGCAAGTCATTTCCTGATGCGGTACATGTTATTTAATTTCAACAACTTAACACTGAGATTGAACTGCCCAGCAAGTAACGACCGGCTGTCCGAACGGCTCCCGGAATGAGCGTTTCGGACCGGGCACACCTATCTTCTTCGGAGAACAACAATGAAAATGCTTTCTGTCGCAGTTGTCACGTTGCTGCTGTCTAGTTTTCTTTTTGCGTCTTCTTATTATCCCGCTCGTATCGATGACGCCAAGGCGATTTACCTGACTAACAAGAGTTTCCCCGTTCAGGGAGATGGCGTGGCAGATGACTCTGACGCAATACAGCAGGCGATCAACAAAGTGCAGGAAACAACTAACCAGGGTATTCTCTTCGTTCCTGCCGGTCGCTACCGCCTGACTAAGACGATCTATATATGGCCGGGGATCCGGCTGATTGGGGTTGGGACAACGCGGCCGGTATTCTTACTCGGCGCCAACACTCCAGGTTTTCAGCAGGGCCCGGCTTATATGGTATTCTTCGCAGGATTCCGTCCAGGGTCCGCTCAGGCGACTCAGACGCCTGGGGGAAGGATTCTTCCTGCTGCAAATGCTACTCCTCCAGATGCGAATCCCGGCACATTCTACTCAGCGATGAGCAACATCGATATCGAAATTCAGGATGGGAATCCGGGTGCGGTGGGAATTCGCGCCCATTATGCCCAGCATTGCTTTCTGGCGCACATGGACTTCCATATCGGCTCCGGACTTGCGGGCATTCATGATGGTGGCAATGTGGCAGAGGACGTACGTTTCTATGGTGGCCAGTACGGAATCTGGACGCGGAGGCCTTCTCCCGGATGGCAGTTCACCGTGATTGATGCCACCTTTGAAGGCCAGCGGGAAGCCGCCATCCGGGAACACGAAGCGGGACTGACTTTGATTCGTCCACAATTCAAAGACGTTCCAACGGCAATTTCCATCGATCCCAAATACTCAGATGAGCTCTGGGTGAAAGATGCACGCATGGAAAACATTAGCGGGCCGGCTGTGGTGATAAGTAATGAGAGAAGTGCCCGGACCGAGGTCAATATGGAAAACGTCGCTTGCAATAAGGTTCCGGTGTTTATCTCGTATCGCGAGAGCGGAAAGCAGGTTGCCGGCCCAGGAATATCGTATGCTGTGAAAACGTTTTCCCATGGACTCCACTTCGACGATATCGGCTCAACTCCTACGATCCGGGATGTCTATGAAACCGCTGCGTTGAGTACGCTGCCCGAGGCGGTGAGGTCCGATATCCCCGCTCTGCCGCCGATGGACACCTGGGTGAATATTCTGAGCTTTGGCGCAGTTGGAGACGGCATCGCTGACGACACAGAAGCATTCCAAAAGGCAATCGCCGCACATCGTGCAATCTACCTACCCTCCGGGCAATATCGCGTTACCGACACCATCGCGCTGAAACCGGACACGGTGCTGATCGGTTTGCACCCCAGCGTCACCCGGATTCTTCTCGCTGACTCTACGCCTGCCTTTCAAGGCGTAGGCAATCCCAAGCCACTTCTCGAGACACCGCAGGGCGGAACAAATATCGTCACAGGTATCGGCCTGTATACCAACGGTATCAACCCCCGTGCCGTAGCCGCGAAATGGATGGCGGGCAGCGATTCACTCATGAACGATGTGCGCTTCCTTGGCGGGCACGGCACCGTTGAGCCGGGCGCAACCGTGGAGGAAAATCGCAAGGTTTGGCAGCAGATCTATAACAACAATCACACCGCCGATTCCGACATAAAGCGTCGCTGGGACGGGCAGTATCCGAGTCTGTGGGTGACCAACGGTGGTGGTGGAACTTTTGTTGACATCTGGACACCCAGCACGTTCGCTCAAGCGGGCCTCTACGTTTCCAACACTTCCACTGCAGGGCGGGTTTACGAGCTGTCGAGCGAGCACCACGTTCGCAATGAAGTCGTCCTGCACAATGTCTCCAACTGGCAAATCTACGCACTGCAAACGGAAGAAGAGCGCGGTGAAGGCGGTTTTGCGTTGCCGCTTGAGATTCGCGATTCCATGAACATTACTGTCGCAAATCTGCACATGTATCGGGTAGTTAGCAGCTATCAGCCTTTCCCCTACGCGATCAAAGTAATGGATTCGAAGAACATTCAATTTCGCAATGTTCACTGCTATAGCGACAGTAAAGTGTCTTTTGACAATGCGCTTTACGATTCCACTCACGATGTAGAACTACGGCAGCGTGAGTTTGCATGGCTCGACCTCTCTGGTAACCCGCCGAGAGCGCTTCGTGAAAAGCCATCGCCGGTTATCGCTGCAGGTGCGAAAATAAAGAAGGAGACCGGCGGTTTCTTCAGTATTTCCGGAGGCGCCATTGACGGCTTCGGAAACCTCTATTTCGTTGACGCCAAATGGCAGACGATCTATCTCTGGTCTGCTGCTGCACGTAAGCTCTCAATCGTCCGCGACAATCCCGTTGATCCAGTGGAACTGGCCTTTGATAAAGCCGGCGACCTGTTGGTGATTTCGTATGCCGGGGATGGCACCGTATACAGCTTCAAGCCCGGCGCACCAAATGACGACATCACGCTGCTTAGAGCCGAACCGGCAGCGCCCCGCCCGGGCATGACGGCTGTCCTGCCCGTTGATTATTGGCAAAACGAGAACGACTTGATCGAAACCGAGTCGGTGAAGAAGCCCTATCAGTTTGTTTCACCCGATGGGACGACCTTTATTCCTGCTGGAGACAAATTTGTCAGCGGGAAGCTTTACTACGGCTCCAAACTGGATGACGAGTTACGGGCATTTGGCATGGCGCCCGTTGTGGCGGGCCAGCCTTTCTATCTAACCGACGCGTCGGAGGGCAAGACCTATGTTGGGGATGTCGGGGTTGACGGCACAATTTCAAACTTGAAACTCTTTGCGCAACAAGGTGGAGAGGGATTGGCGGTAGACGAAGGGGGCAACGTATACATCGCCGCAGGGCAAGTGTTCGTGTACAACTCATCCGGCCAACTTATTGATACCATCAAGGTTCCGGAACGCCCGCTGCAGTTACTGTTCGGCGGCAGCGATAGAAAAACCCTGTTCATTCTGGCTCGCAGCTCTCTGTATTCGGTCCAGTCCCGATTCCGGGGACGTTAGTGCCTAAAACCTATGGGAATCCGCGGAGAGATGGTGCTGCGAAATATGCATAGATATTTTGGGACCGCAATTTGTTCAGTGCTGGGCATTTTTTTTCTCAGCGCGGTTCTGCTCTTCTCGCAAGATTCCGCGGGCCAGCAGTCAAAACTGCCCGGCAAGAAAACCCTCTCCTCGGCCCCGGCGGCTGTCGAGGAACGGAAGCCAGAGCCTTCGGAGCCCTCTGCCTCCTTCCCTCAACTGATAGACATCACTGCTTCGACGGGCATCAATTTCGATCACCTTTCAAGCCCCGAACAGAAGTACATCGTGGAATCCATGAGCGGAGGTGTCGCCCTCATTGATTATGACCGGGACGGCTGGCCCGATATCTACTTCACCAACGCACAAAGTGTCGACATGGCACTCGCGGGTAAAAAGGCCCGCAGCGCGCTCTATCACAACAACCACGATGGAACATTCACCGATGTCACCGAGAAAGCAGGAGTCGGTTATCCGTGCTGGGCGATGGGTGCGACCGTCGGTGACTATAACAATGATGGCTGGCCGGATTTGCTGGTCACCTGTTTCGGGGGAATCGTTTTATATCGCAACAATGGCGATGGGACCTTCACGGATGTAACCAGGCAAGCAGGCCTGAGTAGTGATTCCGGATGGGCTACAGGCGCGGCCTTTGGGGATTATGACAATGATGGGTATGTGGACTTATTTATCTCGCATTATGTAGATCTCAACCTGAGTAATCTTCCCACCTTCGGCTCCAGCAAAACCTGTAAATATCATGGCATTGATGTGCAATGCGGTCCTCGAGGTCTCAAAGGCTCTCCCGATAACCTGTATCACAATAACCGGGATGGCACATTCACCGATGTGTCGAAGAAAGCGGGAGTGGATGATTCGGAAAATCGTTTTGGATTGACCGCTGTATGGGCAGACTTCAATAACGACGGCCGTTTGGATCTCTTCGTCACCAATGATGGCCAGCCGAACTATCTTTACCGCAACGACGGCAACGGGCACTTTACTGACATCGCCCTCCTGGCAGGCACAGCGGTTAGTCAGGATGGAGGTGAGCAGGCCAACATGGGTCTGGCTGTGGGTGATTACCTGCACACTGGCCGTACTTCTGTTGCGATTACCCACTTCAGTGATGAGTATATGGCTCTATATCGCAACGATGGAGACATGAGTTTTACCGATTCCTCGTACGCATCGGGAATCGCGCCCGGCACAATTCCCTATGTTGGCTGGGGAGATGGATTCTTTGACTTTGACAACGATGGCTGGCTGGACTTCTTCATGGTCAATGGCCATGTCTATCCTCAAGTAGACAGCATCGATATTCGCCCGAAATATCGCGAGCCCAAACTCTTGTTCTTGAACCAGCACGATGGCACCTTCAAGAACATTAGTAACTTGGCCGGGCCTGCAATTCAAGTTCCGCAAGTAAGCCGTGGAGCAGCTTTTGGTGACCTGTTCAACGATGGGCGAATCGAAGTTGCTGTTGAAAACTTGAAAGGGCCGCCAATGATTCTGCGCCCCCAGGATGGCCCCGAAAATCATTGGATCAGCTTTGAACTGCAGGGAACGAAGAGCAATCGGTTGGCGCTAAACGCACGGGTAAAGATTACGGATGGGAGCCTGGTTCAGATGGGTGAGGTTCTCAGCAGTGGAAGCTATCTTTCTCAAAACGATCTTCGCATTCATTTCGGATTGGCTGCTGCAACAAAAGTCGATTCTATCGAGATCTATTGGCCATCCGGAACGGTGGACAACTTGAAGGATCTTTCGGCGGATAAGTTCTACAGTGTACTAGAAGGAAAAGGAATCGTTCCCGCGGAGCAGATTCGACCTGTATCAGGGAGTACCTTGCAGAGAGGACAAACTAATGTCACCGGGGTTGAGGTTGCCCCAGTGACAAGCATCCGCCACTGAAAACATTTTCAACCTAGGCAGGCCGCTGGATCGGGGCCAACATAAAGCAGTCTTTAGAGCAAACTTGAGAACAAGGCTTGCTTATATCTGGGCAGCTACGTTCTCTTTTTTGTTTCTTCGCAGCTTGCTGGCATCAGGATCGAGCCGTGCCCGCAAAGCCAGCGCCAGTTGATAAATATCCTGCACCTTGGCTTGCGCTGTCTTGGGTATGTCCGGCGTCTCCAGTGCGAGCTGTGAGGAAAGCAGAATGCCGGTCACCGTATCTTTCACCTCGCCCCGCAGTATGCTTTCAGCTGCCTGCATGGCCTGGAACTGTTCACGCTGGTGGCGATGCAAAGCCATGCGGACCTCCCGCACAATGCGCTCCATGCCACTGATGGCGAAATTAATGAATACGGGAATGGCCGTATCCATGGAATCGAGAAACTCTTGTGCCGTGACCGGTTCGGAATCCAGCATGCCTTCATCCATGACCACAACTGTAATCTTCCCCTGAAGCTGCTCTTTCTCTTCCCGGACCTGCGGTTGCCGCGTGGTCTTGATCACCTGTACTTGCTCGCTGGCTGCCTTTTGCAGTACAGCAGCGCACTCTTCGCCGCGATCACACGTTGTCACTAACAAAATCATTGTTTCCTCACATTCTGATCCCGAAGTCTTCCAAGTGGTACTCTCTGATCTTACGATACAGTGTAGTTTTGCCCATCCCAAGTTTCTTGGCGGCTTCAAGCTTGTCGCCCTTGAGTTGGCGCAGGGCGTTAAGAATCGCCTCCCGCTCCAGTTGCGCTATCGGGATGATCGTGGTCTGGCGCATGTCTACAGAAGCCTGTTGCCGCATCGAATTCTGCAGCGCAGTGGGCAGATCGCCCGAGTGGATAAGCGGGCCAGAACTCATGGCGCTGGCGCGTTCCAGACAATTCTCCAGCTCGCGTACATTGCCCGGCCAATCGTAGGCCAGCATGATCTTTATGGCTTCGTCGCTGATAATTCGTTCCGCGCCCGTAAGGCGTGAGAGGCGGTCCAGAAAATGCCCGACGAGCAACGGAATATCCTGCTTGCGTTCCCGCAGAGGCGGAATGCGCAGGGAAAGCACATTCAAACGGAAATATAAATCTCTGCGGAAGCTTCCCTGCTCAACTGCAGCATCCAAATTACGGTTGGTGGCGGCCAGAATTCGAACATTGATAGGGAGAGGCCGTGTTGCCCCTACCGGCCGAATCTCTTTTTCCTGCAAAGCGCGCAATAGTTTTACCTGCAAATCCGTGCCTAACTCGCCGATCTCATCCAGAAAAACCGTTCCGCCGTTGGCCAGAGAAAGCAATCCTTCTTTGGACCGGTTCGCTCCGGTAAAAGCTCCTTTGACGTAGCCAAACAGCTCGCTCTCGATCAAGGTTGGCACCAGCGACCCGCAATCTACCGGGATGAAGGGCTTATCCTGATTCGGTCCGGAAAAGTGGATGGACCGCGCTACCAGCTCTTTGCCCGTGCCGCTCTCACCATGGATCAACACCGGGTACGAGCTGCTGGCCGCCTTGCAGATAAAGCGGTACAACTTCTCCATCTCTGGCGCGCGGCCAATAATATTGCCCAATCCTTCTTTCGATTTGATCTTCTGACGCAGCAGACGGTTTTCACTTGCCAGCTTCACGTGGCCTGCAACGCGTTCCAGCAGCAGCTTTAATTCATCCAGGTCAAAAGGCTTGGTCACGTAATCGTAGGCACCGTATCTCATGGCCTGCATCCCCGATTCCAGGGATGAGTTGCTGCTGATCACGATCACCTCGGCCTGCGGCCGGCGGCGTTTGATCTCGCGCAATGACTCGAAACCGCTGCTGCCCGGGAACTTGAGGTCGAGCATGACCACATCAATTGCGTGGGTTTCCAGCAACTTATAAGCGGTTTCGGCGTTTTCAGCGATAAACGTCTGATAGCCCAGTGAGACAGCAGCTTCCCGGCATCCCTCACGTACCGCGCGCTCATCGTCAAGGATCAGCAGATTCAACAGCTCGATCGGTGGATGCTCAAGGCTTGCGGAGATCAATGAATTGGCGGCCATTGTAATATCCCTACTGCATTTGCAGTTCCCTTCCAGTATAAAACTGTAAACCTATCCTTATCAGTAGATTACAGAATATCTCTACATCTGTGAGGGGGGCTAGTTTTTCCCGAAAAGGGAAAGTTTAGTACTTATACAACGGATTTTAGGCCAATATGCTATTTATTTTCAATATTTTATTGAAATATTCTCATTATGAAACCTTGTGTCATTTCGGGAATATTTGTTTAATATACGGTTAAAATCACAATATATACGCTAAGCTGTTTATTTTCTTATATTTATGATGCATTTATCAACCATGAATTAGCAAAGGCTGGGTCAAACGGAAGGTCAACCGGCGTTCTGATGCAATGCCTACATCTTTTTTCCCGGTTGCCAGCGCTACGCCAGAGCCTGCGCCCGCCCCGGCGGCGCTGCCAATTAGTGCCCCTTTCCCGCCACCTGCTAAAGCACCAATTAAGGCTCCTGCTCCGGTGCCGCCGCCAATCAAAGCCCAGTTTCGCTTCTTATGTGAGGTTCCCTGCACAAAAATGCTGGAGGTGTGCAAAGGGGTCTGCTTCCCTTGCAGGTTGAGCGAGGTCAGGGTAATGCGCAGGTATCCTGGGTTATGCAGCCTGCCGGAGTGGCGCACAGCAACCACTCTACCAGTCACATCTGTGCCGCGCAGGGCTACGGTTTGCCCGTTGATAACCAGTGGTTGCTCTAGAACGGCTTCAAAATGCTCCCCTGGCGAGGCAGTCGCACTGGAGAGCACACCCTGCATGCGGATCTCAATGGCTATCCCGGCAGGAACGATTAGCTCTGGAGCAGGTGTTGGAGTTGGAGCAGGCTTTGGGAGTGAATTTGTAGGGTTGCTGTTTGAGTCGTTGTGATGGAAAGGGATTTGAACATTATTGCTTGTAGTAGCCGCCTCCGCGGAGCTGAACAGCCGGGAGCGACTGATGTTGATAGCCAATAGGGTTAATGCCAGTAAAGCCATCACAACCGGCACGAACTGCAATCTTAACTTCATCGTAAAGCTATAATCGTGAACCTGACAAAGCGGGGACTTTGTAACTGGAAGTGCATTTAGCATGCCAATGTAAATTGTTATTTATCAATATTTTACAAGAAATACGCAGGCCTTGAAGTGTAATTTTTGCCGGATGAATTTAGGAGGGATTCTTGCGCAGTGACCCGCAAACTACAAAGCATGAAAAACTATGCTTAATTTCTTATATCTGCCAACAGCTTCTCTATTTCCTGTTTGGTGTCAGCCGTAACCGGCAACAGCGGCAGCCGCGGAGGTCCACCGTAGTATCCATTGAGATCAAGTCCGTATTTGATTCCAGGAATGCCTAACTGGCCAACGATTCTTTGCGATGCAGCAGCGATGCGTTGTTGTTTCTCTTCAGCCAGCTTCGGGTCGCGGTCTTTCCATGCGGTATAAACTTCGAAGCATGCGGTAGGCGCAACGGTGGCAAAAGCAATAAGCGCGCCGACCGCACCTTTTTCCAGAGCATTCAGTAACTGGTGCGCAGAGCCGCAGAGCACCTGGAAGCCGGCATTCCTGGTGCGGGTCTTGAGCTTCGATTTGGCTACGACCGCAGTCGTCGTGGCCGATAAAGATTCCACGAGAACTACATTTTCGGGCGCTTTTTCCTCTGCCTGCATGCGGGCCGTCACTGCGGTAAATACTTCGGTCACCAGAACTTCGTACTGCACATGGCTCGTGCTTTGCACCAGGCGCTCGATTTTTTCCAGGCTCCCACCCGATTCCTTGATGCCAATGATGTTCGCGTGCTCTGCCAACTGCGTGATGATTTCCACTGGCATGTCGTATCCGGTAAACACCGGGGCGTTATAGAG
>Ga0222749_10001002_pt1 | contig 15181 bp, 9 predicted proteins | sample IncBWH2Mmetat_FD_197234 | JGI IMG/M metagenome (GOLD analysis project Ga0222749, IMG submission 197234) | Metatranscriptome of lab incubated forest soil microbial communities from Barre Woods Harvard Forest LTER site, Petersham... | ecosystem: Environmental > Terrestrial > Soil > Temperate... | reverse complement strand
ACCCGCGCGTCTCCGGCAGCAGCGGCACGTGCACGCTCACGAAATCCGATTCCGCCAGCAGCGTATTCATATCGCGAAACTCCGCTTTCAACTCTTTCTCTGCCGCTTCCGGCGCCCGCACCGCATCCGTATAAATCACCCTCATCTGAAATCCGCTCGCCCGCCGAGCCATTGCGCGCCCGATCCGCCCAAATCCAACGATCCCCAGCGTCTTCCCCCAAACATCCGTTCCCACCAGCTGATCCAGGCTCCAGCCCTGCCAAATCCCCGACCGCGCCAGCGCCTCGCCTTCTCCCAACCGCCGCGCCACGGCCATCATCAGCGTCCACGCAAAGTCCGCCGTCGTCTCGTCGAGCACTCCCGGCGTATTCGTGGCTACCACGCCGCGCGCGGTGCACGCCGCAACATCTATATTGTCGAATCCCACCGCGACGTTGGCTGCAATCCGCAGTTTCGGCGCCGCTCGCAGCAGCTCTTCGGTCACTTTCTCCGTCAGCAGACAGACCAGCCCATCTTTGTCTTTGAGCAGCTGCAACAATTCCGGCCGCGGCGGCCGATCCGGCTTGGTCCAGTATTCCACCTCACAGCTCTCCTGTAGAATCTCCCTCGCCGGCTCAAACAGCGGGTGCGTCGCAAACACTTTCGGTTTCGCCATCGATCCCTCTTCGCAATTTTGGGAAATTTACACTAACACAACCCCGCGTCCCAGACCTATCTTGCCGTTGCGTGCGCTCCCCAACTCTCACTATAGTGCCATCTGCGCATTCGCGCATGGTCTCACGATGAGCTCAGGCCTCGTCCAAGAACTCGAAAGACTCCTCGGCGAATCTTCCGTCCTGCACAGGCCGGAAGACCTTCTTCTTTACGAATACGACGGGTCCGTCGAAAAGGGCCGCCCAAACATCGTCGTTTTTCCTACCACCACCGAGGAAGTCTCCCGCATCGCCAAACTCGCCACCAACTACAACGTTCCCATCGTCGGCCGCGGCGCAGGAACCGGTCTCTCGGGCGGGGCGCTCGCCCGCACCGGGGGCGTGATGCTCGTCTTCGCCCGCATGAACCGCATCCTTGCAGTGGATGCCGAAAACCAACGCGCCATCGTCCAGCCCGGAGTCGTCAATTTCGAGCTCACCCGCGCCGCTGAACCTCATGGCCTTTATTTCGCCCCGGATCCCTCCAGCTGGAGGTCCTGCACCATCGGCGGCAACGTTGCGGAAAATGCCGGCGGCCCGCACACCCTCGCCTACGGCGTAACCACCAATCACGTCACCGCCCTCGAGCTTGTTTTCCCTGACGGTGAAATTGTCCGCGTCGGAAGCAAGCATGGCGAAACGACCGTCTACGACCTTACCGGCCTTTTCGTCGGCTCCGAGGGCACTCTGGCCCTCGTCACTGAAATCACCGTGAAGCTTTCGCGCAAGCCGGAAGCCGTGAAAACGCTTCTCGCCATTTTTGATTCCGTCGATGACGCCGCCGAATCCGTCGTGGACATCACCGCCCGTGCCATCACTCCCGCCGCCTGCGAAATGCTTGATGGCTGGACCTTGCGCGTCGTCGAAGACTACATCCACGCCGGATTCCCCATGGACAGCGCCGCTGTTCTGCTCATCGAAGTCGAAGGCCTCACCGAGGCCGTCGCCGCGCAAGCCGCCGCTGTCACCGAAGTTTGCAACGTCCACCACGCCCGTGAAGTCCGCATCGCCCGCGACAAAGCCGAACGCGAACTCCTCTGGAAAGGCCGCAAGAATGCTTTCGGTGCGCTTGGCCGTCTCGCTCCCAGCAATTACGTTCTCGACGGCGTCATTCCGCGTTCGAAACTGCCGCAAACCCTCCGCCGCATCCAGCAAATCGGCACGCAGTTCGGTTTTCAGATCGGCAACATTTTTCATGCCGGCGACGGCAATCTGCATCCCATCGTCCTCTACGATCCCCGCGACGCCGCGCAATTCGAACGCGCCATGCAAGCCTCCACCGAAATCATCCGCTACTGCCTTGAAGTCGGTGGCGCGCTCACCGGAGAACACGGCGTCGGCATGGAAAAATCCGAGCTTATGCCGCTCCTCTTTTCCGACGCCGATTTCGACCTCATGCGCCGCGTCCACGACGCCTTCAATCCTGATTGTTCACTCAACCCCGGCAAAATCTTCCCGCTCAGCAAAGGCTGCGGCGAGATCCGCATCCGCAAACAACCTAGCGCATCTGCCGCTCGCTCATGACCACGACTTCAGCAGATTTCACCGGGAGACTCGGAGCCGCAATCGGTGCTTCTCATTTACTGAGTGATCTTGCTTCGCGCGCCGCCTACGCCGTCGACGAGATTGTTCCCTCTGCCGTGGCAAAACCTGCCTCCGCCGAAGCAGTCGCCGAAATCGTTCGCTTTGCTTCTCTCGAAGAACTCGCGCTCATCCCTGGCGGCAACCGCACCAAGCCCGCCATCGGCATGCCACCCTCGCGTTACGACATCGCCCTCGACATGACCGCGCTCAACCAAATCGCGCACTACGACCCAGGCGATCTCACACTTAGCGTGGATGCCGGAATCTCACTCGCGCAATTGAATGCCGCGCTCTTCGAACACAAACAATTTCTTCCTCTTCTCGTTCCCTGGTATTCGCGCGCCACAATCGCCGGCGCCATCGCCTCCGGCCTGCATTCTCCCTTGCAGCAGTTTTACGGCACCGCGCGCGACTTCCTCATCGGCGCCGAATTCATCGACGGTACCGGCAAGCGCTGCAAAAGCGGCGGCCGCGTAGTAAAAAATGTCACCGGCTACGACCTCCACAAACTCCTGATCGGCTCGCTCGGCTCGCTCGCCGTTATCACGCGCCTGAACTTCCGAACCTTCCCGACTCCCATCGCCGGCAGCCGCGGCTTCGTCGCATCGTTCCTCAACGCTGAGGGCGCGCTCGCTCTTCGTCGCGCCATCGCCGAATCGTCCCTGACTCCGCTCACCCACGATGTCGTGAGTCCCGAACTCGCCCAGATCTTCGCCACGCGAACTCCAAGCACACCGGAGCCTGCCGTCTTCGCGGGAGAAGACCGCGCCGCGGCTCAAAGCCCTCTCCCGCCCATCGGCAATTGGTTTAACCCACACGGATGGCATCTCTGCGCCGCCTTCGCAGGCACCTCCGAAGTCCTCGATCGCTACGCCCGCGAACTCACCCTTCTCGCCGAACGATCCCGCGCCACCTCCACCACGCTCCTCGACGACGCCACGCGTCCCGCTTTCTGGGGACGCCTCCGCGAGAGCCTCTCCATGCTTTTGGAAATTTCGCCTGCAACCGTCATTTACAAAATCAGCGCCCTCCCCAGTCATCAAGCCGCGCTCTTCTCCGACTTGCGCCAAATCGCCGATCGCGCCAAACTGTCGCACGCTCTTGTCGCCCGCGCTGGCGGAACGATTTACTTTGCGCTGCTCCCCGCTTCTATCAGCGACGAAACCACCCCACGCATCTCGAACTTCGCGGATGAACTCTTCCGCTCCATTTCCCCCGCCGTGGACCCCGCCCACACCCATCGGGGTCGCGCCACTCTGCTCTTCGCACCGCCTACATGGAAACACTCCCTGCGCTTCCCAGATGGCGGCGAGGGACAAACTCTTGACCTCTGGGGCCCGCCTTCCCGTGATCACGCCCTAATGCGCCGCCTCAAAAACGCCTTCGACCCGCAAAATATCCTCGCCCCCGGCCGCGTTTTCTAGATCACGGTTCTGCCTCCGTTCTTCACAAGCTCTCCGCACTGGCCTTCGGGCCAGTTATTCATTCAGTTGCCATCACCGAATCGGCTCCTATTCCCAGAGGCACGTACCCTAAGCTTGGAGAGTGCAGTCCTACGGGTGAACCCATGGCTTCGTCCATCCACCGGAATCTAATCATTCTTCTCATGGCGTGCAGCCCCGTGTTTCTCGCTTGCTCTCGAGGTTCGAATAGGCCGCTCTCCGACCGTGAACTGCTAGCTCTGGTAGCGGGTAATGCGCTCTGCGAGAACATTGCTTATGAGATCAACGCACGCGGCCTGGCATTTCATCCTACGGACTCGTACCGCGCCCAGCTCGCTACTGCGGGTGCCGACGCCAATGTCCTCGCAGTGTTGAACAATGCTAAGGTCACAGTGATTTCTGGCAACGCCGAGAAGCAATCTTCTTCCGAATTGCTCGATCATCTCGCTGCGGCCGGCAAGTTGATCCATGCTAAGCAGTATCAGCAAGCCGCGGAGGAGCTCAATAACTCCCTTCAATCCGGCGCTGGCCCCGAAGCTGGTTTCGTAATGGGTGAGCTTCTGCGTAAGCAGGAAGAGTGGGCCAAGGCAGCTTCCGTTTACGAAAGAGTGCTGCAAGGGAATCCTGATTTTCCTGAAGTCCATACCAAGTTGAGTTACTTGATGTATCACTTGGGCGACCCAGACGAAGCGATGCGCCAGGCCAAAGCTACCCTAACTCGAAATCCAAAAAATGCCGAAGCCCACCTGTATGCTGGAATCGCCCTCGATTCCCTTCGAAAATTCGATGCTGCTGAGGCCGAGTACAGAGAGGCTCTCCGCCTCAAGCCTGACTACGAGATCGTTCACTATGACCTGGGAGTTTCGTTATCAGATAGAGGTAATAAGGACAGTGCAATCGCGGAGTATAGGAAGGCTCTAGCGCTCGATTCGAAGGACATCAACGCACGCTACAATTTGGCCAATGAACTACAAGCCAAGGGCGACATCCCTTCGGCGATTCGCGAGTTTCGAGATGCCAAGCTTTTGGACCCGCAACGATTTGACGTGCGAATGAACCTGTCGTCCGCGCTCATTGACGGAAATTTTAATGCCGAAGCCATAGTGGAGCTTCGCGAACTGGAAGCTATGTTCCCCCATTCCGCGATGTGCCACCAGGCCCTGGGCCATGCACTTCACCTGACTTCGGATTTTAAGGCTGCGGAGAAAGAGTTCCGCAAAGCTGCGGAACTCGATCCTTCCGACGCTGAGCCGCATCTCAGTCTCGGCGCCGTTCAAGAAGACCAAAAGAATTACGACGCTGCCTTGGAGGAATATCGCAAAGCAGCAAAGTTGGATGAGAACTCCGCGCATGCGCATCGCAATATCGGCAGAATCATGCTGGCCAAGAAGAATATCGCCGAAGCTCTGAAAGAGTTAAGTCAGGCAGAGGATCTCGCGCCCAGCGAAGCGCCAATACATGACCTTTATGGCCAGGCACTTCAGGACTCGGGAAATCTCGACGCAGCCGTCGCAGAGTTCAGGCAGTCTTTCTCCCTCGATTCGAAACAGCCCGAAGTCCACCTCCGATTGGCGGCTGCTCTTGAGAAGAAAGGGGATTGGGTTGCAGCCTTGGCGGAATTCCGCCGCGTTGCGCTCGCCGGACCCAATGTCCCGCTCGGAAACAATATTTTCAGAGTGATTACTCCCAACCCTGAAGACCAGCTCAAGCAGGCGGAACTGCGCTTTAGCGCGCATGTTGCGGGCCTAAAGGCCGCGGGAAAAACCGCCGAGGCCGCAAAGCTGGAATCTGGCGTCGCGGCTTCCAAGTCGGATGCCGGGTCTTCCGAGAAACTGGACGCCGCCATGCAGGCCGGTTCCAATTCCCTCATGCAAAGGAATTGGGAAGACGCAATCCGAAATTACAAGCAAGCCGTGGAAGTAGGCGAAAAAATGCAGCCTCATGATGGACGCCTGGCCATCGCGCTTGGCGAACTGGGCAGAATTACCATGGGCCTCCAACAGTTCACCGAATCGGACGCATTCTTTCAGCGGCAAATGAAAGTCACGGCGGAAGTCTACGGCGCTCAATCGCCCATGCTCTCCGAGCCGCTCCAGAACCTCAGCATGCAGGCAGTCGCGCAGCACGACGTCGCCTCTGCGGAAAAATTCTTGAGCCGTGCGCTCGAACTGAATCTGAACGCCTACGGCGAGAACAGCGCTGGCGTATCCAACAGCCTCAGGATGGTGGCGCACCTGTACTTCTCACAAAACGATTTCGCCAGGGCGGAACCTATTCTGCGGCGCGCCGTCAAGATTGACGAAACGATTTACGGCCACGATGGTCAGATGGCCGTGATCAATCTCAACTTGCTTTGCGCGCTGTACGACCGCTCGAGCCAGCCGGACAAAGTAGCACCCTGCCAGGCTCATATGCTCGAAATATTGGAAAAACAGTATGGCGCGGACAACCCCATCCTGGTTCCCACGCTCACCAGTGAGGCTCAAGCCCTTCGCAAGATCGGCCGCAACGACGAAGCCGCAAAGATGGAACAGCGCATCAAGTCCCTACAGGCCAACGCAGTGAACCAAAACTGAGGGCCAGCGCGGCCTGATAGAACCAAAGTCTTCTCTTAGTGTGCAGTCTTCTCGTGCTCGGCTTTATAAGCCTTCCACGCGCCATCAATCACGTACGCATGAATCGCGTCCGCATCCGCCACTGTCATCTTGTCATGCGGAAACGCAAACTTCGGCGGATCGGCAAATCCCGGCATGCCCTTGTCCCAATGCGAGCCGCCCAGCACGATCTGATACCAGTCTTTGTGCGCATCGGCAGGCATGTAGCGAAGATCCGGAATCGCGCCACTCAGCACCCACGCTCCGCTGCCGTCCAGCTCCGGTGAGTGGCAACCGTCGCAGACAAAAGTTCCGTAAAGCTTTTCGCCCTTGCGAATCATTTCTTCACTCGCCTTTTGCTCCGGAGGCTTTGGCACCGGCGGGATCACATTTTTGGGATACGGAAACGATGTGTTCGCGCCCAGCTTGAACGCCAGCAGCCGCGCTGGCCCGCGCTTCGATTCCGGCGTGGCCATCGTCCGCGCAGGCGCAAAGAGCCGCGACCCCGATCCCCATCCAACAGGGGTGATCACGTATTGTTCTCCGTTCACGGAAAATGTCACCGGAATGGACTCAATCGCCGATCCCGTCTTGATCGACCAAACTTTCTTTCCACTGTCTGCCGCATACGCCGCGAATTCTCCGGTCCCTTGTCCCTGAAATACTAGATTGCCTGCCGTGGAGAGCAAGCCGCCATTGACTGCGATCTCCTCATCCACGGTCCAGCGCGCCGACTGGCTCACCGGATCCCACGCAATCAGCCGCCCATAAAGCCCCGCCCCACCTTCGCCTGCCTCCACTTCAGCTTTCGAATCGGCGTGTCGATCGGTTGTCGGCACATACACCAAACCAGTCAGCGAGCTGTAGCTCATCGGCCACCAGTTGTGAACCGTCCATTGCCTGCCGCCACCCTCCGATCGCGGCACCAGCACCGCGCGCCCCGTTTGCAGATCAATGGACTTGGCCCAAACTACATGGACGAGCGGTTTAGCCGAGAGAAGCTTTCCAGTCTTGGCATCCAACACAAAAAAGAAACCATTCTTTGGCGCGGTCAACGCCACGTGCCGCTTCTCTCCATCCATCATCAAATCAGCCATTAGAATGTGGTTGTTTTCAGAGTGAATCCCTTCCGTCCCCGTTTGGTAGTGCCAGACGTATTCTCCCGTGTCCGCCTTCACCGCAATAATGCATTCGCCGAAGAGCCGGTCGCCCGTCGCCTTAATATTCCGGAACTCGCCGTAGTCCACCCCCACCCCCGCCGTTCCGAAAATCACCAGCCCCGTCGCGTCGTCATAAGTAATTGCGTTCCACACATCTCCGCCGCCGATCTTCCACCAATCCTTTCCTCCCCAGCTTTTCGCCGCCATCTCCAGCGCCTTCGTTTCGAATGGCTTCGACGGGTCGCCCGGCACCGTCCAGAATCGCCACGCTTCCTTCCCGGTTTCCGCATCATAAGCCACCAACGCGCCCCGAACGCCGTCATCCGACCCATTGAAGCCCATCAGAATCTTCCCCTTGGCCACATGCGGCGCACCGGTAATTCCCGTTTGCGTCGGCTCGCAAACCTGCGCTTCCCAGACCTGCTTCGCCGTCGCCGCATCGATGGCCACCAGCCGGCAATCCCCCGTCCCCACGTAAACTTTTCCATTCCATACCGCCACGCCCGCATTCACGCGCGCTGAATACGATCCATTGATCGCCTGATTCAGCCGCACCTTGGGATCAAACCTCCACATCACTTTTCCCGAAACGGCATCGACCGCATAAACGATTGACAATGGCGCGCTCACATAAATCACGCCATCGACCACAATCGGTTCCGACACCACGCCCATCCCGCTCTCAATATCCAACGACCAGGCGAGCCCCAAGCCACCGATATTTTTATCCGTGATCTGCTGCAGCGGGCTGAAGTGCGACCCGTCAAACGTCCGCCCATTCAGCAGCCAATTGTTTCCTCCAACCGCCTCTGCTGCCAGTCGCGCCTCGTTCACGTCACCCGGTTTCGCCGGATGATCAGTCGAACCATGAAGCGCGATCGCTGCCACGGCGGCGAGTCCCGCCATCGTCATACCAACCGCTTGCCACGTCTTCATGCCCGGCCGCCTCTCTGAAGTCGTCCAAAGTTCTGACTTGAGCGCTATCATCACGAGCGCAAATTCCTTCGTCCAGAACTTATTTGGATGGAAGTTCCCGCCGCCATGTTAGTTGCCCCGCGGAAACAATGTCAACGCATGGGCCTGCCACGCGGCTTGGCCGGCACGCACAACGATGGATGACGCAATTTCCGCAAGATCCGTGTAGGCTCCCGCCGGCCTTCCACACTCGCATGAAAACTTATTGATTAGTCGTGCAGAACCACGCTGAGGAGAGACCCGTGGACATGCAGGCCGCCGTTATGCCGGATGAAACCCATCTTCTTGAAGCGATTCATGAAAAAATTCACGCGCGAACGCGTCGTTCCGATCATTTCCGCCAGCATTTCTTGCGACACTTTGGGAAGCATCTTTTCCTGTTGAGAATCCTTGCCATAGCGGGCGAGCAGCAACAGCGCCCGCGCCAGACGCTTTTCGCTGGAATTAAAGAGCTGGTCGATCAAATCCTCTTCGATGCGGATGTTGCGCGAAAGCATGTAAGCCATGAAGCGGTCGGAAAGAGCGTGTTCCGCGTGCAGCACCCGCACCATTTCTTTTTTCTCGATCATCAGCACGGCAGTGGGAACAATCGCGGTAGCCGTCCCCATGCGCAGATGCTGCCCTGCCAGGCAACCTTCGCCGAAGAAGTCCCCCGCTCCCAGCATCGCCACCACGGCTTCCTTGCCAACCTGGTTGACCACCGTGAGTTTGATGCCGCCCTTTTGGATGTACATCACGCTCGCAGCAGCATCGCCCTGCGTGTAAATCTTCTGCGCTTTCTCATATAAAACGACTCTTCTCGCTATCCCCGCTGAATCGAGAAAAGCCTGCGCGTCGAAAACATTCTTCTGCTTGGATTTTTTCTTAGGCTTAGAAATGGTTGAACTCGCAATCGTTCTCACAGCTCCACCGCTTGCCTCATATCTTAGCAAATCTCGGCGGTGGCGGACAAGACGCATCATTTACGGTTATATTAACCTTTTATTACTGTGCAAACGCACGCCTGTGCTGCCGTCGAGTCCGGAGCCTGTTTCAATCTGGCACCGCGAAAATGGAGCGTGCTCACGGCCTCGATCCGTTGTGCCGCGGCTCCATCGGCAGCCCTCTCTCCAGCTTCCTCTCGTACAGCCCCGAATCGGCTTCGCACAGCAGGCCTTCAATCGTCTCGCCATTCTCGGGATACACCGCGACTCCCACGCTCACTGTAACCCTCGGTCCTTTGCCATCATTGGCCAGGCTTTCGCAAATCCGCTTCGCCACCTGGTCGGCTGCTTTCGCATTGGTCTCCGGTAGCACCACGGCAAACTCATCTCCCCCGAATCGCGCGGATGTGTCGATGTCCCGGCAACACGACAACAGCACATCGGCCAGCCGGCAAATCGCCTGGCTGCCTACCATGTGTCCGTGGCGGTCGTTGATCGCTTTCAATCCATCCATGTCAAAGAGCAGCAAGGCAAACTCCCGGCTGGTCCGCTTGCTCCGCTTGATCTCCGAATCCAGCACGTCCACCAGGCAGCGATAATTCGCCAGCCCGGTCAACGGATCGCTGGCCGCCTGTCGCCTCAAGTGATCCTCCAGCTCGCGCTGCCGCGTCACATCTTCCGCGATCACCTCGTAGGCTTCCCACTCCCCGTGTTCGTCCAGGACTTCCCGGCCGCTCAGACGCACCTTCAGAAGGGTGTGGTCTTTCCGTCTCCATTCGATTTCGACCGGTTCGGCTGGGACTTCCGTATTAGACTGCCCCAGCAACTTCGCCCGTCTCCCCGGATCCTGAATCATGTCTCGTGCGAGATCTTCCCCCAGGAGTTCCTCTCTCGTCCCATACCCCAGCATCCGCATCATCGCTTCGTTTACTTCCAGGAATCTTCCGTCCCGGCTGCAGCGGCAAACCCCAAAGCTTCGATTTCCTACCAGCGCACGATAACGCGCCTCGGAACGCCGCAAATCTTTTTCCGCGCGATCCCGCTGATCGCGCAGCACCTTTTCATCCAGCGCTCGATGCACCGCCACCGGCAGGTGCCCGAGGCTCTCCACTTCAATGCAATCCGCCGCGCCTTTCAAGATCAGCTCCGCCGCAATTTCCCGTTTCAGTCCGTGTGCCAGAAAGACAACCGGGATGTCCTTCCGCATTTCACGCAGCATGTCCAACGCCTGCGTTTCCCGCCAGTTTGGACTGGGATATTCCGCCACGATCGTGTCGTAGACTTCAGAATGAAGCCGTTCCGCGAACTGCTCGGGAGTTAAAACGATATCGGAGCTGACGGTATACCGCATCCTCTTCAGTTCGTGCAGGCAACGCTCCACGTCCGCCAGGTATCGATGAACGAACAGGATTCTCACAAGATTCTGTCTGCGCCCGGGTACGCCGTCCGCAGAAGCTCGAGCCACTGAATCGACACGCAGTTGAGGTTGTGAAGACATTTCTTGCTCGGACATAATCCCGGGGCGCAGTTCCCTTCCGCGCCCAACTGCACCCCGGGTTTAGTCGGAGTTAACTCGCGCAAAAGGATACCTTTCGGAGACTTCTGCCGCTGTCCACAATTGCACAGAAGGTACTGACTTGGTACCCGCCTCCGCCCCACCCCGCACTGCCTTAACCTGAGACCCCAACGCCCTGGAGTCTGATATTCCTTGGGCGCGAGCCGTCCTTCACCCATCCCTCTTCTCCCTCCCGTACGCTTCCCGCTCAGCACAAATTATAGTTTTCAAATACGTGCTTTACGGCACATACATCGCCCGCCCTCTAGCGCATAGTCCTATTTGCCGGGACTCTGATTTCGGGTCTCCCGGACTTTTGGAGGAATACATCGTGCGCAATTTGAATCGCTACATCAGTTCACTCGTCTTGGCTTCTGCCCTTGCCGCGCCAGTGCTTGTCATGGCTGGTCCTGCGCCTCAAGAGGCCAGCGTCCAGGTCCGAGTCTACGATCGGAATCACAAGGACTATCACAATTGGGATGACCGCGAGGATCGCGCCTATAGAGGCTATCTCACGGAGCAGCACAGAAACTATCGGGAGTACAACAAGCAAAGCGGCAAGCAGCAGCGCAATTACTGGGCCTGGCGCCATAGCCATCCGGACCGCGATTAGACAATTCACCAACGTCTCGGTGGTCCCGTCTCGGGCACCGTCAAGCATTTCGCGCGCGAAGGGCCGGTCTGTTTCCGGCCCTCCCTCGTGCGTTTCTCTCCTGCAATTCCACCACGATTCCCTTTTCGATGTGTAATTCAGTCAGTGCCTACTGAAATCTCCCGCTCCGTTCTCATTTCCCGCTGTTCGAGTTGACATGCCCTTCCGTCCGGGAGTCTAATCATCCGAATTCCTGTGGACAATCTTCGGCTTCTGCGCAATCTGTGACATGTCAAAATTCGACCTGGAATCCTGGAGCATCTGATGATCCTGCGCCGTGGCCTCTCGCTTCTGTTCGCGTCATCTGTTCTCACTACCGGGGCCTGCAACTCTTCCCATCCTCCCAAAGCCGCCGGCGACGGTGCCGACTGGCTCGTGCACGGCAGAACCTCCGACGAGCAGCGCTTCAGCCCCTTGACGCAAATCAACGAGCAAACCATTTCCAATCTCGGCCTGCTTTGGAGCCGCGAACTCGGCACCACCCGCGGCCTCGAAGCCACTCCGCTCGTCGTCAACGGCATCATCTACACATCCGGCGAATGGAGCATGGCCTACGCGCTCGACGCCAAGTCCGGCGAAATCCTTTGGACCTTCGATCCCAAAGTACCCAAGGCCCGCGCCCGCACCATCTGCTGCGACGTTGTAAATCGCGGCGTGGCCTTTCACAACGGCAAGGTCTACCTCGGCACCCTCGACGGCCGCCTCATCGCTCTTGACGCCAAAACCGGCACTCCCGTCTGGGACGTCACCACCGCCGACCAGTCCAAGCCCTACGCCATCACCGGCGCACCGCGCATCGCCAAGGGAATGGTCCTTATCGGCAACGCCGGCTCCGAATTTGGGGTCCGCGGCTATCTCTCCGCCTACGACGCCGAAACCGGCAAGCTCGTCTGGCGCACTTTCACCGTCCCCGGCGATCCCGCGAAGGGCTTCGAATCCAAAGCTCTCGAAGCCGCCGCGAAAACTTGGCACGGCAACTATTGGGTCGCTGGTGGCGGAGGCTCCCCCTGGGACACCATCGTCTACGACCCCGGACTCGATCTCGTCTACACCGGCACCGGCAACGGCACCGCCTGGTATCGCGATCTTCGCAGCCCCGGCGGCGGCGACAATCTCTATCTAGCTTCCATCCTGGCTCTCCGCGCTACCGACGGCGAGCTCGCGTGGCACTTCCAGCCCACGCCCGGAGACAACTGGGACTACGACGCCACGCAACCCTTAATGCTCGCCGACTTGCCTATCGGCGGCGCCACTCACAAAGTCCTCATGCAAGCCTCGAAGAATGGGTTCTTCTACGTCCTCGACCGGCAGACCGGCCAATTTCTCTCCGCCAAGCCCTTCGTCAACAAAATCACTTGGGCCACCGGCGTCGATTCTCAGACGGGTCGTCCTCTCGAATCGCCCTCCGCCTACGACGGCATGAATCCCGTGGTCGTCTCTCCCGATCCCAGCGGAGCCCACAACTGGCATCCCATGGCCTTCGATTCCGCCACCGGTCTTGTGTATTTCCCTGTCAGAGAAGGCTCCACAGGGCTGCACGCTCCCGACAAAGGCTGGAAATCCAATCCGTCCGGCGTAAACATCGGCAACAACTTCCGCTACGAAGGCCCCATCTTCGCGAAATTGCTCGCCGCTCCTCCTCCTACCGGGCATCTCATCGCCTGGAATCCCGTCGAGCAACGCCAGGCCTGGCGCGTCGACCTTCCCACGGTCGAAAGCGGCGGCGTCCTCGCCACCGCCGGAAACCTCATTTTCCAAGGCCGCGCCGACGGCCTGCTCTCGGCCTATCGCGCCACCGATGGCAAAAAGCTCTGGGAGTTCAACGCCGGCACCGGCATCATGGCTCCGCCAGTTACCTACCTCGCAGGCGGAGTCCAATACGTCACAGTGATGGTCGGTTGGGGCGGCGCAGCTGGCCTAATCAATATCCCCGGAAATGGCCCCTTCAAACCCGGTTTCGGCCGCATCCTCACCTTCGCCATCGGCGCCAACGCCAAACTCGAAGTCCCGCCGTTCGGCCATTCCGGCCCGCCCACGCCCGCGATCCACGTGAACGCCACGCCGGCCACCATCCACGAAGGCGCTCTCCTCTATGGAACCTACTGTTGGAATTGTCACGGCATCGTAGCCGTCGCCGCCGGCGGCGTTCCCGACCTCCGCTACGCCTCCGCCGAAACCCATCAGCAATTCGAATCCATCGTCCTCGCCGGCACCAGCGGCGACCGCGGCATGCCCTCCTTCAAAGACGCCCTAAAGCCCGCCCAAGTCCGCTCCATCCAGGCCTACGTCTTGGCCCGCGCCGCCGAATCCTCCGCCGCAGCCGCGGCTCCCGCCGCAAAACCCGCCCCGCCACATTGAGCAGGCCCGTCCCTCACTCCAAGCGCCGTAGGCGCGTCACACGTTAGCCCAGCCCGTAAGGGCTGGGGAACAATTCAGAAAAAAAACCAGCGCCGGAGGCGCGGCTCCCTCCTACTCTTCCGCAAGGTTCAAACGTGCAACGTTCCCCCCGCCTCCCACTTGCCGTCGGCAGAAATTCTCCTTTTCACAAGCGTGCCGAACGGCACAGACATCCAGGGGTCAAAAGTAGATAGTCATCTCAACCGGGATTCTGAAACGGAGTGTCTCGGTACACGGAGGAAACACCTTGCGTCATATCAATCGATACTTCAGCTTGTTGTTCTTGGGTGCTGCCTTGGTCGCGCCTGCCGCCCTCATCGCCGGCCCCCAGCCTCAAGAAGGAAGCGTCCAGGTCCGCGTCTACGATCGCGACCACCGCGACTACCACAACTGGGACGACCGCGAAGACCGCGCCTACCGGCGCTACCTCGTGGTGCAGCACCGAGGCTATCGTAGCTACGAGCGCCAGAACTACAGAGTCCACCGCCATTACTGGCAGTGGCGCCACAGCCATCCCGACAACGATTAAGACATCTCCCTTCTAGGGGCGCAGCATTGCTGCGCCCTCTTCCCCCGTTGCATGGGTGCGCCTCTTGCGTCCCGGCTGCCTTTACTAGGGATACCGACGATCTGTGTAGGGAAGCCCGCTGATCGAGCCTCACCTAAATCGAGGACGGATCAACCGTGATAGCCATTTCCAAATAACCACAAAACGCATTTGCCAATTGCATCTGCCGCGGCGTTCTACACTCCGGTTCGAAGAGTCTCGGGCTACCCACCAAAATCACCGTCGTCATTGCTCGTGACGTCGCTACGTTCAACCGGTTCAAACTGTATAAAAACTCCATCCCCCGCGGCGCATCCTCCGGCGATGACGTCGTCAGAGAATAAATCACGATTGGCGCTTCCTGCCCCTGAAACTTGTCCACCGTCCCCACGCGCATTCCCGGCAACCGTCCCAGTAAATCGGAAACCTGTGCGTTGTAGGGAGCCACGATCAGCACATCTTCCGCCGTGAGCTTTCTCGGCCGGTCCACACCGCGCTGCCATTTCACTTCCGGTTTCAGCAATCCCTCCACGATCTTAACTACCGCTTCAACTTCTTCTGCCGCCGAATTCCGATTTCCCTCATGTTCCACCTGAGCAAACCAGAGACCTCCTCCTTTCACCCACGGGTGCCCATCGATCACATAGTTCTTCAGCACTT